>JAAUYM010116955.1_pt1 | contig 13598 bp, 25 predicted proteins | sample 7278001 | NCBI WGS metagenome assembly JAAUYM01 (sample SAMN14350224, study PRJNA611818) | marine sediment metagenome | isolation source: surface marine sediment (1.8m) | place: French Polynesia: Moorea | collected 2018-08
AATTTGTCATTATTTTGCTCAGTTTGCCAGATTCGATTTTACGTATGACCCGATTTTACGTATTTTCCCCCGCTGACGGAAAAATACGTAAAATCGAGTTTCGACTGTATTATCATCCTACAACACAGTTTTTTTTTGTCTGCAAATGGGGCATCAATGTTGACTGACGAATAGGGTAGGTTGTCGCCCGCCACGTGTTGCAAGTTCCGTGCATTTCCGCATTGTTTATTTACCAAACAGCTGTTACTTTGCTTATGTTGTACTGATACGTCTTGAAGTTGGAGGTGGAGTGGACACCATCCAAAGACTTGCTTCTTCTTCTTTGCCTCCAGCGTGGCGAACAGGTCACAGAAGTTGCGGGGCCGAAGTCGAAGGTAAGGATTTCTGGAGTAGTTATGGAACTGTATGTAAAGTACCTCGATTCAGTAAAGATTTGCCCGCTTGCAAACTTATTAATATTATCTTAGAATGGCCTTCGGTTTAGTAAGGAACCTAGGAAGGAACCTCCGAAAACCGCCGACTTTACTACAGTACTACATCAAACTTCCACTGTTACGTTGAGAGTTACTCCTCCTCTTGAGGTTCAGCTTTATACTGTAGAAAGAATCTGTCCAGAATTACACGCTAGCAGGAAGTGGAAGAAGTCGTGGTACCATGGTTAGGCTCATCTGCATGACGTCTTCTGCGCCGCCCTGGGCTGAAGCTGCGGCGGCCCGCTGGCGCCCAGCCCGAGGCGCTGGCGCTGGCCGGAGAAGCCCGGCGCAGAGCTGATGGCCCAGCAACAGCCGCCGTCCACCTGGGACCCGAAGACCAGGCGCTGCGAGAGGCGGCGCAGGTTGCCGTAGCGGCGCCTCCGCAGCACGGTCGTCCTCACGTCGCCGCCGGCGGACGCGATGCTGCTCTCATCCTTGTGGAGGTGGTGCAACTGAGAGGATCGGGCGGGGGAGGGAGAACGTCATTATATGGATAGGTCTTCCTTGACACCCTCATAAGTAAACTACGGTAGTATACCTGCCTACCTTCAAGACGCCTTCGCACTCGCTGCCCGTGATGAGGTCGATGACTCCTCCGGCCCTGGGCCCGACCTGATCTTCGATCTCCTCTTCGTCGTCCTCCTCCTCTTGAGGTTCGCTGCAGAGCACCTTGGGAGTGTCGCCCTCGTAGCCACACATCACGCTGTGCACCGTCCTAAGGCAGAGTAATTATGGAGAGATGGGAGGGAGGGCGTGACGACGATCATGAGCACTCTCGTCTTGTGCACCTACTCGAAGACGTCCCTCCTCGACATGCCCGGTATGTCGTCCCTGTTCCTGACGAGGTAGAAGTAGGCCTCGCAGTCCGGGAGGGGGACGCAGCGGCGGCCGCGCGCGTCGCGAAGCGCGGCGGCGTCACCACCTTCCTCCCCCTCCTCGCCTTCCTCCCGGGCGTCCGGGAACTGCACCTGGCCCAAGACGGGGCCGAGGGCAAGCATGGCTAGGAGGAGGAGGATCACCAACCTGCTCGACATGGTAGCGCGTGTGACTTGGAGCATGACTTAACGAGCCAATTGCGGGCAAGAAAGGTCCTCTGGACTGTACGGTCTCGTGTTTTGTTCCAAGACACTGGCTCTGATAATTGGCCACTGAGTAGTTCGCTCTTCCTCTGCGAGGGCGACGCAAGGAAGACAAGGGATGCTACGCAGTTGAGATGAAACTTGTTTTTTTTTTTCTTTCTCTTTCACTCACTCACTGAGGTCAGTCTAGTAACAAGAAACTTCTGATTTTATATTTATTTCCAAGTGGATCACGGGAATTTTTGGATATTTTTTTGCTCCTCCTTTCTCTCGTAGGATGAATCACGGACTCAAACTCAATCTGTGGGTTTCCCCCCACCCTTCCACCTTCTCGTGGCATCAGCATCCAATTCCTTGAAATGCATATGGGTACAAGGATGGATTGTGCCGTACTACATCGGTGTGGCTTTTTCCCCTCGTTGATTTTGTTCCTCCCTCACTCCTCCCGTAAACTCTTGATAGGACGGATTTGTCTTCTTCCTGTGTGTGTGTGTGTGTCTCCCGACAGGATATTTTTTTGCACAAAAAAATCACCCCCAATAAATTGTGTGTGCTATTTGTAAACCCTGTTGATTTCACTGAAGTGTTGAATGATATGTGGATTTTTAATAAGCTCTTGGAAATCGTGGAATACGCCTTCAAATACCAGGTGATACCAGGTGTGATCCAGCCACAGCGATCCAGCTCTCTTAACATGATTTGGAATACAGACAGGATTCGTCGATTGGGCCCAAAAATTCTGTCTGGCTGCCGTGCTATCCTTGAGCAGAAACGCAACTACATACATGTACAGTACATAAAGGCACGTGATATTTTTGTATTTAACAATCGGCAGCGCAAGGCAACACCATCGACGGAGGACTCGTCTTTCTACACTTCGCAGTCTGCCTTTTGGATGGATCTGAAAGTGGCTGGCCTCCCATCAAAGCCCACCTTCAGGTGCTCTGAGCGACCCCGTCGAAAGGCGTTCGGGAAGGCGTCCCAGCAGCAGTTGCCCTGCACTTGGACGCGGAAGACCTCGTTCGTAGAGTAGCTGCAGGGAAGCGGGGGGAGATGGCTTCAGGCTACTATTGCCAGTACTAGAAGTATGTACTTCTGATCTCGCTCCAGTTGTCTACTACCATATCTACTTACCCTGGCGCCCTGGCGACGTTGTTCCTCCTGCCCCCGATCCTGTGCACGACCACTCCGGCCCCCTCGCCCATGACGTGCACCCTGACGGTTCCCTCGCAGGTGTTCGCCCTGCCCTCGAGACCCACCATGATGCCACTCCTCAGCTTTACCTTTCTCCTGTCTCCCTCCAGTTCTGCCGTCGTCAGAGGGCAGTTCACAATAATGTCCTAAGTCACATGGTCTCAGTGAGATGAGATGAAAACATTCTTTTTACGTAAGTATACAACTCACCACTCTGGAGCTGCCGTTGCACTGAGCCTCCCTGAGCTGTTGCACCATCTGCGCCCTGCTGAACCCCTCCGGGATGGCGTTGGCCCTGATCATGTGCAGCACGTGCATGAGGGGCTCGCACTCTCTGAGCGGCATGCAGTTTTCCAGTTCCTCGGCCGCGAAGTCCACCGAGGAAGAGGCCGGGAGGATCAGGCAGAGCAGGAGGAAGTGGATCACGGCCTGTCGCTTCATGCTGCTGCTGTTTCTTTACCTCAGACTGATGCTCAGTCTGTCCTTTAGGAAAAAGAGAGAAGTAAAAACTCGTTTTATAGGAAGAGAGGGCCCATGTGACGAATATGTGCGGTATTTGTCCCTCCCTCCCCCACTTGCCTGCAAACGCTGCCTTCTTGTGTTTCAGTTATTTCTGAGGAAGTTGGAATCTTTCTTCCCTCAACTGTTTCGGAGTCAGAAATGTCTGCTTTATTTCATTTTTATGGCAAATGGCGGAGAGAATGCGTCACACTTACCAGTCGCCATGGCAAGGACAGCAGAACCAGTAGGAGCGCATGTTGCTCTGAACTTCGATAAGCATGCAAAAAAAGACCTTTTTTTTTGCTTTCTCTTATCATTTTGCATTTTTGCTCTTGGAGAGGAAGTTAAAGTCGAGTATAATATGTTAGTATTTTAAGGATCTTGAGGATTATGTTTTTTTTTTTTTCGAAACTTCCCGTATGCAGGCATGGCACCGTCCCCGCCACCTAGTACGTCCCTCCCGACCCGCAGGCGCCACACCCGCCACTTCCTCTCCTGCCTGCGAGAGATCCTTCACCGCGGAGGTCGCGCCCGGGAAGACGGTCGGCGCTGGTGGCCGGAGGAGCAGGAACAGGATGAAGGGGGACGTGCCTCCTCTCCGCTGCTGGACCTGCCCGTCACCTGCGCGGAGGGGCGACGGGTGGTCGCCAGTCGGCTCCTGCTGGCTGCTGCGTCGCCCGGAATGGCGACCATCTTGCAAGAAAGGTGGGGGGTGGGGGGGATCTAGTACCATCTCTACCAGAGGCTCAAACTCTGCTTTTATTTATTTTTTCTTTTCACCGCTCTCAGTGATCCTGCATCCACTGTTCTGCACCTTCCCGACCTGCCCGCCGATGACCTTCTGGAATTTTTGGACACCCTCCTCATTTTCGACAACTGCGAAGAGAGCCGGATGGGAGCAGTGACCAGGGTGTGCCAACATCTTGGGATGGGCAGCCCAGTCGTGGAGGAGGAGGAGGAGGATGAGAAAGGGAAGGAGGCTGAAGAAAGATGGGAGTCCTCTGAAGGGGAGGAAGCGAACGCTGCAGGATATGATGCGGACGACGTCGAGGAAGAGGACGCCTGCGACGGCGCTGGCGCAAGCGCCAACGACCGCTGGGGCCCGCTGGTGTGCCCGCTGTGCCGCAGGCGCTACCAGCACGCCAAGGCGCGCAACAGGCACCTGCTGTCCGAGCACGGCCGCGAATGCGTCGGCAGGGGCTGGTACTTCAGGTGCCCGCGGTGCCCGATGGCCTTCGTGTCGGCCTCGGGGAGGGAGAGGCACCTGCAGAGGACGCACCAGAGGGAACAGCGGCGAAAGGCGTCGGAGAAGGAGGGGATGGAGGAGGACGAGGAGGAGGAGCGAGCAGAAAGTGGTACCATATCTACTATACCGGTATACTGTGCATAGTCCACATCAGCGTTGGATCTTGGGTTTTTTTGTGCCGTTTGTAGTGTCCGGTTTTCCGTGCCCCTTTTGTTCTTCCTCGTCCCCGTTGCGGGTCTCCGGTCTGAAGGAGCTGAGGGAGCACGTGAGGCGGTGCCACCAGGACAGGGATCGCTGCTGCGTGGTTTGCGGGAAGGAGTGCGGCACCAGGGACGACGTTCACCAACACCTGCAGGTGGGTGGGGCGGCCGAGACGGATCACCATGGTCTCCCCAGTTCAAATTGCTGAGCTTTCTTTTTCTGTTTCAGACTCACGGGAGCGACACCCCTGAGGGGCGCCTTCTCTTCTCGTGCGAGAGGTGCCAGCACAAGTTCCTCTCCGAGTACGCCCTGGTCAGTCACAGGAGGAACGCGCATTCGCTCAACGAACGCTTCGAGTGCAGGTCCGTGTGGTGGTGGTGGTGGCGAAGTGGTCGTAATCCGGCCGTCTCAACCCCAAGTCCCACTCTATTCATTGCCTTGACTTCCAGGTACTGTGGTAAGTACTTCCGCAACGCGAAGTACTGCTCCAACCACGAGGGCCGCCACAAGAGCGGAGAGCTGGACGACGAGTCCTCGCTCAGGTGCGACACCTGTGCCAGGACCTTCTCCAACAGGCACAACCTGCTCAGGCACGTGCGCGACGCCCATCCCGGGGAAGGCGGAGGGGGAGCGGGAGGAGCGAGAGAGGACGAGGTGGCTGTGGCGGCCAGGGGCGCGTCGTCTTCTGCTGCCGCCAAGAGGAGGAAGGGGGGCCGGTTTCGGTGCCAGGAGTGCGGGAAGGACTTTGTGGACTCGACCAGACTCAGGCAACACCGATGGATACACACCGGGTACCACCCTTACAAGTGAGCAAGGGAAATAAGCTGCTGTAGTAAAAGCTAGTACTATGTACTGTACTACAGCATCAAATGCAATTTTACAATAGGTGTGACGAATGCGAGCGTGGCTTCCGCCACCTGAGCCACCTCCGTCGCCACCGCGCTCGCGACCACGGCCGGGCCGAGGAGGAGCGTCGCTTTCCCTGCCGGCGGTGCGGGAGGGCATTCTTCTACGCCTACCAGCTCAGGAAACACGAGAAGGTCGCGCACAGGGGCGAGGCGGCGGACAAAGAAGATCGTCTTCTGTGTGACATGCAAGGCAAAGGGGAAGAAGGAGAGGAGGAGGAGGATGACTGGGTCCAGACCGTGTTCCAGTGCGCCCTGTGCCAGGACGTGTTCGACTCGTACGAGGGCCTCCACGCCCACTGCTCGGAGAGGCACTCCGCCGCCGCCGACGTCGCCACGCCCCAGTCGGCCTCACCCCACCACCACCACCAGCACTTTGTGGCCGATGACGACTGCCACCTACCGGCCTCGCTGGCAGCAGGTGGCGGTCGCCAGATCGTCCTGGAGGTGCCCCCTGGGACGGAGGCGGCCACGGCGGCGGCGATCGCGGCGGCGGCCGGCGGCCAGGTGGGGGCAGCTGAAGGGGTGCGCGTGGACCACGACGGCGGCGAGGAGGGAGCGGCGGTAGGAGGAGGACAGTTTGTCATTCTCTATGACCAAGGAAACTTGATCCTTGAAAAGTGATTAGGTCACTTTGTGCCATGCCTGAAATATAATTTTGGTATAGGCAGATTTTTTAGGATCTCCTCATTCCTGAAGTAGGTCTGTGTTTACTTATTGTTTTATTTTTGATGCGATATTTTTTTAATTAAAATTGTCTCCTTTTTTTAGAGGGGACAACTTTGGATGGGTAGTAGTCAAACATTATTATTATTTTTTTTATTACTGTATTATTATTTTGGGTAATTGCTGTGGCCCCAGGAAAAATACCTACAGTACGTGTATATTTTTTTTTTACTTCCTGCCTCGGGAGAATAGTTTTTTTTTATGGATCGTGCTATATCGATGTCATTCCGAACTCTACCACTGAAGTAGTTGGTTTTGAAGTAGCATTATCTCCAAGTCAGTGTCTTATTCTTTTGTTCAAGGTCGGCAGCAGTTCTGTCTCCTGCTTGAAATTTCTCCTCCGAGTGACTTCCTGCATCTGCTCTGCCAGATCTGCCATCAGTGTTCTGTGGATGTGAAATTAGAAAGACCATCATAAAAAAAAAAGGAGATGATGCACCTTTGTACAGTATAGCCACGAGGACAAATTACCTCTTGTGGTTTGGAGAAGGCAGCGGCGGCAGCGGCGACCTCGCACGACTTGTCGCGGCGGAGGACGGCGGCGGCGTCTCCCGAGGACTCAGCTGGCCGCTCACCACGCTCAGCTGGTCCAGATCATCTTCCAGAGACCTGAAAGATGGGGGAGGGGGGAGGAAACAGATCACAGATCTTTCTTTTTTTTCTTGTTCCTCCCTCTTCTTGTTCCGGCATACTCTTTCTCCATCTTCTTGTCCATGTTCTTCCCGATCTTGATGGCGACGAGCATAGCGACGAGAGAGACGAGCAGGACCAGAAACGGGACCGAACTGAGCCACAGCTTCCGCTCCTCGGCCGACGGATCAAAGTCCGGCAGAGCGACCCGAGGGTTTTGTCTGATAGATGTTTTGAGGTTCCATATCGCATTTAGGACACGTTACAAGTTGCCCTACTGGAGTCGTTGTTGGCTCACTTTGAATAGAAGCAGGGAAAGGTGTAATTCTCTTTGCCGAACTCTCCGAAGAATCCCTCGCAGGAGACCTTGGGCGGGTAGCCACAGCCTCGGGTGTTGACCAGCAAGACGGCAGAGAGGCCGCCGCCGTCGTCGTCTCCGTCGGAGATCTCGTCGCTGGAAGAGAATTTAAATTGTATTTAAGCTACAGTTGATACAAATTATCCAGCATGTCAGGCTCCAGCTCACAACTGCCCGTCCCTGTCTCCAAAGAATGAGCTGGCCGCCTTCTCCTCTTCCGCCCTTCTCCTCTGGTTCTCCCTGATGAGCTCCCACCATTCGTCGTCCTCCACCTCCACCTTGATCTGGAAGCACTTGAAGAGCTCCCTGGTGCAGCCCTCCAGGCAAGAAGTCCAGTTGCAGTTGCTGAGGCCGACGCCCAGGTTGGCCTCAATCACCCGGCAGCCAGACGACGAAGAGGTAATCTCGGACCTGCAGTTGTGAGACATGAGGGTTTTTCTTGGAGAGGGGGGGGGAGTTTCTGAGAAAGGTTGCTTGCCTGAGGGCAGAGATTGCAGGGTCGATGGTGAAGGGGACGAGGAAGAGTATGACGGAGACCGCCGCGCCGGCCAGCGACGCCGTGGTGGCTACCAGCAGCGTCACCAGGGAGCGGCGGCGGCCTTGGCGGCGGCGGCGGAGGGCGGTCGCCGCTGCCGCAGAGTCGTCCTCGCTGTGGCGGGTGGGCGGCGGGGGCGGCTCGGACTTGCCGCCGCCGTCGGCCTCGGAAATCCTACCGGAGCGGGCAGAGGGCGACGGAGCCACGCTCATTGCTGGACAGCCACCGGAATTAGTGGTCTATGTCTCTTTCAAGACCTCTACTGCTACTATAATTGACGAATTATCCTCATGAACAAGTTTATTTTGCTGCTTGATTTAATTGCAGCAGCAAGTCTATTTTCATTTAAGAGCTTTTTGTGTCCCACTCAAGGAGCACAGGCTTACTTACTCCTTAATACCTGCTTTCTTTCTAGCACTACCCAAGAGTCCCACAAAGAGAAAGAAAAACAGGGTCAGGCCTGAAAATAAATGAGGCACATACCTACATTCCTGGTGTGGCGGCGAGCACGAAAGGCGAGGATAAAAAATCGATACCGTCTGCCTCGACTTGTAAAGTGTGTGTGTTCTCTCTCCTCATGCTTTCACCGTAGTCAATAAGAACAAACTTAGTCTCAGTGATACTGCTTACAATGCAGTGAAATGTTTTACTAATTGCTGTAAGCTGAACCATATTACAAAATATAGCCTTTATAGTAGACGTCCATTACCATGCGCAAAGCAAGATGTCCAATTTGTTGTACCGTACCACACTACGTTCACACATAGTACAAGAAATACATACTATGCTTGCAAGGAGTGCTGCTCATTGTATTACTTCCAGGTAAACCTCTCCTTCTTTGTCGGCGTCGGCCAGCCCCACGAACTTGAGCACGTGTCCCCACTGGCAGCCGCTGCCGCAGCTCCGCTCCAGGTCGCTCATAGAAGGAAACCTGACCGACACCCTCCCCGTGGAGGGGTCCACGGCGTACCTCAAGCGAACTCCGCCCAAGCCAAGCATTTCAATGGTGGTGGATCGGACAACTTGCGGATCGGACAACTTTGCGGGGAAAATAGCGTTGGGTTATCGAGCAGGTTTGGCCCTGGGCAAACCTGGTTGTCTTTTTTTTTTTTTTGTATATCAGAATCTCCCCCTACCTGGACAACATCATCCTCTGGCCATCCCAGGACGATCCCATACACGACAGAACCCTTTTTGGTGTACCAGACGTTCCCATTGAAGGAGTCGTTCTAGGTGCAGCACGTTGTCCGTAAAAGTGAACATAACAAAACGCTCTTACCTCAGCCAAAAAAGCCCAAAAAGGCAACATACTGTACATGTACGTACTTGGTACTTCCACGGCTTGGATGAATATATGGCCTCTCCGTTAACCTGTAGCCAAGAGCCCAACTGGAACAGCCTTTCCTGGAAGATGGGAATGATGGTGCCCTCCTTAGTTGGACCCACGTTCAGCAAGATGTTCCCTCCGCAGCTCACTGCACGGGCAACCTGGAAGACAAAGGCACGGATTGATGCCACGGACTTCCCAAATATTAATGTTTTCCATCGGCACTTTGGTGATGAGCTGCTCCATGCTGATGATCTCTTCGATGTTGATGTTCCTCCTGTATCCCCATTCTCGGTCAACGGTCAGCGCGTCCTCCCACTTGCGGCTCTGGAGGACGCCCGGGTCAAACCGGTCTGGGCCGGAGAAGAAACCCCCGTGCCTCAGCCGGGTGCCATTGCCCCACCTGGTGGAGAGAATTTGCCGCACTTAAACCAGTCATAGTACGGCATGTCTGTAGAAACAAAAAAAAACCACCAAAAAATATTCCACAAGCACCTGTCGTTTGTGACGATGGTGTCCTTGGACGGGCTCTCGTTGTACAGCCACGCCAGGAAGTCCTTCGATCCCCAGTACTCCGGAGACGCCTCCCAATCCCCGTCGGCCCAGAGGACGTCAGGAGAGAACCTGGTGACCAGCTCCTTCAGCTCTGGCTGCGCCTTGTGCAGAGGGTATTCCCTGCGCGCCAGGAGGAAGGAGGAGTCTCGCTTTGTTAAGGTTTTGAACCGGTGCTGAACGGACACACCTGGAGTGGTATTTCCTGTCTTTGTCTTTCAGGTAGATCGGGTTGAACCACTCGAACAAGGAGTAATAGAGGCCGAAGTGCACGTCCGGGTGTCTGGCGCGGAGCGCACCACTCAGTTCCGCCAGGACGTCCCTCTTGGGACCGACAGCCATTGAGTTCCATCCGTAAGAATAGGTAGAGCCCCAGTTGCAGAAGCCGTCGTGGTGCTTGCTGGTGAACACAAAGTACCTGGAAGGAAGGAACACCGACGTTGTGTAGTCGTTGCCGTCGTCGTCGTCGTCGTTGTACATAGTCGTTGTTGCCGCTGCTGAATCTGCTTCTGTTCCAGCTGATTCAGCAGCCGATCAAGATACTTTTCAAGATATTTTTATTAGTTTTTTTTAACAAACAGGATGTTGTTCCGTGCTCACTTTGCGCCAGACGCCGCCACGATGTCCACCAGGCGGTCGGGGTCGAAGAGGTCCATTGTGAGCATGGGACCGAAGTCCTGGTACGCAAAGTTGGGCGGGTAGTACTCCCTGAGGTACCTTGCGCACGCGTGGTCGCGATCCGTTCTGTTGTTCACCACGGCCTGCCAGAACGCCGCCGTCTCGTAACCTGACAAGATGGACGAGAAGATCGTTGGATGACGACGTTGCTCCCCATCCCACCCACCCACCCACCTGGCACAGCATAGGGCCCGAAGTGCATGAAGATCCCCACCTTGGCCCGGTCGTACCAGTCTGGCAGGGGCCGGGAGTCCAGGCTGCGCCAGTCCGGCGCGTACTTGGTGGCCTCCACCGTCGCCCTGGTCAAGAGGAACCACCAGAGCTTTATCGAGAGCGCATCCATGTTCGGTGTATACTGTACTAGCACGATACGATCCAGAGCGAAAGATAAAGTAGAATACAATGACGGAACCGCGAGGACTGAAACCTGTTTAATGTGCCGTAACTGTTGTTGCTAGTCCTAACTACGTACGTAACTAGATGTCGCGCATTTTTGTACGCATTCGCCGAAAACGAGGGAAAGGGAATCTTTCAAATCGTGTCTCTCTCGTTGTCACAAACCAGACATTTTTCAGCCACGACTTTTTTTTCTTACTTTTTGCCCACACAAGCTGGGCACTCTTGAAGGGAGAGGAGGAGAACGAGGACGAGGAGAAAAAAGACTCACACAAAATTTGCGGAGATCAACCGCATTAGTGGAAGAGCTTTCAAAAGAATTTTAGGAATGAGAAATCACGTTGAGCAAAAAATTCATTTAAATTGTAAGTCCATAAATATTTCCAACAAACAAAGAAGCGCTGGGAAAAACATCCGACACATTTGCAGAAAAAAGTGCTTCACAGCTCCGTCTTGCTCTTTTGTTGTTGCTGCTGTTGCTGCTGCTGTTGCTGCTGTTGGTGTTCCTGTTGGTGTTCCTGTCAAGAATTTTCAGCCGACTTCTTGTTCCTCTGGGCCCTGCGTGCTTTGATGTCCGAAAGTCGCTCGTATGCCTGCTGGATCTCCACGAAGCTGGAGGGGGGGAGGGAAGAAGACGAAAGAAGACCCAAAAAAATTATTTCAACTTCTGGTGCAGTAAACAAACCATAAAACCTTCTTTATATTAGTTAAAAAATTATTTAAAAAAAATTCTCCTGTATAATGAAGAAAATTACAAATTTAAGCCCAAATCGTCCTTGAATATCTCACATCTCCTGCGCCTCCTCCTTCTTCTCTGGGTCCTTAATCCTGTCCGGATGCCACGTCTTGGTCAGCTGGCGGTAGCGGGCGCGGATCTGCTCCTGGCTGGAGCCGGGATTCAGGTCCAGGACCCTGAGCGCGTGCGTCTCCCCCAGCGGGTCCAGACTCTCGATGAGCTGCTGGAAGGTGGACACGAAGCCGAACTCCAGGGCGTGGTCCCACAGCGCCGCGCAGTTCTTGGAGAACTCCTGGGGGGCGGGGGGGGGAGGAACAGAGATCAGAGACCAAATCACTAACCCGACCAGACATACCCCCTTGTCTCGTTGGTACGTATGACATATTTCAAGCACGACTTGTTTAGTACTTTATAGTAGCTTTGCATTTTTTTTCTGTCGCACGTACGAGACATTATTTATTAATTAAACATTAATTAAACAATTCGTGTGAGAGGGGAAAAAAGCAAAGTTGACACACATGGCAGTCAAAATAGGCATACGAGCTCAGCTCTCTCCCTCTCCCTCTCTCCCTCTCTCTCTCTCTCTCTCTCTCACCCTCACCTGAAAGGCCGGCGAGTTGATGAAGTTTCCGATGGCGTCCCGCACCTTGATCTCGTCCCCCTCTTTCGTCACTATCTTCATGTTAAAGTAGATGTAGCTCAGCCAAAGCGAGGAGTACAGACAGCCTTAGGGGAAGGGGAGGGGGGGGAAGAGGTAAAGTACATACAAGAGAAACACTGACTGCCAAGTGGACCCAACTCACAGCAGAGCACGAGGACGAGGATGTTCTTCCACGTCGGCCACTCCTTCTCCTCCTTCTTGGAGAGGCCGCGCCACTCCTTGGACCACCAGTTGAACACGATAATGCCTGAGACATTATTTTTTTTCTTTAAAATTTTGTACACTTTTCCATTCTTCCTTTTTTTTGTTATCGATGTTTCATCCTTCACCTGCGATGCTGATGACTGCGGTGTTGACATATCCGAAGTGGTAGAGCGGGGAGACGAGGTAGCAGGCCGCCATGGTGGGCCAGATGGAGCCGCGCTCGCGGCCGATGTTGCCCACGATCCAGATGCCTGGAGTGGATGAGGGGGGAGAATTTCTCTTATATCTCTGACCTCATAAAACATCTTTTTCTGTAAACTTAGCCTGAAACATTGGACATGACAGTTTCTTCCCTGCAACAACGGGTTTTCCATCGACTTTCCCAAGACAATTTGTTAATTTTTTATTTGATTTCTCTTCTTCCTGCATCGGCAGCACCCCGACAGGACTTTTTTTTTTAGTTACCCAGCGCGATGGCCGCGGGCGAGACGAGCACGTGCGTCCACGACAGGTCCATTCCGGCGTCCTTGGAGTTGGGCGTGCCCACCACCACCGCCATACCCAGCATGTTCCCCGTGAACAGCTGCCCGAAGGTGCGGACCAGCTGGAAAGGGGGGGAAAGAACCACCGACTTTACCTTACTTTACTTTTACTCCTCCTCTTCCTCCTAATATAGTACAGTATATCATAGTATAAATAATGTAGGAGGGGGAGGAGGAGGAGGGTTGCCATCCTCCAGGACTCACCGAGAACGCCGGCCTCTCGTACATCCTCATCCTGTCCTTGAGCTGCCTGACGAAGCCAGGGTCATCGTTGGCATCCCTGACGTACTCTGGGATGCGCCACAGATCCCTGATCCACCCGACGCCGAAGTAGCCGCCGGGGAGGGCCCACCACACGAACGCCTGCTTGTACCTGGAGCACATACAGTAGACTACATGTTTTTAATGCTTTGCATATTCTGCATATTTTGCACGTTTTGCAAAAAAGTACCAAAATTGCACTAAATTGCAACACAACGAAAAATAATGTTTTTTTTACCAAAAGCACAGAACATGTCAAGTAAGTTTTCAACAAAAATTAGGAACAAAATAAAATATCTTTTTAAAAAGGTCATGTAGTATTGCCTGCCCAGGTATACGTGGTGGAGTCCGAAGTATCCTCCAAACAGCCAGAGGAGGTACGTGAGGCAGAGG
>JAAUYM010048164.1_pt1 | contig 13587 bp, 12 predicted proteins | sample 7278001 | NCBI WGS metagenome assembly JAAUYM01 (sample SAMN14350224, study PRJNA611818) | marine sediment metagenome | isolation source: surface marine sediment (1.8m) | place: French Polynesia: Moorea | collected 2018-08
GGAGGCCTCTCCAAGTCATGATATTCACTTCGAGAGAGAGAGAGAAAAAAAAGAGAAAAAAATAGAAGCTGAGAGGCAGCGTAACAAGACGGAAGAAGAGGAAGAAATGGACAAAAAATGAGGGATGAAGAAGAAGGAGCAAAAGCAAACACTAAAAATTCCAGAAACACGTCGATGATGAACATTGTTGCACCGGTTGTTTTTAATTCCTTCCCGCCACCGACATGACCGACCACCGAAAAAAAAACCCAAATTCTGGCACCACTTACTCAATGTGGGGGACCCCTCCTCCCCCCTTCTCCCCGATTTCTGATCTTGGCAGCCTATGCCGTGGGGTGGGGAGATCTCTGACCTGCAACGTCGCCGTGGACGTCGACGTCGTCGCCTCCTTCTCCAACGCCCACTTTGACCACCTCTCTCTCTCTCTCTCCTCTTCCAAGTTCCACTCCCTTCCTTCCTTCCTTCCCTTTCGCCGGTTGGAGGGAGGGAGAGAGGGGGGCTGTTTGTTTTTTCCTCTTGGTGGTCTCTCTCTCTCTCTCTCTCCTCCCCTTTTTTGTTCTGCCTGTTCCCGCCAGCCGCCCGTCCACAGCCGCGCAGGCCAAAGGTGCCAACTGACACCACCAGAGAAGGAGGTGGAGAAGGGAAGGGCTCCTCTCCTCTCTCACTCACTCACATGCTTCCTCCCCCCCCCTTCGTCTCTCTTTCTCTCTCTCGCACCTGAAGGAATGCCCGGAGACACGAGAGATGAGAATGTGTGCGCTAGAACTGCTAATCGGTTCCACCCTCTCTCTCTCTCTCTCTCTCTCCTTTTCATGACTTGAGAGAGCTACTTTTTTTCTTATCTTTTGCCGCTCTAATGTTAACTGATTTCTGAGAGTGCATGCTATACTGTACAGCAGCTGGCCTGGCAGTCGGACAGGGGACGTGGTATCGCGGAAGTCTCGGATCTGGAAAGGAAGCCGTTTTCCCCTTTTTTTGTATGTTGTGTAGCTTTTGTAGCTCAAAGAGTGCATTCAAGAAGGAAAGTTGCAACCTAACTATAAGAGATAGATTTGCAGCAAATATTATTTACAACTCATAGCTTTAAAGTGCTAAGACTTCGGAGATATTTTGAAAAATGTAATGTACTATACAAATTGATTTACCGTACCTCAAGGACTGTAGTAGATTTAAATGTGCTGTAATTTTGATACCATTCATTTGAACTTACAATCTTTTGAATAATGTTACTGAGTGCATTACACATAAGAATTTATAGTAAGTTTATAATAAAAAAGTTTCTAAGATGCTCAACTTTTAAATAAAACCATTTTCTGAGAAGTTTCCTTTTCAGGCCTAAGACTTCCATGGTAGCATAGATCAGTTTTAATAGCAGTTTTAATAACAGTTGCCAAAATCGCGCACTTCACGTTGCCCCCGACTATCACTGTGGCACTTATTGTTGCTGCTGCAACATGTCAGATGAGTTAAACTGCTATTGATGACTGGCGCACCTGCTGTGCCTGCATCAATAGCTACTGCTGCTGATGCAGATGCACCTTCACGGAAGTCACCCAATAATCTTCATGGTGGTGCATCTATGCATAGGCAAACACTGATTCAAAATTTCGTGCAGGGATTGGATGGATGACTGTACACTGGTCTTTTGTTGAAATGTGAGCCGTGCATGCACGTGTAGGCGTGTGTGTGTGTAGCATTAGGGGACTGGGGAGCAACTTCCGCCTAAGGGAGGAGGAGAAGGGAGGGTTAGTCATCTAACCTAACAGATACTCCAGTGCGACAAACACATTGGCGCTAATGGTGCTTTGAACTTGACAATGTCAAGACATTATCAGCTGCCATGCAGCAGATCACGACGTCACGTGTGCTTTGTGCCGGGAAAAAGAAATCACTTTTGGAAACATCAGATATTTTAATTAACGCATGTACTAGGTGTACTATATTTAACCTAAATGTATTTAAGAGGGATGCACAACAATATCACTTTCACCTGCTTTCACCCAATTATGATGTCCTGTCCGACAACTGTAACAATCAAAAATCAATGAGGAAAAAAAAATTTGTGCGCGTCCCTTGGGAGCGCTTCACAAAATTAGCCCGTCAGAGGAGGAGGAAGAACGAGTTAGTAGTAGTAAGGAAGCAGTGGGAAGCGTGGCACTTCGCCCTTTCCCGTAAACACATGTCGATCTTTTTCTTCCGCCGAGAGGAGGAGAGAGAAAGAAGAGAAGCTACGAGCTCTCTTTTCGTCCACTAAAAAGCTTCCAAGTTGCAGGCTTGCAGCTGAGCTGAGCATGGCAAAAGCCGGTAGCCAGAGACGAAAGGGGGACAAGTTGCAATCTGGCAGCAGAAGTTTGTCTTTCCTGCAGATGCCAGCGCCTCTGGTGGCAAAGATATACGTAGAATGTGGGGATTATGCATTGGGAGAAAACGCCTTTAGAAGCAAACGGTTTCCTCTAAGGTTATATGTCAAAATATAATCACACGTTGGCCTTAGGAACATGAAAAAGTACTTTTATCAGCAAGTGTAAAGCTTTTCTATGTTTGCAGTAAATCCTATCTACGTTTTGTGATAATAGCAGTCCGCCAGAGGCGCCGTTGTACTAGGGCGTGGGGTGTGTGTGGGCGCAACCTACTCTCTTTCCTTAAGTCCTACTTTGAGGGTAACTCCTCTCTTGCCTCTCGATCGCCTCCTCTTTTTTTTTTCACTCACTCCGTCTCCGTCTCCACGGCACGGCAGACGAGCAAGGCTTGACCTCACTGCTAGCAGTGGTACAGCAACCTCCCAAGATGTCAGTGTCGACCCTGCCGCCGCAGCCGCAGCCGCCGCCGCCGCTGCTGCTGCTGCTGCTGCTGCTGCTGCTGTCCTCCGCCTCCCTCTTCGCCTCCGCCTTCGCCTCCGAGGTGCAGGAGCTGGACGACGCCTCCTTCGACTCGGAGCTGGAGGGAATGGACACCGCGTTGGTCAGTGCAGAGCACGCGAACCGTTCAGTAATGGCGCTTTAAGCAATTGGTTCTGCCATACCACACATTGTAACAGGAGGTGTAACCTGCTGGAAAAAGAGACTAAACATTTTTATTTTTCTGTCTCTTTCTTTCTTCCAGGTTATGTTTTACGCACCCTGGTGAGTTGAAACAAGTGGGAACAGAGGGGGGGAGGAGGGGGGAAGCCAACAGAAGGCTGTGCATTTCAGATGTGTCGACAAGACACACAATTGCCCATGTAGGATGACATGTATTGTGGAGAAATGTCTTTCTGTAGTAGGACACACCTGCAAAGATTTTTCCCACATACTGTACAGTAGTACCATATACAGTACTCGCTATACGTACTCTTGAAGGTGTGGCCACTGCAAGCGGCTGAAGCCCGAGTTGGAGAAGGCGGCTCCCGCCCTCCTGGGCAACGACCCGCCAGTCAATCTGGTCAAGGTGGACTGCACTGAAGGAGGTGAGAGGGAAGCTGACATTTAGGGAGGACTCATTAATATTTACTGCTCGGGAGGAGGTTCCTATTAAGCAAAAGTTCATTGCATTTTGTGAGTTGTTATCCAAGGCCCTTTTTTGTTTAGCATTGATAGAATATTGGTTGTGATAATTTTAAAGTACGGTACTTAATTTTGTTCTTTTTTTTTTTTGGACTTGCTGAACCCAGGCAAGGACACCTGCGGCCGCTTCGACGTCAGCGGATATCCCACCCTCAAGATCTTCAGATCTGGAGAGCTGTCGCAGGTAGGTTCCAGAGGCCGGTCCTTTAAAAAATAATGTTCCTGCATTAGAGTTAAGCATCCAGCTATTGTACTTTAACTCTGACTCATTTAAAATGGTCCCATCATTTTCGTTTTCCATATTTTCATCATTTGTTCGTTTTCTTCTAGGACTACAGCGGTCCACGCGAGGCAAGCGGCATCATCAAGCACATGAAGGCGCAGGTGGGTCCGGCCTCCTCCGGGCTGAAGACCAAGGCAGATCTGGACAAGATCAGGCAAGAAATTCCTCATTTATTGCGGTGCTTTTCTAAGTCCTAGTTTTTGACATTCCTTAATAGGGAGAAGCCAGAAGTGGTCGTGGTCAGCTTCCACGCAGACAAAGAAAAAGACGCTGCCTTCCAGAAGGTGAGACAAAAAGTGATCTTTAATAAGATTTTTTGTATCCCAGACACAACTTTTTACTGCTCGTAACCCTTTCTTGTTGCAGGCAGCTCTAGCGAGTTGTAAAAAGTTACATTTTATATTTGTGAGAGCTGATCGACCTTTAAAAAAAGTGAAAAGCATGGAAAAATCTAATGATAGCAGAAGATTGAGATGATACGGTACACCTTTTAATCAATTCCAAATTTTTACAATTTTAAGTTGTATAGTAGTGCACTTTGTTGGACTATGTCGCCTTCAATTATTTAATCCTTCCCCACATCAGTCTTGCATACCTCAAACATCGATTCCAGACGGCATCAGCTTTGCGGGAATCTGTGTCGTTTGCACACTTCACTGGCTCCGATGCCCCTGAGAAGGAGGCCATCATCCTGTACCGTCCCAAGCACCTGCAGACCAAGCTGGAGCCTGATCATGTCAAGTACGAAGGGGAGGTCAAGAAGGTGAGAGAGAGGCTATACAGGTTGGAGAGATCCACGATTTTTTTTTCTTTCTGTCCCAGGCTGCCCTTACCGACTGGATCAAGTCAAACTACCATGGCCTGGTTGGCCACAGGACCCTGGACAATGCTCAGGACTTTAAGGAGCCACTAGTCATTGCCTTCTTTGATGTGGACTATGTCAAGAACACCAAGGGCACCAACTACTGGAGGAACAGGATCATGAAGGTGGCCAAGGAGCAGAAGCAGAAGCTCAGCTATGCAATCTCCAACAAGGATGACTTCATGAAGGTCAGGATGGTCTTGTGAATATTGGTTTGGCCATTTGTTAAAGTATATTTTATTTACTGTGGCCCAGGAGGCGCAAGAGTTTGGTCTGACCTCACTGGAAGACGACAAGCCAAAGGTGGTGGTCAAGTCTGAGGGCAAAAAGTATGCAATGGAAGGGGAGTTCTCAGTCGACTCCTTCAAGGCCTTCTTGGAGAAGTTTGAGAAGGGTGAGGTGGAGCCTTACCTCAAGTCGGAAGCGGTGCCTGAAGATCAGGGAAACGTCAAGGTTGCAGTCGCCAAGAACTTTGACGAGCTCGTGACAAAGTAAGTCTTTTCAAAACTAAAAATGGAATTCCTCAACGGTAATACTGTATGAGCCATACAGTATTACATCTACATCTTCTCGTTCTCAATAGGTCTGACAAGGACTCCCTGGTCGAGTTCTACGCCCCGTGGTGCGGCCACTGCAAGAAGTTGGCGCCCGTGTACGACGAGCTGGGGGAGAAGTTGAAGGACGAGCCCGGGGTGCAGGTCGTCAAGATGGACGCCACCGCGAACGACGTCCCAAGTGGTGGGAAAAACAGAAAAACAGAATCAAAGGGCCTCTTCTTGCCCGCTGAGTCATTAGAAACTCCCACATGTGTCCATGAGGACGGAGAGAAAGACATTAAAAAAGTTTTTATGTTGTTGTTGTTGCAGGCTTCGACGTCCGCGGGTTCCCCACCCTCTTCTGGGTGCCGGCGGCCTCCAAGCCGGAGAGGTACAACGGCGGTCGCGAGCTTGACGACTTCGTCAAGTTCATCTCTGAGAAGGCCACCAAGGAGCTCGACGGCTTCGACCGGAAGGGCAAGGCCAAGAAGACTGAGCTCTGAACGTAATGATCCTACAGAGAAATGCATTTTTTTTGGAAAAATTGTTCTAATTTCGGCGCGATCACCAGAAAGATGAAGTGATAGGGACACGCGCCAACCCACCACCTGATGTGATGTTTCCTTTTCTTTTTCTTTTCCGTCTCAGCAACCTTTTTATAGCAAACGTATCCGATGGTGGGAACTAAGCACCTGTTTTGTATGCAAGTGTGCGAAAGCAATATACACGTACGCTGAAAGTGAGTGATGATGCACTTCCCGACGGGACTTTTGCTCATTTTCCAGAACAAGGACGTTCTGTTTTAATAAATAAGGCCTGAGTTAATAATGAGTCATTCACACCTTCAAGAAAAAAAATATCGGCAAAATTGCTTGCTTCACTGTGATTTCATAATATTGAAACATGCGTGGTATTCATGCATGGTAGTTTAATGACATGTTCTACCACATGTTTTTTTAAGGCAGCTGATACCACTATATTACTAGAAAATGTCTTCAAACAAATCCCAAGCAAGCAAGTTTCATCAGGTCCTTCAAGGTGCGAGCTTGTCGCTGGTCAGATCCTTCTCTGTGGCCGCTCTCCTCCCCCGGAAATTCCTACTTGATCATGCATGCCGCGTTCTCACGGCAACGAAATTGCAAATAGTGCAACATAGTAGGTACGGAGGGGAAATTTGTTGGAAAAGCTACCTTCATCCTTTAACATAAACGTCAATTACTACGTACTACTACTAGTAGTAGTAGCTTGCTACACAATCCTCCTCCTCTCCACGAAAGAGTTCATCAGTCATCCACACATTGTTAGAGCGGTGTTGCGTGCGATCCTCCACTTCCTCTCTCCTCCCCCCCCCTCCTTCCAATCTCCTCCCTTCCAATTTCGTTACATTGGCAGAGGGCAGAAGGGGAGGAGATGGGAGGAGGGAGGCAATGACCTGCGCCACCACAGTGGACGGTCTCAGCACACAGGAAAGTTGCTGCTGCTGGTGCTGCTGCCCCCTCCCCTGAACCACCACTACCAGCGTAGCCAACCAGCCAGTCCAAGGCAGACCAAACCAAGCCGGCAGAAGAAGAAAGGGAAGAAGTAAAAGGATGCCTGGAAGAAGTAGAAGAAGAAGAAGAAGCCTTTCCTTTTTACCTGCCCCAGTCCCTCCGTCCCTCCCTTCTCTTTCTTCTTCTCTGCTTGTATGCTGTGTACTAGAACAGTAAGCTGGAGGAGGGTCCCCTCAGTGCGAGTTAGGCGTGGCTGTGTTGAGAAAGCGGAAAAGGCCAACAGTTATGTCGTGCCGGAAAGTATAGTAATAATAATGTCCTGAAAGAGAGGTTCTGGAAGAGACAGTGAAAGTGGGGGAAAAATGGCTCTACCGGTGTTCAATCGCGCCCCAGTCACCATCTTGGTGGTCCTGGCAGCCCTCATCTCGCACTCCTCCTCGGAAGGGTCGGACTTGTCGTTCGCCAAGACGTTCTACGAGGCCCAGGTGGAGGAGGGGGCGGAGGGGGAGGCGCTGCGTGACCTGATAGCGGTCAGGGTGCAGCAGCAGAGGGAGGAAGGGGTGAGGTACTCCATGACCTCGCTGGTGGACTCGAGGTCGCAGGACCTGTTCGACATCGATCCCAGCACGGGCTCCATCTCGGCCAGGAAGCCGCTGGACTACGAGTTTATGGACCAGCACTACTTTAAGGTGAGAGGGAGAAGATTTTCACCCATCGTTTATAATGCTTGATTGCGAGTTCTTCTTCCAATAAGATGAGACTGCTTGATTGAGAGGAATCTCTGATGCGTTGCAGTGCGAATGGCGCTCAATATACGGTATTACTTCATATTGACTATGGAGCACATAGGTACATAGAAAAAGTGTAATTCCACTCTAGTATGCCCATTGGAAACCTCAACAGTAGATACAATTGATTAAAGATGGTAGAATAGAGCAATATCTACGCTATTACTACTGTAAGCTCTCTTCCTCTGCTCAGGTGTCCGCGTCTTCCCCTGGCTCCTCCTCCCCGGCTACCACCACGGTAAAGATCTCGGTGGTGGACGTGAACGACAACGCGCCCGTCTTCGAGAAGCCCTCCTACGAGCTGTCCGTGCACGAGTCCACGCCCACGGCCACCCCGCTCCTCTCCGTCAGGGCCGTCGACGCAGACTCCGGGGACAACGGACGCGTCTCCTACTCCATCGCCGCCGCCGGCGTCGGCAGCATCGGCGGGAGCATCGGCGTAGACATCGGCGACCTCTTCTCCATCGACTCCGTCGGCGGGGTGGTCAGCCTGCAGGCCGGTCTGGACAGAGAGAGCCGGGACTCCTTCGAGGTAACGGTGGTGGCTGAGGACAACGGGCCCACGGACAGCAGGAAGTCGTCCAGCGCGACCATCGTCGTGAAGTGAGTGATACTCATATTTTTTTACGATTTTCTGTCATGCGACGCCTTTGGATCCTCGCGTGACTTGAAGGGACCGTTAATTGTTGCTGCATGTTGAGGGCACCCTGAATAAAACATGTGCGGGAACGTCTTTGGCGTTTGGAAAAGTAGTACTAGTAGAAGCACCTTAATGGATGGCTTTTTTTTTAGGTTTAAGTGCATTTCTGTGCTACGGCAGCAGCAAATAACTTTTTTTTTCCCCTTCGCAGGGTGTTGGACGACAACGACAACTTCCCCGAGTTCGACCGCCCGTCCTACCACTTCTTCATCTCTGAGTCCCTGAGCTGGAAGGACCGCCCTTCCTTTGGTCAGGTGTGCGCCGTCGACCGCGACCAGGGGTCCAACGCCGTCGTCCGCTACTCGATCATCGGCGGCAACACCGACAGCAACTTCGAGATCGGCCGCGAGACCGGCGAGCTGAGGCTGGTCAAGCCGGTGGACAGGGAGGCGCGGTCGCAGTACTCGCTGGTGGTCAGGGCCTCCGACCTGGGGAACCCGTCCAAGAGCAACACCACCAGGGTCAAGGTCACGCTCACCGACGTCAACGACAACGCACCGAGGTTCCCGGCGGCAAAGTAAGCGTGAAACCAGAGTGATTGAGCCGCTTTTGGCTGTAGTGTACATAGACGAAAAGTGGGTAAAGTTTTTCTTGCCTTGGGCACTTTTTGAATAAGACAGAATGAGTGTACGTGAGACTAGTTATTCTTTAATACTATGTTTATGTTTAGTCAAAACTTTTACATTTCATTTGCTTTTGCCATACGTTTCTGCGCATTTTTTGGAAAATGCTTATGAAAAATGTCTTGACGATTGCTTAATTTGAAGCAATTACTTTTCTTAGTAGCGTTAATTTTTGACGTTCATTTTGTCTGAACAGATACCACCAGACGGTGTCCGAGAACGTCCCAACCGGATTCTCCATCCTGCAGACCAAGGCCTACGACGCCGACGAGGGACCCAACGCAATCGTCACCTACAGGTCAGAAAGGTGTACTGTTTCCTATAACTTAGATAAAAATATAGGAAGATTAGGTACATTATAGTAATTATTTAATTATGCTAATAAAAGACAAATTTTGACATTTCTCTCTGTGTTTGTGTTTTTCAGGATCGTTCACCGCGACCCGTCCTCCCTCCCGTTTGAGATCAACCCCGAGTCCGGGTGGCTGAAGACACGGGTGCAGCTGGACCGCGAGCAGAGCGACTCCTTTACCTTCGGGGTTGAGGCGGAGGACGGCGGGCGTCCGCCGAGGCGCGCCTCCGTCGCCGTCACCGTGGACGTGCTGGACACCAACGACAACGACCCGTCCTTCCCGCAGAAGGAGTACCGGGTGACGGTGTCGGAGCTGGAGCCCCCGGGCGCCACCGTGCTCACCCTCAGGGCGCACGACGGCGATAAGGGCGGCACGCTCAGGTACGAGATCGCCGGCGGCAACGCGCGCAACCGCTTCACCATCTCCACCTCGGAGAGCGGCGAAGGGGTGATCAGCCTGGCGCAGCCGCTCAACTTCGGCCAGGAGGAGGAGTTCCTGCTGACTGTCAACGCCATTGACGAGGGCGGCCGCTTCGGCTCCTGCGCCGTGGCCATCAGGGTGGCGGACGCAAACGACCACCCGCCGAGGTTCCAGAACACCCCTTACTTCGCCGACGTCTTCGAGGACGTCGCCGTCGGCCACACCGTCCTCATGCTCTTCGCTTCGGACGAGGACTCTGGGGAGAACGCCCGCGTCACCTACCGCCTGGAGACGGCCTCCTCCGAGTTCGCCGTGGACCCCGGGACGGGGGCGCTGGTGGTGGCGGCTCCGCTCGACCGAGAGAGGGTCTCCACCTACATCCTGTCGGTGTCGGCGGCGGACAGCGGGCAGCCGCAGCCGCTGTCGGACGTCACCGAGGTGGAGGTGTCGGTGCTGGACGTCAACGACAATTCCCCGGAGTTCTCCAAGGAAGTGTACAGCGGCAGCCTGAGCGAGAACGCCCCGCTGGGTACCAAGGTGCTCCGCGTCAGCGCCTTCGACCGGGACGAGCGCGACAACGGAAAGGTGAGCTACGAGATCGCCGACGGCGCCTCCGACATCGACCATGCCTTCCTCGTGGATCACGTCTCCGGCGACATCAGGTCCAACGTCTCCCTGGACCGCGAGGCCAGGCACCACTACGAGTTTGAGGTGCTGGCGCTGGACGGAGGGATGCCGCCGAGGTACGGCCGGGCCAAGGTGCGCATCTCCGTCCTCGACGTCAACGACAACCCGCCCGACCTCTCCGCCAACGTCCGATCCTTCTCCGTCCGCGAAAACTCCCCCTACGGCACCCGCGTGGGCAAGATCGTGGCCGACGACCCGGACCTAGGTCCCAACGCTGTCGTCACCTTTGTCCTCCTCAACTCCACCGACAGCAAGAACTTCTTTCTCGGAGAATATGATGCGGACGGCGGGATCTACATCTTTGCGGCCAAGGAGTTTGACTATGAGGTAAAGAGTTGCTTGCTACTGCTGTTGTTGCCGTTGAATAATTATACCGCATGTATACAGTAGTTCTTGCTGGCTGCTGCTGGTAATGTTACTTAAATGATTGTGTTTTCTTACTTCCAACTAATACTAGTAAATATTTTCAATTTCTTCTTTTCCTTCCCAGACTGACAAGCGCTCTTACACGGTGGTAGTTCGTGCTGAGTCCGCCCCGCTGAGGACCGACGTTGAGGTGCGCATCGACGTCCAGGACGTGAACGACAACCAGCCCACCCTGGAGGATTTCAGGATTGTCTACAACGTGGTCTCCGACGAGCCCCTTCCGGCCGTGGTGGGCAGGATCCCGGCGGAGGACGCCGACCCGACCAGCAGGCTGAAGTACAACTTTAGCTACGGCAACAGCGCCGGCGTCCTCTCGGTGGACCAGTCGACGGGTGACGTCCGACTCTCACCCCACCTGGTGGACTCCAACGTAAACCTCCGCGCCGACTTTGGCGTGATTGTCTCCGACGGGCAGAACGAAGTCAGGGCCAGGATGCAGCTGCAGATCAACCACATCACCAAGGAAATGCTCAGGAACTCCGTCTCGCTCAGGCTGGCCGGATTCAACGCGTCCGAGGCTTCTCCTTTCTCACCTGAAGGGGGAGCCGAGGCAGGCGGCTTGGACACCTTTCTGGACCCTTTCCTGTCCTTCCTGGAGGAGGCCTTGGTGGTCATCGTGCCGTGCGCCAGGGAGGACATCACCGTGTTCGGCGTCCGCGGCGGCCGCGACTCCCTCAACGTGACCTTCGCCGTCTCCTCCTCCGACTCCAACGGCGACGTCTTTCTACCTCCCTCGTACGTGAAGCAGCGCGTCTACCTGAGGAGGGACACCCTGGAGAAGATCTCCTCCCTCCGCCTGCTGCCCTTCTCCGACGACGTCTGCGTCAAGGAGCCCTGCCTCAACTTTGAGCGCTGCGTGACCAAGAACTCCTTCGGCAACGACCGCTTCGTCCTCCGCTCCCAGCGCTCCGTAACCTTCCGCTCTGTCGGCACGCTGCTCACCTACTCATGCTTCTGCCCGGCCGGCTTTACCGGGATGACCACCAGGTACACCTGCGACACCAGGATCGACCTCTGCTACTCCTCCCCCTGCCAGAACGGGGCCACCTGCGTGTCCACCGAGGAGGAGGCCATCTGCCTCTGCACCAGGGGGTTTACCGGCAAGTCCTGCGAGACGCCGGTGCCAGAGGAGAAAGAGAAGAAGGAGACGGAGGAAGAATGCGCATGTCTGGAGTGCCCAGAGTCCTCGGACAACTGCGACCTGTCCACCAGGAGCTTCGCCTCGGGTGCCTACATTGCCCTGAGGGAGCTGAGGCAGCGGGTGAGTGTCAACGTCACCCTGGAGTTCTCCACCCGCTCGGGCGCCGGCGGAGTCATCCTGTACAACGGTCGTCTGGACGACCAAAACGACTTCTTGGCCCTGGAGCTGAAAAACCCGCGGACCCTGATGCTGCACTTTTCCACCGGCACCGATTACAAGAGGGTCACCCTGTACAGGAGAGAGGGCTTCGCCGACGGGGAGTTCCACCGAGTGGAGATCAACTACGAGAGGGGCGAGGCGAGCCTCTCCCACGGCCACTGTGACAAGAAGCTGGCCCTCCTTCCCTCCGTCTACAACCTGGCCCCCGAGCTGAGGTGTGCCAACACCACCTCCGACAGTGACAGAGAGGAGGAGGAGGAGTGCGGCTCCTTCCTCAATCAGTGCTCTAAGTACCTGGACCTGACTGCCCCGCTCATGATCGGCGCCCTACCGCCAACTCTGGTCAAGAACAGGTCAGTCAGACAAGGAATGCAATACAGTACATAGCGGACCTCTGCTATATCTAAACTCAATGGGGAAAAACCTCCCCTAATCGAAGTTGTACTTATTGTTGCTTTTTTTTTTTAACCAGACGTCCCGAGTTCTCCTCGTCCACCCACTTTGACGGTTGCGTGCGCGGCCTCCGCGTGGACGGCGCTCCCATCAAATGGGGCTCCGTGGTCTTCAACAACGCCTCCATTCACGGGTGCCCGGAGAAGAGGGACTTCTGCGTCTCTTCGCCCTGCCTCAATGGCGGAACCTGCCAGAACGGATGGAGGAGCTACCGGTGTCGGTGCCACCCAGGTAATCTTTTAACCCGTCAAAGATCTAAATAAAAAAGATTGTGTCACAATCTTTTTGATAATAACATAGAGATAAACTTTTAGCACATGTGAATTGTGAATAACATCCTTATTTGGTTGTGGTTTCTTTTTTTCTCAGGTTTTGATGGCAAGGACTGCGAGCGGGAGGTGGGCGAGTCCCTTAGCGTCTCTGGCGGCCGCCGGGTCCTCTTCCAGAAGGAGCAGATCGTCCCGGTCCGCTTCCCCTGGCACCAGTCCCTCTCATTCAGGCTGGTCCCGTCGTCGCCCCCGGAGGAGACGGAGTTGATGGCCGTCACCCTGGAGAGCGACAAGACGTCTTCGCTGCGGGTGACTCCGGAGGGGACGCTGGTCTACCGGATGGCCGAGGAGGGCGGCGGAGGCGAGTCCGGCCTGGAGATCGAGCTGTCGGCCAGCCACGTCAACGACGGCCGCTGGCACCACGTCCGGGTCAAGTGGATGCAGAACGAGACGTGGCTGTCGCTGGACTTTGGCCAGCTCGAGCTGACCCGCACTCACCTCAACTACCGCGTGGGTGCGCTCGTCACCAAGATCGCCGTCGGCGGGAAGGGGCTGGACCGCGGATGCGTCAAGGTACGAAAAACGAGACAATGTGAGAATGCAGCAATCGCATTCTATTTTAAAGGTAAAAATTTAAGCGAAAGCCCAGAAATGTGGGAATTTAGCAGTCGCAAGAATGTGTTTTAGTAAAACTTTGGCGAACAACAAAAATGTGGGAATTTAGCACTGGCAAGAATGCGTGTTGTAAAAATCTGGCGAAGCAACAAAAATGTGGGAATTTAGCAGTCGCAAAAA
>JAAUYM010090675.1_pt1 | contig 13585 bp, 17 predicted proteins | sample 7278001 | NCBI WGS metagenome assembly JAAUYM01 (sample SAMN14350224, study PRJNA611818) | marine sediment metagenome | isolation source: surface marine sediment (1.8m) | place: French Polynesia: Moorea | collected 2018-08
CAGGGGTCGAAATTTGGTTGCTCTAAGGGTCTTTTCTTCCACTATTCCAACACCTGCCCTGGCGTTAGGACAACCCATCACTAAATTCACGCTAACGATATTGGTTGGGTGGTCAACTTCAAGAAAAACAAATGCCAGGCTGACTTTTTGACCTTTATTCAGCTGTATAAAGATATAAGATCAGTCTCCTTGACTTACTGTTGCAAATCTCAAAAAATGCTTCTTGCGAGCAAAGAAACTGCACAGTACAGTGAAATCTCGATATGGCGATAAATCTCAGTGTATTACAAAGTTTGTTCCCTTATCTTCTGTTGTAGTACAGTACAGTAGTATCTCGATATTCCGTAATGATAAATATTTTTTTTTACCTGCTGACCACCAACATTGTTTTATTGAGATTGCACTGTACGTATGTACTGTACCTTCAATTCCTTTTCCTTACTCACCCTGAGTCCCATGGTGCAACCGACTGCCATACAGGCAAAGTAGAGCACGAATGCTGCGACGGAGGACCTGGCGACGTGGTACCACGCCTCCGCGTGTGCGGTCACCTTGTGCGGGACGAGCAGGCCCACCTGGTAGTCGATGTCGCGACACCACTCCTCCGCCCAGCTCAGGCGCAGGCCGCTCTCAGACGACCCGACGACGGAAAGCCGCCGCTCGCCCTCCCGCTCCCCCTCCTCTTGCCACTCTTGCAGCGGGAAGCAGACCCGGAAGAGGCCCCGCGACCGGTCCGAGTACCTGTAGTCTTCCCGGAGGTCCGGCAGCGCCTCGGGTCCGACCTCCCTTCCGATGCCCTCCCTGTCCACGGTCACGAGCGTCCAGCGGTCGGTGGACACCGCCAGGATGAGCGCGGCCGCGGAGGACATGGCGGCGACGGCGCCGAGACTGAGGGCGTAGGCACCGCAGGGAACGCAGCGGGAGCGGCGCTCTAGGCGGCGCTGTTGGCGGCGCTGTTGGCGGCGCTGTTGACGGCGGTGCTCGCGGTGGAAAACGCCGCCGTTGCCGCTGCCCCCGCCGCCGCCGCCGCCGCCGCTGCCGCGGGTGTGATGGTCAAGGGCAGCGTGATATTCCGGCGGAGGCGTGGAAGAGGAAGAGGAGGAGGAGGACGATGGAGAAGGAGGTCGAGTCATTTTTGAATCTCTCTAAATTCGAATTCAGTTCACCTTGGAACTCTTGGGTACTTATTGGTCACCCTTTTTGGGTCTTCACCATTGAAAAGGATCGTTCCTGTCCCGAGAGAGAGAGGAATTATAATGATTGCCCCTTTCCTTCTCTGTCCTTATTAATGTAACTTATAGCGGACTACCTCATAATTTATGCACGTTGATTAATTAGGATTAAGGGCACGTCATACTCTGCAGGTCCTCTCGCATCTTTTTTTTTTTTAACAAAGTCGTAAGCATTTCTTTTCTCTGTAATGTCTATGGGAAGGAGCACGAAGCTCTTCTTCACCCGACCCGACCACAAAACAGTCCGAGAGGGAGGGTTGGGATGATTTGAAAATGTCCCTCTACGTAGGTACACTAGCAGCAGCGGAATCAGCAGCAACAAGTTTCTTTCTTCCATTTAATTCTCACGCCGCGCGGCGGGCAGAAGGGGTGGGTGGGGTGGGTGGGGGGTGGACACCTAATTGCAGCCCCTCCCCCTCCCCACTAACCACCACGACGACCACAATTCTTCCCTCCTCCACCTCTGGGTTTTCCCTCCATACCAATTTGGAAAAAAACAATCTTCCTCCTCTTCAACCGTGAATTCTCGATGGTCAGCAAGATAAAAACATCGTTATTTCGAGATGCTATATAATGATGATGTATCGTAATAGCCAAAAATGTGCAAAGTTCCACAGTAAAAAAGATAAAGAAAGGCATCATCTTTTTAACTAATTAATTCCTCTAAGTTGGTTTGGGGCTCATTGCATGCTCTCCCTTTGGACTCATTTTTGGACTTCCTTTTGGACTCCCCCTGGGACTCGCTTTGGGACTGCCCCTGGGACTGCCTCCGGGAGTGACCCCGGGAGTGCCCCTGGGACTCCCGGTCGGAGCCGGAGCTTCCCCGGCGGGCGGCTTCTTGCGCTTGAGCTGATCCAGCATGTGTCTGCGAAAGAAGACGACCTGGACCCAGAGGAGGAGTAGTACGATGACGGCCACGGCCACGAAGGTGATGGCGGTGATCTGGATGGCCTCGAAAGCGTCCCGCACGCTCCTGACCGGCTTCCACCGCGCGGCCAGCCTCTCGCTCTGCTTGAAGACCATGATTCCGACGACCGCCAGCGCCGCCTCCACCAGGGTGCACGCCACGGCCAGGACGAGGGCGAGGGTCACCTCCTTCTCCTCGCTCATGCCGACGAACTTGTGCGCGTACGGCGACGCGCCCAGGACCACCAGGAGCAGGGTGACGGGCACGGACAGGCCCAGGAAGGCGAAGAAGGGCGCCGGGAGGTCGTCCACTTTGGCCAGCGCCGTGACGATGTAGAAGAAGGTCGGGTAGGTGACGAGGATCAGCAGTCCAGCCAGGACGGGGATCCAGACGCGGTACCAGAACCAGGTGTGCTCATGATGCCTCTGCAAGTGCTTGGCCTTGGCCTTCTTCCTTTTCTTCTTCTTCTTCTTCTTGTCCAGCTTCACCTGCTGCTGGTCTACCTTCGCCCCCTTGTCCTTCGACATGGCTGCCATTTCAGGGTGAGCCTTTTGGTCTGCCATCTTCCTTTTTCCTTTTCTTTTCACTTCAGCCTACGCTTCCTTGCTTGTCCTCTATGGCTCTATGGTTCTGGGGGATCCCTCGACCACGTCAAAGCACTTGCGACCGGTGAAACGACTTTAATTTTTTGCGCAACTCGGATTCCCATATGATTTCGTGCAAAAAAAAAGGGAATATTGTGAAAGGGCAGCCAGGGAGATTCTGAAGACATGGACTGAATTCAGGCTCTACCCAAACATTGGATTAAAAAAAGTGAAGAAGATAGAATATAACTTCCTGGATAAAGATTGTTCTAAGAAAATGCCAATAGTGCTCACGCAAAATTTTATAGAGATATGTATGCATCTAAACCAGGATATGTTAAAATAGTGCTTAAAATAGTGATTTATAGGGAAAAATCCCACTTATACGTATGTATTAAAGTAGTATACCTTTACACCCAACATGCACGTATAAGCCTCTAACTTTACTTCAGGCTTCTTCAATACTGATCAAATAAAAAATAAAAATTGCAAAAAAATCAAATGTCAAAAATTCACCTCTATAAATTTTAGGAAGCTGGACATGTCTCATCTTGTAATCGTATTTCTTGTTTTTAATTTTTTTATGTTGAAAGAAGGTTGATAGCAAAAATTACAGTACCTATATTGGTATGAAAGCAAGCTTAAACATTTAAGTATAACTTTCTTCATTTATAACTTTGATCATGGTTTTATACCCACACCAGTCCTTAAACTCACGAATGTCCCTGCCCACACTAATAAACAACAGGAAGTAGTACTATACTTTTGTAAATTACATTTTAAGGTTGGAAGTATTATTCACCTTTCCAGTCAAGATGTCGTTAAGCATCTCTTGTATACGTAGTAAATAATTCTTCTCTTGTTTAGGTTTAGGCAGCCACAGGAGAGGCCACAAAGGTCAACAGATGACTAAGCCGGTGCGCGTCCAGTATACTAGTATACTGGAACGTGGATAGGCGCCAACACGATGGAGGAGACGATCAAGATGCATAAAATGTTACTGTAGTAGTACGTCCGTGCGAAATAAATAGACATAGAAAAAGAACAACAGGGAAATACCAAGTACTTGTTGTGAACATGTGGTTGTGAGTAGAGGTCCAAAAAAATCATTTTATTAACGTCGTCTCTGGTATTGATGCTGAAGTGGTGGTTGTAGGAGTTATTCCTTAATGCGACAAACACGCCACGATAAAAGACCCTGATATCTGATATAACACCTTTTACAATGAATTGGGCAAAAACGTTTCCATAGCAAAAGTCATACTATTTCTTAACCCCCCAAAATCCTAAAGTTTTCCGGTCCTCCTGAAAAATTGTGCTAGGTACAAAGTATGATAAAACTGATAGGAATAAAAACCAGCTTTGCTCATTTCGTCAGCAATAAAGTTAATAATACCATGATGACAACAACAAATAGCCCACAAAGCATGTAAAAGAAAAAACTTTCTTTGTCTGCTTGAGAAAAGTTTCAGGAAGATATGTGAAAGCATCTGTTGTCGTCCTCTCTTTCTCTCTCTCTCTTCTTCTTCTTCTTCTTCTTGTTGATTAGAAGCAGGACACGGCGTTGAAGTAACACCTCCAGTAGACTTTTCCGTGTCCATCGCCCCTCCTCTCCAGGCCTCCCTGGTGTGTGAGTAAGCAAACAGAAGCAACTTCGGATATATACAGTAGGTAAGTCCGGACAAAGAGGGGGAGAATAGTAGGTGCACTGCACTGACCCCGGCGAAGGCCACCATGTCGTTGGGCGTCACCACCCCGGTGCCGCCGAACCTGCCGCCCTGTCCGACCGTCTCGCCGACGCCGGAGGAGGAGAAGGAGGATCCCTGCTTGTCGCCCCCGCTCCCTCCCGCCCTGGGGCTCCCGTCCTTGTTCTTCATGGCCCTCTTCAGCGCGAACATGATCTTGTCGAGCAGCAGCGCGGCATCCCGCTTCTCCGCCACCACCGTCCTCTTTCCCACCACTGCCGCGGCTCCCCCCTCCTGCGGCTGCACCTGCTGGGTGGCCAGGCCCAGCTCCGGGGGCAGGACCAGTTGGCCCAGCTGGGGCTGCTGCTGGACGAACAGCGGGGCCAGAGGATCAGTCCTGCTGTATCCGTGGCAGATATACAGTAATTGCAACCATGAAAACTGGTAGCTTGTTCAGAACTTTTTTAAAATAACTTTTCTAATACCTGTGCAGGTACAACAAGATACCTGTATCCGACCGGAGAAACGGGCGCCGTGGCCGGGTCCGTCAGGTCGAGAAGGGCGGCGGGAAAGACGCCGAGGTTGATGGCTGCGGCGGCGGTGGCAGCGGGAAAGAAGGGGAGCGCCAAGATCAGGAGTGCTGCGGCAGTTGCGGCGGCTGGTGGCGGCGGTGGTGGTGGCCGCGGCGGACAATGCCGCGCCATCACGCTCAGTGTACGAGTAGGATGTCTTGGAGAAAGGTTAAAAAAAAGAGAGAAATCATATTAATAAAGATGCTCCCTTCAGTTTGCACTTTGCATCTTGGATAACTCTGAGTAAACCTTGACAAGATATTGGTACAAATTATAAAATAGCGCTGGCACCTCATGATTGGAGCAAGGCCATCATGGTCAACAACAATTAGCATTCGCAGCAACCACTGATCTTAAGTACCACAATATCCGCAGTCCAGTCTTGCGTGGCGATCTCGATGTGACGCAAACCTCTCCTCTTTCACTCCCCTCCCTCCCAGAATATTATCGAATGCGCACTTCTCCTTTTTACTACCCAAAACCTACTGAGAGGCCTGACAAAAGGGGAAACCCCTTGGGTCCCCGCAAGTTCGTTCTCCCCTCCTGATCCTCTGCATCCTTTTCCGGGGTGAGGGGTTGGGGTTGGGTGTGTGTGGAAGGAGAGAGAGAGCGCTTGCCACCTCTAGAGGGATTCTTTGTCGTACCACCCCCTTCTTCTCTTCTTCCTCCTGCTCCTCCTCCTCCTCCTCCTCCTCCTCCTCCTCCCTCGGTCGTAAAGGTCGAACGCGCCATTTCGATGGACTTTCCCCTCCCCTTCCTCCCCCCCCCTCTCTTTTTTCCAATCCGCTTGAGTGCTCCTCACACTGACAGAGCAAAAGAGCCGTCTTCTGAAGGATGGGCTGCACTACATACAGTACATGACAAAAAACTTCCAACAACAGGTACAACATCCACAGGTACTACGCTTGATCGCACTGAACTCAAGTTCGACTTGTGTCGCATGTGCCATAGTAACCAGACCCTGGCGCATTTTTTTTTCAGGCCACGTGCCTGCTCTGGATGCATGTCTGCGTCGTGTGGTGAGAGTACACGCTCGAAAGCCAGCCAAGTTTTCGGATTGAAATGCATCGCACTTCAAGATCGGGTAACATAGAGCGGACAATTTTAGTCGGTCGGGGAAGCTGCGTATTGGCGAAAACTCTTGCTAAGGCTAATCAGTATTTTTTTTTGCCCTACTGGTAAAATTTTAAGCCAACCCTATGGTAATACTAACGACGCTTACGTGAATCAAAATTGCCTGGAGCCAATTCCAACTCTAGTTTCAGTACATACAAAAAATTGTTAAGTGAATCACTTTTGTCAATCCAATGGACAAGTGAATCATATTTTTCTCCTATTTTATTTGTAGGTACATATGAGAAAACCTTTATGAGCTGTGGTTTGTTCATGTCATTAGTTAATAGTAACAATATAACTAAATGAGTTTGAAGCTGCTGTAAATAAGACAATAAGTCAAAAGCTGACCCAAACCAGAATTAACAGCTTCTCCAAGATTTTCAAAGAATACACACTTATCATGACATGCAGCTATATTTTATCCCCTTTTTCCTTCCATACTTTAAGTAAATCAGACGGATAAGTGAATCAAAAACCCAGGTCCCAAAGTAATTCACTTATCAGTATTTCACTGTATGCAGAATTCTTGACAGAATTCTTAATTTTTGACATAATGCAGTGTTCTTAATTTTTGACAGAATGCAGTGTTCTTAACTTTGCAATGGAGTTGATTTCAGCAATTCCTAAAGATGTCCCTTTCTTTTTTGACAATGTGCAAATATCTTTGATTTTGCCAATACAAGAGTGCCCCTTTCAGTCCATAGGATGGATCAGATTACGCAAAAAAAGCTTTACTCTCGCATAGACAGTAAAGCTTTACATAAACTGGAATGCGAGCCATTCATTCACACCGTCAGTGTAGTACTACAGTGAAGTTGAGCATGCCATATCCATCACTGCTCTACTAGAATTCAATTTCTCCTCTTCCTGCTGTGCCCGAGCCTGAGCAACAGGTGACCAAGTTGAAGTACATACATACCTACAGTATGGTTCGATGTGGTTCTTGCCACTGCTGCTTCAACTAGTAAATAAAAAAGCCATTGAATAATTTCCAAAGTGCATGGTGGTGCTCGTCCCCATTTCTGCCACCGTGCTCGGCGTTAATCGTCTTTTGGTCCCCTCCCCCTCCCTGACTCCCCGCCGTGTCTTCCGCTGTGCTCGCCCTCGCCGCTCTCCCCCCTCCCCCTCCAGAGAGCCTTTTCGTGTCCATCGTCGTCGCGCAAAAGTCGAAACTCGAACCCCCCCTACCCAACCCCGGCTGTCTCAAATGCTTTCACGCCTTCTTCCTCTGGGACTTGAGCGATTCGAATCTTGCTGCTTGGCTGCCGCTGTAACTAGTACGTACGAGAAGAAGAAAAGAAGCAAGGAGATCCGGGCCTTATCATCGATCTTTGTACGTAGTTTGCTGTTTGGACGATTGGTCCCGGCGGGAGAGAGGAGGTCGGTCGGCCGGTGGGTTCACTTTCGCCAAGGACTGCCGCTGACGCTGCCGGAAGTGGTTTCTTTTGTCGGTGCGTTTCAGACCCAGATTGAACCTTCTCCTTGGCTGTCCTGACATGACAAGGATTAAAAAAAGAAGATGGTACATGCTTCTGCTAGATACCCAAGATTAGCAGATTTTGTTTTCTTGCCGCATATAAAACAGAGTTCATTTAGCCACGGAAGCTCCGAAGGCTTATTATGTATGTAAAGTTTTTTTTTTCCAATCCCGCTCTGTATTGAAAGAAAGAGATGGAAACAGAGAAAGGTTAATTGGAGGTGGGTGTTCATCCTGGATGGTGGTCCTCGTCTTCTGCAGTCCCTCCGGGTCAGGAAAGTCCACACTCATGAAGAGGATGATGGCAAAGTTTGAGGGGAAAATTGGATTCTACCTCCCACACACATCCAGGGTAATGAATTAGTAAAATTTGATATTAAAAGTCTATGATTCTAAGGCAATGATTGACGCCCGACCAGACATATCGTTTGTCTCGTCGGTACATGTGAAACATATTTCAAACATACTAATGTATAACTGTGTAACTTTAATATTTTTTCCGCACACGTATAGACATTAATTAAACGCACAACTGCCATCCACTTGTGTGGAGAAAAAAATGTTCACACGTATTATATTGTAGGCATAATAAGCAGCTACTAGAACCTAAGAAATTACGAATTTTTAGTACGCCGACTGTCTGGTAGGGTGTGAGAGACTTTCGGTGGGTAGAGAGACCGCGAGATCAAACCTATTCTTTAACCCCACTTCACAATCATTAGGTCCTTCTGGACTTGCCCGTCGGCAAGACCTTCCAGGAAGGTGAGGATGTTGGAAATGCCAGAAAACGACCTGATCTTATCGCCTCTGCCAGCAGGTGCCCTCTTGTTGGGGACGATGGCAGAGTGCACCGCCATCTGGAACTGGAGGTCGGCCTCCACCTTCAGGTAGAAGCGCACCTCCAGCGGCAAACCTTGGCGCTCCAGGAAGGAGACGAACAGCACCGAGTCTCTCCTCGACAGGACCTCGACCCCCGCGGGCAGTGCCACGTCCTCCACGTTGGCTTCCAGCTGCTCGAAGCAGCGTATCTCGTCAACTTCCGCCCCACTTTCACAGTCGGCCAGTGTGGCGGGCACCGCCTTTCTTGCCGGTGTCCGGAGGGCCGCGGGGAACACCGTCGGGACGGCGTGGGGCTTCAGCCCCGCCCTCCGCCTCTCCCCTTTGCTCCGGTTCCTCCACCGGTGCCTGTCCGTCCTCTCCTTCTCGACGTCCTCAGGGAGGAAGTGCAGCGAGCAGACGCTGGCCTCCGGTCCAGGTCTCCAGGAGCCACCCTGCCTCGGGATGGCCACCAGCCACCTGGCCAGCTGGTCCGGTTCCCTTGGAAATCTGTGGAAGGATACCGAAGGGTCCTTGGGCTGGCTGCGGTAGCCGCTCTTGCACCCGGGCACAACGCAAGTTCTGCCCATTGGTCAAACCTGTTGGTGGGGAGGAGGGGAAGGGGCAAGTTGAGGTTGCAGTGATACCTACCTACTAGTAGGTACTTCATTCTTACCTCACTTTGTCAGATATCAGAAGCTTATTCAAGTTCAAGAGACGCTGGCTAGCTGTTGTCAGCTGAGCTCAGCTGTCTGTTTGTAATCACACGCCTTTTCTCTGCAATGCAACGCTGTAGTACTGTACTGTAACACACTGGAAGTCTCAGACCTGGAAAGTAAAGCTCTTAAAAATGGAATCCTAGACACTTTTTACAGTAATATACCTATATATTATTCTGTGTAGTGCACTTAGCAACATATTGTAAAGATTTTGAAATCAGATGGATAGCGCCAAATTACATCACATTAAAGTTTACTACAATAGTCACTGATATAAATCTGAGAAGAGCTGCCTCTTCAATAAATATAAATTATACAGTAGATAATAAATGCAAAACAAATTTATAGTTTTCGATTTGTTATTCAATAGACTTTCTTGTTAACTACATACATTCTTTAAGCTACACAAGGGGCATACAAAAACGTGAAAAAAAAGGTTTTTCTTTCTAGGTCCGAGACTTCCATAACTATCTATAGTTACCGCTCAATCCATGTGAGCACAAAGCAACGTCACTTTATTCAATAATGTGACAAAGAAGAAGCTGGACATGGACACGGTAATTCGAGACATGGACAACAAATTAGCTAGTGCCAATGGCTTGCAAGCCCAAATAAGAATAACCACAACTCACTGTGCCCTTTTTGCTTTACACATTCTCTGAACATAACAACTCAGGTGCAAGTTTTAAAAGTTTTGGTGGCACTTCCATGCTACTGTAGTACATGTGCAAAAGTACCAAATAATGAATGGAGGAAAATGACTTTTAAAAAAATTATCACGTAAATGCATAGGTGCATGCATAGCGTGCAAACAAAGCAGTCTCCTTTCAGTCGGTAACAGCAGCAGGAGCAGCAGCAGGAGCAGAAACTGCTTTTTTTCGTTTTGTCCTTCTTACGTCTTGATCACGGCTGCTGTGCTATATAGTAGCTTCTGGCTCTCATCCCTCTCTGGTTGCTGGAAGGGGTAGAGCAGAGGATGCGATTGTGTAACGAAGTGTGCAACGTCACTAGGAGCTAATACAGTAGCTAAACTGCGCAGTACTGTTCCTACTATTTATAAAAAATTGTCCGCGGAAAATAAACGGACACACAATTTTTTAGAACAGAAATTTGTCTAAGCAGACTTTATTATTAATTTTTCTTTGTAACCTATAGGTGGACAAATATGGGAAAGACCAGTATGGCAAAAAATTCCTCTACTAAGAAGAAGGCAGCGAAAGGGCGAACCACACCCTTGGGCCAACAAATCCATTGAGCTGTTGGCAACGCTTATAGGAGGAGGGAGAAAAAATTGTCTGGTCTAGAGCGCAGGGCAGCAGAGAAAAGAAACGAAAGAAGAAAGAACCAAAGAGGTGAAAAAAAAGAAAGAGGGGAGGGAGCTGCTGGCTGCTGCTGCCCTGCCTGCTCTTGTTTGCGGGTCCTCGTCTGCCCTGCGGCTGCTTCCTCCACTTCAGCCGCTTTAACTGCGACGTCTATAACGTGTCTCTGTACGGCTCCTTGGCCCACCGCAGCCTCATTTTGCGCAATGGCGGCGGCATCGTCCCAGCTATAGCCTGTGTCCCCCCCTCTCCTCCAACCCGAAATGGACCCTCGGGACCCACTCGGGTCCCTCTCGGACCCCTACTGGAAGCGGCAGGAGGAGATCAAGTCGGACTACGACGAACAGTTCAACGACGGAGTCAGGGAGATCACGGTGAGAGAACTTAAACTTTGCAGCGCTCATTTTCCCGGAAAAAGTGATGAAAATATTTTTTGTTTTGTTTGTTTGTGTCGTCTTCCTCCGCCAGATCCTGGTCCTGACGGGCATCATCCTGTGCGGCGGCAGCTACGCCTTCCTCACCTTCTGGCGCCGGCGCCGCGAGAGGGACGATGAGCTGTTCGCGCCGCAGTCGTGGGAGGACGAGATGGTCTACAAGGTCTCCTTCGGCATCTGCGCCTTCTCCCTGGCGGTCTCTGTCGGGGCGGCGCTCCTCCTCCCGGTCTCCACCATCTCCAACGAGATCCTCCACAGATACCCCAGCTCGTGGTACATCAAGTGGCTCAATGGATCGCTCATACAAGGTTCGGGGAGGAAGGGAGCATCAAGAAAGGAGGATGAAAACTGTCCGTCTCCTTCCTGACGTGTTTTTTCCCGGTGCGCCTCTCTTTTTCCAGGGATCTGGAACCTCATCTTCCTGCTCTCCAACTTCTGCCTCTTCCTCTTTCTCCCCTTCGCCTACCTCTTCTGCGAATCGGAGGGACTGCCCTACTTCGGCCACAAAAGGGTCAGTTTTGCATCAAAAGTTGGGCACTGCCCCCTCTAAAAAACCCTCTTTTTTTTCCTGTCTACAGGGTTTGATGGCGCGCGCCAAGGAGACGTTGATCACGCTCGTGCTGCTTTCCCTCATGATCTTGGGGATGATGTACGTGATTGCCGCTCTTATCGACAGGGACAGGGATTCCATCGACCGAATACTCAGTGAGTGGTGGTTCTTCAGTCTCTTTTGAATATAATCAACTGACGCACAATCGTCTCCTTTGCAGACGTCTACAGCTATCTTCCCTTTCTCTACTCGTGCGTGTCCTTCTTGGGCGTGCTGATGCTGCTCATCTGCACCCCACTGGGATTTGCCCGCCTCTTTACCATCGTGGGCGACCTGGTCATTAGGCCTAACCTCCTTCGCAACTTAGACGAGGACTACTACACGGCCAAGTTCGAGGAGGACTGCCTGAGGCAGAAGGTGACCGAATGCGGCGGGAGGGGAAGCCACAGCAGCCGGATGACGACGACTCCCGGCGGCAACAGCAGCAGCAGCAGCAGCAGCAGCAACGGCGGGCTGCACCACAGGGGCGGCAACGGCGCCGCCGCGGCTTCCCCGTCCCAGCTGGCGTACTACCAGCGGTCCCTGGAGGAGCTGACTTCGCGCCGGATGGCGCTGGACCGCGCCCGGCGCACGCCTCTGTGGCGCCGCATTCTGGGCTACCCGCTGGTGCTGCTGGTGCTGACGGCGCTGACGTCCGCTTCGCTGCTCTGCGTCGTTCTCAACACGGGACAGATCATCGCAGGGTTTAGGAAGCTTCCGGGAAAGCAGGTGGGAGTTGTTTCTCTGCTCCCGAGCAGGACTTCTTCTAGTTGCTTGCTCGTTATTGGAGGACTTGACGATATAATCTGTTTATCTTGCACAGACGGTTGACCTCGGCTTGACCTCACTGACCGCGCTGGGCGTCGTCGGGGTAATTGTGGAGGTGGTGCTGATAGGCTACTTGGTGGTCACCTCTCTCGTCGGCCTCTACACCATCCCCTTTGTCCGCCGCATCCGACCGGTCGTCAGGGCCACTTCGCTCACCCACCTCATTCTCAACTGCGCCCTTTTTCTCGTCCTCAGCTCCGCTCTCCCTCTTCTGTCCAAAATCCTCGGTGAGGGAGAGAGAGAGAGAGAGATATCTTAAAATGTGGCATGTGCGGCACTGTCGTAATCTTTTCCTCTTCCCTTCCGCACCAGGCATAACCAACTTCGACCTTCTGGGCTCGTTCGCGGAGGTGAAGTGGCTGAACAACTTGTACATCGTCCTCCTATACAACGCCGTGTTTGCCTCCGCGGCCGCCGCCTGCCTCATCACCCATTTCACGGCGCGCATCCGAGAGGAGATCGGCCGCCGCTTCGCCCTGGTCTTCAGCGCGGTCGTCCCGGTGGCTAGGATCCGCGCCGGCGCCGCCGCCACTGCCGTCCGGTTCAGCGCGGCCTCCAGGAACGGCGCTGAGGCGGCCAGGGCCATCGCCCAGAGGTGAGAAGACGCAGAGGTACTCGCTTGCTGTGACCTTTTTCAGACGTCTCTCTCTCTCTCTCTCTCCCCTCCCTCAAGGTTCCATGCGTACAAGTCCGCCCTCTTCGGCAGCAGAGGTCACGCAGGTGACGGTGACCTCGGTTCCGCCAAAGCGTCCTCCAAGTTCGGCTTCGCCACGGCTCAGGCGGTGTCTGCATCTGCAGCCAGGTCAAAGGGAAAGTGAATGAGGAATGAGCTTGCCAAAATCAAGGATATTATTGTCGTACGCATTGCTTCACGTACCACTGTTTAGACAGTCGTGCAGGAAGGTTTGTCCAGTCATTAATCCTCCCCCACTCCTACTATGTTACTGCATACCCGGAAATCAAAAGTGTAAGTGACACAAAGTACTTCAAGGCACCACTTACAGGAAAAAAGACGCTGTAGTGTATTTTTTTTTTTGGAGGAAGGGAAGGCCAATAAGAAAAGGTAAATCTGGCTCAGCATGATTGTAATTAAGCATTCCTTCTCCGCCGGCCAAATAGGCCGGTTCCTATCAACTTTAACCATGTCAGAATTTGTGACTGTGCTCATCAGTTATGTCCATATCAGCAAACTTGGGACGCGTGTAATAGTGTACGTAGTAGTTTGAGCTTCCCGGACCTCCCCCCCCACCCCGACCGCCACCCCAAGCACCACAGTCTGAAACCAACCCCAAATAAAAACCCCCAAG
>JAAUYM010114888.1_pt1 | contig 13585 bp, 10 predicted proteins | sample 7278001 | NCBI WGS metagenome assembly JAAUYM01 (sample SAMN14350224, study PRJNA611818) | marine sediment metagenome | isolation source: surface marine sediment (1.8m) | place: French Polynesia: Moorea | collected 2018-08
CCCTTTTTTGGCCATTTTTCATTTTTGGGCATAAAATGGGCACCCATTTTAGGCACCCCTATGAAAAATTTGACCCTCCTATGTTATTCCCCATTTAAAAAGAGCACCCCATGCAAATTTTGGAAGGATTGGTTCAACGGTTAGCATAAAAAGTGGTGACATTGATTTCGGCCTCAGACGGCCTCCGAGGTCAGATCTGACCTCATCCAATCCCCCATTTTAGGGGATCCCCAACAACTTTTATTTTATGCAACTTTTTGATTGGAAGCCATCTTAACCCTTTTTTGGCCATTTTTCATTTTTGGGCATAAAATGGGCACCCAATTTGGGCACCCCTGTTAAAAATTTGACCACCATATGTCACTCACCATTGAAAAAGAACACAACATGCAAATTTTGGTGAGGATCAGCGGTCCAACCGTCTGGCCCGCAACCCCATTACAGACAGAGAGGCATTCTCCTACAGTATTGTACGTACAGTATAGGTATAAATATACATACATAGATGTACTACAGTAATAACAAAAAGGAAGGAAGAGAGCGCTTTTCTTGCTTGCTTCAGTACGGCAACACTGGCGAGACGTACGCGCGCCACCGCGGCGGGAAGTCGTCCGTGGCCCAGGCGGTGCAGGAGATGAGGGACGACGTCAAGAGGGCCACATTCGACTCGAGGAAGTACAAGCTCAGGACGGCGGCGGCGACGGCGGCGGGGTCGGTGACGGGGTCGGCGGCAGCCACGACGGAGAAGAGGAAGGACTTCAGGGCACAAGGTGAACGGGTTTATGACGAGACGACAGCCTCATCGCACTGCTGACATTCCTCACTTCTATGTTCCACTACTACGATGTACCTACTATTATTGTGTGAAATAAGCAAGTTGTTCCTTTTTTTTTTCAAGCATTGCACACGATACGCACAGACTGACATCTGTATTTTATGTTGCAAATGCTTTACGTTGAGACGATCAGAAGGGGGCGTCTTTTGAGACTTCGATTGAGGACGTTTGAAGTCCCCGAGATCTAGTCACTTCTTTTTAGCCACACGGAACGGTTTTTTATTACTTAAAATGGGTTGAGGAATCACCTGATATGCCAACTGTGTATACCATCGGAGCTTAAAATTTCATCTTTCACAGTGAACAAATTGCGACTCCTGAACGCATTCAAGTCTCAGCGCACCCAACAGCAACAGCAGCAAGAGGAGCAGCAGCCTCAGCGGCACTAACCACAGCTCGCAACCATTTCTTTTTGCACTACTACGAGTACCACGAATTCGGAGACTTTCAGGGTATGATGATGCCTGGTCACTGTTTTCCCACCACTACCGTACTTGCTTTCTCAGCACATAATTGGGTCTTGACAGAGATTTTGTGGCTTTACAGTACTACAACCAACCGCGTACAAGCGCCACCCATAACGGCGCGATTTGTAGTGTAGTGTACGTTCTTCCCTTTTTACTCCTCAAGTAAAAGCTGTGCTTGAAGGATTTGAGAGTAAGTGAAAGGCTTTTTTTTTTCTCTTAACATTATTTTTGGTCAGATCAGGGTTTAATCTCCCCCTTTTTGTACTGTAAATACAATGTCCATTCGCAGCAGAGGCTCCCGCGGCGCAGAACACCTTCGACGAGGCCTACGAGACCAGTGAGTACGAGGACGAGGGGGCGCGTGGCGGCGAGGGCGACGACGGGGACGGCGACAAGGCCGCATCCTCGGTCGTCGTCGACAAGCAGACCAGGCAGCGGATCGACACCAGCTTCAGGAGGCTGACCTGGGCCAGACAGAGCCCCTCCCTGCTCAAGCGCTTCCTGACCAAGAAGGTGCTGGAGAGGATCGGGGGCCGCGCCACCCACAGGGGAGGGACCCTGCTCGACGTCATGAAGGCGGGAGTGGAAAAACTGGTGAGCGCAGGCAGTGGTTATATACGCCGAATTGATTGATATGTGTTACATTACTATGTACTATTTTGAGAAGCAATTTGTGTGTGATACTTTTTTCCATATTACCACTCCATATCCGATATACCACCACTAATTGATGCGGTCTGAATGGTCTGCGTTTACTTACATCTCCGATTGGAGAGAGATTGGAGGAGAGGTCTTATGAGTAATAACTGGGGTTATTTAGGTCACTCCTTTCCATTCAATCCTTCCTTTCAGGACAGCGAGATAGGCATCTTGCTTCCGGACTCTGAGGCCTACCGGATCTTCTGGCCGCTGCTGCGTCCCACGCTGGCCTCCTTCCACGGGGTGCACGGGAGGAAGGTGGAGCATCCGCGCTCGGAGTGGCCGCCGGCCAAGAGGGTGGAGGACTTCGAGGGCGCCAGGGTGCAGCTTGTGCTGTTCGAGGTCCGCCGCAACCTGGGCGGCTACCCGCTGCAGACGCGGATGGAGGCGGAGGACTACTCCAGGATGGAGCGCACCGTCAAGTCTGTCTTCGGGCGGATGGAGGGGGACTTCTCGGGCAATTTCTACTCCATCCCGGGCGGGCTCACGGCCAAGGTCAGGGACAACCTGGAGGCCAGCGACGCCCTCTTCGCCGCGGACGACGATGACGAGCTGAAGGCCGGCGGCGCCTACGACCGCTGGCCGCACGGCCGCGGCGTCTTCGCCTCCCACGATAGGAAGGTCCACGTCCGGGTGAACGACTCCGACCACTTCCGCCTCCGGTGCCGGCAGCCCGGCGGAAAGTTCAGGGCGACCTACGAGCACTTGAGGCGTTCCATGGACCACTGGCACGAGAAGCTGAGCGAGGTGCTCAAGGAGGAGAGGGAGGAAGGAGTCGCGGAGGGAGACGCGGAGGTGGCCATCGCATCTGACGAAAAGTTGGGCTTCATCACGCTCTCCCCGGCTCACCTTGGAACGGGTCTGCAGGTGATCGATCACCTCTGGTTGAATCTTTTGCTCTGAAGTAAATCTCTTTAACAAAAAATGAAAATTGCCCATAATTATTGATACACTTTCAGATTACGGTGAGGGTGAGGCTGGAGTATCTGGGCGAGTCTGAGGTGACGCACATTTCCTCGGACTACGGCCTGTGCGCGAGAAAGGGCAGGGGCAAGGGCGAGGAGGACGACGACGGCGAGGGCGAACATAAAGAAAACGGCGACGGCGGCGACAGAGAGGAGGAGGAGGAGGAGGAGGGCGGCAAGGAGGAGAGGAAGGGGCCGGAGAGGAGCGTGTACGAGGTGTTCAACCGGCGCACGTTCGGGCTGACCGAGAAGGACATCGTGTTGGACGTGCACGGCTGCGTGCAGGAGCTGCTGCAGAAGGATAGGGAGGCCGAGAGGAGGGGCAAGAGGGCGGCGGCGGCGGAGAGCAGGGCAAAGAAGAAAAAGAAGGGAGGAGGAGGAGGAGGAGGCGGGAGGAATGACGAAGAGGAGGAAGAGGAGTGAGGGCAGTTCGAGGGCGGTTTAATCGCGTGTTATAAGCAAGCTTGTTTATTCTTCGAATTCGACGCTTTAGTGATGTATGTACTTGGTATAGTAAGAGCGTGGCAGAAATAGCTGGTCGGAATATAGTGCACATTGACCTTCCAAAGTCCGTGTTGCTCTGTTTTAAATGAGAGACCGACCTTATTGGTAGACTATAGCAAGTACCTGTTTCGCAATGTTAGGACGTAATCATAAGGGTCTCTGTAATAGCAGAGGCGGAAAAAAAACCTGTATATAATTTCCTTGGAACGTACTACACTGCTCCGCGGTAGCAACCGTTGTGCTGCTAAACCCCACCAGACAGCCGTTACGCTAAATTCATAACGTTTTCTGACCTACACGTACTTATAAGCTCATGAAGCCTAGAAGCTCATGGTATGCGTATTTTGACTGCCATATAGGGTATGTGAATTTTTTTTTTCATACAAAGGGATGGCAGTTTTGTGACTAATTAACGTGAGGTTGTTAAGAAGTACATATTAAATAAGTTATTATGTTTGAAACATCGTTTCAAACATACAAACGGGAACTATAGCTTGTTTCTTGTACGTACTTTCCTTCCCAGCTGGTTCGATATACTAGGTACTGGTACAGTTGTGGCAAGATGTTAACCACAACCGCGAATATTTTTCTCTCGTTTATTCTGCCTTCCATGCAGGAGTAATGGCTATACGTACTACTTCTATGTGCGCAGTTTGTAGATATGTACATTACTTTCTGTTGCTTCGCAGCAAACAGGATCTCATTTCGCCACCTTAGTCCTTTGTCCTCTGATATGATTATCTTGGATTCTCCATATTCGTTCTTTTCCAGGCACGTATGAATGCTCAATCATTGATCGTGTGTACTCGACCAGTTGCCACTACGAATACACACTAGATATGTACAAGTTTAGCACCAAAATCAGGTTCTTTCTACTTCCAAGCCTTTTTGGATGCACGAAGGGAAGAGCAGAACTAAACGCAAAATATATGTAGTAGTGCTACCGGTACTACTACATTAAAATATACGTAGTAAAAGGTTGAAATAGTACCTAGTGTTTGGAAAAAAAAAAGACTAGTAGTACGTGAGCTTGGGCCTCTGCTATGCGTGGTGTGTACCGTACGATTAAGGCAGTCGCTAGCAAGTGGCAAAAAAAGTGTTTCATGCTTCATCACTAGGTAGTAGAATTGTAGCTTTGTGCGAGTTTGTCCAGGAGAGAGAAGAGCTGATCTTCCAGCGATCTCTCAAGCTCTTCCTTGTCCACACTGACGCTGTCCACCTTGCTGCTGTTGTCGCCGCCGACGCCGATTTTGTCGCCCACATCCTCGGACGATTCGCCTTCTTCTTGCTCCCCAGCGCCTGCTTCGTTGGCCGGAGCTTCGTGAGGAGGGCCCGTGGAGGGGCCAGACACTGTCGTCGTCGTCATCGTCGTCGTCGCCGTTGCTGTCATGTTCGAAGCATGCCGCTCTGCTGTCCAAGCGGTGGTGGCGTTTGGCAAAGGAGGCCCGTCTGGATTCACCTGCTGGGTTGCGGGCGAGGAGGATGGCGCAGACGGAGGCTGTGTCGCTGGAGGAGACGAGGGAGAAGGAGCAGAAGAAGATGGCGACGTCCCTGCGCTGACTGGCGAGACCTCTTGCACCTCAGGCACTGGAGAAGGGCGAGGAGGAGAGGAAGGAGATGGCAACCCTGTTGGACTTGAAGTCGCCGGCGAAGAAGAATTAGAAGACGAAGAATAGGCAGTCGAAGTCGGCAAATTCTGCTCGATCGATCTCTCGTCGCCGTCACCCTCTTTCTTTTTTTTTCCATCCTCCGCCCGGTCCTCTCCCGCAGCGGGGGGCTCCAAAGGGGTGGTGGCGTTGATCCAGAAGGGAAAGATGGAATACGGGGTTGCGTAGCCGCCAGAACCCGGGTCCAGGCCGTCCTTCAAGGACTTCTCCTCTACGATCAGGTGATGTCGGCCACCGGGCTCGGTGGTGGTGGTCAGGGGGCGTTCGTGCTCGTCAAACTTCATCACTATGTCCTTAATCGTGCCACGGATTCTAAAATGACAGATAAATTACTAATTTAGAAGTCATCCCCTTTGTACATCCTCTCTGTACTCTCCCCATTTCCCTCTGTCACCTGACGGGAGTGGTGTCCTCCAACGGTGCCCTGGTGATCCCGGTGTAGTTGATGCCCATCTCCACGGTGTTGACCGTCTTCCTGAACACGGACAGGACGAGGCCGCGGGGTTGGATGCTGCCGTAAATGATGATCATGACCACCACGGTGATGACGAAGAAGAGGGCGAGGACCATGACGATGGCGGCGTGACGCTGTCAGATGCGTTCTTGAAGCTCGTTCTGGACAAACAAAAAAAAAAAGAAATGATAGAGGAATATGTTGAAATCGAAGTGACTCGAAGTACTGTACTATTTCATCCGTACCTGTAAGAGAGCTGCTCGCCTCTGGATAGCCAAAGATCTCATGAAGAAAGCTCCAACGCCAGAGGACGTTGAAGAGGACCTGGCCGTTCCAGAAGCCAAGCTCCTTCTGCAGAGAAGATTATGCACCTCATTGGTAGTACAGGCCAATAAATATAAGGGAAACTGCATGCTATTGCCTTTCGCTTATCGTGCTCGAGCTACGTGTTCCTGTGGAGCCAAATTCATCCTCATCTTCGTCCTCGTCGTCTTCCTCCTCCTCCTCCTCCTCCTCTCCCTCCTCCTCTTCTGAAACTCCAGATGTGCTATCGCTCTCTTCCTCGCGGTCGTACTCGTCCTCCTCTTCCTCCTCCTCCTCTACAATGGTGTCCTGTCAATTCAAGTAATGCCTTTCAATTTTTAGCGCTTACTTTTCACTTACTAATCCGCTCTCAGGAATTGTACGTGAATCAGAGCCAAACTTTAGCATGCAAAATTCTCTTATCAAGTGCGTTCTCAGGAATTTTTGTTCCGTCTTACTCTCTGAAGGGATGAAGAATCCCTCGACTCATGCGAAGAAGATCTTGCGGATGAATATCCACCATCTCCGGGCCCGCCGCCTCCGCCCCCGTTTCGAAGGAGGAGGAGCCTTCCGGCGTGCGAGACTCCGCGGACGCTGCCGCCCTGGCTACCGCCTCCGCTGTCGCGTCCGCCACCTCCTCTGCTGCGGCCAACAGACGAGGTTCCGCTGCCGCTGCCGCTGCCGCTGCCGCCGCCGCACCCTCTGCCGCTGCCGCTGCCGTTGCCGTTGCCGCTCCCGCTGCCGCTGTTGCTGCCCCTTCCGTTGCCGCGCCCGGTAAAGCTGGTGGTGAAGGAGGTGCTGCTGGTGGTGGCGGACGACGCGGTGGAGGCGCCTCTTCTGCAGAACAACGAAGTTTGCGACTAGAGGGGGAGAGAAGATTGGGGGGATCTAGATACGAAAGCAACTACATACGAAAGAAGCTCTGTAGCTCTGACGTTGCACTTGAACACTATGTGTACTGCTACAAGATGTACTACTACTCTTGCAAGTCCCCCTTATTCCATCTTCCTGCATTATTTAATTTGTAGGTTTGTATATTTTTCTGTGTATACATTACTACATGCTGTACCTGCAGGTGCTGCAACTAAAGTTAAAGAAGGTAAAGCTTAATGTGTCAATTACAAGAGGGAAACCTTGGGCAAATTACAACGTAGTTACTACCTACTGTACAACGTACGCACCCAAACGCATGCAAAAAGTCCCATCTCTTTCTCTCTCCTTTTCTCTTTTTCCTTCCACTCTTTTTTTTATTGAGACACGTGTGTCTCCTTTTCCTCTTTAACCCTCTCATCATCTCTCGTAACAACCTCAACGGGGGAGAAAGGGGAATTTCCCCCAAGCTGACGGCTGAAAGGAGAGAATGGGGGAGAGGGGAGGGAGAAGAAGAGAAGGAATGAAAGCACCACTTTGCACTTCCTACGCTTTCCCCCCCTTTCTCCTCTCCTCTCATTCTCGTACGTTTATCACTTTCATAGACTTGCACAAAATCCAAGATTTTATAGTGTGTCATGTTATCTAATTCTGTAAGCGTTGACAATATAGAAATTATCTTTAGCTAGTGTAATACATATTTGTTGCTTCTTTTCCCTCCAGCGGTACGAAAGCCCATGAATGTACCAATACTCTCATCCTGTCTATGAACGTTTATCTGCAGAATAGACGGTGGGTCCTGTGCAAACGCCCACCTCTTCCCTATATCCTCAGCACTTTCTCCCAAAGTCCATTCCGCACCCTGCACACTCCCGCAGGTTGGTGGTTCACTAATTGAAAGATTCTCCTCTGCCCCCTCCCCCCTTCTACACACTATCCCCTGCCACCTACCACTTTCCCTACTGGCCATACATGGGCATGGGAGGTATCAGTCCTTCCACACTCAGCAAGCACCCACCCAAGAGGGTGCCCCGCCCAAAAAAGTAGCATAAAATGGCATTTACTCGTACGTACTAGTACATACATTACTACACAGTATACAGTACAAATAGAATAACAACAAAATTGAGACGTTCTTGTCTCCCCCTCCGACCCACGCCCCATGCACTTGTATGCAACCCCCAGCTCCTCTTCTTTGGCCTTCCTTTCCATGTGGCTGCCTTCCCCCATCCATGTTAGAAGCAGGAACCAGATTATGAGGGCGCCCATGAAGAACCCGGCTTTAAAGCCAAGTTATGTAATATCTACGTACGTCTACGTACTGTGCGGTACTACAGTGTGTTTCTATCGAACTATGATCAGTTTTGGCTTATTTTGAGAGGATGAGGAGATACAAGATTGTTTTTTTGCATAATCTATTCCAGATATGTCTAGTATGTTGTCTGATGCTGCTATAGAAGAAAAAACATTAATTTTAATAGTAACTGTGAAGCATTGCATAGTACGCGTACAATGTTCAAAAAACACCCCCTTACTGTTTGAAGCACATTCTTGCTTTTGATAAACTTTTTTACTGCTCTATGCAATCATGCAAAAATAAAAACACTAATGAGGCTCTTCAGAACATCCAGAGTAGTAAGTATTTGCCTTGCCATCTCAGCTTTGCAGTGTGACCAAAGCCAAAAATTGAGATAGTAGGGAGTAATGTAGCTGCTGCTGTTGAGAAAAATGAAGAGGAAAAACTTAAGGATGAACACTATAGAACAAAATAGAAGACCCTCCTGGACCTCATCATGTCAAAATATTTTATGTGAGACAATGTTACCCTCTCAAAATAGGCAAAAAACTTATCACACTTCGAAAGAAACACACTGTACATAAAGCAACAACTAGGTATTTTTTCTCTTGCAGTGTGCAATTTTAAAAAATATGTTTAAAAGGCAACTGATGAAGCAGTCCATCCTGCAGGCTATCCAAGTTTTACGTCATTCCGGGTCGATTGCGACATGGCAGTTGGGAGGAGGGAGAGGTTTTCCGGGAAAAAGGGAAGGGTTAATTTCGCCTCCAAATGGACCTTTCTTTCTTGCGGTTGAATGCCCCTCAACTCTGATGATTAATCTGCCGGATTGCTCCCGACGTTTCATGATGATTCTCCTCGGAGTTTGAGGGGAAGAAGAGAGAGAAGACTCTGGGCGCCTGATTAATGATGTCCATTTTTTTTACTTGAAAAAAAAATGCTTTCCTGTCATATCCAGCTTAAGCGACATTCGGATCTGATGCCGTACTGTAGTACTACTGTACCTACTTCTAACTACAGCAACATGCAGCTTAACGTACTAGTACTACGTACAACAAGAGGTCCCAATAAAAATTAACAGCCCAATGTAAAAATCTGCCTTATGCGACTGTATTGAATGAGCAAAGATCAAAAGTATGGCAGTTTTTTTATGGGACGTCCTGTACTAATGCTTACAGTACCATATACCGGTACAGTATTGTACTATCGGCAGAACTACGTTAGATCCACCTACCTGTGCTTTCTCATCGTCTTGAGCTCCACCCTCTCCTCGCTTTCGTGGACGAGCAGAGGATGCGACTCGTCCGCTGCTTCTATCTCGTCCTCCTCCTCATCATCACCGTCACCCACTGCAAACTCCACTGCAATCGACAGGGTTGCTATAATCACCTACTAAACACAGCTTTAACCCCCCCTCCCCTCTGTCTCACCCGGATCCTGCTCCAGGCTGGGAACCCTAGCGTTGTTCAGGGTATCTTGGTCGTCTCCGTTGAAGTCCGACCCGCCCCCGCCTGCCCTCCTAACCAAGATCCTCTGCGGGGTCGGATGCAGCTCCACCACCTCCAGCATGTCATCGTCAGCCTCCTCCTCTCCGTCGCCTTCCCCTTCGTCTTCCTCGGAGTCTCCTTCTTCGGCCTCGGCCTCGGCCTCGGGCGCGGCCTCTACGTCGATGTCGTCTCCGCCGTTGCACCCGTTGGCGTCCGTCATCGCCGTCCTGCTGCTGTTCTTGCTCGGGGTCTTCGGGATGCTCTGTGAGCTGGGGACCTGCTTTGAAGCAGCAAGGAGTGAACTTCCCTCTCTTCCAACGACGACGATGATGACACTAAATAAGTTGCTCACCTTTTTGTACATCCAGCCCTTTGAGGACGCCTCCGTCTGCATCCCCAACCTGCTGGAGGAGCCGCTGGAGCTCTGGGCCGAACCGGTCGTCTTGAGCTTCCCCGAACGTGGCGAGGACGACTTCTGAGACAGCATTCCTGCATCAGACAAAGTCTCTCTCAGGTCTCAGCTCTCTCTCAACTCAGCACTTGCCAAAGCACTTCCTGCTCACCTTCCTTCCTCCGCCTGTCGTTGGGCTTCACCACCACGGCGGGAGACGACGAGGAGTCCTCTTTGGGGCGCGAGGACTTCGTCGTCATCGTTTGCTGCTGCTGCTGCTGCTGCTGCTGCTGCTTCGTCCGCCTCTTTGCCGAGTCGGACGATGGACGTTCTGCAAAATGCGTTGGAAAAGGAAGAGGGGGAGGGAGAGCGAATCGGAATTGAACGCGTGGAATGGAGACGGAGAGTGACAGAGCGACGGCGAGAGGAGAGCGGAAGGAAGAAAGAAGGGGGGAAGGCGCTTCGAAACGGGCAATTTAAATTCTGCTCTTTTTGGGGGAGCGGGAGGAAAGAGAAGTCAACGAGTATTAAAAGAATGTCAAACATTCCGAACCGCTCGCACATCGGTTTTTTTTTTTTTAGAACTTTTGAGTTTACTTTATTATTGTATTTGCAAAATTGCATCAATGCATTAGCATTAAGCATATCAAAAGCTCTAAAGTAACAACCAACCGCCTCATGCACTGGGGAGGAGTCTTGATGGAAAGTTGTATCATTGCAATAACAACAATAACAACAACGGCGCGACTGTAAGACCGCAATGCTTGATGTGCCAAAAAGAGAAGAGAAATCTTTTCCATGCGTTCGCAATTAGTAGTACCACTAGTGCTACATTCTCAACAGGATGTAAAAAAGACTTCAGTTAAATGCATTTTTAAGGAAAGAAGAAGGAAAGAATGTTAAATAGCTTAAAATAAGTCAAACACAACTTCTTAACATTTTTAATCTATGTATAGTAAAAAGACGATAGTGTTAATAGACGACATTGACCTCACCCGAGGACGACCCCTTGGAGATCTTCGCCCTGCTGCCACTGGTGCTCATCCTCCCCTCGCTTCCGCCTCCGCCTTCACCTCCCTTCCTCGTGGTCCTCCTCTCCCTGCTGGAGGAAGATGAGTCCTTCGGAGGTCTCCTCTTATCTCCCCCTCCTCCTCCTCCTCCACCTCCCTTGGGGTCCTTCTTCTTCTTCCTCGGCGGCGCTGGGGGCATGAGCAGCGCGTTCTCCGCCCGCTTCTGCCTCTGCTTCCTCAGCTGCTTCTTCTTCGCATCCTCCTCTTCCTTCTTCAGGGCTTCCTTCTTCTCCAGTTGAACCACCAGGAGACGATAGAACTGCGAAATTAAAATAACATCTAAATAAAAAAAAATCTGAGCTAAACCTTCAGTTTTCTGCTCTTTACCTGTAGCGTTATTACGAGCGTGTTCTTGCAGGTGAAGAATATGTTCATGTATGAGATGAGCTTGTAGTAGGCGATGAGGAGCACACGGAAGACGAAGAAGGGCGCGTCCTGCAGGATGATGTTGATGAGGATCCCCCAGACGTCCAAGGAGCAGCAGATCTCTTTCGCCTTGTGAAGCGTCTTGGGCTTCGTGTCCTCCTGCAATGGCAAATACGTACAGTAGTTTAAGGTACTACAGATTCTAGGCCTTCAATTTAGTAAATACCTTTGATTTAGTAAAATTCTTCCCAAAACCGCTGACATTACTAATTAAATCGAAGGTCACTTGTGTACTACTGTGTACTAGTACTACATACGTGTAATAATCTCATCTGCACTCTCAAATTTTTGATACGACACAAATTTTGAAGTTTGAAAGTGACGCTGGATGCCTGTTTGCTGGATCAAAGTCTCTCCTACCTGGGTGATCCTGGTCTTCCTTCCCTTGGTGGCTGTGAGCACGAAGGTGAACTGCAGGAGGCTCCACGACCAGATGGAGAGGATCATGATGCAGAGCACCTTGTCCGTGTTGACCCTCTCGTCCTTGAAGGAGTCGAAGAACTCGATGATGTCCGCGGCCGTCCCGATGTAGACCAGCAGCAGCTGCGACAGCTGGTCCCTGGTCAGGTCCCCCTTGGGGAGCATCCAGCGCCCAATGATGAGGATGAGCATGAGGAACTGCTCAATCAGCACCACCAGCGTGTCCTCATCCACCTCGATCTCGATCTTTGGCATCTCTACCGGAATCTGCGTGAATAAATGTAGAGTGAGCGGGAAATTGCTGTGCCCCTGCTCACGTCAGGGCCTATCAAAAATAAAGATTGTATTAGGGTGCAATGTAACACTAAACTTTAAAGAAAAGTTTCTTTGTTAACCTCGGGCTTACCCCCAGGTCCTTGACGACGCTCATGTCCACTTTCTTCGTGGTCTCGTTAAAGCCCGCCACTTCCGCCGCCGTCCCGTTGAGGTCCGAGAAGGAGTCGACAGTCACTGTCGTCGGCGTCGCCACGGTCACAGCTGCGGTGGCATTGTCGACCATGACGGAAGAGAAGGAGGAGTGCTCCTGCTGCAGTCTCTCCAACGCGTTTTTCTTCTCCATCCTAGAGTCGAGGCGGTCGAGCTCTATCAGCCAGATGGACGGGCAGACGGAGGCCAGGTAGAGGAAGACCGAGGGGCAGAACCACTTCCACTCCTGGGTCTCCTTGATGGTCAGCGTAAAGATCCCCTCGAAGCAGAGGAGGAGGATGGTGATGGCCAGGTACCAGTACCACAGGTCCTCCTTGATGGTCACCACCCGGTAGATGGCCACCGCGCCGTGGGCCGAGAAGATGAGGCGGGTGATGATGGCCTTGATGGTGTCAATGAAGGTCGCCATGGTGGTGGTGGTAGAAGTCTTAAAACTTCTTAAAATCTAACACGCTTTTCCTTTTTAACAGTGATAGTGGTAGGAAAGACCTTCCGACTCCTGCCGCTTTTCGGGGCGAAATGACGATTAAGAGGATTCTTTCCTCCTCTTTTTTCTACGTCTGTCGGCGGCCAGATTCCCAATTGAGAGAGAGAAAAAGAGAGTTTTGTGGGGCTTTCTCTCTCTTCTTCAGGCACAAAGTTCGTCGGATATGTAGAAGCGGAGTAAATTTCCCCTTTGAACTCTGCGTGGTTCTTTATCCCATGATTTGGAGCATGAAGTAAAAAAACCCGCGATATCCAGAGAGGCAGTTGAGCTAAAAAAAACTTATTTAATACATCAAGCAAGTCCTGATCGGCATATTTAACAATCTAGCAAGCAATTTTCTGGTTATAAAAGCATCTATCCAATTCGTGTAAGATCTCATCAACTCAACTTCTCATCTCTTCTGCTTGAACTTTCAATAAGAATGTTCCTCCTCCTCCTCCTCTACCTCAATTTGCTCCTTTCCGTAATCCTCGTCTTCCTCTCCCACCTCCTCGTCTGCCATGACTTCGCCTGCTTCATCGTAAGACTCGTCATCCGTCGACATCTCGTCTGACTCTTCCTCGTCGTCGTACGATTCATCCCGGTCTGGCTCATCTTCGCCGTCACTCGGCTCGACCATGACCTCTTCCTCCTCGCTTTCATCCGCTCCGGACTCGTCTTCGTCGCACCCGTGGGCCTCGACCTCCTCCCCGTCACTGGTGATGATCACCTGTCTGCGGTATCTTCTCTTTGGGCAGTCCCCCTGGACGATGACCTC
>JAAUYM010001900.1_pt1 | contig 13584 bp, 14 predicted proteins | sample 7278001 | NCBI WGS metagenome assembly JAAUYM01 (sample SAMN14350224, study PRJNA611818) | marine sediment metagenome | isolation source: surface marine sediment (1.8m) | place: French Polynesia: Moorea | collected 2018-08
CATCCCCCCCCTTTCTCCCCCCTCCCTCCTGATTCAATTAGCGCTTGCTGCTGCTGCCTCTTTCGCCTTTTTCGCATATCAATATTTATAACTGTCAGGCAATAATGGGTTTGGTTGAGTGGGAGAGGGAAGAGACACAATGATGGGAAGTACACAAAAATAGCAATTGCGCAAAGTCTACTTTATTCTCTCTCTCCTCTTAATGATGTTGTCTGGCGATGGATTCCAACAGGAGAGGAACAAGGCGTGCGTCAAACTACGAAAATGGAGGTGTTATAAGGCAAAAATGTGTGAATATTTTTCTTTAAAAAAAGACATTCCTGATCATATTGGAATGATGTGGAGCGTGGGCATCGGATCCACAGACACACAGAGCTAGAGAGCTCAACAGTCGACATCAAAGGAGAAATTGATGTAGGTACAACAGTGCCCGCGATCGTGACTGAGACGGGAGAGACAAGGATCTTCTTTCGAGTAAGAGGAGGGGGGGAGGGAGGAGGCATGCACGTGACCCTGGATCAACATTGGCGCAAAAATTCTTCCTCATATGTCAACAGATCAGACGGCGGCTGGTGGCGGCGGCGGCTGGTGCGGCGGCGGCTGGTGCGGCGACGGCGGCGGCGGTTTTTCCGCCCGGCGGGGTCCGAACCGGAGCCCGACACGCGACTCTCCGTACATCCCACGCACGCGTCCACTCTCTCTCTCTCTCTCTCTCAGCATCATCACGCAGAACAAAGAAAGGAGGAGGGGGTTAATCCCGCCCTCATCTCCACGGAATTAATTTGTCGTGCTTTCTACGTACTTACTACAGTCGTACACGGAAAAAGACGACGTAATTAATTTTTTTTTTAAATCCCAAAGAGGAGAAGCATTAATGATCCGAGTTGTGTGTATTCTCACAGCGCGCTTATTATTTCAAGGTTCACAAATTTTGTTCCCCATGTTTTCTTTTTGCCCCCATCTTTTTAAATATCGCAGAACGGGTAGTTGATGCAGAGTGAGGCTGAGACGCCGGCGGGGTACCTCAGGGCCGGGTTGGCCACGGGGCCCTGGGAGCAGTACGGGTAGTCGATGCAGACGGAGGCGGAGACGCCGGCCGGGTAGGCCAGGGACGGGTCGGCGCTGACGGGGGCCAGCGGGGCGGCAGGGACCGGGACGGAGGCGGCCGGGGCGCCGGTGGCCGGGACGGACGCGTAGGCCAGGGGCTGCTGCTGGTTGTTGGTGCAGTACGGGTAGTCGAGGCAGTTGGAGGCGGACACGCCGGCGGGGTACCTGCCAAGATTAATAGGCATTAATGTCACAGTTGCTGATGTCCTGCTACTACGGTACAGCAGTACCTGAGTGCCGGGTTAGCGAGCTCAGCCCTGGCGATGTTCTGGCCGGTGCAGAACGGATAGTCGAGGCAGAGGGAGGCGGAGACGCCGGCCGGCAGCTGCAGCTGCGCGGAGGCGGCGGCCGCCAGCGCGGAGAGGGCGATCTGGGAGAGAGATAAGAGAATTTTACCTTTCACACTTTAAACAGCAGGTACTGCGCGCCATCGTCCGCACCAGCTTGGAGATCATGTCGGCTGCTACTAGTACGTGTCTGTGGGGGTACCTTGGAGGTGGACTGGTCTTCACCAGGTCTTTAGGCGTCGTCTTTATACCTCCACCCCCACCCCACCCCCTGTTGGTTGCATCAGCCTTTCCATTCTCACTCTCTCCCCCTTCCCTTCGTCAGCAAAAGAAAAAAAAAGTTAGACATGGCCCCCATATTTTTCCCGCTTGGTGGGAGGGAAACCTTACGTAACCGCCGGACAGGTCCAGTTATCTCCTGTCAGAAGCGGGACTCCTCCCCCCCTTCCCGCCCCCGGTGATAATAACCGGCGTCTCTACCCTGGAGGTGTTGCTATTGCCTCCGACGAATTAGCTCTCTCTCTCTCTCTCTCCTCTCCTCACCTCCTCCCTCCATCAGAAAGGCCAGTTTGTGTGTGTCCTTTGTTAAGGAGAAGATGGAAAGGAGGGAGGAAAGAACTGGTTCTTCCAGAAAGCGGTCGGTCCTTTCTTCTGCAATATTATCTGTCGCCTCCATCTGGAGGGGGACGGAGGAGGTCCAATTTGATGATCTCCTCCCCCCCCCCACGCTCTCCTTTCTTCTCTTCTTCTCCACTCGCTGGGCCAGATGAAGCAATGAATGCGCAGTTATCCAAACTTGCGCCCGACCGACAATATAGGCAGGTGTTTTTTCAACAACAACATTCCTGGAGTAGCACAATGTCGGCTTACGACATACCGTTATTTTTTTTTCTCGGGAGAACATGACCAGTAGTTCCATCTCCCATGTGGATGCGACTCAATCTTTTGGTCGGGTCCCCCGGTGTTCGTGCGAATCTCCAATGAATCTATCGGTCCGTGCAAATCGGCCAACCCCTCCCCCTCCTCGATCTTTTTACGACGTGCCAAGCATCTCACGCACACAAGAAAGGGCATCTTAAAGAGGCCTTCCCTTTCCTCCCCCTCTCATCTCATCAGCAACGAAAGAGGAGATAATTTGGAAAGGGAAACAATGGAATGCTGGCACGCACCGAACGTGGAATGGAATGAGACGATGTGAGGGAGTGAGTAAAAAAACCGTGTCAAGGGGAATGTTGATTGATAGCGGCCCAATTCTCTCTCTCTCTCTTTTCTTGGGTGGATGGACAGAGACGTGCTAGCTGCATGTCCCCCCAAAAAACCCCATTGATACCTTAGTTTGAAACAAAAGATGGATAGGACGGGTGGAATGACGATGTCCAACAAAAGTGTCGATAGGACGGAATGTTTTTGGATTGAATGGGGGGATGAACGTTTTTTTTTTATCGATGAAAGGATCTGGATGATGTGGAAATTAGGTACAAAAATTTGTGGAATTTAAACTTATGCAAAATTTGGCATCCTTTTTGCAACTAAAAAAAAGTCAAATCTTTGACAAAAATCCGTTACAAAAATGTGCAAATTTAAGAAGACTTTGAACCCGACATTTTTCTCGCCTCATTAGAGGGCATATTTCGACCCATCAGCTTCCCTCCCGTTGCATCATCACCAATAATTTAAGAAAATTGCCACAAAAAAAGGCAAATCCTCCTTCTCCTTCTGAGCAGCGGCGCTGACCTTGCCCGGGGGGAAGTTACAATTCTTTTCTTCTACACAGGCAGACACATTTGCGTGTGAGGGGGGGAGGAAGGGAGAGGACCACGGCTAGTTTTCGGGGCTGGCAACAACGGTCCAGAGAGAGAGAGAGAGAGATGGGCGTTGGTTATGCTTCTTCTTCTGCTGCTTCTGACCCCACCCAGATTTTAGACCCTGTTTTTCTGCCCTGCCCTGGCCACCCACATGACGAAACCGACCAAACAAAATCTTCTTCTCTCCTCATCTGTAACAACGACTGTATCTTCTTTCTACACATCCTTCTCTTGTACCTGCTTCTTTCTCACCAGGACCGGTGTCTGCCTGGTTTAATGGGGCGACTCGCTCCTCCTTCTTCTCAGCCTCCCTCTCTGGTTTTACAAGTGTCCTGTTGTCAGATGCATAATGACTACTACATGGACGCTTTTCGACGACGATGAAGGAGGAGGAGGAGGAGGAGGAGGAGGAGGAGGAGGAGACTCAGCAACAAAGAAGGAGGGGTTGGGGAGGTGGGGGTGGGGGGGTATGGGCGCTCGTATTGTGGACACTGGCTGACCAAAATTCTTGGTCTTGTGTCGTCAGATCGCCCCAAGCCTTCATCATGTTCAGATTGGTGAGTACCTAGTAGTCCGCTCTGCTGTGTCCTCTGCCTGCCTCGGTTTTCCCAAATAATTACTGTAAATATTAAACCCCCAAATGTTGCCACAGGCCCTCCTCCTGTCCTTGTGCGTCGCCTGCGCGCTGTCTGCGCCCCAGGCCGTCCTGCAGCTTCCCCCCGGCGTGGACCCGTCCTGCCTCCACACGTACCCGATCTGCCCGCTGACCGTGGTGCCCATCGCCGCCCCGGCCGACGTGGACATCACCCGCTGCGTCGCCTTCCCCTTCTGCGACACCGTGGCCGCCCACAACCCGGCGGGGCCCAACGGGGTCTTCCCGGCCAACGTCGACCCAACCTCCTGCCCCGGGTACCCGTTCCACCACTGCACCACCACCGCATGAGAAGGAGGAGAAGAAGAAAAAGAAGAAGACAGATTTTTTTTTTTTGCAGGAAAGGAAAATGTGATCCCCCCCTCCCAAAAAAAAAGAAGTTTTAACGGTGGCTAAAAACTCGTTCCGCAGCGAGAAGACACATAAATTTCCCCTTTGATGACCAGAGAGAAAAAAAAAGAGAAGAAAAGCGGGTTTGGAGGACATCTTTTCCAAGGACGCCCCTCTCTCCTTTGGTTGAGCTATGCACCTTCTTTGGGGGCGACCGCGCACGGACACAAATTCGACCCTTTCTACCTACATACTAGGTAGTAGCCACTGCTAAAGAGCCCTTTTTCCATTCTTCCTCCGGGGCAGATTCTGGACATGTCAATATATATATAAAAAAAGAGGAGTGAACCTACCTTGTTTCCTTGGCATTCTTTTACTATAATCGCGAGCATGAGGTCTACATGACAATTGTCGGAAAGTTTTGATAGGTCTTTTGATAATCTTTCAGTTCTTGTTGCGTCCTGCCTGATCGAGGTTTCCATGATCACATGCTTGTAGTACTGTTCTACAGTTCATGCTTGGCGTGGCAAGTTTAGTAGTCGACGGTTGATTTTGGTCCATGAAGAAAAAGCTGCCTAGCAAAAAAAAATGTTGCCTAACATCGATAGTTTTGTTACTACTACTATTACCTACCAATGAGGACCTGTCACTGCGTCTGCGGATGCGGTTAGATACAACAAAGTGAAGGTAAAGCGAATGTAAAAACGTTTTTTATTTTAATTGCGGTCTGCGTTGTAGTAGTAGTGTCTGAATGTAGTACAGGACGTGCGCCGCACCCGACGAGGGAATTTTGCAAAAAAAAAGTCGTGTGAACAAGCTTACTTCTTCCATTTTCCCCTAAAAAAAAGAAACAAAATCATATCACATTCTTCTTCTAGTAGCGAAAGGACCGGTCACTGCGTCCGCTCCGATTTGACACCCTGAAATTAAAAAAAAAAAAAAGGTTAGTGGTGGCCTTGGGCCAAAAGTGGGTGGCCAGGAAGTGAGCACAGACAGGAGCAAGGTGAAGGAGGCACTGCAAGGTCAGTGTAACATCACACACACACACAGGCCAAGATATTAAAAAAAAGGATTGGAAATCAACAGAGCAAGCTCGTTCTTACTTCTTTCCTGCGTTGGCATTTTTTTTTTTCGGAAAGCAGAATGGGAAAACATGCGTAGAATATTTGGAAGATCCGACATATTTTTACCATTTCTCTCTCTCTCTCTCACCTGTCCAGAGAACGTTCCCTGGAGTAGCGATCATAGCTGCGTCCGCTGTCGTAGCGACTCCTACTGTTCCTCATCCCTTCAGGCGAGTCCTCCCTGGAAGGGGGACAAAAAAATTAGAACATAAAACGCTTTGCAAAATCTACTTCAAAATCTACGGTATTTCAAAATGTGTATCATCCCCACCTGCTGTACTGGTCTCGATAGTAGTCGTCTCCGCTATGCGGGGTTGGGGACGGCGTGTAGCCGCCGCCGGCGCCTCCGCCTCCGCCGCCGCTGGCGGCGGCGTTGGGCGGCGGCGGAGAGCGCCGCCCTCCGAGCGGCGCCGGCCGCACGTCCGGCGGGTGGCCGTAGTGGTGGTGCGGCGGCGGCGGCTGCGGCTGCGGCGGCGGCTGGTAGTGGTGGTAGGGGTTGGGCATGAAGGCCGGGTTCGGGGGCGGCGGCGGCGGCGCCGGGGCGGCCGCGGCCATGGGAAGCGTCGGCAGGAGCGGGAGAGGGGGCAGGTCCGGGGGAGGGGAGGAGTTGGACGCGCGGTCGTTGTTCACGCTGCTGGATGCCGAGGTGTTGCCGTTGGTGAAGACTGCAAGTTGGAGAAAGAGGAAAAATATTTAGTCACTAAACTGAATATGCTACAAACTGGTACGATGCTAGTGAGGTGTCGTGTTTTTTTGTGAAATCTGATGCATGTAATGGTGTTGGTCGTGTTGGTGTAAACCTTATTATAACTGCGAAAAGATAGTGAATAAAATTAAACATCCATCCGACAAGACAAAATACAACAGGGACAACTCAAAGTAAACAACGAGTGCTCAAAACTCTCGATGAACCGTCACTCTTCACTTCAAGAAAAAAAGGCGGTGAAAAGTGAGGTGGTGATTCTGGTGATGGTGCCGATCAGCTTGTGTGCCTAGTGCTTGTCTGCTCCTCTGTGAAATTACTCAAAATCTTGCAATTTTATTCTTGCTAAAAGAAACCCATTTCACCCCAAAGTCGCTCAAAATTCCTAACCCCTTCTTCCTCTCTTCTCCTGCTGCTGCTTCTTCCTCCTCCTCCCATCACCACCACCACCACCACCACCACCGGTATCCTCCACCACCCCAGCAACAGCACTGGCAGCGCCAGCACCACTCTTGGGTCTCGTCTCCCGCTGGGGTTGTTGGGGAGGCAGTGGGGGCCTTCTAGCAGCCTTGGGCAGCTTGAAAGGGGCTTGACAACGACTGCGGCTAGTGCCGCCGGACTTGCCGTCTCCATTGTTCAAATCCTTCCTCTGCCGCTCCGGACCTTCTCCCTTCAGGGCAAAGGAAACCGCCTTGGAAGAAGAGGTGGCGGCTGCGGCTGCGGCTGCGGCGGTGGCGGAGGAGGAAGACTTTTGCGAACCTATTGTCGTGCGGTACACGGGTACAGGACAGACGTTGCGGCACGAGACAAACTTCCTATTCACGTACCTAGACCTGCGTCAGATTGGGTTATTCTTGGGTTGAACGCAATAAAAACATCTCAACAAACTTTTAAGAAGTTGTGCTGTTTGTTTCTTTGTGTGCAGTACACGTTCTAGTACACCACATTAAAATTTAAAGTGCGATTAAAAAAATACTGACTGTGGGAAAAGCTAAACACTTAAAGCATGGCAGGAATGCTAATATGCAAAGAAAAAGGCTTCGTTGCGAGTATACTATTATTACTCACTGGGATCCGTCTTTCCCGTTGAGGCCCTGGACAGCTTCTCCACCGTGGACTTGAGCGCCTCGATCTCCTCGTCTTTGGCGGTGGCCTCCAGCTCCCTCTCAACCAGCTTGGACTCCGCCACCGTCAGCCTGGCCCTGAGCGTGGACATCTCGGACTGTGCCTCGGCCGACCTCCGCGCCTCCGCCCTCTGGCTGACCCAGGACTCGTGCTGCTTCCTCTCCAGGCTGACGTTCTGCGCCCTCAGGCTCCTCTCCTGCTCGGACATCTCCTTCTCCAGCGAGCGGATCCTCTCCTGGAGCATCTCGATCTCCGACGACTGCGCGCTCAGCTGCTTGATCGCGTCCTCGCTCGTCGTCGCCGTGTCGCTCAGTCTGAGGGGAAAGAAAAAATGTGGGTTTTTTTTGCAGCTCAAGCTGGCAAAATATTTCGTCCCGACCTATTTGCGGTCATGCCGAGCTGTTTCTGGAGGTCCGACTCGCGCTGGTTGAAGTAGGTCGTCAGCACGTCAAGCTTCTTCTCTAAGTCGGCCTTGTCCTGTTAGGAACGGCAAAGCATTTCGCAAATTTACAAAATGCGTTTTTTTTTATCGACGACGCTTTCCCACATTTGTCCTTTTTCACCTGCAGCGTCATCTCCCTGGCCTTCCTGGCCACGGTGGCCTCCTCCGTGTTCTCCTCCGCCGCCTTCTCCAGCTGCTCCCTCGCCGCCTCCGACTCGGTCAGCTGAGACGACAGCTTCTCGCAGGCCTCCTGGGCCTTGCGCAGGTCCACCTTCAGCTGGGCGTTGTCCTGGATGGCCTCCAGGTCAGGAGTCACCACTGAAGAATAAACGGAAACAATATAGTACGCGTATTAGTATTTGGGGTCTAACATAAGGAAAATGTAATGTGCCTTCCAACAACTTTAATGACCCCAACGTTTAGTTTGAAAAAAAACACACCAAACGTGAAAAAGAAAACCACCAACCGAAAAAGAAAACCACCATGTGGCATTGACTTTCATAACACACCCAAACACACCCCGAAATGCCAAAGGGACTTACATAGTAAACTCTCGTCAGAGAACAGATGCCTCACTAAGCAGAGATAGCGGACAGATTAGAAAAACCAGGTGTAAGTAAAAAAAAAAAGCGCTTAATGATGGCCCCTAATTCTGTTAGTCTTACTACAAAAAAAGTGCGGTAAAACATAAAATGCAGCTTGTGGTGAACTCACGTGCGTCCTCGCAGTCCCACCCGTCCCCGCCCTCCTCGTTGTTGTTGTCGGCCGGGTTCCCTCCGCCGCCCGAGACCGAGGCCGCCGCCACCTTCTTGAGCTGCTCCAGGGTCTCCCGCACGATCTCCAGCTCGCGGGACTTGGACTCGAGCTCCGAGTCCCTGGTCTCCACGTCCTCCACCGCCCGGTAGTACTTCTGCCTGAGCGCCGCCAGCTCCCGCTGCTCCCTCTCCCTCTCGTCGGCGCCGGACTCCAGCGAGTCGAGCGACTTCCTCAGCGCGTCCCGCTCCGTCGTCACCTTCGTCACCTGCAGCTTCGCGTTCGCCGCGTCCGCCCTCAACTTTCGCAGCTCCTGCGTCTTTTCTCTCAACTGTAAGAGCACAGAAAAAAAATATGAGAAAATTATTATTAGGTGACGGAACTTAATTCGCAAGTTTTAAGAGCGCGATAACTCACTTCCGACTCCCTCTTTTTGACCCTTGCGTCGTTCTTGACCACCGCCTCCTGCTGGGACCTGAGCTCCTTCCGCAGGGTGTCTACCATCGCGGCGATCTTCTCCTGCTGCTTCCGCTCCTCCAGGCAGCGGGCGATAAAGTCGGCGTTCTCGGCAAGCTAAAGAATCATCAGTCAATTAGCGTTTTTCTTCGTCACTCTTGTAGTATACGTAACTAGAAGAATGTTCTTGTTACCTCTTGTCTGGCCTCCTGACTTTCCTTTTCTGCGGCGCCCATCGCCTGCGACATCGACCCCTTCTCGCTCTCCCAAGAAGCGCGCTCCGCCTCATGTCCTTGCTTCAAGCTATCGTTTTCGTACTGAAACATCATGTACATGTACATGTAACTTTATGGTTGTGGCAACTGCATCAGGTCAAAATTTGGGATGCAACGCACCTTCAAGGATTCCAGTTCTTGCAGCAAGTGCTCAGGTGGCTCGTTGGTCACAACCTGCTGCTGTTGCTGGGCTGCCGCAGCAGCAGAAGCCGCCGCCGCCGCGGCCTCCGCGGTGGCCGCCGCCTCGCGCAGTCCGGCGCTCTTCAACTTCTGCTCCGCCTCCCGCTTGACGATCTTGCTCTCGTTGCGGACCTTGTACAGCTCCTCCTCCACCCGCGCCAGCTTCTGCTTGAGCGGGGCCTCGTTGGAGCACTTCTCCACCATGAGGGCCAGGGCGTACATGACGAGCAGCGCGGCCAGCATGGTGGCCATGATCAGCACCACGGTGGGAGACAGCCCGCCCTCCTTCGAGTGCAGGGAATGGAGGAGCCACTCAGGAAGCTACCATTATAAAGAAGAAAAAGACTAGCTTATTATTTTTAAACCGTCAAGAAAACCTCCGCCAAGACGCTTACAAAGTCCTTGGAAGCGTCAACGTAGTGGTGCAGGGTCTCCTCAAAGGCGCTCTCTTTGGCTGGCAGCCCTGCCTCCTCCTGCCCCTCTTCTTGGCCAGTCGCAGTCGGATCCGGCAGTCCGTGTTCCTCCTCTTCCTCCGCGGAAACAGAGGGAGGCTCCTCTTCGTCCTGCGCTTCAGGCAAGGCCTCCTCCTCCGGCGTCTCCTCCGGCAAGTCGTCCAGCTGCTGGTAGGGGGGCAGCTCGGTCGGCGTTGAATCCGCGGCAGGGGAGGAGGGAACTTCTTCCTCAACTGCGACCGGTTCCTCTTCAGACTTCTCCTCGGCGATCTCCTCCTTCTCAGCCTCGCCTTCCACTTCGGGAGTTGTGGCCTCATCCTGGGAGACTTCCTCGTGCTTTATGTCGCCGTCATCTGCAGCTACAACAAAGGAAGCAAAATCTTAATTTTTTTTCAATTAGTCTAAGAGGGTCACCGCCACCACCACCACAAGTCACTCTAGTGCTAATCAAGCCAGAAACCCAAAACTAAGAAGAAAATATAGCGACTTAAACCGGGCTACTAATTACCAACTACATATACTACTAGAGTAATTAGTCTTGAAAGTTGTTGAGATTAAAAGGGTGAGGGAGAAAGCTACGTCACGCGTGATGAGAAAATGAGAGAGAGAAAGAGAGAGGCCATGCAGCATCAATCCCCGGTTTCAAAACCACACCTGGTGGCGGGCTGAGAGGCTGCTGTTGTTGTTGTTGCTCTTCGCTCTCTTGGGCAGCGAACTCGTTGGGGTCATGGAACTTGACCTCCTCGGACTTGACGGTGGACGGGTCGAAGGAGAAGTCGCTCGGGACGTGGGGAGGAGGCTCCTCCGGATCCGCAGTCGCCTCCAGAGTCTGGTCAGACGGTTCTTCGGACGGAGATTCGGTGGCGTTGGCAGATGGGTGTTCTTCCTCCTCCCCTTCGCTCTTTCCGTCCTGAGCTTCCGAGGGAGGTTCTTTCCCATTCCCGAAGACGCCGTCAAACATGCCGCCGAAAATTCCCCCTTCGTCCTCCTCCTCTGCTGCCGCCTTCTCTTCTTCTCCCTCTTGGTTCTTTTTCTCCTCGACTTCCTCGTGTCCTCCTTCGGTGGGTTCGCTGTCGGCAACCACTTCTTCTCCTTCGTCGACCTTGCTAGGCTCCGTCACGGGCTCCTCGGGGTACGTGAAAGGGACGTCGGTGGTCACGTGCAGATCCGGCGCCTCGGTGACGGCGGCAGGGACAGGGACGCCTGGAACGGCTTCTTCCAGATCGGCTTCTGGCGGTTCCGTAACGGCGTCCTCCCTTTCTGGAAGTTCTTGGTCCACCTTTTTCTCAGGGGCTTGGGCGGATGGTTCGTCGTGGCTTTCCGTTGCCTCTTCACCATCTTCAACATCTTTGGTATCTTCCGTTACTTCTTGGTCTTCTTCTTCGTGGTCGGTGTCTTTGTCAACCGTGGCAGTGTCATCTTCGGATGGGCTATCGTCTTTGATACCGCTGTCGCTTGTCTCCTTGTCTAGCTGGTTTTGAACGAGCTTCTTCCGCTCCTCGGTGTTCTCTTCTCCTTCCTTTTCCTCATCATCGTAATCCATGTAATCATCGAAGTCATCGTAATGCTGATCTTTCTCTTCCTCATCCTTGTTCTCATCCTCATTCTTATTCTCATCGATCTCATCTTTGTTCTCATCTGTGTCCTCGTCCTTTCCAGCGTCAGGAGCATCTTCCTGGACAGGCTCGTCAATCGCCGGTTGCTCTTCGGGCTCGGCCTCCTTGGACCCCTGAGGATCCAGCTGGACCTCCGCCCTCCCGGCATCCGCTGCGGAGTCCTGCACCTGGCCGGGAGAGGCCGAGTTCTCTATGGGAAGGTTGGCCCCGTCCAGGGTCGGGGTGGCTCCCGGCATCGGCGTCGCTCCCTGCCTGACCCTTCTCTCCTTGGAGTCGGGTCCCTCCTCCTCCTCCTCCTCGCCGTCGTCGTCGTAATCGTTCTCGTCCTCCTGCGCCTGCGGCGGGGGAACGGTCTGGGGCGCCTCCTCCACCGTCGGCGGGGGGCTCTTGGCAGCTGGTTCATTCTCTCCACCGACGGGAAGGGAAGAGCCCTGCACCTCCGGCTCGGCGGCGCTCTTGCTGGCGCTGGCGTCGCCGCCGAACTGCTGCCTCTGGGTCATGGTGGGCCTGATCTGCGCGGACGGGTCCGGAGAAAGCCGCTGAGTGGGTTTGGGCGCCGTGTCGATGGCGTCGGAAGGCGGAGGATCGTCCAGAGGGACCGTCGTCCCGTCGATTACCTCGAAGCTAGGATTGCTGTCCGCTACGTTCGGGGGCGCTGAGACGCTCTCGGCGGACACGGAGGAGAAGAGGGAGACGGACGCAACCGTGGGGATGTGCTCGGGGGCGAAGGAGGCCGTGGTCGTCACCAGGCGGTTCAAGGTGTCCTCGAGAGCAAAAGTGTCGGCGGGATCTCCTCCTCCGAGCGCGTACGTCGTCTTCAGCCGGTTAAACTCCATGTCCTCCGCCGAGAGGCTGATCTGCGAGGAGTGCGCACCCAGCAGGTGGGCGGAGGCGGGCGAGGCCTCCTCAGGGATGGGCGTGGGAGACTCGAGGGCCATGGAGGAGAGGATCTCGGGTTGCGGGGAGGGGGAGTCGGGATTGAGCTGGCCAGTGTTGGGAGGGGGAGGAGGAAAGTTCTGCTCGACTGCGCGGGCGGAGCCGTCGACGCCGGCGACGTCAAGCCCGGTCAGGTTGGGGACGGGGGTCGGGAGATCGGGAAGGGGAGAGGACTCACCTTGCGGATCAGCGGTGGAGGAGGAAGAGGTGGAGGAAGTGTTGGAAGTTGGAACGGCGGCCTCGGGTTCTTCCTGAGGAGGAGGGACCCCCTCTTCCGCTTCGCCTTGCTCTGGCTGCGGGTGTTGGTCAGGAGGTGGTTCAGGATGTTGCTGCTGTTGCTGTCGTTGCTGCTGCTGCTGCTTCTGCTGTTGCTGTTGCTGTTGCTGTTGCTCCTCCTCCTGCCGCTGCTGCTCCTGAAAAGAGGGAGATTGCTGCTGTTGCTGTGGAAGAGGCGGCTGCGGCTGTGGGGGAGGTGGCGGGGGGTGTTGCTGCTGCTGCTGTTGCTGCGGACGTGGCGGAGGCTGCTGCTGATGCTGCGGGGGTGGTGGCGGATGCTGCTGTTGGTGCTGGTGAGGCGGCGGAGGCTGCTGCATCTCCTGCTGTTGCTGCTGAGGATGCTGCGGCATCTGCTGCTGCTCCTGCTGTTGCTGTTGCTGCTGATGCGCCATGGGATCGGGAGGGTTGAAGACGTTGGCAAGTGGGACCCGGTGTGGCAGGTTTCGCTGCACCACCCGAGTCTCAATCACGTGGCGCTTGTTGACGAACCCCCTGCGGCCATTGATCTGCCATAACACAGACGAAATTAGAATCTTAATATTTTTTTTTGTTTTTTTTTAACGTGTGAAATTACCTCGACCCCCCACAGTCCATCCCCTCCTCCGCCGCCGTCGTCCTTGCTGAATATGGTGACCGGCTCGTCCAGCTTGAAGGAGAGCATCTCAGGGCTGCGCCCGTGATAGCGGATGGTGGTTCTGCCGGCGCCGATGGCGACTAAGGACGGAGAGAGGCAGGGCATGAAAGTTACAAGTGGTGACACAAAGAACAAGTGCTACTTTTCCCTCCAAATCGAGAAAAAAAGCAATTAGTATATGTATCATACTCCTATGGAAACTTTACAACTTTAGGACAAAATACAGAAGAAGACATGAAGTAAAGATTTCACACCGTCACATCTCCGAGAGCATTAATAAAGAAAGTTTCCCTCTTGAGGCAAATTTTCTCAAGTCTACTAAAGAAAAATGTGGCTATGTTCTCTGTCGAAGAGCCGGGGGGGGGGCGCCCCCCCCAGCAGGCGGAGGGGGTTGTGGGGTGCGCGGGGAGGCAGGGCGCGGTGGGGTGTGG
>JAAUYM010060374.1_pt1 | contig 13581 bp, 18 predicted proteins | sample 7278001 | NCBI WGS metagenome assembly JAAUYM01 (sample SAMN14350224, study PRJNA611818) | marine sediment metagenome | isolation source: surface marine sediment (1.8m) | place: French Polynesia: Moorea | collected 2018-08
CTGGCGCGGCTGGAAACCGAGTTCAGCCAGCCCTACATGCAACAGCTACGCAGCTTCTTGCGCGAGGAGAAAGCCGCGGGCAAGGTCATCTACCCGCGCGGCGGCGACATGTTCAATGCTTTTGCGCATACCCCGCTGCCCAGGGTGCGCGTGGTGATCCTCGGGCAGGACCCTTACCACGGGCCCGGACAGGCGCACGGGCTGTGCTTTTCGGTGCGACAGGGCGTCAGGCCGCCGCCGTCGCTGGTCAACATCTACAAGGAAATCGAGTCAGACCTGGGTCTCGAGCGGGGCCACTTTGAACATGGCTGCCTCACCTCGTGGGCTGAGCAGGGTGTCCTGCTCCTCAACGCGGTGCTGACCGTGGAGCAGCACAAGGCCGCGTCCCACCAGGGGCGTGGCTGGGAAGAGTTCACCGATGCCGCGATTCGCGCCATTTCCGAGCATCGCGATCATGTTGTCTTTCTGCTGTGGGGAAGCTACGCGCAGAAGAAAGGCGCCCACATCGACTCGAACCGGCATCTGGTGCTGAAGTCGCCGCACCCTTCGCCACTTTCTGCAAACCGCGGATTCTTCGGCTGTCGGCACTTCTCGCAGTGTAATGCCTACCTCGAGGCGCACGGCATCGAACCTATCGATTGGGCGCGTCTCGACAGATGAGTGCCCATGAGCTGGTCGTCTGCGTCAACTTCCGGCCGTTTTCCGGCCAGCCATCCTGTGCGTTTCGCGGCAGCAAAGCGCTTGCCGACTGGCTGGAACAGGAAATCAGGACGCGAGAGCTGAATATCGGCGTGGAACGTATTGTTTGTATGGGTCACTGCAGCAAGGGACCCAACGTCAAAGTCAAAGGTGGCGACATCATTCACGAGGCCACCACGGAGAAGCTCGGGAAGATTCTTGACCAGCTCGCAGCCGAAGAATCCGGTTAACCGGCGCCGCGGCAAACAGCGCGGTGAGTGTCCGTGCTGCAAGCGCGAAGCGCCCCTCACATTCCACCATCTCATTCCGAAGAAGCTTCATCGCCGCGTCAGGTTCAAGCGCAATTACTCGCGGCAGACGCTCAGCCACGGGGTGTACATCTGTCGCGCCTGTCACGACGGTATTCACAAGGCGTACGATGAGATGACGCTGGCAAAAGATTTTGCGTCACTGGAAGCGCTGGTCGCTGACGAAGCGCTTGCCCGCCACTTCGAGTGGGTCGGGCGCCAGAAAATCCGCTAGCTCGTCTCGCTGAGGCTTTTGCACTCGAGGCACAGGCTCGCCTCTGGATAAGCTTTCAGTCTCGCAAATGCGATGGGCTCGGCGCATTCAACACACTCGCCATAGGTCTCGCCGGCAATTCGCTGCAGTGCTGCGTTGACCTGCTGGAGGCGGTTTTTTGTGACGTTCCGGTTCGCCTTGAGGATGCTCTGGTTGTGCATCTCATCCATGCGGGTCAATCGACCCTTGTTGTCTTTCAGCTGCACAGGTTTCTCGCCATCAGCGGTTGCAGCGAGGAGCGATTCAAGGCTCTCCCTGAGCGCGTCGAGGTCTGCGGCGAGTTCGTCCTGCTGTTCCGGGGTCAGTAGTTCGGCCATCGAATTATCGTAACTGCCGATGCAGCGTGCGGTCCATGCTGCTAGAGTGCGTGCCATCTGAAAGCCTCGGAGGGAGAACATGGCCAGGGTGCTCGACATTTATGCAGGCGGCGGTTTTGGCGCCAGCGCAGCAACAGAAACGATCCCCGTCACAAACCCGGCGACACAGGAAGTCCTGACTCACGCGCCTTACACCACGATGGAAGAGATCGATCGTGCTGTTGCCGCGGCGAAAGCCGCGTTTCAGGAATGGCGTAAGGTACCGGCGCCTGAGCGTGCGCGGATGATGATGAAGTACCAGATGCTGCTCAAGGAAAAGCAGGATGAGATTGCCGAGCTGCTGTCGCAGGAAACCGGCAAGACGTTTGCTGATGCCCAGGGTGACGTGTGGCGCGGTATCGAGGTCGTCGAACAGGCCTGCAACATTCCCGCACTGATGATGGGAGAGACGTCCGAGAACGTGGCGCGGGGTATCGATACCTACAGCCTGATCCAGCCTTTGGGCGTCTGCGTTGGCATCACGCCTTTCAATTTCCCCGCGATGATCCCGCTGTGGATGTTCCCGATGGCGGTCGCCTGCGGCAACACGTTTGTGCTGAAACCTTCCGAACAGGATCCAATGACGCCGAACCGGCTTGTCGAACTGTTCTATGAGTGCGGATTTCCGGCAGACCTGGTCCAGATTGTCCACGGTGGCAAAGAGCAGGTTGATGCGCTGATCGCACATGAAGACACGAGGGCAATTTCATTTGTCGGTTCAGTCGGGGTTGGACAGCACGTTTACCGGCTCGGCACGCAGCACCTGAAGCGCGTGCAGTGTATGGCCGGCGCCAAGAACCACATGGTGGTGATGCCGGACGCCGATAAGGGCCAGGTGGTTAACGCGCTGGTTGGCTCGTCAGTAGGTGCCGCGGGCCAGCGCTGTATGGCAATTTCGGTAGCGGTGATGGTCGGCGAAGCAAAAGAGTGGCTACCGGACGTGCGTGACGCGATGGCCAAAGCGTCACCCGGGGGCTGGAACGACCAGGGTGCCGCTTACGGTCCGCAGATCAGTCCGCAGGCCAGGGAACGCATTCTCGGCTACATCAAAAAGGGCCAGGAAGAGGGCGCGGACATCATGCTCGACGGCAGCGATTGCAGCGTCGAAGGCTACCCGGATGGTAACTGGGTTGGCCCCACGCTGTTTGCCAATGTGTCCGAGGACATGAGTATCTATACCGACGAGATTTTTGGACCAGTGCTGGTTGCCGTTAACGCTGATTCCCTCGATGACGCGATTGAACTGATCAATCGCAACCCTTACGGCAATGGCGTTTCGATCTTCACCGCGAGTGGCGGTGCGGCGCGCAGGTTCCAGTCGGATATTGAAGTGGGGCAGGTTGGTATCAACGTGCCGATACCGGTGCCCCTGCCATTTTTCAGCTTCACCGGCTGGAAGAACTCGTTCTATGGCGACCACCATGCCTACGGCAAGCAGGCTGTGCGTTTTTATACCGAGACAAAAACGATCACCGCACGCTGGTTCTCGAGTGAACCGGCAGGTGATGCCAACATGACGATCACGCTGAAGTAACGTGAACTTTGAGCTGAATGACGACCAGGTCGCCTATTGCGATCTGGCGCGGTCGTTTTCCGATCGCGAGCTTGCCCCCCATGCAGCTCGTTGGGACGTCGACAAACATTTCCCTGTCGATGTCATCGCCCGGGCCGGCGAGCTTGGATTTTGCGGGCTTTACTGTCCCGAAGAGGTGGGTGGCATCGCCTTGTCCCGCCTCGACGCAGCACTGATTCTCGAGCGCCTGGCGACAGGCTGCACGTCGACAACGGCCTATATCTCCATCCACAACATGGCAACGTGGATGATTGCCGAATTCGGCACGCGCGATCTTGCCGAGGCCCTTTGCCCCGACCTGACAGCGGGCAAGAGGCTCGCCAGCTACTGTCTGACTGAAACCGGTGCCGGCTCCGATGCCGGATCTTTACGCACAACGGCGACGCTCGAAGGTGAAGACTACGTCGTGAATGGCAGCAAGATGTTCATTTCCGGCGCGGGCGAAACGGACTACCTGGTTGCCATGGTGCGCACCGCCGATACGGGAAATCGCGGCATCAGCACGCTGGTCATACCTGCTGATGCCGACGGCATCAGCTATGGCACAAACCTCGAGAAGATGGGATGGCACTCGCAGCCCACCCGCGAGGTCGTGTTTGAGGATGTGCGGGTGCCGGTCAGTCATCGACTGGGTAAAGAAGGTGACGGTTTCCGTATTGCGATGAAAGGGCTCGACGGCGGACGCATCAACAGTGCGGCTTGCTCGATCGGCACTGCCGAGGCTGCGCTCAAGCGCGCCCGGGACTACATGCTGGAACGGGAACAGTTTGGTGAACCCATCGCGCGCTTCCAGGCGCTGCAGTTCAAGCTGGCCGACATGGCGACCAGTCTTGTTGCAGCGAGACAAATGATCTACCTCGCTGCTTCGAAGATCGATCGCGGCGACCCCGAGGCGTCGACATTCTCGGCGATGGCGAAACGGTTTGCGACGGATGCCGGCTTTGAGATCTGCAACGAGGCGCTGCAGATCCACGGCGGTTATGGCTACATGATGGAGTACCCGCTGGAACGGTACATCCGTGATACGCGCGTACACCAGATTCTCGAGGGCACAAACGAAATCATGCGCCTGATTGTTGCTCGCCGGCTCCTCTCCGACATGGAGATCGAAACGCTCATTTAGCGCCAGTGGCACCGCACCAGTCATCTCAGTATTCTTGCGCCATCCCACACACGAGAGACGATTCATGACCGACAAGCTCAAGGTCGACGTGCAGGAGCACATCGCTGTTGTCACCATCGACAACCCGCCGGCAAACACCTGGGATGCCGAGAACCTGCTTGCGCTCAAGCACATGGTGGCGGAGCTCAACGACAACGACGAGGTCTACTCACTGGTGATTACGGGCGAGGGTGAGAAGTTCTTTTCGGCGGGTGCCGACCTGAAAATGTTCTCGAGTGGCGACAAGGCAATCGCCCGCGACATTGCCAACAAGTTTGGTGAGGCGTTCGAGGCCCTTAGCAAGTTTCGCGGCGTCTCCATCGCGGCAATCAACGGCTACGCCATGGGCGGTGGACTCGAGTGTGCGATGTCGTGCGATATCCGCATCGTCGAGTCGCAGGCGGTCATGGCGCTGCCGGAAGCGACCGTCGGACTGCTGCCGTCGGGATTGGGTACACAGCACTTGCCGTGGATTGTCGGTGAAGGCTGGGCAAAACGAATGATTCTTTGCGGTGAGCGTGTTGATGCTGAAACTGCGCTTCGAATCGGGCTGGTAGAGGAAGTTGTACCGACGGGCGAGGCTTTCTCCAAAGCCATGGCACTGGCGAAACAGGTCGAGAACCAGAGCCCGCAGAGCGTGAGTGCCTCCAAGCGTTTGATTCAGGCAGCCCGCAGCGGTGACATGACGGACGCCTACAGCGTTGAACGTGACGCGTTTGTCGACTTGTTTGACACCGAAGACCAGACCGAGGGCGTCAACGCGTTCCTCGAGAAGCGCAAGCCAGAGTGGAAGAACGCATAGTGAGCGATGATCCCGTCCTGTTTGATGTTAAACACTCTGCGCGCGGCGCGAGTTTTGGCATCGCAACGCTCAATTCCGAGAAGACACTCAACGCGCTGAGTCTGCCGATGATCCGCGCGCTGGGACAGCAGCTGCGCGAGTGGGAAAAAGATCGCAACATCGCGGTGGTTGTCATTCAGGGTGCCGGTGAACGCGCGTTCTCTGCGGGCGGCGATATCCAGCAGCTCTACCATTCAATGGTTGAAGCAAAGGGCGGCGAGAATCACTACGCGAGAGAATTTTTCGAGGAAGAGTATCGACTCGACTACTTCCTCCACCGCTATGACAAGCCGATCGTTGCCTGGGCCAACGGATTCGTGATGGGTGGTGGACTTGGCGTCATGGGCGCTTGCAGCCATCGAATCGGAACGGAAAACAGTCGCGTGGCGCTGCCGGAGATCACGATTGGCCTCTTCCCCGATGCCGGCGCGACCTGGTTTCTGGCGAACATGCCTGTGCACCTTGCGCACTTCATCGCGTGGACGGGCTGCCAGCTCAATGCCGCTGATGCGCAGAAGGTCGGGCTGATTGACCGCGTCATGCAGTCGTCCGACAAGAGCCGCATGATGAAGTCGCTGCTCGCGAACTCCTGGAACATCCGGGACAACAACTATGCAAAGCTCGACCAGCTGCTGCCAAAACTCACGCCCAAGGCCGCTCGTCTGCCGGACAGCGAGCTTGCCAAACACGAAATCGACATCGCAAGCGTGGTGGGTTCGTGCATGTCGACAGATCGACCCGCCATTGCGTTCGATGAGCTGCTGGACTCGATGGACATGGAGTCCGAATGGCTTGCCAGAGCGGCTGCGACATTCCGCGCCGGCTCGACCACCACTGCGCACCTGATTCCCGAACAGATCAAGCGAGCGAAAGGGCTGGACCTGAAGGACATGTTCAAGCTTGAGCTCAATATTGCGCTGCAGTGCTCACGAAAGCCTGACTTTGTCGAAGGCGTCCGGGCGCGGCTGATTGACCGCGACAATGAACCGAAATGGCATTACCCAACCCTCGGTGAGGTGCCTGAAGACTGGATTGACGAACACTTTACGCTGCCGCTGGAAGGCAGGCATCCGCTGGAAGACCTGCCAGCGCCTGCCTAGAAGGAGAACGACGATGGCAACAATCGGCTTTATTGGCCTGGGCAACATGGGTGGTCCCATGGCAAAGAACCTGCTCGAAGCGGGTCACCAAGTGAAGGGTTTCGATATCGTGCCCGAACTGCTCGATGCTGCTGTCGAAGGCGGTGCCGAGCGTATGGCAAGCGCGGCGGATGCACTCAACGGTGCCGATGCCGTGTTTTCGATGCTGCCGGCGTCTCAGCATGTCGAAGCGCTCTATCTCGGAGAAGACGGTCTGCTCTCGATGTTGCCGGCAGGATCACTGGTGATCGACTGCAGCACGATTGCAGCTGCGAGCGCGCGCCGGGTTGCTGCCGCCGCCGCAGAGCGTGGCGTCGAAATGCTTGATGCACCCGTGTCCGGTGGCGTCGGTGGTGCCGTGGCCGGCACGCTCACGTTTATTGTCGGCGGGACGGAGGCAGGGTTCGAGCGTGCCCGACCGCTACTCGAAGCGATGGGGAAAAACTTTTTCCACGCCGGTGATGCCGGTGCGGGCCAGGCAGCGAAGATGTGCAACAACATGCTGCTGTCGATATTGATGGCATGAACGGCGGAAGCGTTACAGCTCGGCGTCGACAACGGCCTCGATCCCGCTGTGCTGTCGGAAATCATGCGCAAGAGTTCAGGCGGTAACTGGGCCCTTGAGGTCTACAACCCCTGGCCGGGTGTGATGGAAAACGCGCCGGCCTCGCGGGACTACGACGGCGGTTTTCTCGTTGACCTGATGATCAAGGATCTCGGGCTGGCTATGGAGTCAGCGCTCACCGAAGGTGCGTCAGTTCCGATGGGTTCCCTCGCGAGAAACCTGTACGTCACGCATCGTGCCCGGGGGCATGGTCGCAAGGACTTCAGCAGCATCCAGAAGCTCTACAGCGACAAGTGAGCGTCCCGCCGCTGACGGAATTGCAGTGCCGGCATATTCGCCGGGCGTTTCCGGACACCGGCGAGAAGTGGATCAATGATTATCCCGCGCTTGTCCAGCGATGTGCGGAACGCTGGTCCCTGGTTCGCCTCGAGAAGGTTGACGGCGGCTACCCCTCCAACGCCATCTTTTTTGCTGTCGACGAGAACGGACAGCATGTTGTCCTGAAGCTGGGACATCCCAATCCCGAACTGCTGACTGAAATTCTTGCGCTTCGCGCCTACGCGGGTCGGCAGGCCGTCAATCTGATCGACACGGACCCGGGTCTTCCGGCGTTGCTGCTGGAGCGAATCATGCCGGGCACGATGCTGCGCCATACAACCGGGCGAGCGGGCATCAGGCTCGAAATCTTTGCGACGCTTGGTTGGCCCTGTGAGGGTTTTGACGGGCTGCCTTCCTACCGGCAATGGATTGAGGGTGCGTTTTGTGAGTTCCGCGAACGTGCGAAACCGGACGATCGTTTCCACACGCATATTGATCGCGCAGAGCGGCTGTTTGACGAAATTGATGCGGACTCCTGGTTTCTGCACGGCGATCTGCACCACGAGAACCTGCTGCTCGACGACAGACGTGGGTGGGTTGCAATTGATCCCAAGGGCGTCATTGGACCGCGCGTGATGGAGTGCGGTCGCTTCCTGCACAACTTCCTCGATGACGAGATCGACGCCTCTGGCGATGTGATTGCGCAAATGGCAGCGGTCGTCGGATCACGATGTGAGGCGTTTGCCGGTGTGATGGGTGAGACGCCGGGCGACCTGGCGAAAGCCGGTTATGTTGATGCTGTGCTGGGGACCTGCTGGACGCTGAACGACGGGAATACCCATCCGTCGAGAGAGGTTGAAGCCATCGCAACCCTCGTTGCATGATTTTTCAACCGGGCCGGGCGCGACGAAAGCTATGCTGACACTGTCTTTCGATGAAAGTCGCAACGTGATTGTTGTGGATGCCAATCGCCTCGATATTGATCATATTCCGGACGACATAGACGCGGTACTCGATCACCTCGTCGCTCGGCCAGAGGCGGGCATTCTGTTGTATCGCCACAAACCCGAAACGAGAACCATGGATTTCAGTCAGATATCGACAGTAGGGCCCAGGCAGGAAACGATATTGAATGCCCTCAAGGGTCGAAGAATTGCGTGCCTGGTCGAGCCGGGTTTACGATTCGGGGTGGGGCGGCAGATCGCTTCGTTCCTCGAGATCCTTGGTATCGAATATCAGCCTTTTACCGATGAAACTGAGGCGATTCATTGGCTGAGCGACTGAACCCTGTGGCGCTTGAAGCCTGGTCATTGCATGATTGCGAAGTGATGGACTGGCGCCATTCTCCATGCTGACGCTGAAATTCGATGCAGACCGCGATCTTTTTGTCATCGACGGCAATCGTGCTGATGTCTTTCACGTCGCGAGAGACGCGGCGACGCTTCTGGCAGAAATCCGCGCGAAGCCCGGTGTTCCCATTTTTGTCTACCGGGACAAGCCGGAAACCGGGATGCTGGACAGGGCGCACATCTCGAACGCCGGAATTCAGTCGGAAGATTTGGGTGACGCGTTGAAAGGCAGGCGAATTGCCGCGCTTCTCGAAGCGGGTGCCCGCTTTGCCGTGGGTCGTCAGGTCGCATCTTTCGTCGAGGGATTGGGCATCGACTACCGGCCGTTCACCGACGAGACTGAGGCGCTGCGCTGGCTCGGGCGCTAGTTCCTGTCAATCGCACTCAGTGTCGCGTTGTCGATCTCTGGCACTCCATCGTCCTTGCTCTGAATCACGGCAAGAAAATGCTCAGCTGATGCGGTCACGACAGTGCCAATCTGCTTGCCGCCGCTCACTATTGCATCGCCAACGTCTAAGCCTGCGCGCTCACCGCGAAAGAGTTTGCGGTTGACCTTACCCCGGTACTGCATCCGTGCCACGATTTCCTGACCGAGATAACAGCCCTTGTCGAAATCGATTCCGCCGATGCTGTGGTAGTCGAACATCTGGGGAATGAATTCTTCACTGGTTGCTGCCGTGACCCAGGCAACACCCGAATTGATGTCAGCGCGCATCCAGTCCTCGATTTCACCGGTCTCGAGATCAGCGAAGGCTGAGTCCGAATCGCTCCAGATCTCGACGCGACCGTCACCCAGATTGATCAGGTAGCCGTGGTCGACTTCGACAACGGCACCGGCCGCGGCGGGTGCATCTGCAATCTCGCCGGTGACACCAAAGCAGTTCAGCGACTGTGAGAGATCTGCCATTTCGGCCTTGGAGAACACAATGTATTTCTTCAGGAACTCCATCACAGGATTGATGAGATCCTGGCTCATTCGAAGCAGGAGTCCGTCCGCCGTCTTCACGATGAGCGCGCTTGCCACCATCCGGCCCTGGATATTGCAGATAGCGCCGATGCGCGACTGTTCGGGAGTCATACGTTCGACGTCACAGGTCGTATACCCCTGCATGAATTTCAGGGCGTCCCGTCCGGTGACCGACAAAAAGCCGTATTGGGGAAGTATCGTGCGCGTAGCCATGCGTGCGAGTTTACTGGAAGCGTTGACGCTGGCGTTATAATTTTCCGTAATGAAGTAAAAACCTGCAGATGATGAACGAAGACGCACGTGAAGGGCAGCTGAGGTGGCGAAGCCGACGCCGGGGTATGCTCGAGCTGGACCTGCTGCTGGGAGACTTTTTCGAAGCCACCTGGAAAGATCTCTCGGAAGAAGACCGGGAGACCTACGTCAGGTTGCTGGACGAAACTGACGGTGACCTGTGGTCCTGGTTCAGCAGCACCTCCCGTCCTGAGGATGAAGCGCTGGCCGCGATGGTCCAGCGTATCCTCGATCGCGTCCAGCCGGACTGATGCTGTCGGCCGAGTATGTCCAGGCCGAGCTGAAACCTTCCTTTTTGTATTGTCTTGTCGCAGCCTTTATCGGAATCATGGCCGGATTCGCGCTGCTGTGTTCGGGGCTGACACCACTGCTCAGCGGATCCCTGCTCTTGGCGGTCCTTGTCTCATTGACCAGATCGGTCTGCCTTCACGGTCTTCGAATTGGCGAAACTGCTGTCACGGACTTCAGGGGAACTCCTGACGCTCTCGTCGTGAAGACGGCCGATGGGAGCCGCCTTCCGGCAAAGCTGGATGACTACCGTGCCGTCACGCCGATCTTTGTGCTGATCGTACTGCGCTTCGAGGACGGTACCGTGATGCGAACGCCGGTACTTCGGGATGCAATGATGCGCGCCGCATTCCGGCGGCTGTGTGTTTTTCTCGATTTGTCGGTCAGGCCTTGACAAGGTTCAGCGTGGCACGATCGAGGGGCTCCAGCGGGACATCGGGGTCAGTTGAGGGAATCGCTGACATCAGAAGCCGCGTGTAGTCGTGCCGTGGCTGCGTGAAAAGCTGGTTGGCGTCGCCTGACTCGACGACCTTGCCCTTGTACAGCACCAGCGCGTTGTCGCAGAAATACTGCACGACGTTCAGGTCGTGGGCGACAAACAGGTAGGTGAGTCCCAGCTCTTCCTGGAGGTCTCGCAAAAGGTTGAGCACCTGTGCCTGCACCGAAACGTCCAGCGCCGAAATGGCCTCGTCACAAACCACCAGCCTGGGGTTGAGGATCAGCGCGCGTGCGATGCCAATTCGCTGTCGCTGCCCGCCCGAAAACGCGTGTGGAAAACGATGCAGTGCGTCAGGTTCCAGGCCGACCCTGCCCAGCATGTCGACGACACGCTCGCGGAACGTCCTGCGCTCGGTCGGCATGTGAATCGCCAGCGGTTCGGCCACGATATCCAGTACTTTCATCCTGGGATTAAGCGAGGCAAACGGATCCTGAAAGATCATCTGGAGCTCTGTCCTGAGATCCACCAGCTGCTGTTTTGTCGCCTGGCAGAGGTCAATTTCACCACGCTCGCTCTGGAAACGCGCTGAGCCGCCCGTTGGATCAATGGCGCGCAGGATGGCGCGAACCAGCGTTGTTTTGCCCGAACCGGATTCACCGACAATGCCCAGCGTCTCTCCGCGCCTGACGGTGAACGATACGCTGTCGACCGCGCGATGCTCGTCGACCGTGCGTCGAAGCCAGCCTTCGCCACGCACCGGAAATGTCACGGAAAGATTGCTGACGTCGAGCAGAACCTCGCTCATGGTCGCTCCTCCTTCGGGATCAGTTCGAGTGGCAGTGCAACTGTGCGGCCGCTCGGCAGCGTGACGGGTGGAACCGGCTCGGGCGGCAGTGAGGCCAGTGCATCGGACACGGTGGCGAGCCGAGCGCCGCTGCCAGGCCCCGGAATCGCGTCGAGCAGCGCGCGGGTATAGGGATGAATCGGCGATTTCAGAATCTCGCGTACGGTGCCAGTTTCAAGAATGTGACCACCCTGCATCACGACGACGTCATCTGCGATCTGTGCCACCACGCCGAGATCGTGTGTGATGAACAGGACGGTCGATTCGAGAGCGGACTTAAGCTCCCTGATCAGCGCCAGGATTTCGGCCTGCACAGTCACGTCGAGCGCGGTGGTGGGCTCATCGCAGATCAGCAGCTCGGGGTTGCAGACCAGAGCCATGGCAATGACCACGCGCTGGCGCATGCCGCCGGAGAATTCGAAAGGATATTGCGACATCCGTGCCCGATCGATGCCAACACGCTCGAGCATGTCGCCGGCGATCTCGTTCGCTGACGATTTTGTGATGTTGCGATGAGTCAGGATTGCCTCGGTGACCTGATCACCAATGGTGTGAACAGGTGACAATGCCGTCATGGGTTCTTGAAAGATCATCGCGATGTCGCCGCCCCGTAGCTGGTACAGCGCTTCGTCTTTGGGTCCCAGTGCAAGGACGTCAAAAGGTTCACGCTCACGCGGACGAAACATGATCCGGCCCCGGGTGATGCGACCGGGGCGCTGTATCAGCTGCATGATCGCGAATGCCGTGACGGATTTCCCGGAGCCGGACTCGCCCACGATGGCTGTGGTGCGACCGCGCTGAAGTTCGAGGTTGATGCCGTGAAGCGCATGACTGGTGCCGAGTTCGGTTCGAAACTCGACGGCCAGGTCTGACACAGAGAGAAGTGAATCGTTCATCGTTCAACCGTGTGTGTGACTGTAGGGGTCGGCTGCGTCGCGTATACCATCGCCCAGCAGGTTGAATGCGATCACAATCAGCACAACAAAGACGCCCGGAATGAGCAGCCAGGGCGTCAGTACAATCACCTGGTAGTTCTGCGCCTGCTGGAGCAAAACACCCCAGCTCACGATGGGAGCGCGCAGCCCGACGCCGAGAAACGAGAGGGCGGTCTCCGCGAGGATCATTCCCGGAATCGCGAGCGTGGCCGTCGTGATGATGTGGCTCATGAACGAGGGCAGCAGGTGGCGGAAGATAATGCGCAGTTCGCTCGCTCCCAGGAGTCGTGCGGCGACCACAAAATCCTCTTCCCTGAGTGCAAGAAATCTCCCCCTGACGACCCGGGCGAGTCCCGTCCACTGAATGAAAGACAGAATGACGATAATGCCGAAGTAAACCGACAGCGGTGACCAGTGGGGTGGCAGGGCGGCCGACAGCGCCATCCACAGGGGAAGTGTGGGGATGCTCTGGATGACTTCGATCAGGCGCTGGATCAGGCTGTCCGTTCGTCCGCCGGCGTAGCCGGCGATGCCGCCGATCAGGACGCCGAGGAACATCGTGAGGACAACGCCGATGAGCCCCAGGCTCAGTGAGACCCGTGCACCGTAGATGACGCGAGAGAAAATGTCTCTCCCCAGTCGGTCAGTGCCAAAGAGGTGAATGTACTCGTCGCTACCCACGACAAAGAGATGCCGGTCAGTCTCGAACAGGTTCCAGAATCGATAGGACTGCCCCTCGGCGAAAAAGCTGAGCGGGTAGCGCTTTGAAGTGTCTTCCTCGTATTGCCTGATCCAGGTGTCTTCGTCGATGGTCATGCGGTAGCCGTAGACGAAGGGTCGCAGATGAAAGTCGCCCTCCGCATCGACAAAACGGACCTGCTGCGGCGGGCCTGAGATCACGCGCGGGTTCCGCCAGTTGGGATCGTAGGGTGCGATGAATTCGCAGATCGCGGCGATGAAGTACATCAGGATGAGAAAAACGCCGGACGCGAGTGCCAGTCGATGCCGTTTGAAGCGCATCCACGTGAGCTGCGCTGAGGAAAGATCCCGTGTCAGCGCCTCACTCATAGCGGATCCTCGGATCTGCAATCGCCAGCAGGATGTCTGAAAGCAACATGCCGAGAACGGTCAGGATGCTGAGCAGCATGATAAAGCTGCCGGCGAGGTACATGTCCTGGCTGAGCAGTGCCTGCAGCAGTAATGGCCCGGTCGTCGGCAGGTTAAGCACGATTGAAACGATCGCTTCGCCGGAAA
>JAAUYM010008635.1_pt1 | contig 13577 bp, 8 predicted proteins | sample 7278001 | NCBI WGS metagenome assembly JAAUYM01 (sample SAMN14350224, study PRJNA611818) | marine sediment metagenome | isolation source: surface marine sediment (1.8m) | place: French Polynesia: Moorea | collected 2018-08
CAAATTATAGCTATTATCCTTCCGCTTGGAACGATGTGGCACAACCACATGCTAAATACTTCAGTACAAATGACAATTGCAAGGATAATGGAAAAAAGACCAGTTCAAACGATAAGACAGAAAAGAAGATTGATTGCACAAATCAGTGGACGTGTGATGATGAAAGTCTGTTGTTTTTCCTGAAGTCAATGACAATGCTCTTTGGGGGACTCACATTTTTAGCGGCTGTGAACATCTTAGTGACGGACTTTGCTGAATAAATGTTGTTTTCTTTTACAGACGGACGAGGAGAAGGCCAATGCTACCCATCTCAATAGAGAGATTCAGTCGCTTCAAGAGAGTTGTGACGAACTCCAGAAAAGAACAGAGAAACTGCACCATGAGCTCAGCACAAAGGAAACTAAAAATGTCTGCTTGCAAGTAAGTAAGCGCATAACTTTTGATGTGAAGTGAGTACAGTACTTAAATTTTACTTAATATTCCAGGGACAATTGGATAACAAAACACGCCAACTGGACAGCGTTTGCAACCAGCTCAAGAGGGCAGAAAAGAGCGTGGAAGACTACGAGAATCAAGTCCTTCCACTCTCGGCGCCCTCCTTTGCCACCCCTCAAAAGCGGGAGAGCTTCCGCTCCTCTCGGGCGGGGGGAAGCTCCACCAGCAGTGCCGAAGGAGACGGCGACGACGCCGAACAGGACTTGAGGCGCAAGCTGGCGGAAGCGGAGAGGAAGCTGGAAGAGAAGGACAGAGAACTCAAGGACATGGAAGTGAAGATGTTTGAGAACAAGGTAAGGAGAGTGGGGTTTGAATTTCTTCGAATTTTAGGAAAAGAATCTTCCGACAGGTGAGCGCTGCTTTGTTTGACGAGCAGCCCGTGGGAGGGAGCTCCTCCACTTCTTCCTTTGACGACATGCCGTTACCAACTGCTTCCAAGGTCGGCTACGGGGCTCAAGTCACCTCTGGCACCAAATTCGGAGAGATTGCGGACAGGGCAAAGGCGTCTTCAATCGCGTTTGATTATCAGGTATTGCTGGCTGCAGCTATATTCTTAGCCAGGAGCTAAAATGTTGCACCATATGGTAACTTTTTTTTTTCAGACAACTCCTCCTTCCAACAAAGGAAGATCTAGCGTTCATCAGCCTGTGTCAGGCAGTTCCCAAGACCGCCCAGATCTTACCCAAAAAGTCAAGGAACTTGAATCATCTCTCAATAAGACATCGAGAGAAAAGCAAGGTGAGTGATGAGGTAGATACGCCGATGTGGTGCAAGAAGTGGTCTGTCTCGGTGTTGTCTTCAGATCTGACCGCTAAGTTGTCTTCGATGGAATCCACGTCCACCGCGAAGGAACGGGAGCTGGTCGGACTGAGGGAAGAGGTTGCGACGGCCAAGGACGAGGCAGCGAGGCAGCGACAGGAAGCGGACAGGATCTCAGCGAAGGCCGCGCAGACGGAGGCGAGACTGACAGACCTTCAGGCAGACTTCGAATGCCAGAGGCACAACGGGGAGGCCACCAGGGCAAACCTGGAGAAGAAGCTGAAGGAACAGGTGGCTCTGCGTTTAAAGTAATTTAAATTTTTGTTTCTCTTGTTTAAAAAAACTTCTAAAATGCTTTTAGGAAAAGGAGCTAAAAAAGGAAATTGCAACGATCCAGGCAGAGGTGGCTGACGCCCACAAAAAGTTGGTCAAGGTAGAAGACACCGCAAGACAAAAAGAAGCAGCCGGAGAGGATAAGGTCACCAAGTTGGAAGCCGAGAAGAGGTAGTGACCACTGAATCAAATACTACTCGTAGTAACAACAACCCAACCTTGACAGTGCTTTGTTATTTTATTTCAGCGTCGTGGAGAAAGAGCTCGCTTCCGTCAAGGATAAGAGCAAGATCGAGATGGAAAACGTGGCCGTAAAGCTGAAGGAATTACAGGGGGATCTCCGGGAGAGGACCTCCGAGGTCACCAAGCTGAATCAGGAATGCTCCAAGAGAGAGCATGAATCCGCTAGGGCACAGACAGAGGCAGAGAAGTCGCTGTCCGCTCTAAGGTCGCAGTTGGAGGAGGCCAGGACGAAGGAGGAGAACGCGCGCTCGGAGACTCGGAGGTCGGAGAAGGAGAGGAAGGAGGAGAGGCGCGAGGCGGAGAGGGAGGCGGCCGAACTGCGCGACCAGTTGGAAGGCGCCAGGGTGGACGAGGAGAAGGCGGTGGCAAAGCTGACGACGGCACAGGCGGAGGCGGAGAGGACGGCCGCGCTACTGGCGGAGAAGACCTCGCAAGCTGCTGAAGTCCCAAAGATGGCTGAGAAGTTGGCGGCCATGGAGGAGACAGTGTCGAAGCTGGAGATGGAATCGCAAGAGAGAAATGGCATCTTGGCTGAAGGAAAGAAGAAGGAAGAGCGAATGAGTGGCGAAATCGAGGAGGCAAATAGGACTTTGTTGCGGATGCAGGACAAGGAGAAGCAACACGAGGGTGAGATCGCAAACTTGAAGGAGCAGGTCAAGGAGGCGGAGAGCTTGAAGGAAGCTGTCCAGGCCTCGGAGAAGGAGAGGGAGCATCTCGGTCAAAAAATCGAGGCACTGAAGGAAGAGTTGGAAGAAGCTACGGTGAAGTCTGAGGCGCTGAAAACGGCGGCCGCTAAGCACGAGGAGGACTTGAAGAAGCTCGGCGCCGCGGACGAGAAGATAGTCCATTTGGAGGCCGATCTCGCCGAGGCAGGCAAGAAGGGCGAAAGCTTGGCAAAGAAGCTGGAGCAGATTGAACAGCTGGAGTCTGCTGCCAAGGAATCGTCGGCAAAAATAGAGGCTCTAGAGAAGGATCTGGATGGTCTTAAGGCGGAAGCTGAAAAAGTTTCAGGTTTGGAGGGAGAGATGAGGAAGAAGGAAGGCGACCTGGAGATCTTGCAAGGACGCGCGGAGGAGATGGCAAGTGACCTTAAAATTCGCGACGAGATGGTCGCCTCCCTCACTAGGGAGAGTGAGGAGAAGGACACGAAGCTGGCGGAGATGACGGAAGAGGTGAAGAAATCCGGAGCCCAACTCCATAATCTGGAGGAAGGGTTGAGTATGGCCAGGAAAGAAAAGGACGCCGGAATTTCAAGGTACGAGGAGAAGATCGCTTTGCTGGAAGACGATCTCAAGGAGTCCGCCAGCACGATCGCGGCCCTCACCGAGGAGAAGGAAGGCCTGGCGCGATTTGAGGCGGAGAACGTGGAACTGAAGCAGAGCTTGGAGAGGCACGAGGCCGAACGCGGTAGCTGGGAGGAAAGTATGAACAGGTCGAAGGAGGAGTACGCCGAAGTCGAGCAGCGGAACGCCGACTTGGTGAAGGAGATGGATGAGTGGCGGGCTGCTTCTCTTAAGAAGAATCAAGAGAACGAGGAAGAGATGAGGAAGGTGGCCGGGCTTCTGGTGACGGCACAGAAAGATTCGGAGGACAAGGACTCTGAGCTGGCTGCACTAAAGGAGAAGAGGGAGGAGGAAATAGAGGATACGCAGACGCGCGTGTACGCCTTGGAGAAGGAGGTCGCCGGCCTGCGTGAAGTCAACATACAGCTGAGGAGCGAGGCCGGAGAGTTCTCCACGGAGATGGCTCGCATGAAGGACCTCCTGGGCGAGTGCGACTCCGAGGGGCAGCAGGCACTTGGCGAGCTGCTGAGAAAGGTCGGCACCGCGCTCGAAAAGGCCCGAGCTGAGGCCAAGGGGTCTCGTCAGGAGTTGGACACGGTGAGGGAGGAGGCCTCTGTCCACAAGACAAGCGTGGCCAACCTGGAGTCTGAGCTGGACAGGGCCGAGACCAGGATAGACGAGCTTGAGGAGACCGGAGGGGACATCGCTCTCCTGAAGGAACAGCTCGCCGTCGTGACGAAAGAGGCGGAGTCGTCAAATGCCAGAGTACAAGAGCTCGAAGCAGACGCTGCCACTAGAGCGAGCGAACATTCGGCCGCTGTTGAGGCGCTCATGGATGAAAATAACTCTACCGCGGCGGAGGCCGACCGCCGTGAGGACAAACTGGTGGGGCAGATCGACAGGTCCTTGGAGGAGCGCGCCAGGCTTACCGCGGAACTGAAGGCTGTCAGGGAGGCCTTCGAAGGCGAGAAGGGAGCAGCAGAGAGCAAGGAAGCTCACCTGCTTAAGGAAAAGGCCCAACTGCGCGGGGACAACGCCAAACTGAGATCCGAGGTCGACTTGCTTCAGCAGGAGGTAAGCAGTGCTCTCCACACCGTTATGATCACCAGAGTGGAGAAAGAGGATCTCGTTATCGACAAGCAAGCCCTCGAGGGGGTCATGAGAGAGAAGCAGGAGGAGGTGACACAGCTTCTTAAGAATGAGAAGAAGTTGAGGAAGGATTACGCAGAGCTAGAGATGAAGGTGGGGGATCTGAAGGAGGAGAAACAAAGGGCGCAGTTGTTTGAAGAGAGACTATATGACTCGCTTAAAGAAAACCAAAGGGTGGAATCTAAGTTTGAAAGTTTACAAGAACAGGTCAGCAGCGGCATCCACTCCGTGATGCTACTGAAGATCGACAAGGCGAACCTGGAGGTCGACGTGGAGAGAGCCATGACTGACTTAGATCAGAAGGACAAGCAACTCGGAGAGGTGAGAGCCGAGAGGGAGAAAGTGGAGAAGGAGGCTAAGTCGTTCTGTGAGGAGATAGAACGGTACAGGTTGGGCAATACCAAGTTGTTGGAACAGGTGTTCTCTCTTGAGACGGCCTTGGAGCGCGAGAGGACGAAGGAGATATCCCTACAGAAGGAAGTGGAGCTGGCTGGGCAGGAAAAGGACGCCGCCACGAGGGAGAAGGACGACCTGACAAGTAGAATAGACAAAGCCGAGATTGCCGCGGAGACCCTGGAAGAAAAACTGGCCCAAGTTCGCGAGGAGCTGACGGAAAAGGACGCACTTCTTCAGAGACAGGTCGGAGAGCTGGAGGAGCTCAAGGTGACCGTGGCAGCCGAGGAAGAGAAAGCGGCGAAGGAAAAGGCGCGCCTTGAGAAGGAACTCTCCGAAGCGCGCAGCCTCCTGAAGGAGAAGGAGGCTGCGGCCAGCAGCGAGTCTGAGAAGTCTGTCGAGCTGCACGACCAAGTGAGTTTGCTGGAAAAGAAGGTCGAGGAGGCCGAGTCGACCATGCTCGATCTTCGAAAGGCACTGGACGAGAAGTCCAACGTCTACCTGGAGTTGGGCGACGCAAAGAAAGCGCTGGAGGAGGCAGAGGCGAAGATCGAAGAGCTGAGACATGACGAGGCAAGATCCGCCAAAGAGCTTGGGAGCGTCAGGCAGCAGTTGGAGGCGCTGATCGACAAACTGAAGAAACAGGACGAACTGGTGGAGCGGAGCGCAGGGTTGGAGCAAGAGTTGTCCTCTCTGAGGGCCCAACACGAGGAGAAAGTCAAAGTCTTGGAAGATACGGAGAAGGAGAGAGTGGAAGAACTGGAGAAGGTGCACGACCTGCAGAAGGCCCTGGACGCGGCAGAGTCGTCCGCGCGCGACGCCACTGAAGTCCTAGACAAGAAGCATGAAGAGATGGAGGCCTTGGAGAGGGAAGTCCGAGAATCCAGTCACAAGATAATGTTTCTGGAGGAGGAGGTGAAGAGGATGGGCAGTGAGAGCGAGGAGGCCGCAGCTAAAGCGGAAGGCCTGAGGTCACGGCTGGTAGAGGCGACGGAGAAGGCGGAGGCGTTGTCGAAGGAGGTGTCCTCGGCGAGGGAGGAGGCGGAGAGCGTACGGGCGTCTAGCTCGAGCGAGGTGCAGAAGTTAGCGGGGCAGCTCGAGGAGGCCCTGTCGGCGAAGAAGGGCTTCAGAGAGAAGATAGAGCTGCTGGAAGACGCAGTGCGCAGGGCTCAGAAGCAGGCCGAGGAAACCAGGAAGGAGTTGGAGGTCAGGATGCAAGAGTTCGAGTCCGCATCTATCAACAGCGAGGACAAGCTGAGATCGGCCGAGGCCATCGCGGAAGAGGCGCGCGCCAAGGCGGCCGACTCGGTGACCGGACTGGAGAACGCTAGGAGCGCCGCGGAGGCGCTCAGGAAGAAGGTTTCGGCCCTGGAGGCCGAACTGGAGGCCAGAGTCAGGGCAGAGGAGGAGGCCAGACTGGAACGGGACGACATTTTGGCCGCCAAGGAGGAGGAGGTAGAGAAGGCGAGGGAAGCGGGCGAGCGGGTGCGGCAGAACCTGCAGGAGGTGACGGAGGACTTCTCGGCTCAGAAAGCCTCCAACGAGAAGCTGATCGAGAAACTGTCTGCGTAAGTCATTATTTGGTAGATGTACCTACTAGTATATGGGGATAAATAATTAATTTTTATTTTAAAGGGCGGAGTCTGAACGCACCAAGCAAAAGACCACGTACGAGTCGAGCCGGGACTGCCTGCTTGCCACTATGAAAGAGATGGAGAAGGAGCTGGGTTTTCTGCGCGAGGATAATGACTCTTCAGCCACCGAGAAGACCAAGCTGAAAGAAGCTGTAAAAGCTAAGGAAAAGGAGCTGGAAAGCGTTTCCAAGGAGCTAAAGATCCTGACTGACGACTCCGTGAAGCCATCCTGGGAGGAGGACGAGGACCTGAAGGACATGTCTCCCTCTGACATTCTCGAGGTGGTGGGAGAGGACCTCAACCTCCGCGAGCGTGCCCTGCTGAACGGCCTGGTGGTCAAGCAGCTGCAGGAGGAGCTGGAGAGGAAGAACGATGCACTGCTGGCCAAGATGATCGAGGGCAACAAGAGGCAGCAGGAGGTGGACAGGCTGCAGATGAGGATCAAGTGCCTGGAGTCGGCGTCGTCGGCGTCGCTGGTTGCCGCTGGTGGAGAGGAGCAGGGCAAGTCAAAATCCTCGTCCTCTCTGAAGGAGAACGTACCTTCTCCGCAGAAGCAGTCGTCACCGCCCTTGTCCGAGGAGCTCCCAAGCAAGAAGCGACTGCACTCGCCGCAGAAGCCCCTGCCGGGCTACACCTCTTCCACTACCGAGGAGCAAGCTGGAGGAGGAGGCGGGGGCGGGGGCGGGGGCGGGGGCGGGGGCGGGGGCGGGGGCGAAAAGCGCACCCGGGTGAAGAGTCCCATCAAACCAGTGGCGCAGACCTTGAAATCAGGCGCCCCCGCCTCGCAGGCGGCGCCAAGGAAGACGACGACGCGCCAGACATCGACGTCGGCGGCCAGGCTGAAGATCGGAGCGCCCGAGAACCCGTTCAAGGCGAAGAAGGCGGAGTCGGCGACCGGGGCGACGAACGGCAAGCAGCCCCTGGAGACCATCACGAACAAGCGCGGTGACGACAGATCGGCGGCGAAAACGGACGGGACGATGAGGGGCGGGGGAAAATAATTAGTGTTTGTATGTACAATATTAAGCTTCTTCTCTGTTAATTCCGCCTCTTTTGTTTTCCCTGTCTGCTTTATGGTGAATGCTACTTTAAAAACTTAATTGCTTTATCGATAGAAATAACCTGTGCACAAATATTGCCGAATTTTTCAGTAGAGAAGAAATTAATAACTTTTGCTTGCGATCCTCACGAGTATTCCTATTCCTCAACTTGGTTGTCTCTGGACGGACGGACGTCTTCTTTGGAGGCATCTTGAGGGGCAGCGACGGAGGAGGCGGAGGAAGAGGCCATGGCGTCGAACCTGGCTATGGCGCCCGAGACTGCCGCGGTGGACCTGAGGCTGAGCAGCGACGCCGACTGGTCCACGTAGCGGTTGGTGGCGGTGGCGGAGGCACTCCGGCCCCTCAGGAATTTCTCCTTCTTGCCCTCGACCGTGCCTTCCTCTAAAGAGGAGGAAGACGAAACCTCGCACCTGTCAAACTCGTCCGACGACGATCCGGCTTCCTTGGCGACCTCTCCTTTGGGATCGTCGGTCTCCTGCGCCACTCTCTCCTCTGGGGCCGTCGCCGCCGCCTCCATGGTGCTGATGCTCTCCCTGGGCACCTTGTAGATGTCCATGCGGTCCACGACGATGACGGTGCCGTCGCTCTCGTCGAACGCCACCGGGACAGGTACGGAGGAGGAGGAGCCGCACTTGGTGTCGGTGTCTCCGCCGCTAGGACCGTCTGGAGTGATCGTGTCGGCCTCTCGCTCCGCATAACGGTGTTCGTACCAAGTTTTTGTCTGAAAGATGAACATACGTAGTGCTACTGTATGTTCAGTATGTAAAGTACGTATAAAGTATACTAGGCAAAGCATGTTACTCTGTGAAAGTGGAAGATACTAAGTCAAATATGAAGAAAGAGAGCAAGGAACAAGGTATGAATGTTTTTGAAGTGCAATAGCACAATATCACTTAATGAATTGTAAAAAGAAATACGAGGGTTTTTTCCAGAAAGAACCGCAATGTGCTTTTACTTTTATTGCATCAAGTTGGACAACAACCGTTTATATTGTACAGTTTTTCCCTCCAGTCTAATGCACTTGTCACTTCTTTCCGACTACCTTTCAAAGTAATACAGGAAGCCTTTTTCTGAAAAGGCTCTTAGTAACCACTTTACAGCAGTGAAAGCTCTTGGATCAGTTAAAACAATTTCACCAGCAATGCTCCTCCTCGTAGACCTGTCTTTGCTGCAAAGCCTTGTCTCCATGCAAGTTGCAGGAGCTCCAGAGCCTTCTTGACTGTCTTGGCAGCCAGAAAGCACTGATTACAGCAAGTCAGCAACCTCTTCCGTGCTTTTCATCCATTTTTGACAAGGGTTTTTTAAAGTCCCTTCAAAAATCAGCAATTATTGCACATAGGTGATTCTCATAAAAAATCTTAGAAAATAAGAAAAAAGTGCATTTTGGATAGAACTACAATTTATACTACAGAACTTTTATCAGAAAAAGTATCATGAGTGAGATAAAAGCACATTGCGGGTCTTCGTGAAACACCTCTCGTATTTTTAAAGGTCTGTTCGACCATTATTGTTTTAGAAATGCTTCAAATGCCAGATTTCTTCACCAAGCGTTTCCTATTCTTTCACCACAAAGTCCATGTTTCTCTACCTAAAGTAAAGCCTTCACACTACATGTTGCCTACAACTTTTACACGGAACGACTGAAACACCTTGTGGTACTGCCAACTCACCAAAGACTCCACTTTTTTTCCCTGCCGTGTCGCCGACGCCGCAACTTTCTCCTCCTCTTCCGACTCCTCCTCCTCCCCGGAGAGCGTTCCAAACCCCTCGTCCATCTGCAGCTGCTGCTCGATGAAGGAAGGCTGCCTCCTGGGATCAAACAGGCGGGTGATCTTGTCCTCCCTCCTCGTTTCCTCCCCTAGGAATCCTCCTCCTCCTCCTCGCCTCCTCGCCTCGCCGTCGTGGACGTGTTCAACCTCGTTGCAATAGTTGCAGTCGTCGTCGTCCACGTGGAAGCAGTCGTCAATCTCCTCGAAGGAGCGGTAGGTGGGGAGAGCGCCCCGGTCGCCGTCGTCGTCGTCGCCGAAGCCGCCGCCTGTGACCTGCAGTCTGGCGTTCTGCGAGAGGGACTTCCACACCTTGGTGACGCCCCTCTTCAACTTTTTTACCGACTCCCCCCTCCGCAGGCTGACCTTCACGCTCTGCGACCTGCTTAGAGGGTCGTCATCGTTATCGCCTCCTCCTCCTCCCGGTACACCGAGCGTCGAGCCATCTGACTTGGGGAGGTCGAGGGATATCGACTGCTTCTTTAATCTCCTCCCGCCTCTGCCACTCCTGATTGCGGCCCCGTCGCCTCCTCCGCTGTCGATGGCGTCTTGTCCGGCCTCCACTCTCACCTGGACCTGCGTGGTTGTGGTCACGTCCGTGATGGACGACCTCCTCCTCTTCTTGACGGAAGCCATGACGGCCGATCGCCTCCTCTCCACAACCTGCATGACCGAGGCCATCCCTACTCCCCCTCTCACCCCCTTGCCCTCATCGCCCTTGACCCGTCTGCAGCAGGCCGGCAACACCGACGTCACAAATTTCCTGATGGTCCTCCAGGCGGCCGCAAGGCACCTGGCCACGCTCCCGAGGAGCTCCTCCCGTTTGGTGGGGAAGAAGCGCCGGTTCACCCAGTCGAGGACGTCCACCTTCTCGTCGGTGCACACCACCTCGATTGCGCCCGGTCCGAAGGCACAGTCGGCCGACACCTCCAGGAAGAAGATCCTGTCCTGGTGCTCCTCCTGCTCCTTCTGCCTCCCTCTTCCTATTCCTCGTTCTCCCCCTCCGGTTGCGCAGTACCACTTGACCAGCCCCCTTCCGACCACCACCTCCTCCACGTTGCCTCCGCCGAACTCCGGGCTGAAGACGAAGCGGGATCGGTCGGCACACATCCGGTACGTGCGAAGGGCGTCGACTCCTCCTCCTCCTCCTCCTCCTCCTCCTCCTCCTCCAAGAAGTCGCCACTTCCGCGAGTATTCGCTGTCGTTGATCCTCACCCTCAGGAAGTCGGGCGACATTTTTTTATTACCCCTCTCCGCCCTTTCCAAAAGATTTAGGAAATGAGGATATTGTACGTACGAAAAGTGCTTCTTTATCATAAGCATAAGAAGGGCAGAGGAAGTCAGCGAATAACGAGGGGGGAAAATGTGATAATAAACACAGAAGGAACAGAAGGTGGTGATGTCTTCAATAGTACGTACAATACTACAGTAGTACCATTAGTGAGGTCGGAATGGTTTTTTTTCTAGGGCGAAAATGCACTTTTCTTGGATCCTCTTAGAATTCAGATCTTCTTGGAAAAAAGAGGGTTTTTTATCGCTTCCTCTTCTCATCTCATTTGCTGCTATCGTTGTATAGCAGTCAACTTCGGTCATGGCTAAAGACCTGAAAAAAGTTTTCACTTAAGAACTGCTTTTTGTGGGTTTGTTTTTATTTTTACGGTTGTAAGCTCTTAATTTTATTTTCTTTCACTGAAAGTTCTGCTTCACTTGACAAAGTCAGTTGATGGTATTAATTTCTTTCATATTATTTTTTTTTCATGCCGTTTAAGCTACAAATAAACTTTGGGTCAACACCGCTTGGCGGACGAGTGGGTCAAGTCGATCGAGCTTGGGAGTTGGGTGGATTGAACAACCAACGTCCACCCACCTGGGACACCTCTTGCACTCGTAGGAGTTACAAAGGAGATGAGCATTAGAAACACAGACGTGGTGGCTGTAATTGTGAAGATTCCCCCGCCCACCTAGCATTTGCACTCCTTTCTCCTCCTTTGTCCTCCCCCCATCCCGTCATCGTCCTCTTCCAACACGAGTATCCTGGGCCCGTCCCCCGCGTCCTCCTTGTCACCGCCCCTGCCCCAGCCTCTGCCTCCCGCCGCGCCCTTGAGAAATCCTCCGCCCCGCGCCTCCGCCTCCGCCTCCGCCTCCGCGTCCGCCTCCGCCGGCATCCGCTTTCTGTCCTCGAAGACGGCCTCCACCAGGTGCCGCGCCGCGTCCTCCACGTTGATGTCGTCCCTGGCGGAGGCGGCGAACCATCCGCGGAAGCCCCTCTCGCGGGCGAAGGACTCGAGTCGGCCGGCGTCTGCGCAGGCGGCTGCTGCTGGCTGGTCGCACTTGTTTCCCACCAGCACGCAGGGGATGGGTCGCCCGTCCGGAAGCACCACCTTCGAGTCCAGGTCCTCCTTCCACTTCTCGACCGCGTGGAAGGTGTCCGCGCGAGTCAGGTCGAACAGGAGGAACGCACCGACCGCGTCCTTGTAGTAGACCCTGCGTGGACGAAAGAAAAGAAAGGAAGAACATCATTCGATTTGGTGTGGGTGGGCAATGGCATTGCACTCAATAATTCTCGTGAGACTTCTTGCCATAGTTTACCTGGTCATGTTTCCGAACCTTTCCTGTCCGGCGATGTCCCACAACTGGAGTCTGACCACGCAGTCATCGTCCCAGTTCAGCACCTAATCAGAGCTGTTGTTATTAGTTATTAGGTACTACAGTACTATTACTACAACTATTGACACTACTACTATGCCACTACTACGGTAAAGTCTCCCTTAAGGATATTTACAGTCAACAGAAAATTTATATACAAGGTACCTATTGTTTCTACAAAATACAATCCTTGGTTTCACTTTGAGGTCAACTTCCACTTTTGGGCGTCTGCTCTGCTTGCCTTGAGCGCAAAGTCTACTCCGATGGTGGCCCGGTAGTGCTCGCTAAAGAAGCCGTGGACGTACCTGGTGATTGGCGGAAACTACGAGTATGTGTTTGCCCGACAGTTGCAGGTCTTTGCCAAACTTTTTGTCACGGACCTCTTGATGAAGGACGTCTTTCCGCATCCCAACTCTCCGATGACCAGGACCTTGAAGAGCAGTTCCGTCCGCAGGGACGTCCCCTTCCTCCCTCTCCTCCTCCTCTCCTCGACCGTCGGCGGCGGCGTGATCGGGACGGCGCCGTTCTCCGGCACAGTCGTCGCTCGCTCCATGGGGATCCCACAGGCCGCAGGGCAAGAAAGGTGTCTTACTTCCCCGCGGTCAGTAGTGCAAGTGAAAGTGGTCGAAAATATGCAAAATCAAACTCGGAAAGCCGAGGCAATTAGTACGTAACAGCACTGGTACATTGGACGACGACAAATGATGCCATCGCCTCCTCCTTTCCTCTCTGTTGTGATCTCCTCGGAGGGAAAGATAAGACAGGGGGGAGGGGGATGATGAGCTGCAATCAGTCGGTAGTCAGTGTCAATCGGGTAGTTAGCTGGGGAAGGGTGATCACGGGACCGGCCATGGGCTGGCTCCACGTGCCCAAGTTTCTTCTTTCTCCGCTCCTGCGAAGTGTCCCGCTTTTCTTTCTACTATTATCATCGTCCAGGTGTAATGAACCCTGTTGCGGGCCGGGAGGGGAAAAAAACCGCGACCGAGATACAGTTAGACATTGATTGTTGCCACATGCTCTCCCTGTGTCAACAACCCCTGTGGCCAAGTTTTGCTTGACATGATCCCCCTATGACATGATCGGTTTGCGCAGTTGGCAAGATATGCGCTATACGGTACGGTCGTGAAACTACATACTAGGAAACACGTACTACTACCTACTACGCATAAAGTATCAGGGGTAAATCGACTATAAATAAATAAATTCACTACATCGCAGTTCACCATATCCAGTTTCACCTAGGTGACTTTACTCAGAGAATTACATCAGAAATATGTTTGTACTTCAGCTTCTCTCTTTTCTCGGTTTCTCCTTTGTTATTCTGATTACACTACATACGTATACCGGTACTGTACGTATACCGGTGTAGGCGAATATTCTCTGTCTGTTACAAGGTTGCAGGCCAGACGGTTGGACCAATCCACTAAAATTTGCATGTGGTTTCAATGGGGGCGGTCATAGGGGGGTCATTTTTTTTAGAGGGGTGCTTAAAAGGGGTGCCCATTTTACAGAAAAATGGCCATTTCGGGCCATTTTCTGCTTGTTAAGTTTGGAGTTTATAACTCATAAGTTCTACCCCGAACTACAGTTGACCATGTGAAAAATGAGTAGGTTTCAAAATTTAAGGATTGCTTTGATGTAAAGAGTTTGTTTGCTTTATATACGGTAATTGTGAGTTGCTAATGGTTTGACTTTTTTTCTCTGCAGACTAGCTTTTTATCGCATCATGTACTATTGCACCAATTGTGGGGACTATTTTTTCCTATTTGCGAAAATACAGATGCTTGAAATTTTTATTGCCTTCGACTCAAATCA
>JAAUYM010071879.1_pt1 | contig 13561 bp, 21 predicted proteins | sample 7278001 | NCBI WGS metagenome assembly JAAUYM01 (sample SAMN14350224, study PRJNA611818) | marine sediment metagenome | isolation source: surface marine sediment (1.8m) | place: French Polynesia: Moorea | collected 2018-08
AAAAACAGACGGTATTTAAAGGTGGCTCCTACATAGAAATGTCAGAAAAAAAGACGGCTGCTGGGACGATATATGTCCTCGTCGTCTGTCGATGACGCCAGCCATCCTCCTTCTTCTCCTCCTCCTCCTCCATCACTGTACCAACATTGGTGGCGGTGGCAGTCAACAATAGCTCATTACAGTAGTACACGCTCACAGAAGTCACCCGTGCTCAAAAGGCAAGGAATGAATCATCGGTGCTTGCGTTTTTTTTCTGCAAACAACTTTTTTTAGCACTCTCACACTTACACAAGAGTGACTTATTTTACGATTGGCTGTTTTCAAGGCGCAGCTTTTTTCCAGACGCTACTGTATCCAAGCGAAGACATAAAGAGACGTATGGCAAAGAGGGTCACATTATTCTGTCCGTCCCCCTCTCTCATTGGTGCAGTCAAACTTGGATAATCGGGACAGGTCGGGAATTCCCATTTATACGAGAGGCCTTAGGTAAATTCTGGTCCATAGAAAATTCCGCGATTAACCGAGATTTTCTATGAACCGAGTCCCGACTAACCGAGTTCGACTGTACATGTTGCAACCGAGGTCCCACTCTCTCCTCTCTTCGGTCATGGGCCAGCTGTTATGGAAAGGGATCTAACTACAAAAGAGGGAGGGGGGGGGATGACTCATTCTCCGGCGGGAGGAAAGAAGGAAGGAACGATCGGGGATAAATGCAGACACCACGATTTTTCCTTTAACGGGGCTCTCCCCTCTCAGCAGCAGCAATCATGTTGATGTTTGCGTAAGACTTTAGCCGAACAAAAACACACTTTGTTAGTAGTTCCACCGTCTGGGATTCAATCTACTACACCATAATGGAAAGGCGCGTAAATCGTGTAGCACCAGCTGAAGTTAGAGTAATACATTACAGCCAATCCTAGCTCTTGTTCTTGATAAAATTAATTATTATGCCGCCACTTTTTTCCCAAATAACACATAAGCAAATTGCTTAGGGTAAGTAGTAAATGGCATTATCCGACGACTGCAATTGTTATGTAATATTTTACTTTTTAAATGGCTTCAGCAGGGTATACTGTACTAACACCTCGCTCGTGAGAGGTACGAGTACACATGAAAGATCAATCGGGTAATGGAAATTCCTGATATGGAGAAGATGATGGAAGGAAGAAAAGAGTCAGACTACTAGGTATACCAACCTACTACGAAAGCTGTAGGTATACAGACAGGTTATTAAGAGAGAGGTTTTTTTGGTAATGTAGACGGCCGGAAATATAAAGGAGAGGATACTGTTACGTGGGCTGGCCTGTGCGGGAGGGTGGGTGGGGTTCTTCCGGCGGTCATCGCAGCTGGAGTTGGAACGAACGTCAAAAAAATCCCACTATACTTTCACTTTTTTCCTTCCTTCCCCTCCCTGCCCGTGAGTTTGACTTTGTGCATGACGAAACGGCCGGTCCAGAAAATGGATTTTTTTTTGCTCGGAAAAAAACATTTTTTTCCTTCCTTCCTTTTTTTCTTCCAAAGTGCTCAGAAAAACTGTTTATGGGGCCACTGAAGCTGTGGCACTAAGTGTTTTACGATCGAGGGTGAGCTGGAACCGTCCTCCTTTTATTTCCCCTCTCTCTTTTTTCTTGTTTCTTTAACCGCAAAAGTGTGCCTTGACTGTGTCCGCCCTGTCTTTTGCCATATTCAGGTTTCGGACGAAAAAAATGTAGGCGGAGAGGGAGGTGGTGACGGCGGTAGCCAGCCTTGCTCCGTGGTACGTGGGAATTAAAGTAGCTCCCAGAAGGAAGAGGAGGAGAGGGATTCTCCAAATGAGATGAAGCCATTTTTGCGCCCTCCCCCCCCCTCTCTTCTTATTCCTTTTGAAGCTTCGAGATTCGATGCATTTCATCAGGAGGCTGTGGGGGTCAGGGAAGGGAAGGAGCGCTCATTGGACCAGGCTCGAAAAATCTACAGGCAGAAAAGTGGGAATTGGGCAAGAAAAGGCTCAAAAAAGGAGAGAACGATTAGCATGGACTGACGACGAAGCCTGTTTATCATCCGGACAACTGGAAAGAAGGTGTCGTGGGGTTACAAGCAGAGCTAATTCGTGAGTCGTCCATTACGACAGGGTGCCTCACTTGTGAACGTTGATACTCTGCTCCACCTGTTAGGCTGTTGCAAATAAGCTTTTCTGTCGTTCCTTCCTTCTCCTTCAAGATGTTATCAGATGGACCAACCTGTAGGTTTATTTTAGATGCATTGCAGCAGAAGCGTGGGCAACAGAAGAAGGTAAAAGTAGGAGAAGGAGGCGCTTTTGGGAAGGACCCTGCTGCTCAACGGAGCCTAAAAGGCAAGACGGCGGAGATGGTGGGAGGAGAGGAGGAGAGGAAAAGAAAGGATGGGACTGAGACTGTCCTGATCGACTTGGACGAGCCTTGGGCAATTCTTTATTCTGAGCCGCCCACGCCCACCAGCAACCCAAAGCCAAAGCCACCGTCTCACCCTTCTGCCATGATGGTCGGGTTGAGGAGAGGGGTGGGGGTGGGGGTGACGCAAAGACTAACCACTGCAAAAAAGAGGAGAGTGATAGGGAGGGAGGCTGACATATCTTTTCTCTTTAAAACTTGAAGGTGGAGGGGGAGGCAGAAAAAGAGGTCTTATCTCTCCTCTCCTCCGCCCTTCTCCACTAAAAAATATAAACGGCAAATTTGATACCGCATGCAAAGCCTTCAACTGAAGAGGATGGGGGAGGTGTGACCAAGATCAACAACATCCTCCTCCAGCCACTTAGGAGGGAACCCGCTCATGCGTCCTGCTTGATATGCCAGCAAGAAAGAAGGAAGAAGGGAAGGTCGCAAGATGAATTGGGTCATAGAAGTGGGATGGGCCATCCTCCTCCTCTTCTTCTTCCTCCTCCTCCTCCTCCTCCGATCGATCGTGCGTGCCTGGCGGGAGGCACGAGAGGAGTGGAGTGAGCAAAGCGTCGCCCTCTCCTCTGTCCATCTGATTTGTGAGCATCAGGGATGGTGGAAGGGGGAGGGGTGGAAGTGGAACCCCCCTTCCCCCATTTGCCTCGAGTGCTTTATCTCTCTTTCTTCATTTTTTTGGAGGGTGATGCCGTCTCGCCTTCCCTTCCTTCCACCTCCTAGAGTGAAATAAATTGAATGATGAACGGTTAACCAACCGCCCACCTCACCTACACGGATGACTGACGCTTCTTCCTCTTGTCTGTGTGTGGGATCTTCTTTGGCGGTCATTACAACCCCACATTCAAAATTAAATGAATTAAAAAAGAGCAGAGCCGCAGAATAAATGAGAAGACCGGAGGCTGAGCTTAGTACGTATAAAGAAAAAAAATGTTGCATTCTCCTCCTATCCTTGATCCTTTGCCCATGCCAGCATTCGGTAGGCGGCTAGTTTTGAGTAGGCAGCAAGTAAATTGTGCCAAAGATAGCAGCGCCGTCCTCCTCCTCCGCCTTCCATAAACGAGCTCATTTTTCCTCCACCTCCTTCTCCTCCCGCCCCCCAAAACCACTTGCGTCCTTGAGAGAAGAGGCCCACAGAAAAAGGTGCAAAAATACTCTTCTTCTGCGGCAGCCGTCGCCGTTGTCGTCGCCGCCGACTTTGCCCACAAGAGCAGAAACAAAACGTCGTTAAAAGGAGGTGGTGAAGGTCCAGGAGGAAGTTGAGTCCTTCCCTCCCCTCCTCTCGTTTGATGATATTTCACGACCCTTTTGTTCTTCCTGGGACAGAAGATGAGAGAGGAGGAAAGAACAGAGACCAATTAACCTTAAGATCTATTGCCATTGTCCCTGCATTTCCCGCGATTTTGAGACGCATACGTGCTAGGGGGGAGGGGGGACAGCTTTTGCGGATATTTGTCCTTGTCAAAGTCACTTCCGTTGATTAAGTCACAATTTGCCATTTTCATCTTTTCTTTCTTCCAGCTTCTTTGATCAAACACCGCTCATAAAACTTTTTTTGGGTGGAGGTGGGCAGCACTCAAGGACTTTCGAGAGAAGGGAGATGGCGGCGACCGGGGGCTCCAGTCGCAAAAGAGATTAAGTAGTTCCTCTTTCTGCGTGTGTGTCTGTGTCTCCTCCTCCTTCCCTTCCTTTCCTTATCTCAAACCTGGTCTGAAGAGATCAGATTCCGCGATTCCTGCAGCATCAGCAACGACAGCCGCCGCCGCCGCCGCCGCTGCAGCCGCCGCAGCCACCGCCGTTTATAAGGCTCTTTCCTTCCTCCTCCCCCATTACGCGCTCCCTTTGGCTACTACTACTAGTACCTAGTAGGTACAAGCCCTTAAATCCCTCCCCCAACTTCGGGGTCTTAAGAAAAAAAAGGGGGAAGGGACACTCCAACATCTGCTAACCGTTCCTCCCCCTGCATTCCCCTGCCCCCCTCCCCTCATCTAACAGTTCCAGAAGTCATGTTATTGGGTAACCTGCACCCAGGTACATACCAGTAGAGGAGGAAGAGAGCTAGAAATAACAGAGGAAGAAAGAAGGAAGACGTTGCAGACTTGGTCCTTGTCCTATCACTCCTGCAGCGGGGTTGCAAAACACACTTTTAGGTGTGAGTGCTTATACCTAGCAGCGTTTAATAAATAATAAGAAAACCCGGACAGCTAGCATACTGAAAGAAAAACGCTACTTTTTTAATGTTTAACGTAGGGACATTCTCCCTGCTTAACTTTAACAAAACTTGCAGCACATGCTGACCAAATCTCCATCTGCGTCGTAAACAACAAAATCCCCCCTCCGTCAGTCCCTCTGATCCAGCTCCACGTCGTCCTCGCCCCCCTGGTGCACCCGCTTTCCCTGATGGCCCGTCCTCCGAGCCAGGCACCACCAGACGGCGTAGGTCGCCAGGAGGGAGGGGAGGGAGAACCATCCGGGAAACCACACGGACTTGTACGCCAGAAAGGTGGCGAACTGCGTTGGCAAAAGAAGACATGTCACCATGCACTTGATGCAGCCAGGATTCTGCTTTGCACTTGGTGGTGGTGGTGGAGTCTAGAGATCCTAAGAACTCTTTTGTTTTAATCCTTTTTACTCGATTCTTGGGCCAGTCTCCAAAATTCGTCCAAAATGCTCGTAGCATAATACATTTGCCATGTTGTACTCACTCCCAGAGCTACCGGCGCCACGGCTGCCCCCGATGCGGACAGGACCCAGTAGTGGATGGCGCTGCACGCGCCAGCGCCGGTGACCCCGTCCGCCATCTTTCGCCCCTCCGCCGCCATCCTGCAGGGGCCGCCGACGAGGAAGGCGGCCACCGCCTCCAGCAGGCACACGGCAAGGACCACGCGGCAGCCGACCGGCACCTCGTAGTACTCCCCGTTCGGGTTCAGCAGCGGGACCAGATTCAACTGTGTGGGCGGGAAAGAAAGGTCAAATGATCTTTTTTTTCTATTGCGGAAAAAAAGAAAAGATGGTTTTTTTATGCCTTTTCTGCTCCCAGGTTGCACAAGAAGAGGGCTCCGGCGGCAAGGCAAGCGACGATGGCGCGGCGACCGCGGCGGAAGGGGAAGGGCCAGAACGACTTGGACAGGACGGTGCAGAGTCCGTCCATCAAGATCCACTGGTGGCGCAGAGCGAGAATCTGGATCGAGAGACTCGGAGATCAGGGCGGAGTTTCACAATGCTTGCGGTCCAGGATCTTGTATACTGTACGGTACAATACCAGCAACATGGCGAAGTACGAGACGATGAAGAGGCTACCCATCGGGAGGGCGGTCATGGACTCTGGCACCAATTGGAACAGGTAGGACGGGACTCCAAGGCCGTCGGTTATGGAGAAGACGACGGAGGTCACGCTGACTCCAAGCTGGAAGGCTACGAAGCCAACGAAGCCGGAGAAAAGCATGCAGACTAGCAGGCAGGTCGCCACGTGAAGGGTGCAGCAGAGGAGGACGTCTCTGAAGAAAGAGGCCGTCTATTCTGGACATACGAGTATAACAGGGCAAAAGTTGCCTGCGCCCACCTCAGGTAGTGGTGGCGGAAGTTGTTCCTGGACGCCAGGACCGGGATGGCGCCGTACCCGATCCCGAGGGAAGTCACGGAGAGGGTCAGGGCCATCCCCAGCTCGTACAGCAGGTGCCATCCGAGACTCAGGTCCGGCTGAGGCGGCGCCACAGAAAGACTATTTTTTTTTCTCTTTTTGCATTGTAGGAATTGATATGTTTGTTTGTACTGCATAGGAACCAACTGTTTCTTTATAAAATTGTCCCGCTCCTATATCCCCACTTGGTCGGATCCGACATTACTACGTAGTAATTCAGTTTGACGTACCGAGACGAAGTACAAGAAGTTGTTGTACCATTCCGGCAGCATGGCCGCCCTGACCAGGAGGAGGAGCAGGATCGCGTGCGGGGCGACGGCGGCCGCCCAGACGACCGGCCAGCTGCGGTGCAGCCCGGGGCAGACCACGACGAAGGCGAACACCCAGAGGACGGCCAGGAGGAACGGCTTGGTCCACCAGTCGTCACCCGCAACGATTTGGTACCTGTTTGCGGATACGTAGTACTACATGTAGTACATAGTTAGTAGATGCTGCTGCTGCTGCTGCTGTTATTGTTGTGTTATTGTTAACGTCTTTCTGTTACTGATGTCAAATACCTATGTCAATCTGTGCAAGGCTCTGTTGGGGTTAATGCTACAGTCCAGGAAAGGGTCAAATATCATAGTAAAGGACTTGCAAGAAGAATTCTTCCGAGGGCCAAGTTGGCCTCGTCTGGTTGGCAAGTTGTCCGTCGGTGATGTTGCTCGGGGTGCTCCAGTGCTGGCAGTTCTGGGTGTTCCAGACATTGTCTGCCGCATACAGAAAAAAAATCTTAGTTTAGTAGGCACGTTAATGAAGAGAGTCCGATTAACCCGCAACAACACTTAATTACCGCATCGAGCCCAGGTCATGCCGGTGCAACTGTCATAGATGTAGAGGAGGCTCCACTGGGCCAGGGCGGCGAAGTAGGAGCTGCCGAAGAAGGACAGCAGCATGCTGGCCAGACCGACGCCTGGAATTTGCGAATTGATCTACACAAAATCTAAATTAGGCTCTCAATCCAAATGTGAGTCGCACCCTTAAGTATGGGCACGAAGACCGCGGTGGGCACTAGCCCCTTCTCCCTGTGCTGCTGCCCGAGCTGTGCCTCCAGCAGCATGACCGGAGCACCCACCAGGTACACGCACAGCACGTACAGTAAGATGAAGGTGCCTATGATAGAGATTTTTCATGAATGTCAAACTGTTTTCATAGAAAATTAAAATTAAAAGAAAAATGGACAAGTGAGGTGCAAATTTAGAAAGAAAATTTGACATAAAATTCTATTTTTTTCTACTCAGCGTTAAGGCTTCACAAAAAGATCGGGTACTTATGGTCATATCTCTTACGGTAGAAATTTCGAATCGACTATGATCACTCGCCTCCTCCATTGCTGAAGCAGACGATGGGAAAGTACCATACGCCGGCGCCGCCGAACCCGAGGGAGGACGCGCCCAGGTAGAAGTTGAGGGCCCCCCAGCACCTCTTGGTGCGCGCCCGAGGCCCGCCATCGTCGCCGTCGTCGGCCCTGACGATGGATACCTGCCGTCCTAGTGCAACTTCACGCTCTTCAGGATCCTCAGCCATTTTTCTCTCCTTTTTTAAGGTCCCGTAGTCATCAATGAGAAGTACTGATTATTGGAAATTCAGTTTACGACTGCGTGGTCGAACAGACTCTCTCTCTATCATCTTCATGCATCCTAAGCTTTTTTTTGTAACATAGGCCGAAAAACGTTTCCTTTTTTTCCATTCTCATTTTTTTTTTTGCATCAGTTGTCACCGTCAAGGACATGATTTGCGCCAAGTTAATTACTATGTTTATAATTTCATATATCTACTACGCTCTAACAGTTACAAGTTCATCTTTTTACGTCATCAAACTAATTTGCTTAAAAAAAATCACATCACGCGTGTCGTCAAATGATACTTGGTGCATGTAAAGCGTGACACTCTCAGTCCACTTCTGATTCCGTGACCATGCAGTAGGTCTGGAAGGGCGCCGGGATGCTGTGGCCTTCGCCCTCCGCCATCGCCGTTGCCCCCGCCCGGTTCTGCCCTGTGAACCCGTAGCGACTCAGCTCTGAAACGGTTTGGTTCAGGAGGATGCTTAGTAAAACATTAATCTTGATACTGCCAAATGTATAAAGTCACCTCTAAAGTCGTGTTCTTTCTTGAGCATGGCTGCGACAAGGGAGACGTTGTCCATGGGGCCGGCCTCGCCGCCGAACTCCTCCGGGAGGATCCTCGGGCTGATCTTGTCGTGGAGGGTCTTCAGGTTGGACCCGTGGAACTGTATCTGGAGGGTTAAAACGGCAAGCAACGTGTTCAAGGAATGACATGGAAGATGTGACAATTGTAGATCCCTACTCTGTTCCTGATGATCTCGGAGAGGAAGGGCTTGATGAGAGTGAAGAGGAAGTCGAAGAGATAGGACTCGTTGATGATATGGATTTCTCGGAAGCGGAGCGGGAAGGTACTCTGGGATTTAAGTAAAAGACTTTTCTGGTCATTTGAAATTCATTTACTATCACGTTTAATGCCCTAGCCTACCTGAATGATGTTGGCCACCGATCTGACGTACTCCGTCGTGATGTGCATGATGTGCGAGAAGCTGAGCCCGGCCATGTCCACGACCATGACCAGCCCGGCCACCTGCGACTTGGCCTCCCTGGCCACCATCTCCAGGCAGAGGTAGTTGGCGGCGAAGATGTCCGCGGGGGTGACGGCGTACGGGTCCCACACGCCGGTCCTAAAGAGAAAGATCCTCCTCCCGACGGCGTCACGATGCTCCAGCACAGTCTGCTGCCCGTGGCTGAAGATCTCCCTGGCGGCGGAGGGCAGCGCGCGGGCGAAGTTCTCCGGGTGAGACTTGCGCATCAGGAAGTAGCGCTTCAACTGTAAGCCGAGAAGGAAAAAAACATGTTAAACTTGTACATAAATGATAAATTCAATTGGAAGATGTGTCACAATTCGCTACCATGGCAAAGGCCCGCTCGTAGTCAAACTTCTGAGCGCGCAGGAATCGAAGGAGGAATCCGTCGTCCAAGGGGGAGGTCAAACTGGGAGCAGCCTCTGGTTTGCGAGATCAACAGTCAGTTAAATTAGAAATCTGCGTCTGGTGTTTTAACACCCTCACCTTGCACCATTTCCCTAAGAGCCTGTATGTCCCTCTGCCTCCATTGCCTCTTCTCGCAGACTTCCTCCTCCGCCTTCCTGATCCACCCGGCGTGGAGCATCGCCTCCTCCTTCTCCTCCTCGCCACCTTCGCCGTCGTCGCCGTCCCCTCTGTCCCACGGGTCGAGCTCGTAGGCGACGATGCCGTAGTCGTCGGCCGGCACGACGGCAGAGGAGCTGCGGCCGCCGCCGCTGGAGGACCTCGAGGACGACTGGCGGTGGAAGAAGCTCGTGTGCGGGATGGCCTGGGCGTCGTCCGTGGGTGGAGGTGGCGTCGGCGGCTTCTGGTGCACCTCAGCTGGGGGGAACTCTGCTGCAGCTGTGGCAGCTGGCGGCGAGGACGTCGTCCGGTTGACAGACATTGCTTCTCTTGCCCTCAGCCTAAAAATTGCCCTGTCAAGAAATGTCAAAATGTTAAATTTTGGTCTGTAAAGTCGAAGTTTGTTGCTGCAATGTTTCCTTATATTGACGTGCCATATGTCTTTCCTCACAAGGGAAATTTTACTAATTGTACTTACAAAGCAAATGTTTTTTCTTTTAATAAGGTAGCTTGTTAAAAAGTTGTTTTAAGATCACCTGTTTCACACAGACGCAGAGCTGTATATGGTCTGGTTGGTTGGTCGTGTTCACAACAACCCCCTTTTCCTCTTCCCCTCCTTTTCCCACTATCGGCAACAGTGATGCACTGAGAACATTGTGACTTGTATCACTATACTAGACACGCACTCCTTCTTCTGGGCGCAAAGTCCTCAGGGAGGCAGCTTCTTTATCTTGTCAGTTGTCAATGACCCCCTCGCGTCCGGTTGTTTGTTGTTGTGCTGGCAGACGGGAAAGGAACGGAAGAAAGATGATTTGGAGATTCAATGTGCAGACTAAACAGACCCACTTCTCGTCGTCTCCTTACATCCTCTACCAGCACCACAGCAGCAACAAGAGGGGTCACTACGAATTCCTCGTGTCTTATGCGTCCTACTTTGATTGCGTGCGCAGAGTTGCTGCAGCAACAGCAGCAGCACTGTTGTGGAGAAGGAGGAGGAGAGAGAGAGGAGGAAGAGGCGAAGGGAGAGAGAGAGAGAACTTTGTGGACAGAAGAGGGACTAAGGAGGGGAGCTTCTGCTGCCTCTGCTGAGGTGGCAGAGCATTAAGGAGACGTAAGGGGAGGGAGAAGAGGAGAGGGGGAAAATGAGGAGAAAGGCTGTCGGGAAAGGCCTCTTGTTACAAAGTCCCTCGCGCCTCTTGAGGAGTCAGAGTAATTGCCCGGATGAGATCTGCTATTGGACCGTGCAGTCACACATAATTCTTACCCAGAGCAGAATAGCTTTAGTCGTCGTCCATATTGATCTGATTCATGTACAAAACAAGCTTGAACTTTTGATCGGTACTTCCTTATCTAAATACAAAATGCCAGTAAAGGCTACCATGATCCAATGCAAGTTTGTTTTTTTCCAGATAGGGCTACCGCATTTTGCTAATTGTCGAAAAGATATGTTTTTGGTCTTACAAAAAAAATCACGCATAGTTGGTAACGTTTACTTTAATGCAAGTCCTTCTAGAAATTATAGTAACTTACTCACAAAAACATTAAAAAAGGGAATAGTCAGTGCCCCTAGACATTTTCAGACTGCTTTTGACCTGCAGAGAGATATAATACGATTTTTTTTTTACCCCTCTTCATCTACAGTATTGCAAAAGCGTTAAAAGCTGGCTGCGGATCTGGATCCGCTCTCCTCTCTCGCTCCCTCCTCTCTTCCTTTTCATGCACATGGACTTTTTTCTACTCGCTGCAGGACACAGGCAGACGAGGAGGAAGAGATAAGGAATTACACGGGTAAGCTGAAAGTTGCCCAGGTACAAGGGGGAGACAAGAGGACGTACATAGGAGTACAATATGGAGTCGATCAACATCGACAACAGGTGCGGCGGCGACGGCGACGGCGACGGCGACGACTGCGGCAGCCCCTGGAAGGAGAGCAAGCGCTTCCAGATTCCGCAGCCTTCCAAGCTACCACCGCTCACGAGGGATGCGGGAGAAGCCATTGGAACAAAGCCATTGGAAGAAGTCAGTGGGGGAGAGAGCCAGGAGGAGGTCCAGATAAGCGCTGTCCTTCCAAAAGAGGAGATAGAAGATGGTGGAGCACTAGCCCAAGTGAGAAAGGATCATGATGCTCATTTGATTTGAAGAAAAAAAATTAGTTTTCTCTAAACGCTATGCCATGTCAATTTTTTTGCAGCCCGTGAGGATTGAGGACAGAGATCCAATCACGATATGGGTTCCAGTCAAGACTCCCATTCTGCCAGGTACTGATAGTAATAAAAACAGTAGAACTCATAACAAAGTCGTTGGTCGGCAGCAGAAAAATATACTACTGTAGCAGATACGAGTAATTTAATACAACGGAGTACTGGTGTATGACGGAGGTGACTTTTAAAGAAAGCCAAACTTGATGATCAGAGAAATCTTTGTTATATCGGAGTTCCTCTGCAGTATGATGTCTACACGCAAAATGCTTTCCATCCTCCCTCTCACTCAGACTGGGACCGCTCCCTCCTCCCAGAGCAGCAAAAAGGCGGCAGCGGCGCTCCCGGATCTCCCGTCCGCGGGATGAACCGGTCCCTGACCCAGTGGATCCGGTGGGCCAAGGAGCGCTACGACTCTGCCGGCGGGGAGAAGGAGGAGAAGGACGGAGGCAAGGGATCCCGCCTGATAAGGGAAGGGGGTGCGGTCGTGAGAGTGAGTGGGAATCTCAGAGTATACCAACTGTGGCATCGCCCACACCTTTCCAGAAATTTTGATTCTTTTTTGCAGATTTTCGAGTACACCATACAAAGGATGCAGAAGTCGCGCCGGTTCTCCGTCTCCAGAGGGCAACAACAGCCCAACGGGTTCAGAAGGTGGAGGAGCCGAAGTCTGCGGAGGAGCCGAAGTCCGCGGAGGAGCCGAAGTCTGCGGAGGAACCGAAGTCCGCGGAGGAACCGAAGTCCGTGGAGGAGCCGAAGTTCGTGGAGGAGCCGAAGTCCGTGGAGGAGCCCAAGTCCGCGGAGGAGCCCAAGTCCGCGGAGGAGGGGCAGTCCGCGGAGGAGCCGAGGTCGGCGGAGACAAAGTGGATTAAATGCAAAAAATGCCTTCAGGCAAGGCAGGACCAGGAGCAGGAGCAGGAGCGAAGGGAGGAGAATCAGGAGCAGGGGTAGAGAATGGGGAAAAGGCAGAACCAGGGGCAGAACCAAGACCAGTAGAATGGCCAGAAGCAGAACCAGAACCTACGAGGAAAGCAGATGGAGGAGGAGAAGAGACAGTACAAGGAGCAGATCCAAGAGCAGGAGCAGAACCAACCAAAGGCAGGAACAAGAGCAGGAGCAGGAGCAGGAGCAGATCTATTGGGGATGGAGGCAGTGAGATACATGTAATGCTGGAATATTACAAACAGTGCAAGGAAATACGGTATTTTTTTCTACCACTTTTCTATTTGTGGCCTCTCAATCTGTCATTGAATCGAGATCCTGGTTATACTGTATATTCATGGCGCCAACGGAGGAAGGATCTCCTCTCTTCGCTTCTTCCTCTTTCTCTCTTTTCTCTTCCTCATCGCTTGTGGGGGTGGGTGAGTGGGTGCAACGGTGGCAGTGGGAGAAGAAGCGTCGGAGGAGGAACAACGGGAGGAGAAAAGAGAAAAATATATACAGAGTATCCGTGTACAGTGTACATCCCATCCCTTGCAATAAAGCTAGTATAAAATTATGTGACAACGACAGCCGTGACAGAAAAGTTTTTTTTTCCAGCCAGTAACATTGCGATCGCAAGATCTGAGGACGCCAAGGACCGTCAACTCCAACCATCCTTGGTTCCGAAAAGAGAAAGAAGCGAGGACGGAATAACCAAACAAAGGCATTAGAAAAGAGAAAGAGAGAGAGGCTTTACTAGCTTGGTTGGAGGATGGTGGTGGGATTATGCATGGCCCGGAGCGATATGAATATACGCAAGGACGGAAGTGGGGGGGGAAGGGGAGGAAGAGGAATAATGCGTTGAACGTGCGTCGGTCTCATCGCATGTGCTGTCGTCATGTGTCATCATCCCGTGTGACATGAGCTTCGGCGGCGACATGGCCGGCGTCGGCGACGGCGTTGGAGGCGTCGGCGGCGTCGGCGGCGTCGGCGGCGACGGCGCCGCCAGAGTTGCATTGCCGGGCATAGCGGCCGCTGGTGAGGAGAAGACCAAGAACGCCGTCTATCCGGTGAGGCATTTCGGCTGGATCGGAAAAAAAATTGTCAGACACGTCGATCACAGAAATTGAAAAATAGAGAAATTATTCTTGATATTTTTGTCTCTCCCTCCTCCCAAGGAGGACGGATTCGGCGAGCGTAC
>JAAUYM010091096.1_pt1 | contig 13560 bp, 12 predicted proteins | sample 7278001 | NCBI WGS metagenome assembly JAAUYM01 (sample SAMN14350224, study PRJNA611818) | marine sediment metagenome | isolation source: surface marine sediment (1.8m) | place: French Polynesia: Moorea | collected 2018-08
ATTTTTAACTCCGTTCACAAGCCTGTCAAAGGCCATATACATGCTAAACTAAAGCCAGGCTTGTGAACGGAGTTAAAAATTGACCGCCGTTCAAGGAGTTAGGCGTTATTTTACCTCCTTAATTATAAACGCTGTTAATTTTTTACCGCTAAACGCTAAACGCCAAAATTGGCTTTTTTAACTCCGTTAAAAATAATCCTGTCGGGAAGCTCTTCCCCCCTTTCTTTCTTTCTTTCTTTCTTTCTTTTTTAACGATAAACGCCCTGAGCGCCGGTACCGCTGTTGGCTGTGAACGATAAACTCCTGAACGGAGAGAGATTTTTGAGCTCCTTTAGCGCTAAAATGCCTATTTTTCTTGAACGCTCACAAGCCTGGCCTTTGATTTAGTCCAGAACCTCAATTTAGGAAACCTAAACATTGTTAAAACAAAGTTTCACTTACCGGTAGTAGTAGCCTCATCTTTCATCGTCAAGAACTTTTCTTAAATGTGGCATGTGGTGATAGCTTTTTAATTCCATGGGAACGCTGATTCAGGGGGGTTCTGAAAATAAACAAACACCCACCAAAGAAAGGGAAGAGAGGTTGGTGGGGTGGGTACTGGGTGGATGGGTGGGGTGGAGGAAAGAGCAAAGGAAGTGTAGTAGCCGGACAGGGGCCATCGTCGACGGAGCAACAGAAAAGTACTGGTCTGGAGCTGGAGTTGGAACTGGGAGGACCGTAGTGAGTGAACAGGTGCGGTGCGGACGTGTATTTCGTCTTCCCTCGTCTTGTTTGGAAACGCCCCAACCGCCCAAGTACCACCACCAGCACAGCAGCAGCTGCTGCCCAGTCAATTAAGTGAAACAAGGCACTGAGCGCACGGCGCCGGGTCCGGACGGACGGGTGCGGGCGAGCATTGCCAACAGCAACAAGGGATCCCGAAGATGTCTAGCCTGCAGAGCTGTTGGGGTCTGTTGTTAAGGTGAGTGGGGAAGAGAGGCGTGCGTGGAGTGGAGTGGTGGGTGGCCTTTGGCTGGTGGCGGTGGCGGTGGCGGTGGGGCAAGGAGCTCCTCTTAAGTCTGCCCAGTCATCACCGACACTTTCATTATCCTGCAGGAGTGGCCATCGCCGTCTCTTCAGCCCTCTCTTCCGCTCCCTGTCCTGTCACCGCGCCGCAGTCACCAAGGTCCACAGGGAGACTTACCTGCGCACCTACCCAACCGTCCTGGTGCTGCCGGACGGGGCGACGATCAACATCAGGTACCACCTGCCCAGGAAGATCATCAAGGTGAGGAATGGCAAAATATTTTGGATTTTTGCTGTTGGTTCAGGTGTTGGATTTCTTTTTTCAGCTTCCCATCGACTTGCACAACTGCAGCAAGGAGGATCTGCGCAGGATCAAGCACTTGCGCAGGCCCAGGGACAAAATCGAGGCCGAGGAAGAAATCACCACCACGTTCGACCCGCTCAGATACCTGAGCAAATCATAACAATTGCGCTCCTGGAAACATTTCACGTGTCACGGACAAATAATATTAATTTCGTTAGTCACAGTTAGTGTCACATTAGAAAGGAGAAGATGGACGGCTTCACGAAGGTGGGGGGCGAGGACGTGAAGGAGGGCTTCCTGTGCCCAATCTGCATGAAGGACTTTGGGGACGTGCTGCAGCTGCAGGTGCACTTCGAAGACGCTCACTCCAAGGAGGATCCCGTCTTCCTACAGAACGTCAAGGAGCTGTTTGGAAAGGCCAAGAAGAAGATCCTGCAGAAGGACGGCAACGGGGAAGACTCGGCAAACTCGTCCTTTGTCTCCTCCGCCGACGCCTCCTTCTCCGCCCTGGCTTCCGCAGTCGGGAACGAGGCCAAGGCCATCTTTGGGGGCGGGGGCGGGGGCGGGGGCGGGGGCGGCGGAGGAGGAGGAGACGCCGGAGAGGTCGATCCCGTCACAGGGGTGCAGCTGGACCTGCCACGTCCGCTTGCCGCCGCCGCCGCCGCCGGCGCCGTCAGTCGCACGCAGGAGTTTGTCCGCGAGCGACGGAGAAGACTCGATCGCAACAAGAGTGCCAATCAGGTAGAAAAAGCGATTGAGAGAAGGGTTTCTCCAACTCTCAGCCAGAAATACATACGTACACGTAGTGCGTATCAAATTTTCCAGCAAAAAAATGTCATGGTTGTGGTTTTATTTCGTGTGACGAAAAAATTAGCATGCCAAGTACCTATGTGTCTTTCCTGAAAACAACATCCTAACAGTAAGTACGTAAGTTGGTGACACTGACGTCACCGTGCCGCATATAGTAATCAATCTTGACATCCCGACAGGTTCTCGTTCGTCTGGAGCGTCTCCTGCGCGACCTGCCCTCTGACCCGTCCCGTCGCCGCTCCCACGAGCAGTCCGTCGTCCCGTGGGTGGACGAGGAGCTCGTCAAGCTGTGTCCGTCCTGCGCTAGGTCGTTCGGAATCAAGAGGAGGAAGCACCACTGCCGACTCTGCGGGGCCGTCATGTGCGGGGAATGCTCCACGCAGGTCGACTTTGACTTCGCGCAGGGAGTGCTCAACCCCGCGAGTGTGTCCAAGTTCAAGCGAGAGAGGGAAGAGAAGAAGGAGGAGGAGGCCGAGAGCGAGGCCCAGGGCGAGGGCGAGGAGGAGAAGGCGACGTCAAAGAAGGGCCTTCTGTTCAGAGCCAAGCTGACCGGGTCACACGAGAGTCTCAATACGCTGGCCAACTTGATGGAGCAGCGGATGACCGAGCAGCACTTCAGGTCATGCCACAACTGCCGGAGCATTCTTGAGCGCCAGGCGCGGCGAGCAGAGGCAGCAGACGCCGGAGCGGAACACCTCCTGGCCCAGTTCTACGACCGCCTCCAGGTGCACAAACGGGAGGGGCAGGAGCAGGTACGGAGGAGTAAAAAGAAGAGAAAAGAAATTGCGGTAGTGTGTAGAAAATATTTCACTCCGTTTGCAGAGCGAAGCGTACCGAATCTCCGTGGAAAGCCTGCGAGACGGCGACGACGATCACGACCTTCGAGACGTCCGCGCCCAGCGGGTCAAGCTGCTCAGGATAGCAGAGAACATCGACGCCATCTCCGGTCGGATCGCCCGCCTGGACGCGGAGCCGCCGGGCCCGGGCGCCGGAGGGGGCACCAGACCGGCGGGTCCGGCCAGGCTGCAGCTGCAACGGCGAATCAGGCAGGACGCGGTCAACTTCGTCAAGGCCACCCTCGTGGGGCTTCCCGACGCGCCCTCCGAGGACGAGTTCGGGCGCCTGCGCGCCAGGAGGGTGAAGGAGGCCGAGGAGCGGGTCGAGGAGGAGCGGAGGACGGCCAGGATGGCCAAGGAGAGGGCGGAGAGGCAGGCGGAGCAGGCGAGAAGAAACAAGGCATTTGGAGGGAGGAGAGGCGCAACTAGTCCAAGCAATCTAGGTCAGTTTTGTCATACCGTACATTTTGAGCACTCGCACGTTATTAACCAGCCAGTGCAATTCTTCCCTCCTCCACCTTCACCACCACCAGCAGATCGTCCCAAGACGTCCGTGTCCGTCGGGTCCGGCTTCGTCCTAACCTCGAGCGCCGGCTCCTTCACCTCCTCGGACGACCCCATGGTGCAGCAGATCCGGAACCTGCGCGAGTACATCCGGGAGGCCAGGCGACTGGGGCGACGCGACGAGGTGGCAGCCCTGGAGGAGAACCTGCGGGAGCTGCAGTCGGAGTTCCAGCGGACACAGGGCGAGCGCAGGGAGCTGGAGGACAACTTCAACGACTTCAAGGGCATGTTTCACAAGCACTCCCCGAAGAAGGCGGAGGAGGGGAGCGGAGGGCAGGGTGACGAGTCGGTGGAGGCCGCGCAGGAGTACGTGGACATCGACGAGTACGACGCTTCCGGGAAGAACCCCTTCTTCGACGAGTAGAGCGACCTGTTTCTCTGTCACGAAACTCGCATGTTAATACTACGTATATGATTACCTCTTTTTTTTGCACTGAAAATAATAATAGGTGCGGGTCGTAAATGCAGTTGGCTAATCTTATCGCTGCGTCTAAATCTCTCATTTTGACCCTTATAATACGACAAATGTGTTTGAATTTCGGCTTTTCACTGATTTGCCGGATGGATGTGTAATATACCCTATACACGCAGCAATTTGCCGAGAGCCGATAGATAGATCAGAAAGGGATCGAGTATCTCGCATTTCCCCTTTAATGTGCTTAATTTTTTTTCTCCCATGGACTTAGGTACTGGTGTACACACTGCGCGGTGGAGTGTCTGTGTGACCGTCTTAAGCTAAGGCGTTCACGATTCCCGTTCACGCCTAATTGACTGCCGCAGATAAAACCTCAATTTGGGCCAGCCCGTGCAGCAAGGTCGACAATTTCGAAGGCGGCGGCTTCTGAGAGAGCCGATCCCTTCTCCTAAGTGATGATGATGGCTTCGGTCATGCATGGGCGGCTGTAGTCCCTAAGCTTTTTATTGTATGCACTACTAACTAGGTACATATTTTAGCATTTCTCGTCCTATGTGTCAGTTCCGACGTTGTTAGTATCTTGTGAAGATAGTTCAAGATACGATGATGTTACGAGTCCTAAGAGGCAGAGAACTTTGTTTTGTACTGTACAATATGCTTCTGCACGATCTCTCTCTCTATCTCATGCTCATTACGTAGGCGAGATATCTCTTGATAAGTCACTCTCGGAAATCAAACACGAGTCGACTACGGTGCTCGGAAGGCTGCAGGTGGAGGTAGCTCACACCCATAGACCTCAATGCGTTTCCTAACTTTTTTTTTCTTGTTAATACCCTAGTTACCAGCTTACAACCTTTGTTGGGGCGAAATTGCGATACGGAAGAACATTTTTTTTTGTCGTTTAAAGACATGCCCGGCTCGACCAAGTCATCCGACTCCTCGCGCGAGGCCTCCACGGGGGATCCCGAGCAACCAGTGGTCCTGGAAGACGCCGCCAAGAGGCAAGAATGGGACAATCACTGCGAATTCTTCCTCTCTAGTTTGGGATTGGCCGTGGGGCTGGGAAACATCTGGAGGTTTCCCTACATATGTTATGCCAATGTACGTACGCATAATTAATTTTATGTAAAAAGTAATAAATAACCAACGACCCGTCTTTATGCCTTGCCTAGGGAGGAGCCACTTTTCTCATCCCATACATAATTTGCTTGATTCTTGTGGGCCTTCCTGTGTTTTTCCTGGAAATGCTGATGGGGCAATACACCGGACTGAGCTGCACCAAGATCTACTCCAAACTCTTCCCTGGCATCAGAGGTCTCGGCTACGGGATGCTCTCCATCCCTCTCATCCAGAACTTTCAGTACTGCGTGATCATGGTAAGGATTTCGTGAAAGCGTTTGTCACGGCTAGAGAGATTGAAATTACTCGTACATCCTTGGATTGAAATGTTCTCAATCAGCGAACGGAACTCCGCCTTCTATGTATACGTACAGTAGATATGTGTGTACGAACCTGATGTTTCTTGCATGTATAGCAATAGAAAACCTGCTACTTTGAGGACTCAAGTATCTGCGCAGATTTTTTTTTTTTGAAAAATAAGCAATTAAACAATAGTTACTACTACAAACATTGTAATAAATTAAGAATCGTGGTTCTTTTTTTTCCTTCGTTCTAGGCGTACTCTCTGTACTACATGTTCATGGGCTTCCGGTCCGAGTTGCCTTGGGGAGAGTGCAACAACGACCTCGACCCTGACTTCGCCAGCCCCAACTGCTACACGGTGGAGGAGGCCGACCGCTGCAACAGGGACCAGACCTTTTACAACCTGGAGTGCATGGACGCCGTCGACTTCTGCGCCGAGCGCGGGTGGGGTCTTTACTACTACAACGAGGACTACCCCGGCTACTGCTACCCGTACGCCATTGACCTGAACGTCAGCACGGTGGAGGAGGCGCTGAAGCCCTTCGACGAGATCGAGTATCGCGCCTCCGCCAGCGAGGAGTTCTGGTACGGCTACATCCTGCGCATCGCCTACGCCAACAGCACCTTGGACGAGGACGTCAGCAGCTGGAGCCACTGGGGCAACATGCGGTGGGAGCTGGTTGGCTGTCTGGCACTGGCGTGGATACTCATCTGCCTCTCGCTCATCAACGGGGTTCAGTCATACGGGAAAGTCGTCTATTTCACCACGCTCTTCCCGTAAGGAAAAGGAAACATCAATACATGTAATATGTTGGCGCTTAATGACGGCGTGGCGACGTGCCTACAGGTACGTGGTGCTGACCATCAGCCTCGGGTACGTAGCAACTCTGCCTGGATTCAAGGAGGGCATCGAGTTCTACATGGTGCCGGACGACTGGAGCAAGCTGTTCGACATCAACGTTTGGAACGATGCGGCAGGTCTGGCTGGGAGCTTTTTTTTTTTTCTTTTAGATGTAGTACTGTACTACTGCAAAAAATACAGCACCACCGTCAGTAGCAAATTAAGTCAATACCACCCAACCAACCACTTGAAGGGGGGCTACTTTTGATTTTTTTTTCTTACTCTGATTGCAGGTCAAATCTTTTACTCGCTTAGTGTGGGAACTGGCAGTCAGTTGCTGTTGGCCTCTTACAACGACTTTAAGAACAACTGCCACATTGACGCGCTTCTCATCGGCTGTTGCAACTCGCTGACGTCCCTGTACGCCGGCTTCACCGTGTTTGGCGTGATCGGGTACATCGCCCAGATGAAGAACGCCGAGATCGACGACGTGGTGACCCAGGGCCCAAGCCTGGCCTTTATCGTCTACCCGGAGGCACTAGCTCTCATGGACGTGGAATGGCTCTTCTCCTTCCTCTTCTTCTTCATGCTCTGCCTGCTGGCCGTGTCCTCGCTCTGCGGATCTATGGAGGCCATCGTGGCGGCCATTTTCGACGAGTTCCCGCAGCTCAAGACCAAGCGGCCCCTCGTCATGGCGCTCAGCTGCCTCTTCTGCTTTCTCTGCGGACTGAGCATGTGCTTCGAGTCTGGGATCCTCATGTTTACCCTGCTTGACAAGAGGACGGCCAACGCCATCCTCATCATGGCCTTCGTGGAGATGGGCAGCATCAGCTGGTTCTACGGTATCGGCAACGTCATGCGCCACATCAAGACCATGGGAATCCGCATGCCCAAGTTCATGGAGTACTTTTGGATTATCTGCTGGAGCACCGTCACGCCGCTCCTCATCTTCATCGTGACCGTGCTGGCCTGGGTGGACTACGTGCCGGACAACTTTGAGGGCGTGTACGAGTACCCGACGGCCGTGCAGATTATGGGTTGGGGCGTCGAGCTGGAGTCGCTCTTCATCGTGGGCATCATCAGCTGCTACGTCGTGTACAAGAGGGCGAAGGCGGGCAAGTCCTGGGCCTTCGTACTGCCAGGTCCCATGATGAGGCCCAATCGGCACTGGGGGCCGCGCCCGGACAGCGGACTGCCGCTCAACGCGTGGAGGAGGAACGAAGGGTACGTCAAGGACGACGGAGACGACGAAGACGATTAAGAGATATAAGTAAAGAACAGTACCGTACTTGCTTACATTTGAATGCCGTGCCATGCGTGTACACAAATAAAGGTTAAAAAAAATACGCAATTTGCAATTTTTGTTTAGCTGTAATTATCTTTTTTTCTTCTGCTGCTACTTGCAGCAACTGACGATAAAAAGGTCTCCTATCCAATTCCCATACTGTCCGCACTTCCCGTGGCACTTGATCGAAGAGCTCCCGAACGTGATCTGCTTGATGTAGGTGTCGGTCGCCGCGTACTGGTTGATGGCCCTCAGGTGGCCGCTGGCCCTGGTGAAGCCGGCAGGGCAGGACCCGCTTGCCAAGATGCAGTACCTACCAGATGGCCAGCCTGGTAAAAAGAATGCTTTGTGTATTAGCTTTAAAAAATATCGTCAAACTCTACCAAGTACGACTACCCTGTACAACTCACCAGGCAACGTAGCAAGCTTGTTCTCTGCCAGGGCTGTCCTCGAACCAAGTTCATTGCCAAGGTGGTTCAGCTCGCCCCTAACCCCTGCAATCTTGTCATCCATCATCTCTTTCGCCATCTCCAGCTCTTTTTCCAGCCTGGCTTGAACCAGTTGGGGACTTAGACTGGGGGTCTGCTGCTGGTCCTCCAAATCTTGCGACACCCTCACTGCGATCGTCTGGACAGATTCATACCTGGACCAGGTGAACGTTGGATTATGAGCAAGTGCGAGACATTTCACCATGAATAAGAATATTTTTCCTATTACTATTAGCTTCACCTGTGCACCTGAAGGTTAGCCACGGCGATCGAGGTGGAAGTGTTGAGGGCGGACAAGTTGAGCCTGAAGAGCTTCATGGGCTTCACCCTGAAGACGTCCCCAGTCCATTCGACATGGGTGTGCCTCTCACGTAGGACGTTCAACACATCTTCCTTCTGGACCTTTCTTTGCTGGTTGTTCTCGGAGCCGCCGCTCCCCTTTACAGAGAAGATCTTGAGGAAGCTTCCTCCTGCGCTCCCCTGTTTGGAACTGGACTCTGCTTCCTCCGTCAAGATGAAGTTTCTGCTGTCAGTCGCGTCTTTGCTCAGCGCCTTGTTCAAGTATGAGGCGATCTTGTCGGGTCTGGCCCAGGAGGGGTCCCAGAAAACCGAATTCCACATGTGGGGCTGGAAGTTGGCGGTGGAGACCTCCTGCCGGCCGAGCACCCTCTCCAGGAGGTTGAAGACGGAGACGTCGTCCCCGGTGTCGATGTAGTCGCTGTCTGTCGTGACGGACGCCACCACCTTGGACGTCGTTTCTGCCGCCACCGTCTTCAGGTCCGAAGAGGTGACGAACCTGACCGCGTTGTCGTCACCGGTCTCCGGCATATTCTGCAGCCTGGTGAACAGTCTCCCGGCTGTCAAGCTGGAGCCAGTGACGGCCACTCGTCTTCTAGACGACCTCTGGCCGTTGATGATGTACTCCAGCTCAAGAGCGTGGAACATGTCGGGACTTTCTTTCATCGCTTGGGCAAGCGACAGGCAGGTATACGAATCTCTAGAAGAAAAAATTATCTTTTACACTATGTAGTTACTGCAAACTGCACAGAAAACCACCGACCACACCTGCAGACAAAGCGAAAGTTGATGACTGCCGGGAGGTGCGTGTTCGCCCTCCACCGGTCCTGGAGCCTGAACGAAGCTTGGGGCTGCTGCTGCGAGTTGAAGCTGTCTTCCCTCCAGACCATCCTCACCTTCTCCATGGGCAACATTTCCACGTCCTCCATTTCCAAATCTGCGTATAATGACTATGCTAGATAAACTTAAACCTTTCAGTAAGATTGAGCCTACGTTCGTACTTGGTCTCGTCTCGTCCTTGAGGTGCCTGTAGACCGCCTCCCTGGCCTCTACGGACCACATGAGGATGTCGAAGGTTGTCTCCTGCATGCCCGTCACCACGTTTAGGCGGGTCCGAGCGGAGTCGTGAAGGAGGTACACCAGAGGCATCGCGTAGTACCTACATGTATGTATGTAATAGCAAACAGGAAAAAGGAAGTTTTGAGCAAAAGATTTAACGAATGCAATTTTCCAGCTCCTCTACTACTATGCACTGGCACGTTCCTTCCTGGCGTGTTGGCATGCTCCCACACTGAGATGTGGCCGGCGCCGAAAGGGACGCTGGTGATGGACTGCGGAGAGAGGCGGATGTTCCAGTAGCCGCCCCCGCCATTGCCGCTGCCACTACCAGGTGCGTTCGTCCTGACCGCCGTCGCCAGCGTCGCCAACAAGAAGACGGTCCTCACCATCACGTACTACTAGTACCTAAACACAAGACCTCGATGTTGTGGACTGGACTGAGCGTTGGGGTTGTCTGAGAGGAGGCTACTGTGATGCTCCTCGCATTAGTACGCTGTTGGCAGGCGGAAATTCTGAGTCAGAGTTTTTTCCCCTTTATCTGGAAAAGAGAAAACACCCCGTTTTGACTCGGTTATGATACGAGAACGCTTCTTTACTACTGGGGGAGGGAGAAATGGGAAATCCGTTATACCTCGCATTAAAAACTATGCGATTTCAACAACAACAAAAAGGGAGCGGTTAGCACCAACGTGTGACTCAGAGGCAACAGGTGGAATGTAAACGTTTCAGGTGCTAATACCACGAATAAATGAAATTAATGAAAATCCTACTTTAAAAAGAATTGCCGGGTCAGATAGCCCAGCAGTTCGGCATTGAATTTTTCTCTCTCTCTCTTTAAGGTCGGCCCTTTCACGCTGGGTAGACACGTGAGCTATTTTTTTCCCTCCCCCAGGCTCAACAAGCGAAACACGCGGCTAGCACCTACCGTAGGTACAGTAGTAACCTCGGATAAAGCAACAGAGCTTCTATCCTTCAAATTCAGAGAATTTTACCTGTTCCAGACATCTCGACGGGACTTTTAAGTTACAAGCGTAACAAATTTAGATTGGAAACATGCAATGGAACATGTCATTAGAATACCACATAAGTGTCACCTTTTTTTCTTAAATTTGTTAAAATCCTGCCGGGAGGAAATTTTGTTTGTTTGCGAATTAATATGGGAATCATCGTGTTGCGTGGGTCTTCATCAAGGAAGTCGCAAGTGGGAGCCCGCGACACAACTCTCTCACTCCCTCTCTTTGTCAAAGGATTCTGTGGGAAGTCGGGATGGAAGTTTCCGAAGGCCCTCTTTCTCTTGCGGGAGACAGTGGGAAAAAGTGCCAGGTAGTTCAAGGTTTCTGTTGAAAAAATGAAGAAGAATAAAGACATGGTTCCACTCATAGCTTAAAAGTGTACTAGTAGTATTAGATAGTACAGTAATGGCCACCGTTGTCGCCGTTGTCAAATCGCTTTTGCTTCACGAACGTTGCCGTCGTCGTTAGTGAACATGTCTAACTCGATTTCACGGCGCTCATAAAGGTAAGTTTGAAGCGGCCTTTTCGTCCCCCCCCCCACCTAGCTACCTCAAACCCAATATTCGTCCCTGGTCCATTAATGACAGCTTCTGGGAAAAACAGTCAGGCATTTCACATAAAAAAAAAATAAAAAAAAATAAGTAATAAAAAGTTGCCATCTCATCGTCATACTTCCTTTGGCCGTCGTCCTTCCTCCCTTCCTCCCTCCGCTCCGGCGCCTCCTCCTCTCCTCCTTGGCCCCATTAGCCATGCAACAAAGCAGCATTATCGACCTCTCCTTCCTCCCCCGACTTCGAATCTGCACAACAGTCATCATCGTCACAGTCGACGACGCCCCTCCACTCCACCCCCCGACCTTCGAGCGACAGGAGGGGAGGGGAGGAGAGGGAAGAGATGGAAGTGTCGTCCTGCACGGAACTACTTACGCTCTGTTCTGAGCTGCGGTGGCGACGGCGGCGGCGGCGGCGGCGGCGGCGACGGCCTCCAAAATGTCAGATCCAGAGCTTCCTTCCTTTTCATTTCTTCTTCTTCTTCTCCCTGCTCGTATTCGAAGAAGAAGAAGACGGCAAAGTAAGTTGTGTCGTCGTCTGCTCCACAGCCTAGACGACGCGTGCGTGCGTCATTGAGGAAGCGCAATTAGCCGCCTCCTCTCCTCTTAATCCCAAACGTTGGTACTACCGTAGTGCTAACATGTCGACGGATGAATAATTGTCGGGAAGGAGTGGGCGGGAATGGGAACCGTTCCAAGCTGCTATAGTCCCCAATTTGAGCTCATGGTCCCTTTTTTTCTGCGTGACACGCCCGGCATCTGGGTCAAGATCGCCGGTGGCCGGATGTTTTGAAACTCCCTCCTCCCCCGACGCAAGAGGAGAAATAGCGTTGAAAGGATTGGTATGACGAGACGGGGAGTGCCCATCGTGCCAAGAGCTCCTTTCCACGCTATAACACGACTTGATACTATAACATTTTCTTCTTCTTCTTAATGGGGGAAGGGGATTTTGCACGCTTTTTTTTTGCAAGAGGGATTTGCCAAGTCTTTGCAAGACGACAGATGAATCAAACAGAAAGATTCAGGATTCTGTACGTACGCTGGTAGCAGCAAAAAGAAGAATGAACATGTACCCCCTGTACAAGAATTGAAACAAAGCACCGCTGTGGTTTTTTTACTATTATTATTATTTCCTCCACCTTTACGGGGGATCGCCTTTCTTTGTTGACCCCCTCCTTTCCCCATGGAGACCTTGTCGGCCATTGTGAGATTCTTTTGGAAGGAGGCGGGGCGATGACGATAAGAAGACCAAGAGATTTTTTTGCACCTCATCTCCTCCTCTTCTTCACCGTCCGTGAATGTTGAACTCTCTCCCTCTCTTCGCTCCCAATAAGGCCCTCTTGATTATGAAGGCCCTTCCCCCCTCCCCCGCTGCACAAAAGGTGTAATGCTCCTCCCTCCTCCTACCCTCCCACTCTCCCGTTCCTCTTTTACAAAAAGGAAGATGATGGGGGGAATCTGAATTTACGAGGTCGGAACTAAGAGACGCCTCGTCTTCTTCTTCTTCTCACTCACCCCGCGCAATTCGCATCTACTGATGAGAAGCCACAAGGGAGGCAAAGCAATCCCGTCGGTGAAGGACCCTCCTCCTCCGGCCTCAAGAATGTGTGGTGTCATGTCACGGGTGGTGGGGGGAGAAGATGAGGAAGGCGCGCTCGCTGTTTATGGAATTGCTTCTTGGCAACTTGGAACGGGATCTTGACTTTTGATTCGTTAAAAGCCGCAACCTTGATTTGAGAAAGGACGAGAGAGGAAGGGGTGGAGAAAAATGTAAATTCTTTTTCCATTAACAGCAGAGTAGTGCGTAAAACAGTGCTGCCGGGGTCAAGCTTATCTTTTTATTCATGGGAAGCTTTAACTCTCCTCCTCTGTCTGTCTGTCGTACTTTACGGCGTTTGTCTCTCAGTTTACGACAACCATTTCCTCCACCACATACTTCCTCCCTCATCGACAGTAGGCAGATAAGGGAAAGGAAGGTCTGGGGAAAAAAATTCCAGCATTTTGTGTGATGGACGTTTCTGGGAAAAAGTTTTGTATGGCCGTGAAAAAAATTCGCTTTCCTGCGTCCCTCCCCTTCCCCTCCTCCCCCCCCTTCCCCTCGATCGAAGGTTGTCGCAAAAGCCATCGACGTTTTGTGGAAGAGAAGAAGGAGGAGGGAGATCGAGACAGGCGATAGGGAAAAGGAGGAGGTAGGAAGAAGATTTTGACTTGGATGATAAACTCCCATGTGGAAATTGCCACAGCAAACGTGAAGATGATGATGAGAATTCGGCTCAAAAGGAACAATCAATGCGCTCTGCAACAACGCGTAGAGTAGAGAACACAAGCAAATGCACAAGCAAATACGGCTGAGAAAAAAAAAAAGAGACTCGATGCTTTTTCAAACCCCAGCAATCAGCATGCACACAAATCGCGGTTTTTAGCTATTCATCCATCAGGCAGAACCAGGATTAATAGTAGTAGCACCAGGGCACAGAGGCAGCAGAGTAGTCCAAGGCTGACGGAATGCGAAATGGGAGAAAATCGTACAACATACGTAGTACCGGTAGGTACAGTACGTAGATGGTCAAGCGGACAGAACCGACGTTTGCTCCTTTCCATCTACCGAAAAAAAAGAAGAAAAAAAAAAAGATACAGAAAGGTTCTTTTTTTCCGAGGGCGCGAGATGCAG
>JAAUYM010135130.1_pt1 | contig 13560 bp, 21 predicted proteins | sample 7278001 | NCBI WGS metagenome assembly JAAUYM01 (sample SAMN14350224, study PRJNA611818) | marine sediment metagenome | isolation source: surface marine sediment (1.8m) | place: French Polynesia: Moorea | collected 2018-08
CTCCTCCTCTTCTCTTCCTTTTACTCCTCTTTCTCCTCCTCCTCTTACTCCTCTTCCTCCTCCATTCTGTACTTGCCTGGCGTCTCCCTCCAGCGTCCACCCGTCGGCGCGCCGCCGGATGTCCTCCGGGCTCCACATCGGGGGCAGCACCGACCTGGGGGGGACAGGGAGGGTTGCCAAAAGCAAAAAAAGATGAGCCAATGTCTCCTCCACAACCCCCAAAAAAGTAGCAGAAAATAAAACAATTTCTTGCCCCCTTATTTTAAAAGTTTTTTTTTGCATTTTTGTCAACAAATTTCAAGCCAAAAAATGCTTTAAAAATGGCCAAATTTGGATTTTCAATCTTTGCAAACTGTCAAAAAGCAATGTTCCTAGGTTAAATTTTGGATTTTGTTCTGCTTCTTTTGTTTACTTTTTTTTTGTTTTTGTCCTTCCTGCTGCGTCAGCTGACTCTCTCCTCTCCCTGTCTCGCAATAGAGACCATGGAATTCTCATGATTTGGAAAGGAAGCTGCTTTTTTCACCCCATATTTGTATTGTCTATGTGTAAACAGCTAAAAGAGCAACAAAAAAGTTTATTTAACAATAATTATGATAATAATCTCCTAAGCTTTTTTTGTGTGATGGTTGTGTAGCTTAAACCAAGTTTATTAAATGATAATTGATTGAGAGTTAATAACAAACTTTTGAGGATCATCTCCGACTTGTTGGCTGGGTTTTGAAGGTTGCCAAACTTGACATTGAAGTCCTGGAAAGGAAAAAAAAGTTGTTAGAGAATGGATCTAAGACTTCCAAGATGTCAAACTTGTGTATTATGATTTACTTCAATGACTGCAGTAAATTTTCACATGCTTTAAGTTTCATTCCATCCATTTGATTTGTTAAATATTTTATTGAAATGTTTCTGAGATGTCCCAATTTTAAATAATATCACTTTAAAAGCTCTCTTTCCAGGTGCTGAGACTACTATGTCTTTCATGCCATGGGAATTTTTAAGTAAGTTGTATCCACAAAAGGCAGTAAATTATGTGTAGTGGGGTCTTCCTGTTAAACTTATTAGTGAATTGATACAGCACCCTTGTACTACTACTATGTATTGTACAAACTGAAAAAAGGGAAAGTCCATCTTGCTTTCCTCCTCCTCCTCCTCCTCCTCCTCCTCCTCCTCCTCCTCCTCGTCCTCCTCTCCAGCAGCAGCAGCAGCAGCAGGCCTTTGCCTTCTTTCCTCCTCTTCCTCCTCCTCTTCCTCCTCCTGGAGGCTGTTTGTAGGAGGCCCCATTTCTTCCAAGACTTTGCTGCTGTTGCCTTTCCTCCTCAAGTTAGAGCCCCAGAAGCAGAAAGTGGGTAGCAACAGCAGCAACATCTCCCCACCACCACTACCAAAAGAGAGAGAGAGAGAGAGAGAAGAATCCTTCATGGCCACCTCCTCTTCAGCCTCCGGCGCCGGGGGAACCGGGGCAACCGGAGGAGGAGGAACCGGAGGAGGAGGAGGAGGAGGAAACTCAGCAGGTGAAGATGAAAAAAAATAGAATTTGACAAAAAATCTAAAAAACTGCTTTTCCCTGCTGCTAATTTTTCCGAGATTTACTATGACAGTTAAATGTGGGAAACTGCCTTGTCTGTCTCTCCTCCTCCTCCTCCTTTTCCATCTCCTCCTCCTCTTCCTCCTCCTCCTCCTCCTCCTCCTCCTCCTCCTCCTCCTCCTCCTCCTCCTCCTTTGTAGTCCTGGCCGTGGACCCCACCACCTGCTCCTCCTCGTCGTCTGAGCCTTCGCTGGAGAGCCTCCACCAGGAGATCGAGCAGCTGAAGAGGAGGATCGTGGAGGAGAGGCAGAAGCTGTGTGACAAGACCACCGCGCAGGTGAGGGAGTCCTCTCCAGTGTGTGTGTGTGCCAGAAAAAAAGGATGGCTCAGGTTTCACTATACAGTGTGTGCCAGAAAGAAAAATTGTCATTCTTTGTAACTACTGTACGTACGTTGGTGTGTGGACCTACTACAGTACTAGTGGTTCCAATGTTGTTTGGGTAATCCTCTTTTTCCCCCTTCCCCGCCCACCCCACCCGCCACCCCGTTTTTGCACAGGTCTCCGACGCCCTGGAACCGATCCAGGGGCTCAACATCAAGGTCCGGAGGAGCCTCAAGGGGCACAATGCAAAGGTAGTAGAAAAAAGGGACACCCAACCCAAAAAAGGGAAATTTTGAAAAGAAAGGATGCGAGAAGCTGCATGATGCAATAGATATATACTGTAGGTACATAGTAGAGAAATATAAATATATAAATATACAGTATAGATATATACTGATATATATGATAGATGATATATATATGATATATATATATATATTGCATAGGAAGAAATAAAACTTTCTGCCCTACCCACCCAGGTCCTGTGCCTGGACTGGTGCTCCGACCGTCGCCACCTGGTCTCCTCCTCCCAGGACGGCAAGCTCATCGTGTGGGACGCGTTCACCACCAACAAGGAGCATGCGGTCACCATGCCAACGACCTGGGTCATGGCATGCGCCTACGGGCCCTCTGGGAAGGTGGTGGCCTGCGGCGGGCTGGACAACAAGGTCAGGGTGGTGGGGGTCAGGGTGCCAAGGGGGGTGGGGTGTCAAGGATTTGTGCATAAAAACACAAGAAAAAATGGGAAAAGAATTCATGATTTTTATCTTGATTAGTCAAAACCATCTTCATCAACATCATCATGATCTTCTCCTCAGCTGCCCTTCCTTCTCCTCCTCCTCTTGAGCATTCTATGGGAACTCTGAATGTGTGTTCTCGACTTTTGTACCACCCTCTCTGGCAAACCTGAAAAGTGTTCCAGGAGTTTTGGCAAAAAAAGTGACCTTGGAGTCCCTGAAGAGACAATGTCTGGCAGTGCTGAATGCTTAGCTCCTTCTCTCTTTCTCTCCCGCCTCTTTCTTTCCCCCCCCCCCCCGCTGGCAACCCTGTCTCCCTTGTCAGGTGACGGTGTATCCGCTGGCCCTGGATGATGACGTCGCCACCAGGAAGAAGACGGTTGGGACCCACACCAGCTACATGTCCTGCTGCCTCTTCCCAGGGTCAGACAACCAGGTGGGAAGTCTGCTTCATCATGTTTCATGGCAGCACAGTATACAGTATAATAAATTATCATTGAATCCTTTAAAAAAATACATTGTTAATATTGTTATGTATTTTCACTTGTGGGCAAAAGTTATAATGGGCATTCTCCTTAGATTTCTGGGGGTTTTTTTGCAAGATGAAAAAAAAAATCACAAAAGCCTTTTTGTGTGCGTGCACACCAAAGCTTTGGAATGGACAAAGTGCAAAGCAGTATGTGCCAGACAAAAAGAGATGCACTCTCTCTGTTCCCCAACCAACAACCCCCCACCACCCCACCTCACCTCACCTCCGACCCAGGTGCTGACCGGCTCCGGGGACGCCACCTGCGCGCTGTGGGACGTGGAGTCCGGGCAGGTGCTGCAGAGCTTCCACGGCCACAGCGCGGACGTCATGTCCGTGGACCTGGCGCCGGGGCCCAACCCGAACACCTTCGTCTCCGGGGTGAGCAGAGATGCCATGTGCCATGGTCGTAGGTAGCACGAGTGGAAAGACACCACCACCCCTCCTCTATTCTTATAAACACACACCCTCTATTCTTGGAAAAAGACCCCCCCCCTCCTCCTCCATGCTTAGAAAACGACACCCCCTTTATTTACTGATTGTGCCTGATACATGGCAACCCTGTCCCTTGCAGTCCTGCGACAAGATGGCCTTCGTGTGGGACATGCGGACGGGCAACTACGTGCAGTACTTTGAGGGCCACGACTCCGACATCAACTCGGTCAAGTTCCACCCGTCCGGGGACGCCGTGGGCACCGGATCGGACGACGCAACATGCAGGTGCCGGAGTGGCTCTTGATGATGTTCTTCTTGTTGTTGTTGCTCTTGTTCTTGTTGTTGCTGTTGCTGTTGTTCTTATTGTTGCTGTTGGTGTTGTTCTTGTCGTTGCTGTTGTTCTTGGAATTGCGAGTCTTCTTGTTGTCTGAAAGTGCAGGTGCAGGAATGGAATTGCATGTCTCCTTGTTGCTGTCATTGTTGAACTGCTTGTTCTTGTTCCTGCTGCTGTTGAGTTCTACGAGTAACAGCACCTCATGTTGCTGCTGATGATGATGTTGGCACCAAACCTCCACCAATTTACTTTTTTTTATCACCAGGTTGTTTGACCTCCGCGCTGACCGCGAGGTGGCCAAGTACACCAAGGAGTCGATCCTGTTTGGCGTCAACGCGGTGGACTTCTCCACCAGCGGACGCATCCTCTTTGCCGGGTACAACGACTATGCCGTCAACCTGTGGGACACACTCAAGACCAACAGGATAAACATGCTCTACGGGCACGAAAACAGGGTGGGTGAAAACCTAGGAAGAATTAAAAATACTGGAACTGCAACAACAAAAAAGATAATTTAGCAAAAACATTGAATATTTGCCTCTAGAGGAAAACTATGATTGGTTGCACCAAGTGTGTTTTATGCCGCATTTGTTTATTTGAGAAAAAAAGGTTTTAGCTAGCTTATTACTGTTTTAATTTTTTGTTAGGTTTCCAGTTTGAAGTGTTCCCCGGACGGCACCGCCATCGCCACCGGCAGCTGGGACTTTTCACTCAAGATTTGGGCATAAACACCAAGAGAAAAAAGCTTTTACAAAATTTGTTTCGGGAAGAAAAAAAGCCATAAATTCAGACAGGTGTGTCACTTTTTGTTGTTGTTGTTGTTGGTACATACTGTAATTATTTTGACATGGAGGAAGAATTGGCAAAAACCTTTTGTCACCTTCGCACAAAAAAGGACACAAATGTGATTTTTTTTTAATTTCTTCCCTGACTTTTATGTCAATTCAGTGGAGTTTTTTTTTCGTCTCTCCCTTTAATTGGTGGGGAAAAACATCAGAATCCGCATTTATCGTTAGATGTTTTTATGATGATTAACATCTTGGCAGAAACAATAATAAATAACTTTTGCTCTTCCAATACTCGTCCTCCTCCTCCTCCTTCCCCTCCTCCTCCTCCTTCTCCTCTTCTTCCTCCGTCTCTTCTTCCTCCTCTTCCTCCATCTCTTCCTCCTCTTCCTCCATCTCCTCTTCTTCCTCTTCTTCCTCCTCTTCCTCCTCCTCCTTCTCCTCCTCCTCCTCTTCTCCAGGAGAAAAAAGAGCAGAGAGGAGGAAGAGGACCTGCCCATAAGTTGTTGCCGTCCTTGGACCCAAAAGCAGGATTGTTTATGAGGACCGGCTTTGCGCTCTCTCTCTCTCTGTCATGGAAGCCTCAGATCTGGAAAGGAAACCTCCCCCTATTTGTGTATGACTTTTTGTGCAACATGGAGGTTGAGTCCAACAAGAAAATTTGTCAAATGACTCATCAGAAGTTGTGCGGGTTTTTTTAGCAAATGTTTGCAACTCGTGGTTTTACAATGTGTGACTTCAAAGATGTTTTGAAAAACCTTATGTACTTATAATATGCAAAAATAAGGCCAACTCTCTTCAGATTTACTTCAATGACTACTGAATTTTAATGTGCTGTAATTTGGGTAACATCCATTTGATTTTAAACTATTTGAAACATGTTGCCAAGAAGAATTTACGGTTAAAAGTTTCTAAGATGGCTAAATTTTGAACAATGTCACATTTTGATAAGAAGTTTTCTCTCCAGGTCTGAGACTTCCTTCACCCTGTCCCTGTGGCCACAACAAGCAACACTTCAAACCTGAGGTTGAAGAGGGAAGGAGAGAGAGAGAGAGGCAGAGAGAGAGAGAGATTGTCTGGTCATGGATCCTTCCTGCAACAAGAAGAGATGGAAGGTGTTCTGCCGCCGCTGCGACATGTCCCCCGAGGCCCTGGAGCCCCTGACATCCAGGCCGGACCTGTTTGAGGTCGACCTGTGGCGGGGGCCGCTGCCCATGCCCAGGGAGGAGTTCCTCAGGAGGGTCAAGGGTCAGTCAGAAAAAAATAAGTGAAAATGAGCCTTTCCTTGGCCTTTGACTGCCAACTTGACTGTTGACCCTGTCAGGTTGCAGCGGGATCCTGTGCAACTACCCATTCCATCTGGGCGACCGGGTGGATGCGAAGGTCCTGCAGGCAGCTGGGACAGAGCTCAAGGTGGCCACAGCTGTCAGCTCAGGGCAGGGACCAGAAAACCAAGTTTACAGATGTCCACAACCTTTCATCATAAAGAAAAGAAAATGTTGATCTTGCCCCGGGCAGGTACGACCACATCGACGTGCCCGCGTGCCGTCTGGCCGGGGTCCGCGTGGGCCACACCCCACACGTGCTGGATGAGTGTGTGGCTGAGCATGCCGTCACCCTGCTGCTCATGTCAATGTACAGGGTGCCGCACTGGCTGCCATCGCTGTACGACGAGACATCCCCATCATCCTCCAGTGCCACCACTTCCTTTTCCTCCTCATCCTCTGTTCTGAAGGGCAAGACGGTGGGCATCGTGGGCCTCGGTGGGATTGGGGTCCAGTTTGCCCAGAGGCTCAGGGGGTTCGGGGCGGGGAGACTCCTGTACAACTCAAGGAAAGGCCGCATATATGGGCATAATTCATATTTCCCATATCCTCCTTTTACAAAAAAAAATCCCACAGGCGCAAGAAGCCCTCCTCCCTGACGTCCTCCCTGGGTGTGTCCTACTCCGACCTACCGACCCTGCTGTCTGAGTCTGACGCCATCGTCGTCTGCTGCTCGCTGAACGAGGAGACGCGTGGAATGTTCGACCAAGAGGCGTTCAGGCGCATGCGCAGAGGGGCGGTGCTCATCAACGTGGCCAGGGGAGCCATCATCAACCAGGATGACTTGCAGTGGGCACTGGAGGTGGGTGGCACTGAAGGTGGGTGGCGCTGGAGGTGGGCAGTGCTGGTGGCACTGGAGGCAAATGATGTTGGTCCTTTTTATTAGAGCATGGTGCCCAGATAACATCCCAGGTTTCTTGACCTACTCTTCTGGTACATTTTGGCCAAAAATCTTGGCCAGAAATCCAGATGTTGGGTGATGCAATGCCCACTTGCTTTTTTCCAGACCGGCGAGATCGGCTTTGCGGCCCTGGACGTGACGGTGCCCGAGCCCCTGCCCCCGGACCACCCTCTTCTGCGGGTGAGCGACTGCCTGGTGACGCCGCACATGGCCCCGTCGGCCACGGAGCCGAGGGGGGAGGTTTTCAAGATGGCGGTCAAGAACGTCGTCGCCGCCATCACGGGGCTGGGGGAGATGCCGGCAGAGATCAAATAGTGGAAGGTCTTCTTGTCATGCTAGTACATGTACACTATGTGCATTAAAAAAAAGCACTATGCTTAATGTATAGTGTAGAGTACATAGAATATTAGAATACAGTTGATAAGCATACTTGTGTCTGGATGAATTAAATATGGTGACGATTTTAACACGCCAGCTGTCTGGTCGGGTCCACCCACCGATCTGCTGCTGTAACAACATAAGTTGCATGTCTTCAAAACTGGCTTGGAGAGAAAAACATTTTGCAAAAGAAATCTGTCGGGCTTCAACTTCTTTCCCTTTTTTATTGTGTGACTTCTTTTGCTACCCGACCAACACACACCACACGTAGAACTGAACATGTTGTGACACTTGAAGAAGAAGGAGAGAAGAAAAGATATCAAGGTATGTCCGGTCTCCGCTTTGGATCAACAAGTTTCTCTGCGCTGTGTGTTGGTCGGGCACGCCCACGCAGAAGCCACAGAGGAGTTAACAAGTTACATACTAAATAAGCGTTTAAAATGTTCATTTCTCTATTTTTGGGCAGATTTTAAACCTTCACTTTTTCCAGTCTTGTTTGAAGAGAAACACCCTGTAAGAAATGTTCTGCTGCCCACACACGCATCCAAAAAAGGGATGGAGGAGGAGGAGGAGAAAGAGGAGGGGTAGGAGAAAGAGGAGGAGGAGGAGGAGGAGGAAGAACCACCCACTTCTCCTCCTGCCCCAATCTGTCTCCCTTCCTCTTCTACCTGTGCAGCCAAACCGACCAGACAACAACAAAAAGATCCAAAACTTTCGGTGGAAAGTGTTTTAAAATAAAAACCATAATGCCCAGGATGAAGGAGGTTGCACGCCTGTCTTGCCTGTGCACCGGCGCTCTGGCGGATCACTTCCACAGCGGCTTCAAGGTCAGCAGCAACAGCAACAGCAACGGCAGCAAAAGCAAAAGCAACAAAAACAAGAGCAACAGCAACAGCATAAACAGCAACATAACACAAGTAACAACACCAGCAACATAAACAACAACATAAACATAAACGGAAAGCGATCCAAAGTCCCGTCGGGTAGCCTTGCAACATGTCATAGTACACAACAAGGCACTGCTCCACAGGACCTCTGCACCAGTCGGCGCCATCACCACCACCATGATCAACACCGGCAGCAGCACCACCATAACCATGACCACCACCAGCAGCAGCACCATAACTACCATAACCACCACCATGACCCCCACCTTCACCACCTCCACCAGGACTCGCTCCACTGCCTGCCCTCCGCCCTCCAGGAGGAGATCTTTCTCAAGGTGGAGTCGGCGGCCAAGGCGGAGGAGGCCATCCTCGGGGAGGAGTACTACCAGGCACTCGCAGCCTTCATCAACGAGAAGACCAGGTCAGCATAGGGAGGGAGGGGGGGGGAGAGGCCTTACGTTCTCAACTTGCAAGGTCTTGCAGTCTCCACAACTTGGAAGATCTTTCATTCTCAACTTGGGAGACCTTGCTTTCTCAACTTGGAAAGGGGAAGAGGTTGACATATTTAACTTGAGAGACCTTACATTCTCAACTTGCAAGCTCTTCCATACTCAACTTGTGAGACCTTCAGTTTTCAACTTAAGATACTTACCATTTTTCCACTTGCAAGACCCTCCACTTTCAACTTGACACATCTTCTATTTCAGTATTCGCAATCTTTAAGACCTCTCAAAAATCTTTTTTAAAAAAACCCTGTAGCTTCAACTGTGATTATCACCTGATCTTCCTTTTTTCTTGGCCAGGTTCCTGCACCTGACCTCCCCCAGGCTATTCCAGGACAGCTCCCTGGCCCTGGAGTCCTTCCTGCTCTCCTCCTCTGCGTGCGGCTCCTTGCGCTCGGCCCGCCACTCCCTGCGCGAGCTGACCATGTCCAGGGCCGTGACCGACCTGGCCTGCTTTGAGTTTGTCCCGGTCCTGGAGGCGGTGGCAGAAATGACCCAGCTCAGGTCACTCACCATCCAAGGTTCTGCCAGCCACAACCAGCCACAATTTGATTAATTTGCAATTCAAGGTTCTCACTTGCTTCCCCCTCTCCTCACTTTCAACTCTTGGCCAGGACTAAATCAGGTGGACCTGGAGGAAGAGGACATGTTGAACTTCCTGAAGAACCTGGCCAGAAACTGCTCAAAACTTCAGGTGGAAGCAAGGAAATCCTTGTCTTAACTGTAAAAAAAAGCTACCCAGGAGACTCCTCAGCTCTCCTTTCCTCATTCCAGCATCTGGACCTGACTGACTCCACGCTGGACCACCGGTGCTGTGAGGAGATCTCCAGGATGTCGCCCAGCCTTGTCAGCATCTGCCTGGACCACTGCCGGGTGGAGACAGTGGGGGCTGCCCTGATCCTGGCCAGGCTCAGAGACCTGGTCAGGTTCGACTGTGATGACAAGCTCCAGACAGTCGCAGCCTTAGGGTGAGAAGAGAGAGGGAAAACATCTATTTCTCATCATCATCATCATCATTATTAGTGAGGGCGACCTGACTGGAGGCAGCAGGCTCCGCTCTGCCACCTTCCGCCACCTGCGAGGCCTGCGCCAGGTCTCCAGGGCCTGCCCTGAGCTGAAGAGCCTGAGGATCATCTACAGGGCCTACGAGGAGCCCGTGGGCACAGCGGACAGGCTGGACCAGGGGCTCGGGCAGCTGGACGGGTTCGCGGAGGGGGCCACAGTGGAGCTGGAGCTGCAGGGGATGAACCTGTTGGTGCCGAACCAGGTTTGACATTTTTTTTTGTCTTCCCAATCCCTTATCGCAGTGATTGGGTTTTCCTAACGCCAGGGCAGGCGTTATAGCAGCCAGAAAAAAAAAGAGAGCCCTTACGGCAACCTAACGCGACCCAAATTTCAACCCCATCGCTAAATTCCCGCTAGTGGTGTAGCCGTTGGTGTGGATCTAGTGGCACCAATGAGATGCTAACCTTTGCATTGAATGCTCCCCAGATGTCCCTCCTGCCGGCTTGCGGTCACAGGCTGGTGAGGCTGTGCCTGACCCAGGGCGAGTTCCTGCACCCGCAGGCCCTGAACCCCTGGGCCAGGCACTGTCCCAACCTCAGGGCGCTGGAGGTCGCCGGCTGCGGCACCGTCGCGGACGAGATGTTCGTCGGGGAAGTGCCGGAACTGGAGCGGCTCGCATTCCCAGGTAGCAGCTCTGCCCGACGGGACTTTTGGGTCGTCTTCTCGCAACAACAACAACAAAAAAAAAAGTGACATCATCAATGCACGATAGTCTAACGACATGTGTTCCGTTACATCAAGTCAAGTCAAGTCAGAATTGTTGCGATCGCAACTTTCAAAAAAGTCCTGTCGGGAAATCAGTACGCGATAAAACCCGACGGGACTTTTGGGTCATCTTCCAGAACAAAAAGAAACTGACCTTAATGTATGGCAGTCTAACAACATGTTCCATTGCATGGTTTTTTTTTCTTTTTCAAGTCAAAATTTGTTGTTTGGAGACTGCTACAATTTTTCTTCTTTTTTTTTTATTCTAAGCTTTCGCCTCCCAACCAATATCGGCACCACTAGTTCCACGCCGACAGCTATGCCACTAGTGGTAATTAGTGATGGGATTGAAATCTGGGGACGCTCCAGGTTGCTCCAAGGGTTCTCTTTTTCATCCACCGTTTTAACACCTGCTCTGGCGTTAGGACAACCCGGATATTGGTTGGGATCCTAAAAAAAAAAAACAAAGAAAAAAAAACCCAACTTTTTTTTCAAGCCCTGGAGGAGCTGCACTACGAGGGCGCCCGGCTGCCAGCCGGGTTGGCCTCCTTCCTGCTCGAGGGCTGCCGGGGCATCTCCAGGGTGACCCTGAGGGTGACCTCGGGGAGGTTCCCCTCGTCGGCCCTCAGGATGCTGGCGGACCCGCCCAGGAAGCAGCTCAGGGAGGCCAGGCTACACGCCCAGCGGGTTGAGGAGGACTTTGTGCAGGTTGGGAAGAGGGATCAAGTGAAGTAGCAACAGCAACAACAGCGTCAGGAAGAGGAGGAGGAGGAGGAGGAGGAGGAGGAGGAGGAGGAGAAGGAGGAGGAAGAGGAGGAGGAGGAGGAGAAAGAAGAAGAAAAGGAGGAGGAAGAGGAGAAGGAAGAGGAGGAGGAAGAGGAGGAGGAGGAGGAGAAAGAGAAGGAGGAAGATAGAAAGGAACTTAGGGTGTTTCCCCAAATAGTAATAAAAGTAAATACTGCGCAGCTCCACTTTTGGGGAAAACGTGAATGTTGACAAAAAAAAAATGTTTTTCTCCCTCTTCTTATGTGGTAAACTGGCGTGTGTCACTTCTGCCTTTTTTTTTCCTTTCAAAGACGTTCCTCCTCCCCCCCGTCCCTTCACACATTATGCATGTGGTGCCAAAAAAAAAAGATGTTGGCTGTCCCTGTCCTCACTGCAGCATCAATCATGCGGGGGGAAAAAGGGGGAGGTCTTTCTTCCTTCCTTCTCTGCTGTCAACCAAGAATTGGTGGTTTGAATCCCAATTTTTTGTTAAGTTGATGTTTGTGCAAAACGCCGAGGTGACAATTCTTAACTGTTTGTGTGTGTGTGCAGTCTTATGCACAAGGCAAACAGCATCTTTCATCTTTCTCCCCTCTCTCTCTTTCTCTTCGTCTTCCGTGAAGACTTGGCTTTTATCTCACCACAATGTGGGAGATGCCTCATATGATGATGATGCTCTGTACTACTAGTGGTCAGCGTCCTCCTCCTCCTTCTCCTCCTCTTCCTCCTCCTCCTCCTCCTCCTCCTCTTTCTCCTCCTCTTCCTCCTCTTTCTCCTCCTCCTCCTCCTTTCAGACCCATCCGGGGCCCATCATTCACTTCACCATTCTTTAGTGCGCGCACCAGCACAATGCATACAACAAAGTTATTTATTTTCCGTGAGCTCACTTGGGAAAAACCGGTGCGTCTTAAAAAAAAAGACCAGGAAGCATGTTGTAGCAGGGATAGATAGGCTCGAGTGACCCCTTTCTTCATTTCTCCTCCTTAATAATTCAGGAAGAATAAGGGTGATTGCACACACACACCTACTTTTCCCGGATATTGTACGAGAGAGAGAGAGAGAGAAAAGGTGGAGGTGATGCTCACTCACTTCTTCTTCCACGTGCGGATACAGGGTGGCAAAAACAACAACAAAAAGGTTGCTGAAAATTTCCCTTTATTGCTGCTTCAGCTTTTTTCTGAGGAAAAAAACCACGTCTTGGTAGGAATGGCTTTTTTAAAACACCCGGCATTTTTCCACTCTCCTTATAAACACCCTGTATCGCATTCGGGTCGGTAGTTCTTAAGAGAAAAAAAGGAGGGAAAAGAGGAAGTAGAGAAAGGAATATTTCTCTCTCTCTCCTTTTTTTGGTACTATGACGACCCCCCTTCGGTTTCCCATATCTTTTTCTTGTTTGTTTGTTGTCTGAGGTGGAAAAAAGGGGTTGGAAGGCAGTGTTGCCAACCGCCATGTTTCATGGCCGAAAATTGCAAGTCTGGCCTATTTTACACACTCCTTTTTTCACCATTTCAAAGCTTGGCCTTGGCCACTAAACTGGTGTATGTCTTTTCTCATAAAATTTGGTATATATATTGTCTCCCAGAAAAGTTGGCAACTCTGGTGGAAGGAGGCACCGCGGGAGGGGGGAAGGGGGAGAAGAGGCATCCTTTATTGTTTTTTTTTCCTTCCCATTCTCATCTCCCTGCCCTTCCCTGTCCGCGCACTTTTATTTCCCCACATAAACGCGCAGAGTTAATAAAATTGGTGCTGGCGGTGGTAGTGGTTGGGAGAGAGGGAAGAAGGAAAATATATGGGGAATCGCCGTGTTTGCCAAAAATAGTTGCAAATTCATTCCATTGGTCGGTCGGTGGGCGGAGTTTGGGAGGGACCCAATTAATTAGGAAAACTTCTTCCTAGCCCACCCCATTATACGCACCCACGTCGCTCTTCCCGTGTAGCAACGGTGAGGGTATGTAGTACCACAGTGGACAGGAACCTCCAACAAAGCAAAGAGTTGCCACAATTTGCAGTCTTTTGGGCTACATGTTGTAGTAAAGGCCCTCTTCTACTATGCAGTATCTATGTATCTATGTCTATGTCTATACCTTTATCTGATATATTCATGTCTCTGTCTATATATGTATCTGATATATTCAAGTCTATGCCTATGTTTATGTCTATGTCTACTATATCTATGTTTATGTCCATATCTATATCTTCTGTTTGTTTGTTTTTAACTCCCGGACCTACTCTCGGATTTTGTCCCGGAGGGTCCCTAGCCCATTCCCGCCATGGGGATTTGGGAGGAGTAGCTGGATTTCTCCCTCCAAA
>JAAUYM010053394.1_pt1 | contig 13559 bp, 20 predicted proteins | sample 7278001 | NCBI WGS metagenome assembly JAAUYM01 (sample SAMN14350224, study PRJNA611818) | marine sediment metagenome | isolation source: surface marine sediment (1.8m) | place: French Polynesia: Moorea | collected 2018-08
AAAAAGAAAAGAATGTTCTTTATTCCCTTTGGGAAGAGAAAGAGGAAGAGAAAGAGGAAGAGGAGGACATCCTTCTCTCTCTGTCTTCCTTCAAGAGGAAATAAGAACGGTGCTGGAGGCGAGAAAAAGTAGCTTTTCCATCAAGCACCTGTCCTATCCATGTGTGTGAAAACAGTCATGGGAGAAATGAGCAAAAGGAAGAAGAAAATTCGCAAAACGAAGGCCGGGAAAAGAGACGCCGAGCAAGCAGATTTAGCTTACGGTATGTCTTCCTTCTCCCTCTTTATTTCTTAAATAAAAGACGACAGGATCTGGGCGGTCTCCTAGAAATCTGTTGGCTCTCAGTTGGTCGGTTGAGTCGACTTTCGAGGGGGGAAAAACTTTTTCTTCTTTTTCCTTTGAGATAACCTCCAACCTCCCTTTTTTCCTTCCACTCCCTCGTTCCCCCAACTTTTGCCGCGAAAGAGAGGATGTATCGCAATCCATTTCCTGGTGGGAGGAGGAGAAAGAGGAGGAGCAGGATGACAGCAAAAGGAGATAAATTTGGGGAGGGCACAATCTTGTTCGAGCCTATCCTCGCTCCTAGGGAGACCTTCTTTCTCTCCTTTTTTTATTTGATTTCCGGCCTGCGGCCTCCTTCTGCCAAGGCGCAAATATCAGTCTTTGCCAAATTTACTGGCGATCGCGAGGGTTGTTCCCCCTCCTTCTTTCCCTTCCTCCATCCAGAAAAGAAAATGTATAGTGCCATATATTTTTTAGGCATGCTATGTAGTTGTAAGGAGAAATGATGCTAGAAAAAATCTTGGCCAAGAACTTTTTTCGAGCGTGGAGAAAAAAACTGGGTCCGATTTGAGGTTGAGGAAGCAATATAATTTTTGAACAAGTTTTTTTTCTGGGAGGAAGGAAGTCCTTGTGCTCATCACTCAAAATTTTTGTCGGAAAAAAACTTTGAAGCACTTTTGCTGATCTGATCTCTGTCTCTCTCTCCCCTTTGCAGCAATTCGTGTGGAAGACGTTCTTGCGCTCGTACTACCCGACCTGCCGCAAGGAGTGTTACTACCCGTCCATCATCATCCACAACCGCAGCTACTCCCTCAAGATCATCGACGTCCCAAACATACCAAATTACCCGGCCAACAGCTCATACAGCCAGCAGGACATACAGAGTGAGCGGTGCAATAGCTCTCGAAGACAAGTCTACGTATGAAGTTGGATGTTGTTAGTCCGGATTGGAATCATCCGTTCTGTTGCTGATCTTACACTTTTTTATTTTCTTCCCTCTTCTCCAATAGATTTACTCCATTCTCTGCAAGTTACTCCTTCCTCTCTTTCAGAAAAAAAATTCCTTTCAATTCAATCGAAGTGAAAAAATGGCCGGCCTCCTTACAGTACTACTAGTACGTGCGGAGATTGAAAAAAAGTAGTTGTTGAAGAGGAGGAAGAGGATAAGGAAAGTTGTGGAAGCTGCTTCCATCCTTCCGTCCCCCCTCCCTTCGGCTATTTCACTACATATTTCTTGCGCTTGATAGATTTTTCTCTTTTTCTCTCTCCTTTTCTTGGGAAAGGCGCCGCGCGCGTCAAGATTTTTTCAATTCTCTTCACGAACTCTCTCAAAAAGGAAAAAAAAATCAGTCTGCTGGCGACAACGGCGACGGCGACGGGAAAGAGGAGATTGAAAATTGAAAGTCGCCAGCAGAAGCTGGGGAGGAAAGAGGGAGATTTTATTTTTTTTCTTGCGTGTTACACATTCGCAGGATTCGTACGTACACGATTAAACAACCCCTTTAATATGAAAAGGTTCTGGCTCTGAGTCAGCAACGTCTTTTGAAGAGAGCCCCACTGTTCTACGAGTACAAAAAAAGCACCTTTTTGTCTCATGGGTGGTTGAGGAGGAGGCGGAATGGGGATCTCACGTGCGAAAAAGAGGGAGGAAAGGGAAGGAAGGATTGTGACAGATCGGACCAGGGGAGGGGGCGACTTTTCGGTATTACCATCAATCCTTCTTCTTCCTCTTCCCCCTCCTACTTTCTTTCTCCCTTCCTCCTCCTCCCACCACCTCTTTTCTCCTAATGTAGGCTAATCCTTCTTCTTTTTCTCCCTTCTACCGCCCTTTCTTTTCTTTTTTGAGGTTGGCTGATTAGTTTTTAGGGCACGTTGAAGGGAAGGGAGGAAGAGGAAGACGAGGGATTGGCAAGGATGAAATGGCGCATTATCCGTCTCCTTCTTTCTCTCGGATTGCGACTGTCAGAGGGAGGGGAGGGGAGCTTCTTTCATTTTGGCAGACACAAAGGGCTGAGATATGGGGGGAAGACAGGAGGAGGATAGAGGAGGGGAAAGAGAAAGAATGCGAGGGTCTTGTCAACCGCTAGAAGAAAAAGAAGCAGGACGTGACAAATCTGTGTCTCGTCTCCCCTGTCATCCATGTCGGACCTCCTCTTTCCTCTTCCTCCCGCAGCCTATGGCCTCCGTGACGCCAACGCCTTCATCCTGGTCTACGACCTGCTCAACCCGGAGTCCCTGGAGTACATCACCAGCCTGTTTAGCTCGCTGGGGGAGGCGCGCGACATGCACAGGATTCCCGTCGTCGTTGTCGGCAACAAGACCGACAAGGTCAATAGCACCGGAAGCAGCAGGGACAAGTACGACTACAGCAGCAGCAAGTACAGGTGAGTGAGCCAGGACTACACATACTACAGTCGAACTCGGCTAATTGGGGCTCAATTAATTACTGTACGTAGAAGTCTTTGTAAATTGAGATTTATTTAGGAAACAGAAGCCGTATGTTGCTACATTCGGTTAAACCGGAAACTCAGATAATAATTGGTCCATCTTCCGACCTGTCTCGATTTTCTGAGTTCCATTGTACTCGTGAGGATTCATTAGGAGTCAAAGACCATGCATCCTGTGCTTAAAGGACGAGCGGCGGCAGCCTGAGCAGCCGCTACGCCGAGGACTACGAGGATTTCGGTCATCACCACGGCCACCACGGAGAGCATGACGTCTTCAGGACCAGCCTGTCCGGACACCACCACGGATACGGGCACCACGGGTACGGGAGCCATTCATCGCACAAGGACAAGTACCACAAGGACAAGTACAGGTCGGTGGTGGGTGGGCGGCCTAGACAGAAACTCCTGGAACGGAGCCTGTAACCATCCTCTTGATTCTGCTCGCCGACAGGGACAAGCACGGGTACGGCTCGCACGGGAGGTACGACAAGTACGACAAGTACGGCAGCCATCACAGCAGGAGCAACGGACACAGGAACACAAAGACCAAAAAGCAAGTCTTTAACCGCACTTCAACTATTCTCAAAGGACTGTACTTAAAGACTAACAGTTGCAAGAGGTTCTTTAGGACTTTCTACTTCGAGGAGGGCAATTTCCTCGAGACGGAGACCGCCGAGCGAGTGAGGGGCGAGTGGGGCGCCGTGTACAGGGAGTGCTCGGCCCAGGATCAGGTACATTCAGAGATGGTTCTTTAGACTAAAGTTGGACTTTAGTCTGACTTTAGTCTGAGCCAAGACAAGTGTTCAGTAAATTTAAAATTATGAGGTAGTTTGCACTAATTTTATTTCCCATATGATATATTCAACTATTTTAAAGCACTCACCTAACGTCAGACTAAAGAAACAACTTTAAGTACCAAAATGTTCTGTCCAAAAGGTTAATCTGATTCAAGTCTGATTAGTTTAAGCCTTCAGATAGATTAATCTCTGAATATTCCCGCAGGAGTCGGTGGAGGCCATCTTCAAGGCCCTGATGGAGTACGTAGACGAGCATGGGGTGGAGAGGCCCGTGGACCCAGACATGCCCAGGAAGTGCAACATCCTGTGATGCGTCGTCGTCGTGGCCATCCGGAGTTGAATGCTCTCCTCCTCCTCCTCCTCGCGTGTTCGATGTGGATCTCCATCTATGTACTTGTACTACTACGTTACTCTCCCAGGGATTCCCTTGTCAATGTCATATATTGAGAGAAAAGAGAGAAGAAGGAGCCTCTCTTGCTTCTCCAGATGTCGAAGAGAGAGTTGAACTTGCCCTTCCCCTTTCCCCCGCTCCCACCCTTCTCGTACCCGTAACGATGTCATAAAGCGTGCGAAGCGCTGTAATAACCCCGTATCATGCTATGGAGTAGTAAGCGGTTTAGGTATTAGGATCGAACCGACATTGTACAGTACGTCGTACGTGTACTACAGGTAGTTCAAGCCAACTGTCGTAAAGAAGAAGAGAAGAAAAAAGATGTGTTCCTAGAGCGTAAAACTATGTCCGTATACATCGTACGTGTGTACTGCTACTGTTACTGCAAACAAAACTCCTTCCGGAAACTGTAAGAGCTGTATGGTATCATGAACGTCAATGTTTCCACAGAGCCGTTGTCAGTAACTTTGTTTCTACTGTAAGAACACCGTTGCTTCTTAAGTAAAGCTGCCAAAGGCGAAGGAAAAAAAAGACTTCTAAGGTGTGTTTGTAAAGAAGGTTCCATTCGGAGAAAAAAAAATTAATAAGACAGCTTGCGTACATACAACGATTTTCTCCTTCTTCTCTTCTCTCTCTCTCGGCATCATGATTATCTTGAGCGCATCTGAGTTGCCTCGTCTGTTTTTCCTTTTTATGGCCTATATCTTAAACCCCATAAAGTGGGAGAGAAAAAGGAGAAGGATGAGGAAGACAAGGAAGGATGGCAACACGGGCTCGCAGAAAAGAAAAACATACTGTAACTACATACGTACATAGTAGATAGTGTAGCAAAATGGAACAGAGACATCGCAAGGTTTAGCATAATAATCCTGGTTTATAGGCGCAAATCATTTTGCAGCATTCAGAAAAAAGTGAGGTGCGTTTGTCTATGGGTCTCTTCTCATCATAAATTCCTTTTTCCCTTCCTATGATGAGAACGCAGGATTTTCTCTTCCCCAATCCCTTTTCCTCTGTCTTAAAAAATCTTCCCTTTCCCCTCTCTCCGGCCTTTCTCCCTCTGGATGCGGTAAGGATGCAAGAAAGTCACCTAGTCAGCAGGTACAGTAAAGGGGAGTGAGTGTTACAGCTGTAGTACTAGGTAGCACGCCCCTGGATAGAAGAAGCAGAGAAGCATTTTTTCATCATCACCACGCAGCAAATGAGGGCCATAAAGCAGAGTTTTTCCGTGTGCATTAAAGCACATCGTAAATACACAGATGTAGATGCACAGCGCCTCCTTTCATTTGCTCCTTTCACTTCGCTGCTCCCTCTCCCCCCTTCTCCCAGAAGATTTAGAGGGTGCCATAAAATTCTCACGAAGCAGTAAAGGAGGTTAGAAAAGACCACACGGCCTTAAAAAATCCGAGGAAGAAAAAAAAAAGATGATGAAGACTTCTAGCTTCTTCGCTCCCCAACGAAATGACCATTCAACATTTTCTTTTCCTCTCCTCTCTCTTCTCATTACTGCTAGTCAGGCCAGGCGCAAGAGAGAGAGAGAAAGATGATGAAGCGTAGTGGGCGGGATTTTCTCCCCGGGAGATTAAGAAGAAACGTCCTTCTGCTGTGGCAGCAACTCCTCGGGGTAAAAGTACAGTACTTACACATTCATTCTTGTGTGTGATATGGGTGAGCTACTGCGTACGTACTATAGCGTGGATGTTTGATGATGGCCAAGACGCAATTATTGCGCTGTGTGTGAGGGGACGGGGGCGGGTTGGCAATGGCAGCCTGCTTTTCTTATTTTTCTTCATGGTTGTAGTTACAGTAGGTGTATGTACAGGTACATGCATCTTGGGAAGGAGGGTCAATGGTTACGCCTGTCTTGGACGATGAGGGAGGCAGCGTTTCTCCTTCCGACAGCACTTCTCGCTTGTGCTGTTAATAAAGAGGAATCGCCCGTTCCTTCGGACATGGCGTTACCGGAACAAATACTACTGTACTACTAGCAAGTCTCCATGATATGGGAATGTTGTTGTTGTTGTTTGCTTGTTTGTTTTCTTGTTATGACAGGCACCACTTCCCTCCCTCTTCTATTCCCTTTCCACTCGCTTACTTACGAGCTGCATCAATCATGCCCTCCCCCCGCAAATGATATTCCTCCTCCTCCTCTTTCCTTGTGTCGTGTTCATGCAATGCCTCTCTCTTCTTTACCCCTCCCCCATTTTCCTTCCTTGTGCTGCTACTAGGGTACTTACTACTCATACAACAAGAAGGACTAATTGTTTGCTTTCCAGGCTAACGGGAGGAACAATAATAGTTGATGCAGTAGTAAATCATTATGCCCGTGGCGCACGCGAGGAGGGAGGAGGAAAGAAGAAGAAGGATGCGGATATGTCGACGCCACTTGCCTTGCTTGGCAACACGCACCGACAGGGATCATTTGCAGTTGCTGCAAGAGAAGCAAGGGAACGGAGCAAGAAATGTTCTGCTCTTATCTGCGCCTTCAGGTCCAAGCTCCGGATGAAGTGCAGAACAGGAGAAGCGCTGCTTATCAAGACCAAATGATGACAAGTTCAGCAGACGTAGTCATCAGTACCTGTGTAGTACTAGTACTACAGTACAACATGGCTAGCACATTGACAGAAAGAGACCTTTTATCAAAAGCTTGTTCGATCTCACTTTCCGCCTAGCTTTCTCGTCTCTGCCTTAGGCAGTCCCGCATCGGGCAAAAAAAGAGAAAAAAAACTTGCTATCATCTATTTAATTTGTATCCTTCCTTTTTTCCGTGAAAGAGATGGAGAAAGCAAAGTAGAAAATGATGGTGGTGGATGATCCTCGCCGGGCGGTGGCGTGTCAGCGGTGGTCGAGTCGAGCCTCCTTTCATTCCCCCCCTCGCGCAGCATCCATCTCTCTTTCCCCGCCCTCTTCCTCTTCCTCTTTCCTCTTTCTTTCTCCTCCTCCTTCCGTCCGTCAGAGCCAGAAATTAATTAGTCTCGCGGGGAGAGGGGAGAAAAGAGACAGACGAACTCTGAATGAACAGAAGAGGGAGGAGGGGAAGAAGAAGAAGCAGGATCGGGATCGTCCAAAAAGGAGGAGAGGGATCAGACTGCCAAGATGTCAAACGGCGTCATGGCAACAAAACAAACAACAACAAGGAGAAGCAGCGACGACGGTCCCTGCGGCAGCGGCAGGAGGAACAACAACTTTCGGCCTGAGCCAAAGCGCGCTTTTGCTCGCTCCGTTCCACCTGCCAACAACTCTGGGGGAGTCCGGATGGACGGGCGGACGGGTGGATGGATAGATGGGTGGGTGGATGGATAGATGGGTGGTGCGGAGGAGAGAGACAGAGGAGAGAGGAGATCCAACCAAACTCACAGGGGGAGGGGGTGGAGAAAGTTTTCTGCGAGTCAGATGAAGGCGCCACCTGGTTCGGGGAGTCGCGGCGCTCCGACCTCAAATGTGCAAGTGGTTCTGTGGACATGGAAAAAGCACTAACCAACTCGGCATTCTTCATCCTCTTCCTCTTCTCTTTTTCCCGTGATGCCATTTACATCCTCCGTTCTCGCCTTTTGATAGCAACCCAAGGGAAGGGTAAGAAGGAGAAGGGGGAGGACAAAAGAGGCGAGACAAAAATTCATCTTTCTTTCCCTTTTTCCATGAGCGAGAGATGAGGGATCGGGCTAGTATAGTAAAATAAAGAATGGGGGAAGGGAACAGGAAGCATGCACTACTTGCTGTACTACATTCATACCACTGTACTGTACATATTATAATTCACTTCCTCCCCCTTTGCTTGCTCGGAAGAAAAGGAGGAGGACGATTCCTATGCAGAGAGGAGAAAAAAAAACTCACAAAGAATAAGAGAAAAAGAGAATCAGGACTTTCTCTCCTTCCTCTTCCCCCTCAGGAAATCGCTTTGCAGTCGTGCCTCCCTCCCCCTTCGTCGCCGGGCCTATCGAGACAAGAAATCCATTTGTCTACTCCCTTTTTTCTTCCTTCCCTTTCCTTCTTCCTCTTCCGTTTCCTCCTCCTTCAATCTTCTACAGATGCCAACGTTGAATGCTTTTTTTTCTCTCTTTTCTTTCTCCCCTCCTCTCTGTCGACGGGAGAGAAATGAAATTTTCTCTTTTCGACATCCAGGGAGTGAAACTTCAAAGGGGAGCGAAAAAAAAGACGAAACAGAAACAGGAGAGAAGGCAAAGGCAAGGGTGAGGTTGGATGGAAAGGAGTGAAAAGGATTAGGGCGAAAACTTGCAAATGAGCAAAACTCTTTCCATTCTTGGTTGACTTCACCTCTTTTTCTGGTCTGTGTATAGCAGAGTGATGAATAGGGAAAAAGGACCAGATCAATCTCGCGCTTCAACCTCACACCACAATGGTCAGCGATAATTTATGCTTCCAATTAGTAATTTTAATCTCGCATTTCTGCTGAATGAGATGAAATAAATAATTTTTTTTGTGTGTGTTTTGGTACCAATCGTGCCACTCAGTGTTGCAACCGCTAAAAACCACATTAGAACAACGTTTCGACTTGTTTTCTTCCTTCTACTTTCGCAAAGATTTCTTCCTCCTCCTTTCGTTTCTTGCCATTTATCATTTTGGCCGTGCTGGTGAAGGAAATGGCAAGGTTCCAAGATACCTTTCCTTTCCTACCCTCCGACGGATCATTTGGGCCTTCAAATAGCCCTGGACGCACACAGTCACAATCCATAACCTCATACCTTTCTTTCTCTCTCTTTCTTTCTTTTCTCTGGGAAAGAGGAGAAGCTGAATCGACTTAAGACAAGGAGCTCTGCAGGAAGAGCATCCTAAAAATGAGCCGAGAAGTTCACATTGAAAAAAAATACACCGAGGGGAGGAGAAAAAGGAGGAGACGAAGTGACGACAAAGCGAATCAAGGAAGAGAGTTCATGATGTGGCCGTCCACGGCGGAAGACACCCCGAACGAGAGGACGCGCCTCCTATCACCAACATCATCGTCGACGCCGATGGTCCACGGACAACAGCCACAGCAGCCACAGCAGCAGCAGCAGCAGCAGCAGCCTCCCCTGCGAAGCAGGAAGTTCGTGGCGAGAAAGAAGGGCTCTGCGGCCACGGCCGGAGCCGCGTCGGCTGGCGGCGTCGGAAGGCACGACAGCAGCAGCACCACCACCTCCACCGTCGACACGTCGTCCACGTCCTCGCTCGAGCAGGTAAAATTGAAGGTATCATTCGTACTTCGTTGGTGATAATCCTCTTTGTTCTGTTTTCTTTCCTCCTTCATCCGTCCTCCTCCTTTTTCTCTCTGGTAAATTGGATTCTTTCCTCGTAAGAATGTGCTTATAACTACGTAAGCTGCTCTTCACAGAGGCCTTAGGGGAGGGGGATCGGAAGGAGAAGCAGCTCAGTCCTCTCCCCCTCCTTCCATTCCTCCAGCTCTCCCTCATTTCGGAAACAAAAAAAAGTCTTGGGCCCTCATTTTGTGCCGCAATTTATGGGAGAGAGAGAGGAGCAGAGATGGCGTCCTCGCCGCCACCAAGAGCGTCGCCCGCTCGCTCGCAAAAGCCACAGAAAGCAGAAGCAGAAGAAGAGGAGACCCTTTCACGTCTTAATGATCCTTGGCGGGTCCTCATTGCAGCCTCTGGGCTGGGGAAGGGAGGATTAAGTCCCTCACAATGAGAATTGAGTGCACATGGCTGCTTCTTTCTTTCTGGCTGAGTGCACTTCCACAGTCTGTACTGTACCCTCGGCGCTGCGAAGGCTCACCACTTCTTTCGTTGTCTCGGGTGACAACTTAGTAGGACGAGAAATGAAAAAAAAAAACCTCGCAAATCCTTTGTTCATCGCAATTTAATCCGCAGTGTTCATTCCGTTCCAGGGACCCGACCCAGCCACCGGCGATTCCTCTACCCCCGGGTTACCCGGGTCTCCCAGTGGCGGCGGCGGCTCCGGGGGCTCCGCTCCGGTCTCCGGGTCGTCCACTTCTTCCTCCTCTTGGATGACGACCCGGCAGCTGGTCATCCTGTGCGTGTTGATGGTGGCCACCCTCACCTCCTCCTTCGCTGTCTGCCTCTTCCCACCCTTCTTTCCCAAGATCGCAGAGGAGAAGGGCTGCTCGGCCACCGTCTATGGATTCATCATCGGCACCAACTGCCTCACGTCCTTCGTCGTCACCCCCTTCGTCGGGAAGCACGTGAGTCCGCGATCCAAAGTTGCTTAAGAAGAATGAAAGTCGACGGAGAGAGGAGGGAGAAAAGGAAGAAGCGGAATCTTTTCTTTTTTTCTAGAAAAAAAGTTGATGAGAGAAGGAGAAAGAAAATTACTTTCTGGCGGTCGTTATCTTCACAAGAAACTTTCTTTCCTCCCTGATAAGCGGCGTGGGTCTTTCTTCCCCTTCTTCCTCCTCCTCTCCCTCCTCCTTCCCAAAAGGGCCAACGTAAGGGTTGCCTCCTTCCTGTTCTTCCATTCGGCTTTTTTTCTCTTTGCGCCTCAGACAGAAAGGATGCCGCCGCCTCCATATACGTAGCACGGAGGAAGGCTGGGGTTTATCTGTTTTACGTGAAGCATTAGGTGATAGAAAGAAAAGTGAGGAAAGCCGTAACTTTCTCTTCCCTTTCCTCTCTTGAAAAGTGGAGGAATTAGCTCCCCTTGTGTGATAAATGTCTCTTCTTGCCACCTGGGGAGCACAGAATGGAAGTGGTGGTGGGAGTGCTATCTTCTGGCATGGAAGCAGCCAGCGTGCAGGCGGGGGGAATGGAAAGGCAAAAAGAGGAGTTGGGAGAAAAGAAGGGTGGGAAGGAGAGGATGGAGGAGGAAGAAGTTTTTCTTTCTTATTTTTTTTTTCGTTAAATGCCGGAAAAGCTTTTACGAAAGTTGAGCAACGGAGGACCTCACTTTTTATCCCCGACCCCATCTAACCCTCCCTGTTTCCTGGAAAAGTTTGTAGATAAGCCAAGAATCATGGGCTACTACAGTGTATAATTTACTCATTCGACAAATTAAATCCCAAAGGTCGACTTTTGCAGTTGCGTGTTTCTGGTGTCCGATTCGCTCTCATCCTGGGAATCTTCACCGGCGGAGTCTGCTGTTTGCTTTCGGGGTGAGAAGAGATGAGATCGACTTTTGCGACTTTACAGAAATCCCACCTCTGTGTCTTCGTCGCATCGCTGAAGGTTCCTGCAGTACTTCCTCCCCGGGTGGGAGTTCGTGGCCCTGGCCGTCCTCATCCGCATCGTCCATGCCACCGGCAACGCCGCCGTCATCACAGCCACCTTCACTTTCACCGCCATCGAGTTCCAGAACTCTGTCGGACGAATCTTTGTCAGTATACTAATTCCCATTTTAATCAGTCTCTCTTATCGCATCTATAGTGTCTTGTACGTTTCCTCTCCTGATCCTTGTAGTCTCTGACCCGCGCGGCGATGAACGTGGCCCAGCTGTTCGGCCCGCTCATCGGCGGGGCCATGTACGGCGCCGGAGGGTTCTACCTGCCCTTCGTCGTTATGGGCGGAGTGCAGATACTCATGTCCTTCGCCTGCATCCCTCTCCTCCCGGAGTGCATAAGTGAGGCGTCCTACGGGAGAGAGACGGGCAATTAATCGGAGTCTTTCTAACTCCCCCTTTTCCCTTCTCTCGTCAGTGCGTCCGTCGACAAATCCGAACCGAATCCAGGGCAGGACCATCACGGTCACCAACATCCTCAGCATACCCAGGATCTGGTTCAGCTTCCTCACCTTTATCGTGGCTACCGCCTGCAACGGGTTCCTCTCCATCAACCTCGAGCCGAAGGCAAGTCTGTGCGTACCGACTGCCCACGGTGGTGGGCGGTCCCCCCTTCTGCTATTCGCGCTGCGGGTACGAGAGGCATGTCAGGAATTTAATAAAAAAACCACTGCCACTACCTGTTTCGCACAGAAGGTCTCATTTTTGATCTGCTTTTTTTCTCCCCTTCTTCCCCTTCTTTTCGAGGTTGTGAATTGCTTTTCTCTTCTTATAGGTTCTTCGTCACTTCGAGCTGACGCCGCTTTTCGTGGGCCTCATCTTCGGACTTAAGGACGGCGCCAACTCGATCGCCTCTCCCATCTGGGGAGTGCTGTGCGACAAGAACAGGTCGAGTTCAGACACAGGAAGGAAGGAAGGAGGGAGGGACAATCGACTTTTGCAACGACCCCTTCCCCTTTTTTCTATAGGCATCGCACCGTGAAGCCTTTCATCGTGGCCAGCTCCGCCATCGCCGCAGGCTCCTTCTTCCTCCTGGGCGCTTCCGCCGTCGTCGGGATACATCTCAAGTTGTAAGCATGGAGGAACCAGGAACAATCCAGTAGGGCAGTGTGGGCTATCTCAAGATAGCTAGTGGGCTATTCTTCTGATTAATCGATTGACTGATCAGTTGATTGCATCACCAGATCCATACCTCTGGTGGTGGCCGCGCTGACCATCAACGGTATCGGCATCGGAGGGGAGCAGGTGGCGGGAATCATGGACGCACTCCACGAGGCTGTGTAAGTTGTTGGGTGGTGGGGCTCAAAAGAGTGAGATGATGATGATGATGGGGGAAGAGGAAGACGAGGGCCCGGAAATTAAACTAACAAAAGGAACGCCTCGCTCGGAGGCAACAAAGGCCTCCTTTCTCTTCCCTCGTCGTCTTCCCACAGTTCTCTCGCCTCCATTTCGCAATTTCAAAGGGAACCTCTCTCCATCTCTCTCTCTCTCTCCTTCTTTTTCGTGACCTTCCCTCGGGTCCCAAAGGAAGAAGAGGCCCTCTCGAGAATGCAAAAGAAATAAAAGATTATAAGCCCATTAGGTGCTCTCCCTACTTCCTCCTCTTTCCTCTCCTGTGTTCGTGACTGCCACCTGATGCATTTTTCCACCCGCTTTCAGTACTCCCCAACTTCTTTAGGAAGGGCTGTCTGTATAGCCTACTATCTACGTAGTTGCTACTGATAGCATTCTTTTTGCAGCCTGTCTTATTTCGCCTCCAGGGAAATTGCAGTTTGGGAGAGAAAAGAAAAAGATATCTGACTTTCTTCCCTCTGATAGCATTGTGAAAGAAGGGAGTGTTGAAAGGAAGACCTAAGGAAGAGCTAAAAAAAACACATCTTGTTTGTGATCGTTCTTTTCTAGCAACGCCGGCTGCCCAGACGACCCGGCCATGCACGGGCTCATCGCCGGGCTCTGGTCATCACTCAGCGGGGTGGGAAGGTGGGTGCACTTGTAGTGACCTGGAGGAAGCAAAAAAAAAGAAGTTGTCTCTTCTCGACTCCCAACACGACGTGCGAAATGTGCCAGGTTCGTGTCTCGCGCCGGCTCCGGGATGCTGGTCGACACCTTCGGCTTCAACGTGACGGCCGCCGTCGCATGCTCGCTGCAGTGCCTGGTGGTGAGTGAGTCAGCGGAAACGACACATTTTGCTTTTGCTCTCTATCCCGCTCTTTCCAAATTAAAAAGTATAGTATGTATATACGAGTATATGGGAAATCAGCCTCGGGATTTTCGCAACTTAACCCGGGATCGCAGGATGTTGCTCCTGGCAACGGAGAAAGTTTGGCATGCGCGCGCGGTGCTGGAGGGAACTTCGCACAGGAAGTGGCGAAATTTCATCTTCCCTCCCCTCCTCGGCGACTCTTTTCCATCCTTTTTCCCACGGGGGGAGGGGGAAGAGGAAGAGAGAGAAGAAAGGCAGCC
>JAAUYM010006509.1_pt1 | contig 13548 bp, 16 predicted proteins | sample 7278001 | NCBI WGS metagenome assembly JAAUYM01 (sample SAMN14350224, study PRJNA611818) | marine sediment metagenome | isolation source: surface marine sediment (1.8m) | place: French Polynesia: Moorea | collected 2018-08
CAAGAGACGACAAAGGAAGTCTCTCTCTGCCCACCGCTGCTTTATGCATGCACAAAAAGGTTGGAAAAGAAAAAAGAGAAAAGAAGAAAAAAAAAACAGGGAAGGGAAAACTGGATGAGGCAGAAGCCGAACAGAGTTTCGTGAGAGACCAATTTCAGGCTATCTCTAACTTTTTTTTTGCTCTCAACAAACCGGAAATTCCCCGAATAGTAAAATTCATATACTGTATAATGGTAATTAGTTGGGGGGCAGCAGCAGAAATTCACCGTACCTCTCTTTAAACTGTTCCTGGACACTAATGATCCAGCAGAATTTATGGAGCACACACACGGGGGAGAAAAAAAGGCGACCGTTGATGCCAACGCCGCGCACATTCAAGTCAAACACTGTCACAACTTTTGCGGAAGGTAAAAAAAAGAGAGCACGACTTTTTTTTCCACCATCACACCTGGCTTGAGCCCGAGAGCAACACCTGCTCTTTTCTTTTTGAGAAGCAGGAGGAGAGGCAAAAAAAATTCCACGTCCGCTCACTGCGAGCGCACAGAGGCAACTGAACTGAAGAGGAGAAAGAGGAGGAGGAGGGGGAGAGTTTTGGAAACCGCTTTGTCTCTCTCTCTCCCTCTTTTCCCAGCTACAGAAGAAGAAGAAGAGGAGGGTGAAATCTTAGTGTACTACTACAAAAGAGGCATTCCTTGCACTGGAAGCAAAGTCTTAAGCATTTTGTCATATTTTTTAGTAAATGCTGTGTTAACGGCTTGACGCAATTTTGACGCTTTTTTTAAATATCATTTTAATTACATGGCAACTGAAAACAGGGCATGTAATCATTCCAGCGCTTGTAAAACAGTTTTGAAATATGGTCAATCCCCAAGAAGGACTCACATGTTAAATTAACATGGTCAGAGGGATTTTTTGTACACCTTAAAAATTTTGCATGACGATCAGATTGAAGTAGCACACACTCGCAAAAAGAAAAGTTTGAACTAACTTTTGAATTAGCTTGGGTTTGTGTGTCTTCAGGAAAGAAAAGTGGCTTGGTACGTTCAATTTCAGTTGCATCCGAACGAATGAGCAGTGCACCCCATCAGTTATCAAGGAGATCCTTTCATGGATGGCAAGAAAATAGCAGCATAACTTTTGTATCAAGACGCTCCTCCACTGCGGGTCAGAAACTGTAGATACCAATTCAAGTCGGATCGATCAACAAAAAGACCAACCAACCACTTTTCCTCTCCACTTCTGGGCGCAACTTCCTCCGTCAAATTCGAGGAGTCACCTGTCGCGCCATCTAGCGGCGAAAAAGTTTGCCCGAATTTTTTGGGGCCGTTTTTTTGGATTTGCGAAAGCTCGAACCAAAAAATTAAACTTGAATTTTCAGATGGAGAAAACTTATCCGAGATAGCCAAGCATCTCTTATCATTTGGCAAGGAAAAACAATGTGAAGAAAACAGATCTGCCTGGTATGGGTGAAGGGTGGCAAATCAGCCGATGGAAGTGTTTCTTTGATCAGAAACGATTTCTTTTCGCACCGCAACGTTCCTCCAAGTCTCGATATGAAGGTTTTTGGTAATCCTTTATGCTACTTTTACTACATCGAGCGCCATCTAGCAACAAAAATACAGAAATATTTTTTTTATTATGCAGTGCAAATTCGTCTGTTTCTTTTGTGAAAGTCAGCGTTTGAAAGCTAGTCTTTAAAAGTTTCTCATGCTCCTCTACGTCAAAGTGAAAGGCCCTTTCCAAATCAAGGTTAACTGCGCGGTTTTTTTCAAGACGCCGTTCGGGAAAGTCAAGAAGAAAACAAAATGCTTTTCTTACCTCATGATGCCATTAGCGCCGACGTAGGAGGAGCCACCTGGAAAAAAAATGAAAATTGTTTCACAACACGCACTTTCACACATTTATTAAGAAGGTACCTCTTAGATAACCATCTCTCATCTTCATTTTTAAATCAAGTATTTCTTCACCGCCTCCAGCTCTCCTAAGAAGCCCCACAAGCACTTTTGTAGTTGAAAGAAAGGGAACCCCCTCTCGCTGCTGGCGGAAGCACCGACTTTTCGCGTATTACTACACTAAGTATACAGTGTCAAAGGGCCTCCATCCTCGATCACTTTGAAACCTTAGACACCTTTCTCTGTCTTTGTCTCTCTCTCTCTCTGTCTGTGTCCACGTTGCCTCCTCCTTTCGCTGCTGTTCAAGCACAACTGCGTAACAACTCTCTTGTACACTGCGGCACACTACAGTACCTAGATGTTTAAGCCACACTTGCAATAGCAACACAGTTTAAAGTTTGTGCCAACTGTCAACATGCCATTTGCAGTACTAAAAACTTATTTGGTGGTGGTGTTTTTCTACACCTGCTTCGCAGGACACTTTGTGCACACAGGAAGAGTGCAAGCAGGCCCTTTTTTTCGGTCACAGGTGTCTCTTTTTTCCCCTCTTTGCGGGCTTCTATCACCGACTTTCACAGTTTTGTGTAGTACTGTACAGAGAATTTGGAGGCAACAATCAAACGCACTTTGATTTCGCGGAAAAAAGCTGAAGTGACACATTATTCCGCCGCCCCGGTCAGCAGAGGCAAGCACCGTCGCTTGGAAGGAACAGCATGCGAACTGAGGAGGTGGATGGATGGATTAAGCAAGCGACGCTTGCGCGTTGCGCGCTCCCTCTACCTTCCTCCCTCCCTTTTCCCATATTTTTGTGGCGGAAAGGAAGCTGGATATGGGAGGGGTGGGGCAAGAGGGACAACAAAACAACAATACCTGTGCCACCGGAGTTTTATTAGGCGTCGTTTTATACACCGGTGGAGGAGGAAGAGGAGGAGAAGGAGGAGAGGGTGGGAAAAAAAGAGAAGGGGTGGTGCATTTTGCTTGGAAAGAGGAAGAAGCTTGGAAGAAGACTGACAAAAAAAATGTCGGTTTCAGAAAATTTTTTTTGGGGGGGAGGAGACTGTATTCAACCCGTGTGAAATTCGTATCTCTTTTTTGGGAGTTAAACAGCAACAGGAGGAAAGAAGGTTTTTTTCTTTAAAAAAAGGGTCTTTTTGCTGCTACGTACAACGTTGTCAACAGTAGCAAAATATCTGTCGTATTGTGATATGCATGTTTCTCTACCTCTCAGTGTCAATATTTTTGCTACGTTGCACGCGCAGTGCGCCAGAGCTTTCTCCTGTCCTCTCTCCTCTCTTCCAGTGTTCTGGCACCACCACCACCCAAGCAAGAAAGGAATCATGACAGGTGGAAAGAATGGAGGGAGGGGGTTGACACAAACACCAAAAGCACTTAGCAGCAATGGAGATTGCAGTAGAGGAGGAGGAGAAGGAGGAGGAGAGTAGGAAAGGACATGTCAGCAACCAAAACAACACAAAGAAAGAAGAAGAAAAAAATGTGTATTTGCCCAAAAAATCGGTTACTTCTCCCCTCTTCCAAACACACACATAGTATGTATGTGTAGCACGGTAGGAAGGTACAAGATACAGAGATACGAGAGCGATCGATTGAATCCACAAAAAGGTTGGCAACAGACAGACAGAGGGAGACGATGATGAAAAGAGAAAAAGAGGCGGTGGAAGCGATGCTTCCTCTCTCATTTTGTTTTACGTAAAACCGCAGCGGAGAGGGAAGGACCAAGAACAGGAACTCTGTTCAAAGAGGAGGAGCAAACTTCTGGTTTTCCAAGTCACACGAATTATTTTGTTCTTTTTCCGACTGGCCTCAACTGGTCACACTTTGGTCACAAATTTAGATTTTTTTTTAAAACAACCTTCCGAAAACTCAAGGAGAAGAACAACAACTCTTGCAATTCTAAGACCTGCAGTTGACTTCGCCGCAGCTAAAAAAAAAAGGGAATGAAAGAGGGATTCAGAAAGTTCGTGAGTGTATACTTAACTTGGTTTGATGGAGCAGTTTCCAATTATCCGCTTATATTTGTTTGTGACAACAAATCACCACACACGACTTTCATTTGAGAAAAAATAAAGAAAAAGATGACAGATTGATTTTTTTTCCTCTTATCTCTGGGACAACGAAAGTAAAAACAACCATTGGCAATGAGCACAAAACTTTTCCAAACCTGGACGGCAACAACAAGGCACAGTACTCGTACAAATCAGCAGCAGTGAGAGCTGAGACATCTCCAGAGGCCTGGGAATTTTATGGCTTTTCATGCCCCGGAGGAAAGGAGAGGAGGGGAGGGGGAGAAGCTTTTCCTCGCTGTGTGGCGTTGATCACCTAGAGATTTATTTAGATCGACGTCCCAAATAATGCACCTTATCCATGCAGTCTCCAAAGTAATGCTTTTCTCAGGTTTGTTTGTTTTTTACCTGCGGCAAAGGCGACAGATCCTAGCATAAAATAAGTTGTTGTTGTTGTTGTTCTGGAGACAAAGTTCAACTTTAGCAAGTGGACATTTGGGGTATGTGCACATCGAGTAAAGTTTCATTTTTTCATTCGAGTTAAACTTCTAGTTTAATTCCAGCTCTGTTCAAGACAAGGTTTACAGGTCTTTGAACAGGGTCTGTTCTTTTTCTTGTGGGAACCAAACTGCGGTCAGAAAGCCAATATATCCACACACATATTTTTTTGGCAGACGCTGTTACATCAATATGTGTTTTAAGCCTGCAAAAAATGCCTTGGAAATACATGTAGTGGAGCTAAATGTATGCCTTTTTTTCCCGGGAAATTGGCGTAGGTGATTACAGATTGGTGACGCACAGATTTTAATTTTGTGTTACTCGGAAATGCGTGCGATTTGACAGAGAGAAAGAAAGAGGAAAAAAAAACTTGTCACGCGACACTTTTTCTGTTGATTGATCCGGGAAATGCAACTCTTCCCCCGCACAGGAAGTTATCTGTGGTCTAGGAATGGTTTTAGTTTATGTGACCAGAAAAGACTGCCTTAAGTTGGAATCGGCGGTAGCTGCCCGACCAGACAGCTGTCACGCTAAAATCGTTACCGTTTTGACCTAGTTAAGCTACTAGTGTAATGTAATCTTGTAAGTCTATTTTACCCTCCATGCATGTTGACTTTGTTTTCTTCTCTCACAAGAATGGCAGTTGCATGTTTATGACAGAAAAAAGTTATTATGAAGTAGATATTAAACAAGCTATTAAGTTGAAACGACGCCAGATATGTTCCGACGAGAGAATGAGTATGACGGGTCGGGTAACTGACTAAAATTCCATTGTCTGTTCTTGGTACTAAGCACCATGAAACAAGCCTAAGACGAGGATAAACATTTCTGCTTCGTGCCAATTGGGAACGCTTTGGTTCAAAATATCTATGTCTAAAAAAAATATTTCTCACTGTCCTATTTTGTACTGAAACAAAGTGTAGCTTTCTCACAAGTTTTGGCTTTTTGTTTTTTGTTTTACTACAGAAACATTTTTTTCCGTCTTACCTGACCTCCTCCTCCATCTCTTTGTGTCCTATGCCCGCAATTTCTATCGCATCTTGTGTCTTCCCGCGCACGAAAGAAAGCAATTCACATTAATGTACACTGTAATATTTGGGAATGGAACTGTTGCCTCTGCTGCTGCCGGTGCACACAGGACGCCAAAAAAAAAACAACAACTTCTCTTCCTTTCCCCGTCCTCCTCCTCCTCCTCCTCATCTTTCTTACCTATTCCCCAGAAAACCTCAGCCACCTCCACCACCACCGCCACTGGCTTATACCGAAGAAGTGAGTCAGCTTCGGGACACCATCGATTCACCCCCCATAGGAGTGCTGAACTCAAATTCGACAGGGATTTGGAAAATCAAGGAACCACTTAGATATTATTAAACTCAGGTTTATTACCTTTTCTAGCCAGGTTTCTTCCAGGCTAGGTTACTCCATCCAAGGTCCTGTCGAATCGCCGCCACCCTGGAAAGGTAAAATTGAGGGGGGAGGGGGAGAGGAAGGGTGGTGAGAGAAGAAGCATCAGGTTGTTGCTGCTGTTACTGCTGCTGCTGTTGGGCAGCCGCCGCAGCCGCCGGCGGCGTCCGGCGACTGCTGAACCTCTCCTCCTCTGCCCAAATTTAGTGGTGCTGCCCCCTCCCTCCCCCCCACACAAAAAAGAAACCCCCAACCCGGGTCGCTCTCTCCTCCCTCCCATCAGGTCACGGTCCATTTCATGTTTCTCCTTTCTCTTGCTTCTCTGTAGCGTGGAATAAATTGATTTCCGAGCAATTAATCAGGTCGGGCAGCATCAGCACCATTTCCAGAGCGGTGACCACATTTAGATTAAGTCTAAGAAGACATGGCGCTATAGCACACCCTTAATATAGGGTCAATTTGACATACCTTTTTAACACCCTATAATGGAAACTGCTTGCTGTATCTGACAAGAATGTCCACAGGTTGTCCCAATATAAACTGAGAACCTCTTTATTAACGAGTTTTTTTTTTCTGCGAAAACATTTTGTCTTCTTCCTCCTCTCCTCCGGGTCAGTACCTGCTCCCTCCTGGATCAGTACCTGATGCCCCCCTTGAGCTTGCCGTTGCAGAGGTTCCCTTCGCAGCGGTGGATCTGGTCGCTGCCGAAGGGGATGTGCGGCGTCCCCTTGGCGGCGCAGCCGCGGTACATCTCTGCGTGGACAGAAACATGGCCACTACAGTAAAATCTCGATATAATGATCAGTCTCAGTTTCAAAGACGCTTGCAAATTTACCAATGCGGTAGCTGGACGTCGCTCACCTATCCATCCGTTCGACCTGATGGTGATTCTGGTCTGGCAAGAGGTGTAGGTCCTGCTGTACTCGTCGTTTTCGCCCGCCTTCTCCATGCAGCTCTTCTCCACGTAGGCGCAGTCGGGCTCCTTGTTGAAGGCGACACCGTGGCACTCGTAGCACTTCAGGGCGGAGCAGGAATCTGACAACAGGAATGATTAAAAAAAACTTGGGCAAAGCGGTGACGTCTAAAGACTATGCAGCACTGGTGCAGAAGTTAACTTGTTGATATGTGTACGAGTACGTACTACCATCGACGTCACTGCTACAGACACCAGAGGTCCACACTGTATCCCACCTGCCATGAGGACCAGGCAGAGGAGGACAAAGGCGGAGGAGAAGGAGGACATGATTGAGGCGTCTTGGTTGCAGCAGTGGGGCGCGGTTGCAACTCAGGGAGGGACTTTTAAGCGTGGCTTAGGAGGAGAAAGAGGAGGAGCAGGAGGAGGGATGTCCGAGCAAGATTAGGAGGGCGCATGAGGTATCGAGTCCATTAATTAAAGAGGTTGACCTCGCGACTATCTGCAGCCACTTTAGGTGCATCTGTGCGTCAACGTACATCTACGAATGTTCTAGTAATAACGACAAGTCATGTTGACACATATACTTTGAGCTTACAGCGAAGATGTAGTAGTATATACGAGTAGTACTGTAGTGCAAGTGCCAGGGTCATTTTTGGGGGGGGATAGGGGGAGATAAACGTGTCTATTAGTTTTTATTCCGGTGGTGAAAAAGTTCAGTGCCATAATACAGATTTCAAGTCTGCTTTTGCAGGTCAGCTGATATTGATGACGAGTCTGTGGGTCTCCTCCTCTTCCTCCTGTCTTCCAGCGCCGCCGCCGCCACCACCGCCGCCACCACCGCCGCCCCCGTCGCCGCCGGCGCCAACGTGCCTCCAAGACGAAGAGTTGGAGTCTGTCTCCTGCCTATTGTTGGCCTTGCCCGCCGGAGTGGAGTGGTGCTGCCTGGAGGCTGAGGCCACCAGGGCCTTCCACCTCAGCTGGCTGACGACGTCGGAGGAGGGGGAGGCGAGGCCGTCCAACACGGCGCTATCGTTGTCGTCGGTGTCGTCGTAGTTGGCGTTGCTGTCGTCGTTTGTCCTCCTCCTCTCTCTCCTCTTCTTCTTCTTCTTCTTTGTCTTGGCCTTCAGGTACTCCGCCCTCAACAGGATCTTGTTCCTCAGATGAGATTCCCGTTGCATGCATTCCTAAAGTTGATACATGCGGTACACATTTTTTAACTTTATAGCATTCTCAACGCTAACCGCGCGTTGGCGCCCACCTTGAGATCGTAGGGTACGTCCGGCACCATGAACTTGATGATCTCGACGATGAAGGAGACGAAGTTCTGGAAGATGACGACGAAGGCCAGCCTGGCCGTGATCAGGTGCCAGAAGGCCTCGGTCGGCTCGTACTCGTGATCGTCACCTTTTTGTCATCAAAGTCGAGATACGTAGGTACAAATTTATTTAAATATTTTTTGCCAATGTGAGAGAATTTTTTTTATTTAATCCATGCAAATAGAGTTGCTTGGCAGTTTCAAATGACCACTTCCCCGAATTAAACACGCCAAGATAAAATGCTCGGCGCAGTTCTTTTAATGGTCTTTTGCTTCTTCTTCTCACCGGGCGGGTACCTGAACCCGTGGTAGTAGCAGAGGTCCGGGTGCTCGATGACCAGCTCGGGTCTCTTCTTCACCGGCTGAGAGAGGAGGGCCATGCGGAACCAGTCGCCCTTCAACAACATCAACATTCAGAATTTGCAGTCATTACTGCTACCTCCACTTTGGTAAACTATGGTGAATATCCACTGTAGAAAAAGAAAAACTCTGCTGGTATACCTAGTACTACAACAAACTTTACTATACGTACTTACCATATTCATTTTTTTATTTGTTTTTGATATACCTACTATGTTACAAAAAAAACCCTATGCTATACAAATACTGTGTCCTAATGTCGCACCGGCAGGAGATGTCCGAAGATGTCGGCGGAGGGGATGGTGAGGTTCTCGTGTCCCTTGCTGATGGAGGCCAGGTTGCTGACCCTGTCCTGCCACTCGCGGTTCTCCCTGATGTGCTCCAGGTCGGAGGGGCGGAAGGAGGACAGGGTGAAGTTGAGGTAGCCGCGCAGGCTGCCGTCGGGGCTGTAGTAGTGCCTGTACAGCATCCTGGGCACGAAGTCGGAGGTGAAGGCGATGATGAAGCCCTGAAAGACGTTGTCGAGGTTGATGAGCTGGGATAATCGGTCCCATTTTAACCGAGTGACTTTATTTACTAGTAATGGACAAATTCTGTTCCCTAGAAAAAACCTCTCAGTTAGCCAAGATTTCTTTTTAGCTGAGTTCGACTGTTCTGGGAGGTCAAATTTTTCTCACGTTTGCCAGGACGGCGAATCTCCCGACGTTTTCCATGATGCCCATCCAGATGCCGATGTTTCGGATTCTTTGAGCCACCGGTCGCCTAATTTAAAATTGTACAGTGAAAAACTCGATATGCTAAATTGAAGTTTTACTGCATCATGTAGATTGAAGCTAATGTCATCATCTTCCCCAACCTGTGGTAGACAAGGAGCTTCTTGGCGTCAATCCTGATCTCCAGGGCGTTGTTGATGAGGGCGAAGAGCGGCGCGAGCGGGAAGGCCATGACAAAGATGGTGATGAAGCCGAACTGGATCACTAGATGGTCAAGCAGAAGGAAATGGGTGCACAGTCTTGCAGAACAGCCGAACCCTTTTTATTGAGAATTCATCCACTCCAGCAGTTCCTCTAAAATTGTCCCACTTGTATACCGTTTCAAAGTTCCGTAAGGCCATTTCTCAGTTCTCACCCATCTCCAGGTATTCGCTGAAGAGGTTCATTCTGTCCCAGGCCAGGAGGCTGAGATCCTGCAAAGACGGTCGTCATCTCTATGGTACGTACGTAGTACTAATATTCAACTTTTGACAGGTCGTTCGCACCTGTCTCCACTGGGGGAAGAGCGTCGTGTCTTCAGCCTTTATGCCAGCCTGAAATGACAGCAGCAGGTGTCACGAGATTTGACCATGCTACGTACTACAATGAAAAGCAAAGGATGGAACGGAATTGACCTTGATAGAATTGAAGCACTTCTTAATGATCGGCACGTAGTACTCCACGATGCCCATGGCGAACTGCTTGCCGACAAAGATGACGGCCATCTGCATGGACAGCTCCATGAAGCAGCCACCCCCGCCGCACTCCTCCTGACGATATCCTGTGCGCCATATGTAGGTAGTACTAGGTGGTGGCTGCACGCATTAATCTTGAAAGAATACGGCCAAATTCGGATAATCGGGACAGGTCAGGGGGTGTCCAAACTTCCCCATAATTCGAGTTTCCCGTTTAACCAAGTGTCCTTACGTGCTACTCGTGAATTTTTTGTTCCCTATGTATAATAAATTTTCCCAATTTACCGAAATTTCCCGTTAACCGAGTCCCGATTAACCGAGTTTGAGCGTACCGGTATTTGAAACTTTAGTCTCTCTCTCTCTTACCAAACAGCCTGTTGTACTCCCAGGGGTGGCCGGTAAACTTCCCTTTGAAGATGGCGATGTAGAGGATGGATGAGTAGAAGTTGATGCACTGGAGCAGGTACGTCTTGAGGGCCAGCGACTCGTCGTACTCGGTCTGGGTGCGGTGCAGCTCCAGGTCCGTAATCCACAGGGCGATGCGGCTGTAGATCTGATGGAGAAGAAGGTCACGCAGGGTTGCCAAGTCGGCTAGGTCACAAAGGCCAAACAATGGTTAAAAAAGCACACAGTAAAAAGGCATTCTTAAAAAAGCAAAAAAAAAAAAAAATCCCCAACAGTTTTTAAGAGAACAAAAAAGCCAAACTGAGTTCTCATGGAATGGTCATCTACTATCTACTAACAAGTTCGTAATACCTGGTTGAAGAACAGGATGCAGATGAGATTCACCACCGCCCCGGTGGCTGAGACGACGATGCTGACATAAGGCTTGAGTGCGTCCTGATATAAAAAAAGTATCTTTCTTTTCCTTTTTGTCCTGTGTACGTACGCATAACCACCAAACTTTTGTCTTTCCCATGTTCTCACAAAGTAGAGAACTTTAATGCAGTTTATAAGAATACATTCCAGTAAAGAAATCTTGGTTATTACTTATGCAAGCTACTCGTATTTACATAAGCAAGAAATGTACAGAGCAAAAGTTGTGTGGTTAAATTTAATGCACACACACACTTTATTTTATAAAAGAAATTAGCCCGTCATTACCTCCTCGGTGAAGTGCAGAACCACGGTCATGGACATCCGGTAGAGTATGACGCCGAAGACGGCGACGACACTGACCATGATCATGAGGACGACCAGCGTCCAGGAGGAGACGAATGCCGGCACCTTCCTGGTCCAGAAGGAGGGCATGGGCTCGGTCGTCTGCGTGATGTAGTTGACCGTCGTCCGCTTGGCGCCCCTTAGCTTGGCCAGGTACTCCGGCCTCGGGTGCTCCGCCGCCGGCTGGTAGTCGAACACGTCCCAGCGGTGGGCCAGGCGGGCAGAGTAGCGCTTCCAGAACTCAAGGAACAGAGCGGCTGTTCGATGTAACACATTTGTTATGACATCGCACTCGGTTTCCATGTTAAGACCACCAGTCACATTGGAGACTCTCTAGTAACTAGTACAGTACATAATGTTGTGGGTTGGAGATGAGAAGCGGTTATACCACGGACAGCTTGCTCTGGACTGGGTGTTCTTAAAGCACTATACCGCTACACTAATATACTTTTGGGTTCTGGACCCACAGGTTGAGAATCACAGGTTTAAATCTGACTCACTCCAGAAAGACATGAGCACCGCGAAGAGGACGGTGAACTTGTTGTCGACAAAATGGACCAGCTTTGCGTGGGAGCATGAGTGGCTGAGCCGCGGGTAGGGACAGAACTCGCAGAAGGGGCACATCTTCACGTCGTCGGCGCTGCAAACGTCGTTGCTGGAGAAGATGTAAGTAGATGAGGATGAGGATGAGGATCCTGGAGAAACATTCTCGTGGCCATAGACTCACATGTAGACGCTGTCCGAGTAGATGAAAAAGCTGTTGAGGAAGGCGAGGACGCCGAGGACCGAGGGGATGACGAGCATGTTGGTGTAGAAGCCGAGCCACGCGTAGTACATGGCGATCTTGACGCCGAAGTAGTCCTTGACCTCGTCCAGGGGCTGCCACCGGAGCACGTTGCGGAAGCCGGCCCAGTCCTCGTAGAGCATCCGCCTCGGGCTGTCCTTGGTGTAGATTCCTCCCTGCGTTTGAAATTTAGGTGGTTTTTCTTTATAGTATGATAATTATTTTCTTCCCTCACCTCATGCAACGGGTAGGCTGCCTCGTATATTCCTTCGTGCAGACACTTTGCCACCCCGCAGTCGTGTTCGTCGGAGCCGCCGCTCCTTCCGTCCTCGACGTCGTCGCCTCCGGAGATCTCGTTCCGGGTCAGGATGAAGTCGACGATCCAGGATCGGGTGGGGCGGGAGAAGAAGTTCGGGTCGTCCGAGTCGAACCTGAAGAGCCACAATAGCGGTGACAATGATAAAGACGATGATGTTGACATTGATATCATATTGATAAAGATGGCGTTGACCATGCTGATGACATTGATGGTAATAGCGAGAGTAATGATGGCGACTGGGGAAACAACAGTGGCGATGACAATATTACTCACAAAAATTCTCTGTCCGAGGAGTAGACGGCCGTGAGCCCGCCGCTCTTCCTCCTGTCGAGGCCGTGGTTAAACAGACGGAAGATGACGCTTTTCCACCTCCTGGCGCTGAAAAGCCCTCTCAGGTTGGCGGCTCCGTCCTTGTGCCCTCCTCCCCTCTCTTCTTCAGCCAGGTCGTCTTCGGAGAAGAACTCCCTTCTCATGGGCAGCCTCAGCTTGAGCATGGCAGCGTACCTCTTGAGCACGGGCAGGGGGGCGTGGATCTTGACAAAGACCAGCCTGCCGGAGTCCTCGGTGTGGCGGTGCAACTCCAACCCCTCCTCCAGCAGGTTTCTCTCGAAGGAGTTACGCCTCTCACGGATGGCCTTTGGGGTGATAAAAAAATGAACTTGATTTTTTGATACCCATATCTGCTACGTCAAAATCGACAATAGATACAGATGAGACGCCAAAATTTAGTACACATTTACCTTGCATTTCAAGCAAGCACTTTTCCCCAAAATTTGACCGAAAAATTGGTTTCAAAGGCCAATGCTGCCAAACGGACAAATGTGGACACAAGCACCCAAACTCAACGCATGATACTACGTACTGTACTACATTCTATGATTAGTACTACGTAGTACCAACATGTAACTTACCTTGGTTTTGGCGGTGAGGTGGTCCGACCTGGAGCAGCTCCACACCAGCACAAAGTCCACGTCCTCCACTGCCATGCTGCTCGACAGCAGGGACTGCAGCTCAGGCTGTTCTGGGTGGCCGCGGACCACGTCGCCGTCGCCAGCACCAGCATCGCCTGGAGCAACCGTCTCCACGACTTCCTCACTCACGTCGAGAGTCTCACTTACTTCTGCCACCGTCGCAGGTTCGTTGAGCAAGATCTCTTCTTCGCCGCAGGTGCACTCTCTGAGATCTTCTTCTGATTCCAGGTTATTGGCACCGGCGGCGGGGGCTTCCTCGACGGTCACAACCACGGCGGCAGAGGCAGCTGCAGCGGCAGCGACGGCATGGGCGGCGGCTTCGCCATCTCTCACCCCGCCGTCACCACTCTTTTGCCGCCTCAAAAGTCTCTTCAGACTGAACTTTTGCACGTTTTTGCCCCCTCTGTTGTCGCTGTCCTCGATGACGGCGTCAGTCTTGACGTGGTTGTCGGTGGCGGAG
>JAAUYM010009344.1_pt1 | contig 13546 bp, 15 predicted proteins | sample 7278001 | NCBI WGS metagenome assembly JAAUYM01 (sample SAMN14350224, study PRJNA611818) | marine sediment metagenome | isolation source: surface marine sediment (1.8m) | place: French Polynesia: Moorea | collected 2018-08
GAATTTAGTGATAAGTTACAATGAGGTTTTTTTCTCACTATTCTAACACTTGCGCTGGCGTTCTAACGCTGTATAAGTGATATAAAAATCTTATTGTAACTCAAATGTCGACCCCTGCGCCCACTACCACTATTGTCGCCACCGAGACGATACCAATATTGGTTGGGTAGTTCACTACCGTACATTAAAGAAGTTCACTACAATTGAAAGAAGTTCACTACATTTAAAGAAGTTGTTGGTGTGTTCGGCGTGCAGGACATGAAGAGCGTCGGCATGCAGCACCTGGAGGCGGTCGGAAGGCTCAAGGAGGAGGGAAGGACCTTCAAGAGGACCATCCACCTCTGGTGCTGGCACCTTTTTTTTATAATAATGAAAAAATTCTTCTTCTTCTTCCTTGGATCTTCTGATCGCCTCTGATCGACCCCCTCTGCTCATAGCTTCGTTCCAGAAGAGGAAGTCGGCAGCTTCGACGGGATGGCAAAGTTTGTCAAGTCGCAGGTGAAAGAGACATGACGGAGGGTTTTTTTTTTTCTTGTAAAACATGAAAACAAGATCCACCTCCAAAGGATTTCGCCGACCTGAACGTCGGTGCGGCCCTGGACGAGGGCCTGGCCAGCCCGACCGAGGAGGTGCCGGTCTACTACGGGGAGAGGAGCATCCTCTGGATAGACTTCACCTGCAGGGGTGACTGCACAGTAACAGTACTGGAAACCTCTGGTCGGTTCAAAGCTAGACCCCGACCTCTCACAAATTATACTATTGGCACACATACCCAACCAATATTGCCAGTGTGCATTTACTGTAGTGAATCCGAGCCAATGGCTTCTGCTGTCGCCACTGGCAGTAAAAAAAAAAAAGTAAAAGAAAAGACTTCATAAGCTTCAACCCCACCACTAGTAGGGGCGTGTAGCCGTTGGTGTGGCTCTAGTGGTGCTCCAATATTGGTTGGGTATAGTAACTTGGTCCCCCTGAATCAGGCACCCCTGGTCACGCATCGCGCTTCATAGAAAACACGGCTGCCGCAAAGGTAGTGATCGATTGTCATGCGCAAGTACTACAGTACAGTGGAATCTCGATACATGTGGTCGACAACTGCAGGTGCAGTACATGACCAACAAGTTCTTGGAGTACAGGGAGGCTCAGAGGGACATCTTGGACTCAAACCCGGGTAAAGAAATGTCGGCCCAGAGAGTGGCCAAGAAAAATTACTGTACTGTGCAGTGCAGTATGTTTCTTTCTTGCTTCATTATTTGCGTGACGACACAGAGCTGACCCTGGGCGACGTGACCTCCGTGAACCTGACGGCGATGTCCGGGGGCGTCCAGCAGAACTTCGTCCCGGACCGGTTCAAGGTGGGCTTCGACGTCCGCGTCGCCCCGACCGCCGACCTCGCGGAGCTGGAGGCCGCCGTCGCCAAGTGGGTGGAGGAGGTGCGAGTACACTTGTGGGCCTGTGTGCGTGTGTACAGTACTTACATCTAGTCAGTGGTAAATGTCCCAACCAATATTGGGTGTCACAACAGCGACTACACCCACCACTAGTGGTGGTGGTCTAATTTCGGGTTGGTCTAAGCAGCCCCGGCACTAGAAATGCCACTTGATGCACACCCAACCTGGCGAGAGTGCAGCTCACTAGCTTTTTTTCATTTATTTATTGCAAGACTAAATTGGCGACAGCAATGTTAGTTGGGTTGCCGTCTTTTTTGCAGGCCGGGGGAGACATCGACGTCTCGTACTCCCAGAAGGTCACGGACAGGTCGACCACTTCCGTGGCCGAAGATGACCCCTGGTTCAAGGTAAACCACGTACCTACCCAACCAACAACGCACTATTAAGAAGCTTCCGACTGAGCTCCGGTGCAGAAATTTTGCTAATAAGCACCATCTGATCATATAAAGATTGGCACCAAACGTGCAAAAAACGTGCATGCAATGTGTATGTATTCCAAATAAGATTCCATTTTGCATACCACCGTTGGTGGTTGGGTACTAGCTACTACGTCAGTAGTAATAATCAAGGGGGAGCAGCTGCTTTTTTGGTGCAGGCCTTCAAGAGGGGCACGGACAGGCACGACCTGAAGGTGGTCCCGAGGATCTTCCCTTGCTTCACGGACAGCAGGTTCCTACGGTAAGGAGGCAACTGCAACTGCAACTGCAACTGCAACTGCAACTGCAACTGCAACTGCAACTGCACAGTGCTGGAGGAACCCCTGCCTCTTTATTTTCCTCCAGCTCCTTGGGCATCCCTGCCCTGGGCTTCTCGCCCATGAACCACACCCCGGTCCTCCTGCACGACCACGACGAGTTCATCAACGAGAAGGTGACGCGAACCAGCTTGGTCTTACTCCTCCGAAGTCTTGAGATCTCAAGACTTCTTTCCCCCTTCCTCCCTCCCCTACGTAGATCTTCCTCCGGGGCATCGACATCTTTGAAGACGTCATCTCGGAAATGGCCTCAGTGTGAAAAGAAATTTATACCCTAAATTCTAGAACGCACAACTTTTAATACTATATCCTGAACGATCTTACAGTACAAAAGTCGGGGCAATTCTTCTCAAATTTAATCCAATGACTGTAGTAAACTCTTCTATGTTTGACACTCTTTTTCAAAATAGCTCTGGAAAATGTTGCCAAACAACATTACTGTCAATTTTTTTTGTAAATTAAAATTGAATTATCCAATTGAAATTTTCGATTTTACATCCAGTCTACTTGCGCTGGTCAAAATGTGCCAACGTGGAGCAAAATTTGACTTCAATGGGCGTCTCCCTCCCTTCCTTCCCTGTCTGCCCGGGTGCAGGACAGTCGCTCCCCGGGCGTCTCACAAAGCAATTTAGTCAGCTGTCGCCAGGTTGAACCCGGACATCATTAACTTTGCGTTTACGTAGATATACCCTGCTATCCTACCCAAGCCAAACTTCTCCTACCCCCCCTTCGGGAGGGAGAATACTAGAGAGAAGAAGCAGGCCAGAGGTGTTTTTGTGCAAACGACTTACACGTGAAGGGGCCCCGGGGCCGCCCCCCCCCCCCGCGGGTCACACCCGGGGGCAAACACGCTTTGAGAATTGGGGGGGGAGGTAGGCGCAGGGCGGCGGAGGCGCCCGGCGCACTCTGCTCGGCCCGGACCGACCTGTTTCGTGGGAGGGCGGGGGGCGTCCGGGTTCGACCTTGGCTCCGCCTCCGGAGCGGGCGCCATGGTGGAGGATTCACCCCGGACGCGCCGGTGCCGACCGGGGCGACATCTCTTGGGATGGAAATATGGAATGGAATGGAGAGCAGAGCATATACAGTACTCACTCATCCACTGAACGGCGGAAGAAAGGAAGGAACAACGACCCAGTGACAGTGTTGCCAGCTGGCACATTTTACAACTAATTTGGATGTACATATTTTTTTTTAAGTAAGCCTCAACTGCGTTAAAGTTGTTTGGGGTTTACGGCTATTTTTGCATTTGGTCTTTATTTACACAATGTCGGGCTGTTTTTTTTGTGCCAACCAAGTTAGCTTCTTCAGCCATTTGGCAGTGTTGCCAGACGGTGCTGCTCCATACCAAGCTGGTGTAACTGGATTTTTTCGTTGCTCCTTTCAGGTTACTAGTGGTCAGGTCTGGTTAGGAAAATTTTGAAAGTGGTTTGGCTGCTAGAAGAGCACGGAAAAGTTTCCACTCCATTAAACATCAGCCTTTAAAAAGACAATTACAATTGTCATTTTTACAGTTACAGATACCCAGTTTTTTTAGACGAGGTAGAGCGCATGCGCAAACTGCTAACTAAGCCTCTGCTTAAGAGAGAGAGAGAGAAGAACAAAACAAAGTCAGCTGACGCGACTTCCTCGGCGGCGGCGCCGGCCGATCTTCCTCTGAGACCCCGAGGTACCCCCGAGGCACCCCGGAGAGATGTCTGGAGACCCCACTGCCACTGGCCCGGTTCCTCCGGTGCTCGAGGCCTCCCCCTCCTCCTCTTCCCCTCCCGCTCCCGCTCCCGCTCCCGCTCCTTTCGTCCTCCTCTCTTCGTCCTCCTCCTCCGTGAGCTACCTGGGTCGTGAATGTGAGGAGTACGGCCTCTCCGCCAAGTTCGGCGACGTCGTCATCAGGATGGCCGACGGGGAGACCAGAGCACACAGGTAGGAACGCCGGAAAAAAAATGAACTAAAAATTCTTGTTAGTGCGTCTTTTTTCCGAAGGGATTTTTGGTCATTTTCCAAAACAAATGTTCGCATTTTTTGTTGCATGCGGGTTTTTCTGCAATTTCTAGAAAAAAAAATCAGTGTTTTATGCAGTTTTTTACCTTTTTTTTTTACTTTTTCCCTCTTTCTTTATGGGTAAACCCCCTTAGCATGATGCATCCCCCGTTCACTTATGTGTGGTTAGGGAATTTTTATAACTCTGGATTTGTAGTAGCATTCACTAATTCCAGGGCTGTCCTGGCTGCTGGATGTGACCTGTTGCATCGTGGTCTCCTGTCTGCTGAGCAGGATGAACTGGCGGTCATCCTAATGCCCGACTTTACTGTGGTGGAGATGCAGGAGTTCCTCATGGCCCTGTACGGCAGGTCCGACAGGTTGATGTCCAGTTCCATTGTGGAGGTGGCAAAGACCACCAGATTCAGGTGGGTGTACATTACTTGTTTTTGTATTTGTACATTGTAGCAGGTTCTTAATGTCCAGATGGCTGTCAACGTTGGAGACTGTGGATCAAGCTGAATTCACCCCTTGCGTGGTCAAGCTGGAAGATCTCAAGAAGGAAGAACTGTCAATGCTTGACGAGTCACTTTACAAGGACCGGGGACAGACTCGATCCAAGGGAAAGACTTACTCACTTCAGCAGCAGAGGAGGAAGCGGATCAAGGGAGGAGGAAACAGGAAAAGGGTGAAGGAGGGCGACATCAGCGACTTCCTCGAGCTTGAGATGAAGGTCCTGGAGCGAGATGGTTCCAGTGAGGACGATCTCGACGGACAGACTGATGACTACTACTACGACTGTTACGATGCCGGCGAGACTCTCGGCCTGAGCGACGACGGGGAGTCCACCAACCGGCAGGACCTTCCGAGAAACGGTGAGAGGAAGCGGAAGAGGAACAGGAAGAGGAAGAGGGACGTCCTCGACTACAAGGAGGAGGAGGACGACGGGTGTGAACTCGAGGACGAACTCGGAGATTTTGTCGCCAAAGTGAGCAAGAAACGGCGAAGGAAGAGGGTCCCTGTCCAGTCCAGGGCGAAGAAGAAGCACCTCGTTGACGGCGGCGACGGCGTCGTGGGGAGAGGTCACGGCAGACAGGAGGAGAAGAACTACCACGAGGAGCACAAGAGCCACTGTCCAAGGTGCCAGTTCAAGTTCCAGGACGACTTCATGGAGCACATGCTCACCCACCGGGAAGAGTTCCGGGAGGTTTCCGGACGGCTGGCGTGTCCGGAAGAGGGCTGCCAGTACGGGCACCCGGACCGCCAGGTGGTGGAGGCCCACCTAAAGTGGCGCCATGACAAGGTGAACTGCGTCTACTGCGGGACCTACGTCGCGTCAGAGGAGATGCACAGCCATTTGCGGAAGGCTCACAGATCGCTCCCCAGGCTCGTCTGCTACATCTGCTGCATGCCCTACTGGGCGGCAGATGGCGCCAGGCACAAGGCCACACATGGTGAGACCGAGAGGGCGAGGCTCGAGGAGGACCCAGACGACCTAGGGAAGGAGCGCTGCCCGAAGCAAGACTGCAGTTTCTCCAGCAAGGACAGGCTTGAGACGGTCAACCATCTGGTGCAGGAACACCAGGTTAGTGCGCTGTGCCAGGGTTGCCAGAGAGCTGAAATGTCCCACCCAACCCTAAGAGCACCCTATTATTGGTAAACCAGCCAAGATTCCATGACATCACCAAAACCCTAATGACTTTGAAAAAAAAAGTGGGCTTTAAATGGGTCTTATGGGCTTTGAATTTTGTTAGCAAAGACCCAAATACAGTCAAACTGGTTGTGGTAAAGCCCACCTGGCAACCCTGTGCTATAATGCCGTACCTTTGGTATATTTAATGATTGATGCTAAGTGCATCGAAATTTTTCCTTACAATCTGATCTCCACATTGCAGAGGTGCACATGTCCGGTGTGCCTTGTGTCCCTGAAGGACGACGCCAACTCCTTCCGCAACCACCTGAGGAGCGCCCACCCGGGCGCCGCTGCGGCGGTCATCCAGTGCAGGGTCTGCAAGTTCCTCTTCTCGGGCGAGGACAAGCTGAGGCGGCACAAGAAGGAGAGCGAGTGGCACCAGCGGGAGACCAAGAGGCAGCAGGTCGTCTGCCACCAGTGCGGAAGGAAAGTCCTGGCAAGGTGAGAGAGAATGAGGGAGAGAGAGAGAGAGAGACCTGGTTAATAGGAAATGAGTCGAGGAGGTGTGAGGAATGAGATGACATTTCTAGGAAACATGATTGAAATGGTACGGTAGTAGTACCAGTACTCACAGTAAAACACTCTGTTAATAAGAATCTTGGTTAATTGCCCTGCCAGCTGGTACGACAACCACGTGAAAAAGCTCTGCAACCCGGACCAGCAGCAGAAGAAGTCCGTGTACCCGGCCAAGGACCCGCGCATCTACCAGGTGCAGCGCAACGAGCGGGGCCTCTTCCCCTGCCCCCACGAGGAGGGCTGCGACGAGGCCTTCAAGAGCAGGGGCCAGCTCATGCACCACTTCTGCAACAAGCACGACCGTAAAAAGTGCCCCTACTGCTTCAAGATGTTCTCCTATCATTATGTAAGTCATGAGGCAATCATTATGTGGGAACCTGACCTAAAGTGGATATGAGTTTTTTTTTTTTTTAAAGCAACAGTTGGAGAAATCATTCTATCATCATCGTGTTTGCATTTTTGACGTTGGGGAAAATGACAACTCTCATAATCGTCCCAGGTGAACCAGCACATCGCCTTCGAGCACACCGGCGAGACGCGCAACATGAAGTGCCCGCAGTGCCCAGAGATGTTCTTCAACATGACGTACGTCCGGAGGCACGTGGAGGCCGTGCACGTGGGCAAGCCCATCCACACCTGCGACTTCTGTGGGAAGGGATTCATAACGCGAAGGTGAGGAGGGGCCAGGTGCACCTAGTAGGTGTGGTAGGTTCTGGTGGGAGTACAGTCTGTCACCACCTGTGACCTCCCAACCACTCCCACTTAATCTATTTTAATCATTTTAAGCCTTACTAGGAACTCTCCGGAAGCAAAACAAGTTCTATAAGTGACCCCCCCCCTCGTTCTCTCTCTCCCCGGTGTGTGTCAGGGCCTGCCAGCTGCACCGTCACGAGGTCCACATCCGGGTGCGTCGCCACCCGTGCCCGGTCTGCGGAAAGATCTTCCGCAGCGGCACCCTGGTCGGGCCCCACCTGGCCGCGGAGCATCCGGGCTACAGCAAGCACGACGGAACGGACCCGGTCGAGCAGCACCCGCGGGCGTGAATCGACTGGGTTACAAGAAGAAGAAGAAGAAGAACGAATCGCCCAAAAATTCCGGTTCGTTGCCCTTTTTTTTAATATAGGTAAATATGGTGGATTTGACAAGAAAATCAAATAAGTTGTTTGAAATACCACACACACACACAACATTTTTACCAACGTTGGTATATTTCACACCAAATATACTACAATACTGTACCTATATTAGGATCATATAGGATCAGACCATTTTAACAACAACAAAAAAAAACACAAAAAAAACTTCATTACACGTAATATATGGATCACAGTTACTTCCCGAGGTCTTAAAACGGAGTGCGCAGTCCTCTCCCTCTCCCTCCTCCTCCTCTTGGCGCTGCTACTTCCTGGCCGCCATCTCCAACTGCCTGACCCTCGCGTAGGCGGCGCTGCCCGCCAGCACCAGCGCGTTGGAGACCCACCACATGACCGTCTTCGTCTCAGAGTGGATCTGGACATTGGCACAAGGAAGAGTCATCTTGTGAAAAAAAATCCCCGAAATCGACCTGTCCATGAATAATCCCCTCACCTGCGTGGCCAGGACAGTTTGCGCCGCGGCCTTGGCCGTCCCCGAGATGTTGTGCGTCAGTGGAGAGGTCACCTGCACGATGCCAACCACAAATATTGGAGAATTAGTGTTGCCAAATTCGTGTTGCCCCCCAATTTTTTTTTTTTTTTTGTAAATTCGGCCAGACAGTAAAGGACCTTGAGCCAAATTATTCCACAACTGGCAACCCTGCCGACGACAGTCTCCTCCTCCCTCTCACCTGAATCTGCAGCCCGGTGACGTACCCGATGGCAAAGCCGAACACGCCGGCCACCACCATCTTGGCCCAGAAGGCCGAGGTGGAGGTGGCCTCGGAGGAGGACACGTTGGCGAGCTCGGAGTTGAGCGCCATGGCCGGGAGGAAGAGGAAGCACGCGTTGATGTTGTTGTACAGCGTCAGCGTCCAGATGTTGTCGTCAACCAGCGGCAGCACCTGGAGACAGTTCACAATGACTTGTTAGAAGTTGCACAGTTTGAAAAAAACTTGGGAAGTCTCTGCTATCTGCTAGTAAATGGGAAACTGGCACATAGTGCAACATATGCATTCCCCCCCTTCCCCTCCACCCCCCTCGATCTCAACCTTGAGCGGCCCTTCTCCGCGCCCACCTTCTTGGTAAATATGGCGTTGAGGGAGACGAAGCAGGAGGCGAGGACGCCGCAGACGACGCCGGCCGTGGACAGGGTTCCCACCACACCCTCCTGCAGAGATAGTGTGGGAAATCAGGCGTCGTGTTGGCCTTTCCAACACTGATTTGCTTGTTCACCTGATCAACACCCAGCCAGAAGCCGAAGATGATGACCGCGCAGCAGAGAAGGGCCCTGAAAGAGGTCGTCTGCCTGTAATGGAGGAGGGGGGGGGAAGGACATGATGAAAAAACTATCCTCTTTTTTATATATATTTTAATCACTTGGCAGCAGCCACTCACTTCAGGATGAAGTAGGTGAAGACAACGTTGAATACGGTGGTGAGGGAGCGGCCGACGTTGTAGAAGGACACGGTGACGAACTTCAGCGTCAGGTTGTTGAAGGTGATCATCAGCACGAACACCACGGACAGGGGCAGCACCTGCAAGGAGTCCTCCAAACAGCAACAAGAAAGAAAAATCAAAGCTGTCGCAGCACCTTTGCCAGCTTCTGGTAGGATATCTCCGGCTTGGGGAAGTGGATCCTGTCCGGGTAGGCGACAGAGAGGGAGTGGACGAGGTAGCAGCCGACCACGGTCACCACGCACTGGAACCTGGAAGCATTAACCAAACTGTCAACCTGTCAACTCCTCCTCCTTTTGGCAGATTGGTACTGGTTCAGTACTACGTAGTTCATGGGTACTACTGGGTGTCCAAAAAGAAAAAAAAATAGAACTGCTGACCAAGTGACGAAGAATGGCGCGTCCAGGTCCCGGTGTCCGCTGAGGAGGGACTTGTTGACGAAGACCATGGTGATGGAGACGAACCAGTAGAGCGAGACCACCAGGAAGATCCTCACGTACCTGGTGGAGGTGGAGACAGTGGACGGACGGTGTGTGGGTGTGTGTGTGTGTGTGTGCCTTCCAATCAATCAAATCAAACTGCTCCATGCACTCACTTCCTGCTGAGCGGCTCCGCGGCCGCCTTCTCCTCCATGGCCGTCGTCGACTTCCTCTTCTTGTCCTCCTGCTCCTCCTCCTCCTCCTCCTCTGCTCCAGGGGTCAACCTCTTCTCCTTTTTCTCGTCCAACTCCTGCATAGTTTGGGAGGGCGAGGTGAGTGAGTGTGGGGGAAGGGGAGGCTAATGACGGACAAGTGGGGCGGGGCGGGGCGGGGCGGGGCGGAGGGGGCGGGGGGCAGAAGGCAATTACTACAGAGAGGTACGTAGGTGTCTCTCCCCTGTTTGAAACTCTAACTACTAGTAGAGATGAGCCCGGCCCGCTGTCTCGAGTCATTTCATTTTTCTTTTAGCTTTTGGCACGAAAAAATAGTTGAAAAAGCGTCAAGTTCGAGTCTCTCCTTCTCTCTGTCTCCTATTAGTAGCTTGAGCGAGCTTCTCTTTTGCCTGGCCGAGCCAGGCCCGGCTCGATCCTGGTCCTGCTCGTGGGCATCTCTAACTGCCTCACTGGCATGTGCGCTGGCGCTGGCGCTGGCGCTGAGCATGGGCAGCGACCAGCGACGGCGGTGACGTCGACGGCGGAAGGAGTCAACAACGCCCCAGATCAGAGTCAGCTTCGTCTCCAGACAAGACAAGACAAGAAGAGGTTCCGTTCAGATCGCCTCGCCTTGGCACACGTGAACTTAAATGTGGGGAATCGCGTGCTGTCTGTGTCCCAAAACACCGGGGAGGTCTGTTCTGTTCTGTACAATACCTGTCCTGTAGTACAGTAGTCCACGGTTAATAGTGCAATGGTGGGCCAGGGGAAAATTGCACAATAAAGCGAGGTGCACAATAAAGTGAGGAGATTTATGAAGTAAAATCTCAAAGTGGCACTCCAAAATATTGCACAATTAAGCAAGTTGCACTATTAACCGTGGCACAATTAAGCGTGGAGCACTGTACCTGTAGCCTGCCCTCTCTGGATTGGAATTGGCTGTTTTGTTTTCCGTCTGGTGGCGACACCTGGGGGGGGTGAAAGAGAAAGAAAAGGAAGGAGGGAAGGACTCCACCAAGTGGAGCAAGCTGCAACACAGACAGCACAGCACAGAGCAAGAGAGGAGAGGAGAGGAGAGGAGAAAGAGGGGTTGCAAAGCAAGGAAAGGAGGGAAGCAGGGAAGAAGGACTGGATCTCTGAGGAGGGGGGGAAAAGCAAGAGGAGCAGGAGGGAGAAACAGACCAGCTGGGTGGATTCTGGTGACCAGTGTGACCAGCTCAAGCAAGAACAAAAACATTTTTAGCATTGGATAGATCAAAAGCTTGTAGCTTTCCCCCCCCCAAAAAAATACCAAGTGGAAGTAGATACCTGAAAACTTATTGCAACATTTAATCAAGTTTTGTCTACTTGCTCCCCTCTGTACTTGGCCACAGCAGGCAAAACAGGCAACAGAGGGAGGAGAGAGACAGTGGAAGGTGGAACTCTGGGCAAGGCAAACAGCAGCAGCACCAGAAGAGAAGAGAAGAGGAGAGAGAAGAGAGCAGAGCAAGGGAGGAGGAGGGAGGAGAACCAGGTCCAGCACCAGCCCATCTAACCCACTAAAAAAGAGGGAGGAGGTGGTGGTGGTGGAAAGAACAAAAAGAAGGAGGAGGAGGAGACTCCGCCCCGGTCTTAGATCTCGGGGAAAACTGTCGGCGAAAAAAAAAAACCACCAAGAGGAGGAGGAGGATGTGATGTGATGTGAAGGAAGAGGAAGGAAAACATCTTTTTTTTTTTTTTTTGGAAGGAAGATCGATTTCTTTCTTGCCCTTCTCAGGGGAGGAACAAAGAAGTGTCGCTGGTGACTTTGGGAGCGAGCTCGAGCTCTCTCCATCCTCCAGGGCAGGGGGAAGGGGGGGGGAGAGGAAGAAGAGTGGCCTCCGCGGCCTCGGGACATAAGTAGTACGGCAGGAGAGGTCTGGTGGAGGCCATGGAGGTCTCTGAGGCGGCGCCAAGCGCGCCGACGGAGGAGGAGGTGGCCAACGCGGAGGCGGAGACCGCGGAGGACGCGGAGGCGGTGACGCCGGCGCAGAACGGGGCGGCCGCGGAGACGGAGGCCGAGGCCGAGGAGGAGGCGGCGCAGGAGGCGGCGCAGGACCCTCAGTCGCCGTCGTCAAAGTCGCCTCCCAAGTCCCCGTTGAAGTCCGAGACGGCGTCGACGTCGGCGTCGGCGTCGGCGTCGGCGCCCGCGGTGGCGCCGGCGCCGGCGCCGTCGTCGTCCTCAGAGGTCCCGCCGCTGTCCCCGACCAAGTCCACCGAGGATGCCACCCGCGAGGCGACGGCGGTGGCCGAGTCCATCTGGACGCGCATCCAGGCCTCGGGGATCCTCATCCCGCCGGAGGTGATCGACAAGCTGGCCGAGCTGGACCTGGAGCTGTCGGAAGGTCAGCAGACGTGGTAGTTGATTAATTAATTAGCCTCGCAGCACCGCAGGGAGGAACACGCCAAAATCATGTTGAGTAAGAAAAAAAAGAGTGCCACCACACAGACAAATAAGGTTTTTTTTTTATTTTTTATTCCCTGCTGTGGTCTGTCTGCATGATGCCCCCCCTCCTTATCAGGTCTCTCTTTGTTGTTGCAAAAAAAAAAACAGACAAAAAAAAAAAAAAAGATTCTCTTCCCAAACCAAATGAGGCATTTCCGATACCCTCTCCCCCGCTCCCTTCTCCTGGGTGAGCCTACGTTGAAAGGGATTTGTTTGGGGTGTAGCAGATGCTGCCGACCCGACCAATACTACGCACACACACGCGCAGCGCAGATCGCGGACATGTTGTGACACTTTGTTACTTCTACACACGGGTGCCAGAACGCTCTCCAAGCGTCTGGTGACGTCCGGTCACGTTTTCTACGTGCTGAGTGTTGGTCGGGATGCTCGAAAAGATATAGGCTGCCCTTCGCCCCTCAAGGGCAAACGGAACAAGGACAGACACATTTTTTTTTGTCAGTAAGGGTTACTGGACTTTTTTTAAAAATCTCTTTGAGCATGCTTGGCCTGCCGTCAGGGTTGCCAGGGGATGAGGAAAGATGATATGGCACACCCAATCCTAAGTAGGTATAGCTCCAACAGCAAATAAGTCCAAGTTCAAACGTAGCCCAACAACTTTGCAAAAGATGACCACATCGCCCACCTGGCAACCCTACCTGTCGTTTCTAGTCAAGGGTGTCGTCTTTTTTTTGCGGGGGGAAGGGGAATCAGAAATGCAAAAAAAAAAAAAAAAAATCTTGGGACACACGAACACAGAAAGAGGATGACTTGACATCCATTGTGGAGGAGGAGGAGGAGGAGGAAGAGGCGACGACGAATGGCGAAAAAAAGAAGAGAAATTGCCCAACACCCCCATTCCCCCCTCCCCCCCCCCCCCCCAAAAAAAAACTGCTTCTAAGGAAGGCAACAAAAATGTCCATCTTTTCATGTGTGAATGAACGTCTTGCTGGGTTTTTCTTCTGAGTCACTTGCACTGCAGCACGGTATTTTACAAAAAAAAAGTTTTTTTTTTTTTTAAATGGGCTCCCAGAAGACACATCGCAAAGTTTTCAGATATTTTTGACAGAATTTTTTTTTGTTTCTGGCACGCACGGCACCCGTGACCAGAGAAGCCTCCCTGATTATTCTGGGTTTGTGTGTTGGGGTGGTGGTCGGTTGCTGGCCGGTCTTTATGATCTCTCCCTTGGGTATTCTGGATAACCTCTCGCTCTCTCTCTCTCTCTCTCCTCCTGCACCAAATATACAATATCTCCACCCACATATAAAGAGCAGAAGCAGAAGCATAATTGATCCTCTGGCCGCGTCTGATTTGCATTGTGTCAACGTTGGTAGGAGGAGGGAATGCGTGATGAGGAGGATCTATGGTCGTGTGGGCCGTAAAAAAAAAAAGGGGGGGGGGGGGAACATTATTATTGGTACACATATTTCCTAAAAAACATTTTAAAGGTAAACCAGGTTTTTTTTCCGATTTAAAA
>JAAUYM010101132.1_pt1 | contig 13541 bp, 19 predicted proteins | sample 7278001 | NCBI WGS metagenome assembly JAAUYM01 (sample SAMN14350224, study PRJNA611818) | marine sediment metagenome | isolation source: surface marine sediment (1.8m) | place: French Polynesia: Moorea | collected 2018-08
GGTTATCTTTCTTTTTCGGGTAGCAATACCACGTTTTAAAACCCCAAAAAATTAAAATTTAAACTTATTCAAAAAAAGTCCTTTTTTTTTTTTTTTTTTTTTTTTTTTACAAAAATAACCCCCCTCCCCCCATCGTCTCAGAGGGTTGGACCAAGCTGGTGGTGGGGACGGGCTACACGCAGTCGACGGGCTTCTACCGGGGCACCTCGGACTTCGAGGTGATCGACCTCTCGCCCATCCTCTCCCCCGGGGGCGTCCGGCCCCCGACCCAGCTGAGCTGCGACCCGCTGCCCGACCTGCCCGAGTCCGGGCTGGCCAACGCCGCCGGCGCCTTCTGGGACGACCTTCCCCACGTCTGCGGCGGGGTCAACGGGTTCGACCAGCTGGACGGGTGCTACCGGTACGAGAGGGGTCTCGGGCGGTGGATCCAGGTGGAGAACCTGACCCTGCTGGACGAGCCTCGCTTTGCCGCCGCCTCCTGGAACTCCCCCGGGTCCAACTGGTTCATCCACGATGGCGTCTCCGGGCCCGTGCTCTCCGAGAGGGAGATCACGCTGGACCAGGGGCAGGACATCTTCCGCGAGTACCGCATCGAGAGCGGGCTGAACAACGAGCACGGGGTGGCCATGCACGCCATGGTCAGGCTCTTCATAGACATGGAGGCAGTCATGGACGACGACATCATTAGGTGCGTAGTACCAGCTACATTGCGACTTATTTATATGGTCCATTCGCCGTTGCGATTTTTTTTGTTTACAGATACTACATCGCCGGCGGCCAGAATGCAGAGGGAACGCAATTCTACAACGAGACCTGGCTGTTGGAATACCTCGTCAAGGGACAGGTTTGCGCGACCCAGTTAATTGGACGAGCGTATTCGAAAATGGCGACATGTTTGGTTATGATGTCTCTCTCTCTACCTCCTCCCTTCCAGTACTCTAGGCAGAGCGACATGCAGGAGGGCAGGTCGAGCGCCTTCTTCGGGATGGCGCGCAGCCTGAAGCCGACAGAGGGGGGCGTCGGTGGCGACTCCAACGCCACCACCACCACCACCACCACGGAGGCAGAGGAGGTGATCGAGGACGCCGTGGTGGTGGCCGGAGGGTTCAACTCGGACGGCTACCTCGACTCCACCGAGATCTACTCTCCTCTGGAGGACGTCTGGCGCTACGGCGGCGCACTGCCCGCGCGCATCCGCGGGGGGATGTCCGTCCAGCTCAACTCCACCTTCCTGGCCCTGGGCGGGGTCACCTCGGCGGGGACCTTCTCCGATCGCATCTACGCATGGGACGAGACCGCGGAGGAGTGGAACGCGGAGAGCATCTCCATCGGTACTGGAAGGGCCTACGCGGTTGCCTTCCTGGTGCCGGACGACGCGGTCAACTGCTCGTGATCAGCTGTGATTTTTGAGGGCTTTTTTTATTATACTTTTGCGCATGAAAAGTCTCTTGCTTTATTTCGTAATTTAAGTCAATATACATAGTTTGAGATCTATTTTTTAAGTGCCAGCAGGTACGCTATCGTAGTAATCCTGACAATGTAGTGGTACTACGTACTACGTTCACGTACACATAAAGTATAAGCTCTACTTTTTAAGCAAACTTGGGTGCAATTACTTTCTTTACTCCTCCACCTTAGGTTCATCCTTCCCCTCCTCTTTCACCTCCTCCTTCTCTTCCTCCTTTGCCACCGCCACCGCTCCCGCCGCCGCTCCCGCCGCCGGTCCTGCCGCCCCCGCAGTAGTCGCTGCTTGCTGCTGCTCCGGGTTCCTGGACGGGAGCGTCATCAGGTACTCCTTCATGTGCGGCTTCTTCGGGTCCGCGATGGTCAGCACAGTCAGATTCCCGTCCACCATCCCGAGCACCACGCTGTTTCCGTCCAGGGTGCTCTCCAGGGAGCTCAGGTCGGAGGGGACCCTGTAGTTGGCGATCATGACCCCGTCCGATACCCTGAAGACCCTGAGCGTCTTCCTGCCGCTGTGGTAGTAGAGGACATACTCGTTGGTCTCGTTGAACTTGCAGATGACGTTGAAGATACCCTCGGCGATCTTGGGGATGAGGGTCCGGACGACGGTGCCGTGGCGAAGGTCCAGCATGTCCAGCCCGCCGCGGGAGGGCGCGTACAGGCCGTAGCGGCCGTCCTTGGAGCAGCGCCCGCCCCACTGGGGAATGGACCTGCCAAGAAAAAGCAAAATTACTTGTGGGAAAGTGCTGCATGTCAGCTCGTTTCACTTTTTTTTGGTACCTCACGAATTTCTTGTTCTTGACGTCCATGATGTTTCCCTTGTCCAGGTCAATCAGGGCCACGTGGGAGGGCTTGTCCGGAAGAGCGACGATCATGCTCACCTAAACCAATTGTAGGATGAATTTAAGCATTCGTCCATCGAGAATTTGGTCGACCACGTGACTGACCTCTTTGAAGTTGGGGTACTTGACGGGGAGTTTGTGCAGGAAGTCCCCGGTTTCCACGTGGTAGGCGAAAAGGGTCTCCTTCTGCTTCTCATACCCATAAGCGATGAAGAACTGTGCAAGGAAGCGAAGAAACACTTCACATGATTCCCGGATTGCAATTTCCCACATTTATCAAAACTACTACAGACCTGGTTGTCTGAGGTGAGGATGATGTTCTTGTACTGCTTGTACGGGAATTCAAACTCGAAGTTCTTCTCCCCCTGCGGGAAGGACCTGACGGGAAGAAGACAAAAGAAAAAAAAATCCAGAATGCCTGGGAGATGAAAGTACCTCGAGACGGCCCTGGCTTTGAGATCCGGCACGGCGCCGGTCTTGGACACGACGAGGCAGTGCCTCTCGTCCTCGTAGAAGGCAACCTGCAGGATGTCCCTCTGCTCCTCCTTGAACGTGACCACCTGGTCGTCCACGCTCCAGTACATGACGTTCCCTGACTCCGCCGCCAGAATGTGTCGCCCGTCCAGGGTGACCACGGCGTGGGTGACGATGGCCCCGAGGGCGGAGTCGGCCAGCTTGGCCCTCAGCTTGCCGGTCATGAGGTCCCAGATTCCGATGCAGTTCCTGGTGACGGTGACGGCGAAGCCCCTGGCGGTGCAGAGGCTGACCGAGTCGATCTGCAGCTCGTGCCGGTCGATGTGGTGCACCTGCTCGAAGATGTAGTTCATGTTCCAGACCTTGACCGTGCGGTCGATGGACGAGGTGATGACGGAGTTCCAGCTGCCCACCGTCAGGGGCTGGATGTCGATGATGCGGGCGAAGTGCGCGTCCAGGCACTTCACCTGATTGCCCGACCGATGGAAGCATCGAATTCATTCGAATTTCTCCCGGAAAAAAAAATCCGAGAGCGTGCAAGTAAATCTACCATTACCAGCATCCCGTCCTTCATGGTCCAGATGTAGAGCTCCTTCCTGATTCCTGCGACGGCATAGACGTGCCCGGCCGAGAGGACGCACGAGTTGGACTTGTTCATCTTGGTGGAGATGTTCCTTATCCCCGACGGCAACTTCAGCGTGGTGATCTCCGCCTCCACCTCCTTCTTGCCACCTTCGTCGTCGACGTTCTCCACGCGCCAGAGGAGGAAGCCGGTCATGAAGGTGCCGATCACGTAGGCCTCATCCTATTAAAAGAAAAAAATAGAGTTACCTATGGGTAAAGAGAGATTTTGCTAAATATACCTAGTAGTTAGTATTTACACGCAACCAGCAGAAGCCTGAATATTGATAAATTATCTAGGGTGGTCAAGGCTGGAAAATGTTATTTTAATCACAATAGTTAACACACCTCTGCACTACTTACACTGTACGTATAATACGGTACACACCTGCGAGAGCTCAAGCATAAGCAGTGGGCACTTGTTGTCCCCGTAGCTCCTCTTCCTCCTGATCCACCTGTGGTCTACAAATGCGTACATGGCCACCGTATGGTTGGTCTCGTCGTCCCCGTCGCAGACCCAGACCCGGGTCTGGTCCCGGCTCAGCGCGAACCCACTGTGGAACCGCAGGCGACGGCCCATCTTCCCGCCCTTGTGGGTCTCCAGGGTCATCTCGGGGTTCGACTCGTCTCCAGACCTAAGTTTAAATCGACGATATACCTAAACATAGCTAAACATGGTCTGAGTCGCGTTGCTTTCGCACCAGTAGATGATGGAGAACTCTTCCAGAGACTCCATGATGAGGACGAGTATGGGCGAATCTAGGAATATTTTCTTGCTGCTCAGCCTCTTCCCCGCCATGTTGAAGACGACCCAGGTGTGCTGCCCGTAGACCACCAGGTGGGAGTCCATCAGGCAGAGGCCCTGCACGGTTTCGTCGGAGGTCAACTTCTCGCTGTCTTTGTCGTCGCCGACCTCCCCGCTGCCCTTCTCCCCGTCTTCCTCTTTGTCCTTGTCGCCGCCTTCCTCCTTCCCGTTGAACGGGTTGTCGATGACGATGAACTCGCTGATGAGCGTGTTCAGGAGAATGGTCTGGTTATTGTTGGTGTAGGCGGCCACGAAGCGGTTGTCCGGGCTCGTCTCCAGCGCCATCATCAGGCCCTCCACTCCAGGGTGAACCTGCCTGGCCAGGTCGCTGGTGGAGACGTCCCACGTGATGAACTTGTTGGAGACGCTGACGATGTACCTAAAGTCCGAGGTGAGCCTGAAGCCGAACACGGCGAACTGGTGTCCCTCCAGCGAGTACTTGAGCGGTCCCCCCGGAGTGTGCATGCAGTGGTAGGTGGGCACGAGGGCGTTCTGCACCAGCCCCTCCTCGTCGCACTGGCTGAGGAGGCTGCGGATGTTTCGGTTTGACTCCGTCTCCGAGAGCAGCCGGCCCACCAGCTGCGGGGCGAGCATGTCCGGGTACTGTCCCAGGATGGCCCCGCCCAGGCGGAGGGAGTCCGCCACCAGCATGATCTCGCGCCGGGCGTTCTTGTCCTGCACGTGCGCGCACGCGTCCTCGAAGTCGGACAGCACGGCCTATAGGCAACAAAAGGAATTGAGAGAAAAAAAATTGCACCTCTTTCCCACCTGGTCAAAAGGTGTTGCATGGTACCTGCAAGGGGCAGGCGGACATCTTCGCGTAGAGCCACTGGTAGTTGAAGAGGACGTTGACGTAGAGGTCCTCGAACTGCTTGCACCTCACCAGGTGGTAGGGGAGCTCGCCAAACTTGCGAAGGTTGTATCTTTAAAAGATATCTTAAAGTAAATTTCACCAGCTCTTTTGTCGGCATTTAAGACAAAAGTCGTGTTGGGTACCACCTCGAGATTTTTCCGTCCTTGGTGTAGAAGACCAGCGGCATCGCCGGGACCTGCCTGTCAGCCTCGCTGTCCTTGCTTTTCAGGCCGAATCTGAAATTGTCAATTCCCAAACTCTCAGCCGTTCCTATTGAAGTTGAATGATCCTGTGCATAATACACTTTTTTTTTCAATGCCTGTGTTTCTGGATCTCGGTGAACTTGAACGGCTTGGGCGTTCCCCCGCCCCACTTGCCCAGGAAGAAATCGGACATCATCGAGTGGAAGTAGATCACGTCCTCCTCCGACTTAAAGTACCTGCACCAGCGGGGGCACACAACGATTTCCCACATTTCAAACGCCATTTTTATTCTTTTCTTTCTTTCTCTCTTTTTTAAAGCAAAAACCACCTGATTACCTGATCTTGGCGGCGTCCTTGAACTGCCTGTGGTACCAGTTGATGACGCTGACTCCGTCGGCTTCCGAGTCGGAGAGGTATCCGGGCAGGTCGCTCCTCACCCTGGTCCAGAGCAGCGGCGGGATGCGCCGCACGGGCGGCAGGTGGTACTGGTAGATGTCGTCCAGCACCTTGTCGTCCAGGGAGATGAGGTCCTCAAGCTCGGTCTCCGAGACTCCGCTCTTGGCCGCTGTCACGTACGCCAGGGCGTGCGACACCAGGAACCAGCCGTGCTTGGTCTCGACCTTTACAGATATTTTTTATTTTTTTTTTTAGTTTTGAAAACTTGAAACCATTTATTTGGCTCCAAAATTTGCCTTTTCAAACAGCAGGAAGATGCTGTCCATGACGCTGTGGGCCAGGTAAGTGTCCTGCGGCTTGGAGTAGCTCTTCCAGCGGCAGATCTCAGCAAAGACCAGCTTGCAGAAGATAGGCAAGGAACATCTGGGGGAGGGAGGCAGAAAGAGGACACAATGTTTTAATGCACGACTACAGTATTTTTAAGCAGCTTAAAATGTTTTATAATTACTTTGCCACGGCGTTGGCCACCACTCTCCACTGATAGTTGTTCAGATCTCGACCCGCCGCCTCCATCCACAACTTTATGACCTGCATAGATTTTTAAAATGAGTGGAAAAACAACAATCATGACATTTTCACACATCTAAGCTATTAGTATTTTCCATATAACAAAATTACTCCCCTTCCATGCGAGCTCCTCCCCGAGCGCCCGCACCTCCAGGAAGTTCTCCGCGTCCTCGATCATCTTGGTGAGCAGCTCGTAGTCCTGGCAGAGGAGCGGGTTGTTCTCCTCCTTGGTGCACGACACGATGATCTTGCAGTGTCGCGGCAGCTTGGTGGGCAGCCAGGACATCTTGTTCCCGTCCTGCGACCCCACCAGCTGGTCCACCGAGTCCAGGCAGATGAGCAGGGGCTGGTCCTCCGTCGCTTGGTTGAGCAGCTCCTTCATGTGCGCCGTCAGAGGGACGAGGTCGTCTGGGATGTCCTCGAAGGGAAGCATGAAGGTGTAGGACAGCTGCTGGCAGATGGAGGTGAGCAGCGGGGCCAGCGAGCTGGAGTCCGGGGTGGTGCCTAGGTAGCGGACGATCAGCAGCGGCTTGGCCGGCTTCAGCCACTCCTTGACGGACTTGCAGGCGGCCATGGACAGCATGGCGGTCTTGCCGGAGCCGCCGGCGCCGTACAGCACAAAGGGCTTGTTGGACGGGCCGGTGATGTAGTTCTGCAGGGTCTCCAGCTCCTCCACGCGGCCGTAGAACACCTTGACGGAGTTGTTGCAGGCGTGCAGGTGCTGCAGGATCTCCGTCACGATCTTGCCCTGAGCCGAGGTGTCCTCCTTGCGCATCGCGCGGTCCACGAGCTTGATCACGTTCTAAAAATGTGAAATTAGTATTTTTTTTTTTCAGTTGCATGGGGTTTGGTTGGCAAATAATTTATAAAGAAAAAAGACGACCTACTTTGTAGAAGTGGTTGATGAAGTCGTTGAGGTACTCCTCGTGAGTCTCCGGCGCGAGACCTTCGCGACCAATCCACTCCACATTGTATCTCTAGAAAAGAAATGTAAACGGTTAAATTCTTTAAAAAAAGGAAAGAAAAAATGACCTAACAAAAATATTATTTGACCTTGTATATGGCATTGTTAGACTTCATCTTCTTGGGCAGCAGCTCGTCCCTGTAGTGCGCCAGCAGCTTGACCGCCTCCTGGTCAACCTTGCGGTCGTTAATGTCGATAAATGCTGAGGCTCGCTTTAGGTTCTGCAAGTTGATGTTGTTGATGATCCTGTGAAAAAAAATATACACGTACAGTATACTGTATACTGTACAGTATACTGTATATACAGTATTTGGGAAAAGGCTACACTTTTTTCTGAACCCTCACCTGGTGTAGATAATGACGTGGTCCTTGACGTTGTCGACGCTGAGGCACCCGTTGATGACCTCCCTCTCGGTGACGGCCATGTGGTAGTTGTGCATCTCGACGTGGGTCATCTTCCCGTTGACGTAGAGGGTGTGGGACGCCTTCCGGAGCATCTGCTGCATCTTGGCCAGGGTGCCCCACCAGATGCCGGCGTCGCGAGCTTGCAGCTTGGGCACGCGCTTGTTCAGGAAATGGACCAGGTAGGTGTCGATCGGTTGCAGGATGGAGACCTGGGAGAGGATTTTTTAAAAAGTATATAAATTAATCTGCCACCGTAGGTACAGTATGGTATTTACATGTAGGACATACCGGAGGCACGGCGTTGTAGTCCGCGCGGTACCACTTGTCCAACAGACTGACGTCGTTTCCCATGGTGACCAGCACCTCCCTCAGCATGGCCAGCTCGCTGCTGATGATGTAGGTGGGGATGGGACGGTAGCCATACTTCTGGGCGCCGAAGTAGATGAAGTTGGGCCCCATGGAGAGCCGCTGGCAGTTCCGGAGCTCCGTCATGCACAGCTCCGTGGTCATGTGCTCGTTGGTCATCTCGTCCCTCACCCCCCACCTCATGTCCACCACCTGGAACTCCAGCCCGTGCTTCTCGCGGCAGTACTCCTTGATCTTCGGATAGACGTACTCCATCAGGGTGTTTCGCTCCATCAACATGTCCGTAAAGGTGGAGCTGGTGAAGATGCGGACGATCTTGGAGCTGACCGGGGGCAGCTCCTCCAGGCACCCCGCGAAGATGCGGTCCACCGTCTTCTCGTCCATGACGACGACTTCCCAAGCCTTATTGCGTTCTTTCTCTTGTTTTTCTTTCCTGTCAAGCCGATCAGAAGGTAAAATTAGGTTCTGGAGTGGGGGGGGGGGGAAGGAGAGATTGAAGGGAAAAGGGCCCTCCCTTCCTTTCCTCCCGCTCTTGGCCTTATACACTAGCCGGGAGAGAATTGATCAAACTCAGCCAGCCAGTCCAATCCACCACCGCCTATTCCATCTTGTTCTCTTACCAAGGGATAATGCTTTTTTTTTCTTTTCAACGTAGTTTCTCACTAATATTTCGAGTTCCATTTATTACTACGGCTTCCCGCGTGTACTATCCACGGGATAGTGCACGCGTTCACTCAGAGTTGAGGGCAATTAAGTCCTGTACTACCCTTTCTATTGATCAGGTAGTGCCACAAAAAGTATACCTTAAAATACCTTGCCGCAAAAGGTTTGGCATTAAGTTTAGAGATTTCTCTTTTCTGTTGTTTGGCCACGTCGTATCCTTCAGCTGTATTAAAAAGAGGGATAAAATTACTTGTAGCAGGAGGCAGAATGGTAGGGGGGTGGTAGGATTTGCTAGGCAGGCTACGCCTTCTTGCTAACCCAACATCACATTCTTACTTTCAGTGGAAGGTTGTTGCAGTGCGTATACTACGTACGTACTAGATGGTAGAGGAAAGGTGGTGAGAAAGGCACCCTGGGGAGAGGAGCCTCTTGAATCAAGTATTTTGGTAGTTCAGAAACAGACCCTCCTCATTTGGCTGACACCTCCACAGGGAAAAAAAATCTAGACATGGCATGCTGAGGAGAAGGGAGGCAGATCCTGAGGTGTACCGTGTAGTACCTGTACAACAACGATTTCCCAACTTCCAGTTGCCAAGGAGGAAGTTGAAGGCGAAGATGGAGGGCCTGACATAGATGACAGAGATGGGCAAAGAAGAATTCGACAGACAACCTTGACTGTGATTAAAAAAAAAAGTAAATGAGCCGCAGCTACTACGTACTAATAGTACTACCTCCCAGTGGAAACGTCATCAATCATCACACAGTATTGGATTCATTGCGCTGGATTATTACAATTTTTTTGTCCTGTGATATGTGTATTAGAATATTTGAGGGTAGGGTTTTTTTTTTCAAAATACACATTTTTGGATTGCAAAATGCCATTTTTATTGTTTTACTTGTACCTACCACGGACATGCTAGCCTTTGACTTTGCCGCCGTGTTGAGACGTACACGCATAACAAAATGGGCGTTTTGATGAAGGAAATGGTCTTCATACTCCTCTGCCAGGCAGTGGGTGGTACAATCTGCTACAAATCAATTAGACCCAATCAATTCCCACTTGCAGACACACTTGGCCCATGGCGACACGTTGCCACCCTTCAAGCATCCTCCGGGTGATGTGAACAGCAGAAAGGGGCACGTCACTTTATTCTCAAGGTCATCATTGCATTTGCAGCTCCACCGCACTCTGTCTTCCGCTGGGGCCACCACGCCACCGACGTGGCCGGCAAAGGCGCCGCCACCCCCGGAGGGGGCGGCGGCGGCGGCAACGCCATGGCGAAGACGAAGGTGGCCGTGTCGAGGGGCGGAGGAGGCGAAAGTAGGAAGAGCGCGTGGGGGAGGGGCGACGGAGGTGGCGGCGACGACGAGAGAGAAGGGGTCGCCGTGGACAAGCGAGAGGAGGGCGTGGGAGACAAGAGGGGCGGTGGGGAAGGAAAAGAGGGAGGAGGAGGAGGAGAAGGAGAAGGAGAAGAAGAAGGCATGGAAGCTCGCCAACAGCAACCTCAAACAAATCCGAGGGTGCATATTGACCTACCAGTAGTACATATTATTCTCTTGTTCCAAATACGCTTCTCTCTCTCTCTCTCTCTCTTAGAAAACCTTCGGAAACTGGCTACGAAATGAAACAAATAAGACCCTGCGTAAGTGCCAACAGACGGAAAATCGAGGTTCTAGGATCTTTTCTTTTGGACTGCAAAAAGGCTTTTTTTTTAATTGTACTGTACGTATTAAATCATTGATTATATTATATTTTTAAAAGAACGGCAACTCGGCAACTCGGCTTGTGCGACCTATCTCACGGACAAGTAAGTCTTATTTCTCGTAAATGAAGATAATGGTTTAATTTTTTTTTATCACTGTTGTATTAAACTAACTCTACTCAAGAGTCTCCAACTGCTCCATGATGGCCCGGGGGTCCCAAGGAGGGAGGGCCGGCCTCTGCGACGTTACCGTGCAGGTAGACCGTGCAGATCACCATTTGAAGATTGGTTGGTACTAGTACGTAGTAGCTCAAAAAGTTGTTCCAGGCTCTCTTCTGCCTGGGCAAGGAGGCCGCGAAGGCTGAGTGCGGGAGCAAGGAGGACGCCTGGCACCAGATCTTCCTCCGCACCACCGAGACGCAGCTGCAGAGGAACTGCAAGGTGAGGAGAGCCATCCTCCCCTAGTATTTACCGTACAGAAAGATGGCAAATTAATTGCGCCACCACCATGACCCAGCTGAAGGCCGGCGGGAGCACCAGCAGCGGGACACTGGCGAGCACGACGGGCGCCACGCGAACGCCTCGGGGTCCGGCGCCGCCTCTCGGGCCGTCGCCGGCGAGAACGAACGGATCGACGACGACCACGACGACCTCTTCTGCTTCCACTCGTCCACGCAACGGGACCGGAATTCCACCCGGCGGTGGCGGCGGCGGCACCCGGTCTCCACCAGGCGGGACCCAGGCCGGGTCAACAACGGCGGCGGCGCCGCCGCCGCCGTCGCCATCCGGATCGACATCTCCGACTCGACGGTCGACATCTCGGACGACTAGTAGTAAGTTGTGCAAGATAAAAAAAAAAAAACACGTAAATTCTCCTCCCCTCTGACTGCAAATGCTGCATGTCCACAGCGTCGACTCCTTCCTTTCTCTGCTGCCCCGTGGTGCGCTGGACGGGAGAGGAGGGAAATTCATCCTACAAGGTCCGTGGGACTTACAGCATGTTCCAAAAAAAAAACCCTTAAATCCATTACATTTCGTAGACGACCCAACATGTCAGTTTCTATTGGGACTTTTGGCCAGTTTGTGTCGGTACACACTACAAGCATCCTGCTATGCCACTCAGGAGAAGCTGCCCCTTGCTCCTCATGTAGGTGAACAAGTCGCTCCACCTGGAGTGGGCGCCGGACCGCCCGGTGTTCCAGAAGTCGGGCGACGGTCAGGACCTGTTCGTGTTCCTCAGCCAGGACCGCAGCATCGGGTGGTGCGTGGGCGACAGGGACGCCATAGACGGGGTCGCCTCCAACGCCACCGTTTTCTGCAGTCAGTTGTACAGTAGTAGTACACACTGTAGTACTGTGTATACCAGTAGTAGGAGCAGACAAGAATCTTGGACAGATAGTGTTACCACACCTTTGCAAATTTCTTTTACTCGTCTGCAACTTGTGAGCTTTTGCTAATTTTGGAATTTTCAAAAGCTGCAGACTTGAGCAATTTTTTGATGCTTCGCCGGCACATTTCTTTGCAAAATTCTGCTGCGACTTCTTAAGAGCCTCGTGGCAACACTGGCCTTGGAGCGGACGTGCTCGCCGTTTGTTACTGTTGGCCTCTGCTCATGCAGGCACCGAGCGCACCAAGGAGCCGTGGGAGAGCAACACGTGGAACTCCACGGCCAACAACAAGATGGACTGCGTGCCTCAAGTCCTCTGCAATGACCTTGTCGTAATGAGGAAGACATACGTAGTACAAGAAGTACAAGATCATCATTGGATAAATCTTTTTTTTTTCACGTTCCACCACCGTAGGCCTGCCTGCCGAAGGGCTTCTGCTCCGGGGAGGAGGTCACATCCGACACGAGATGTGTCCGTGTTTCCGTGGACACTGACCCACCCTGTACTGTACCCGCAGGCTCGCGCGGAGTCCATCGGTCAGCATTGCCAGTCCGGCTGCCAGCTGCGCTTCTCCCTCGCCCGCGGGCTGCTGGTGCCCTGGTCGCCCCTCAGGCCCGTCTACAGGGCCGTGGGGTCCGACAGCGGGTGGATCTTCTTCAACCGCGAGGGAGGGTACGGGTGGTGCGCCTTCAACAAGAGCAGGGATCAGGTCCGCGAACATATTTAGTGGATTGTTACTTTAAAAAAAAACATCTTTAATTGTCTAAACAGTTATTCGCCCTGGAAGGAGAAAGCAGGAGAGCTTCGCAGCTACCTTGCAGTTCGGTCTCATAAATTTAATCATACATAAATAAATGCAGGCTTTTTTTTTTTTACTAAACATAGTAAAAAAAAGTCTATTGACTTCATTTTACATAAATTTGATTCCTTATCCCCCCTTTTTCTGCCACTGCAACCCAGGCAAGTCCCTGACGAAGGAGCCGTGGGAGTCGGAGTGGCCGTCCGACGCCGGCGTGGTGGTCAAGTGCGACATCGAGATCGAGTGCGAGTCCGTCGACGTCCGGGCCTCCTCGGGATGCGACCGGTGCTCAGGGAGATACACCGTGGGAACTCCTCACAAGAAAAAAAAAAAAGGTGTTCCCGGCCCCCAATTTTTTTTTCCTTTGACAGGCCGGTGCCGACAGCGCCAGCTTCTCCCCGCTCAAGCCCATCTTCAACAAGACCGGCCCCGTAGACGCCAGCGACCAGAGGTAAATTTCATATTTTTACAAACTACCTTTTGTTACTGAAGAGTGGCTCGTTGGTTTCTGTTGGTCAAGATACCTGGTGTACCAGAGGCACAACTCCCAGAACGAGGTGGAGTGGGGCTGGTGCATCACGGACCTGTACAACCTGGACAGACTGGACGGGAAGAGGATAGCTTGCAGTGAGAGTGACCTATTGTGATAATAAACTGGCATTTCAAAGCAGGAGTTGTTAGTTACTATTTTTTGTGGGGTCAAGGTCACAAGATGACGAAGGAGCCTTGGGAGAAGGAGTGGGACACGCGCAGAGACGGTGTACAGATTTCCGTCACAAACCCGTGCAAACAAGAATCGTTGTGACTTCCCAACCAATATCACTAGCGCGCATTTAGTGATGGGTTGCTCTAAGGTGATTATATCACCTGTATGCCATTAGGGACGCCAGGGCAAGTGTTAGAATAGTGAAGAAAAAACCTTAGAGCAACCCACATTGCGACCCCCTCACTAACTACAGTAGCCCCTCGATAATTCGACAAATTCGGTTGCCAGCCAAAATGTCGAATTAGCGAGGGTTGTCGAATTA
>JAAUYM010034263.1_pt1 | contig 13540 bp, 16 predicted proteins | sample 7278001 | NCBI WGS metagenome assembly JAAUYM01 (sample SAMN14350224, study PRJNA611818) | marine sediment metagenome | isolation source: surface marine sediment (1.8m) | place: French Polynesia: Moorea | collected 2018-08
GCAGGAGGAGAAGGAGGAGGAGGAGGAAGAGGAGCAGGAGGAGGAGGAGGAGGAGGAGGAGGAGGAAGAGGAACAGGAGGAGGAGGAGCAGGAGGAGGAGGAAGAGGAGCAGGAGGAGGAGAAGCAGCAGCAGCAGGAGGAGGAGGAGCAGAAGAAGGAAGAGGAGAAAGAGGAGGAGGAGTGAGAGGTCTTATCTCCTTTTTTTTTGTGTGTGCAACAATGTAGAGAAAATCTGGTTCAAAGCGGAGTGAGGATGTTTCAAAAGACATCTTTCACTTCACCATAGTAACACACAAAAAAAACCCCTGAGATTTATATCCAAATTGGTATACGTACACACATTGTGGCTTTTCTAGTGTTTTGATCAAGCACTCTGCTACGTCCTCCTCCTCCTCCTCTTCTTTCTCCACCTCCTCTTCCTCTTCTTCGTCCTCTTTCTCCTCCTCCTCTTCGTCCTCCTCCTTCTCCTCCTCCTCTTCCTCCTCTTCTTCGTCCTCTTTCTCCTCCTCCTCCTCTTTGTCCTCCTCCTTTTCTTCGTTCTCCTCCTCCTCCTCCTTCTCCTCTTCCTCCTTTTATCCTCTTCTTCCTCCTTCTCCTCGCAGGTAGTTCTGGGGGTCAGCTTGGTTTTGGCAGGGAAAGGGGCAAAGAAGAGCAAAGAACAAATAAATGAGCAACCCTAATGTGTGCAGCAACACAGCATCCAGGAATATGATGAGCATCTCATCTCCATCACTGAAGAAAGAAAAACATAGTAGTAATAAATCAGTCATGGAGAAGAAGCAACCCTCCTGCACACACAGAGAAAGATGAAACCCCTGAACCTCTTCTCCCCCCTCCACCACCTCCTCCAGCCACAGCCAAACACCCACCAGAACAAGCTGACCTGCAAACACAGAGAGAAGGAGCAGGAGAAGGAGGCTGACCCCACCACACAGCACAGCAGAACATTTTCCTCTTCTGTTTCAGTTCAACATGTATCTGGAATAAAATGAGACAGACAGGTGCAAAGTGCTGCCCCATCAAGAAAAAGAAACTTGTGGAAAGAGAACACACACACCCTAAATTCTGTCAGTGCCAAGGAAAAAAAAACCCTGTAGAAATAAATTGAAAAGACTCTTGTGAATGCAGCAGAGAAGAGGAAACAAGACATCAATTCCACTTTTCCTGCCTTTGCCATTGAATCACAAAAAGACCAAAAAAAAAAAAAAAAAAAGACTGACTCTGGTCATGAGTGGAGAGGAGTTGTGCAAGGCATCCCAGGACAACAACATCGACCTGGTGCGGAGGCTCCTCGGTGCGGGGGCCGACGCCAAGTGGAGGGACGGCTTGCTGGGGTCCACGGCCCTCCACGAGGCGAGCTCGGGAGAGGTCGCAGAGGTCCTCCTCCGGGAGGGGGGGGCGGACGTCGGGGCCGCCAACTCCTTCGGGTCCACCCCCCTCCACGTGGCGGCCTCGAGGGGGAGCGACCCCGTCGCCGAGGTCCTCCTCCGGGAGGGGGCGGACGTCGGGGCCGCGGACGAGGACGGATCCACCCCGCTCCACCTGGCGGCCTTCAGGGGGAGGGACTCCGTCGCCGGGACCCTCCTCGGGCGCGGCGCGCCCGTCGCCGCCAGGAACAACGAGGGCAAGACGCCGGAGGAAGTGGCCGAGGCGCGGGGGAACCACGTGACGGCCGACATCATCAGATACGTCAGTAAAATCAGGGGTTTTTTTGCACCAATTTTTTTTTAAAGTCACTGTTGACCAGTTTTTTCTTGCCATTTTTAAACAATTGCAACTATTTCTTGGTGTTGACAGAAAAAAGGCCAGGAAAACTACTTACTGCTATTTTTTTGTGTGTGTTCATTACATTTTAAAGTGATGGCCAGTTGAAAAAGAGGGGAAACCGGAGGAGGAGGAGGAGGAGGAGGAGGAGGAGGAGGAGGAAGAGTGAGGTTGACATTGGGGACATTGGGGAAAAAGTGTAGGAGGATATAAAGTTAGATTATCCATTTACTGGGGATCACTTTGCACTTTATCTCCCTCGTCAACAAAAATGATCCCTGTTTTGTTCCTCCAGGCCTCTTCCAACACTTCTCCAACCCTCTCTCTCCCCCCTCACTTGAGATCATCTTTATAACTGGGAAATAAAGTGCAAATAATTTCCCAGTAAATTAATAGACATTGACAGCCACTTAAAAAAAAATACTGATTATTTCATGAAGAAATTTATGGTTGAAACTTGGAGTCTTTCTGTGGCGCAAAGTAAGAATGACATCTGATTTTCTTTTGCCCCCTGCTTGCAACAGCACAAGGACAGTCTCCCCCAGATGAGGGCAAAGTTGGCCTCGGCCCTGTCGCTCGCCTCAGACGCGGCGGAGCAGAGCGAGAGGGTGGCCGCGCAGAAGAGGAAGGTGGAGGAGGCGGAGACAGTGCTGAAGAGGAAGGCGAAGCTGAGAAAGAAGGTGGAGGAGGAGGAGAGGAGGGCGGCAGACAGGCTGGCGAGAGACGAGGCGGAGTCCGCCAGGGCGGAGGCCATGCTCGACGACATCAGGGGGGACCACGCATACAGGACGGAGGTGAAGAGTGGGTACTTTTTCAACATAAAGTCACATGGTCTAGTTTTTCATTTGTTACTGATCTGTGCTAGTTATTTATCAAGTTTGACTGTAGTAATGCCTAGGATAATGATGGTGCTGATGAGTAGGGAAGTCAAAGTGGGATTTGTAATTCTATCAGTAACATTTTTGTACTTTTATTGCCATGTATGTAGTACACCATGACATGTTTTTTTTTCTTTCCAAAAAGCAGAAGTGTGTTCACTACTACTAGGTGGCAAAATATGTTTTGTGTGTCTACAGTGCATTACTACAAATTGGCATCTTTCCCCCACAGGACCAAATTGAGAGGCTGCGGGAGAGAATTCGGCTTGCCGAGCAAGCCGCTGCCACCGCTGCCGCTGACCCCACCGACGCAGAGGCCGACCTCGGGGAGGGGACCTCCGGCGGGCAGAGGGCCGACCCCGACGGCATTGAGTGCCCGGTCTGCTACCAGCCCGCGGACGAGATCCACTGTTGTCAGAAGTGCGATAACATGGTGTGCGGCCGGTGCCTGCCCAGGCTGCAGAAGTGCCCGGCCTGCCGGACGAACTTCCGCACGGACCCTCCGAGGAGGAACAGGTTTGCCGAGAGGCAGTTTAACCCCTGACTGGTGGATTCTGCTTGGTTTGCGAGAAGATTCAACTGGGAAATAATCATTTACCAAAAAAAAAAAAAAAAAAAGAAAAGTACAGAGTGATTGCTGCTGCAGTGATTGTCCCATCAAGTGTTTTTTCTGTACTGTGCTGACACAAAAAATTGCTAAGGTGGTTGTGCCAATAATTAGACTTGGCGGCTGTCTGGTTGGGACGCTGTCACGCATGCAAACATGCAAAGTGTGTATTAAAGAAGTAGTCATATCTCGTTCCGATGGGATGAAGGGTGTGTCTGGTCGGGTGAGGGAGGAGGGCGCAAGCGTGTGTACTTTTTTTTTTGTGTGTAGTACAGAACCCGACCAATCTCTCTACCAGTGTGAATTTTAGTAGTGATGGTTTGTCCCAGTAGTATCCCCAGTACTGGTTGGGACTTATGGCGTTGCCTACCTTGATGCTGTTGTTGTCGCTAACGTTGCTGTCGACATCAAAGTTTTTCAGGGTGCTGCTGCTGCTGTTGTTGTTGCTGCTGCTGCTGCTGCTGTTCTTACTTTTCTTTCTTACAATGTCCTTTAGATTACTATAGCAATATATTTTCCTCAACAAGCAATCTTTGGAGCAAAGATTGGCGAGGTCGAGGTCGAGGTTGAGGTCGAGGACTTCCTTGCTGGGTTGAGCAACCTGGAGGCCACGCCCCCTAGCTAGTGGAAGGAAGGGAGGGAGGGAGGGAGGTGGACCTCAAATACTGCTGTTTGTGTGTAGTTTGCAATATTTTTTTTGTTGTGCTGCAGCTTTTTTCTTGTCAAGTGTTGGAAGGAGAGGCAACGAGGAGGAGCAGGACGAGGAGGAAGGAAGGAAAAGCTTGTTTATGCTTAGTTTGCAGTAACTTCTTTTTCAACGATCCTGTTTATCTTCAAAGTCTGCAAGCTAATCCCAGTTGCAGTAATCTGCAATGGGAGAAAGAGAGGGAAAGAGAGAAGAAAAAGAGAAAAAAGGAAAGAGAGAGAGAGAGAGAGAGAGAGAGAACATCTAGCTACAGAACCAAAGAAATCAAAGAAAACCTATTTTTTTTCTTTCTTTCAAATTCTCTTCAACCCCATGCCATTTCAAAACTCTTTTCTACCACACAAGTTTTGCATGAATTGCCACCAAGATTTCTGCTGAAGTACCTGTTGGGAGGGGAGAGGAACAATGTGTGCAATTTTGATCCTCTTTTTTTTCCAATGATGGAAAAGTATCAACTCTCACATGCAATGATTCTCTGCCAAAAGGTTGCAACAAATAATCAATAAACATTTACAAACCTCAGTGATTTTCTTAGATTTTTCTCTCTCTCTCACTCTCTCTCTCTCCACAGACAAAATCCATGTTGGGTCTACTTTCCCATTTCTCTTTCACAAAAAAAACACAAGTGAGAAAGCTTGAAAAAAAGTAAAAGAAACACACTGACACAAACACAAACACTGGCAGATTTGCCACACACGCATGGCTAACACGGTGATCAGACGGTGGTGATCAGAGCCTGCAGGGAATGGTGGGCCTAGCGTCAGTGAAGCAGTTGATGACCTGAAAGGAGGACAGGCCGACGGAGCCGTTGAAGCAGCCGATCACCCAGTTGCTAGAGGAGGAGGGAAGAGAGGGGGAAAAGCAAGTTCTTCAGTTTCATGACAGAGAGAGCGGGGGGGGGGGGGATCAACTTGCCAAGGCCTTGTCAAGGCTCTCACTTTGCTGCCAGAGTGGCGGCGTCAAGGTTGACGACGACCGAGCCGCCCGGGCCGTAGATGGCCAGGTTGGCGTTGCCGGTGATGCCGAGCAGGCGGCTGAAGTTGTTGACAAAGACCACGTGCGTGTTGTCGTCGAGGGCGCCCCAGGAGATGGCCTCGCCGCCGTCATCACCGCCCTGCAGAGGGAGAAAGAGCAACAGTTTGAACTGGCATGCTACAGAAAAGAATAATGCAGCCAGTGTTGCCAGTGTGCATTTCGTGATACCAATATTGGTTGAGAATTTTGGCATAGAAAGAAACAGGGGAGGGAGGGGTTGTGGTCCTCACACGAACGATGTCCCTGCTGAGCGAGGTGGTGTCGCACTGTCGGTTTGCGTAGAAGACCCTGCAGACCCTCCTGCCAGTGCCGTCGAACAAGGAGGTGTGCAGGTCGAGGTCGAGGTCGGTGTGCCCCCAGGTCAGCACGGCGCGGAACTCATCGTCGACCTGGGTTTGGCAGTTGTTGTTGTTGTTGCTTGAGTGGGAGGGGCTGCAGCATGATGTTGGGCTACATCTATCCACGGCCGGTCCGCCATACTGGGACCATTATGCCTTCACTCCGACTCACATCATTTGCTCTACCTCTCATCTTGGTCCAGCAGAGAGCCAATGTTTGCCTCCAAAAAGGAAGCTGGCAACCTGCTTGGTGGACCAGGCAAGAGGGAAGCCTTGGAACAGAGTTCCAGAGACCCTGAGCCGAGCCCAGGCCAGGGCTTGGCAGCTTCTCACAGGTGTGAGTGAAGGTGCCAGTGGTAATTTTGGGGGGACAGAAGTGATTTTGTTTCCCTATTTTTTTTGTTGCCAAGTTGAAATTGCAATAGTGTGTGTTCTACAGAGTGTGTCAAAAAATGTTGGCTTGACTTTTGCTCTCTCCTCACTTTGAATCAACTTAGGAAGGGGGGTGGGGAGGGAGGTACTATGTACATACCCAGGATAACAGGTTGACAACTGCATGCATGTTCTTACCAGGTCATTTGCAGACATGCTGAGGAAGATCCCTTCTTCAGCCTGAGATGGAAAAGAATGCAAAATTTGAGTTGTCATTGAAAAAAATATTGAAGCAAACAAAAAAATGAGATCCTCCACTTCCTCCTACTCCTCCTCCTCACTTCACAGCCTGGAGCAACATCGCGTGGGGTGAGCAGGAAGGTCCTGTTGACGTTTGCGTAGCCGTCCAGGCTGGCCGTGACCCTGAGCAGCGTCCCCGGCGGGTACCTCCCTAGGTTGGCCCTCCCCCTGGTGTCGCCGCCGGAGCTGACCCCGGAGGCCTCGTTGCCCTCTGCGTCCTCAACGGTCACCGTGGTGCCGGACAGGAACCCCGCGGTGATGGCATCCCGGACCTCGGCAAACACCAGGACATTGCCACTGCTGTCACCTTGAATTGAAGTAGTGGGTGGGTCTTTTTTTCCTCTCCATAGCAAGTCCAATTAAAAAAATAAAAATATTTGAATAAAATAGCACAACAAATCACATGAGGTTGTTGGCGGAAAGGTCTCCACAGGTTGGGAAGTTGAAGTAGTCTCCAGGCTACTTGCTCCCGGTCCTGGACCTCCTGAAGATGTAGGTACTTTGTAGCTTCTTCAATAAGGCAACGTATGGAAGCAAATGGCAACCCTAGGAGCCTTGAAACTCTTGCTCTGAGCCAGGATTTCTTTTCCTTTGGAGCAACATTTGCCTTTTTTTTTGTCAGTCGCCATGAAGCACCCTGTATGTGTAGTGAGCTCACCATTGAAGAAGTCCATACTAGTGGTTGTGCCAGGGAGTCGGCTGCTCCCTTAGCAAGAGAAAGTAGACAAATCAAACACTTTCACGTCTAAAACAAGAACAGACCGGTCAAAGGCTGGTGGGGTTTACAGGGGTAAAAAAATGAAATAAGTAATAGACTTTGTGTGGTGAGCTGCGTCTGTTTAGTGAGCTCACTTTTGAAGAAGTCCATGCTGGTGGTTGTGCCAGGTAGTCCGCTGCTCCCTGGCAAAAAGAAAAAGTAGACAAAACTCGTCTAAAACAAGAACAGAGTGGACAAAGACTTGTGGAGGGGTTTGCAGGGGTAAAAATGAAGTGATGTAAATAACAAACTTTGCATCAAGAAGAAGAAGAAAGACAACTCGATGCATTCCATGACCCCCATGGCTTCACCTCAGGTGACAGGTAAAGAGGAGGTACTGGGATCCTCTCTCTCTCTCTCTCTCTCTCACACACCTACCAGAGACCATAGACAGGGCATCTCCTGGGGTGGAGGTGCTGGCGGTGGTGACGGTGACGGTCGAGGTGCTGACGGTGCTGACGGTGGTCACGGTGGTGCTGGTGCTGATCGAGGTGGCGGGAATGGTGGTCAACATCTCCAGTCTGGTGGCACAAGAAGAAGAAGAAGAAGAACAAGAAAAAGAAGAAGAAGAGGAGGAGGAAGAAGAGGAGGAGGAGGAGAAAGAGGAGGAGGAGGAGGAGGAGGAGGAGAAAGAGAAGGAGGAAGAAGAGTGACCAATTTTTTCTTTGTCATCATCATCCCTCCTTATTCCTCCCTTTCCTTTGGCAGTAGTCCAGCATGGGAGTGGTGGTGGTGCTGTCCGAGGACTGGCCGAGGACCACCATCCCGGAGGAGGAGATGAGCAGGTAGAGGATGGAGAAGAAGGTCGACGCCATCTTTTTTTTTTTTTTAATCTCTCTCTCTCTCTCTTTGTCTAGGTGTGAGCTGGCCTTGAGCGACAATTTCTGACTGGAAATTGCGCAGTTTACCATTTATTTTTTTTCATCTTCCTGTTCCTCTCCTTCTTGCTGTCTCCCAAGTGTTTCCAATTATTGGCTGTGTGACAAGTGTTGGCATTAAAAAGAAGAAATTCCTGGAAGTTTTTTTTTCCTTTTTCAAAAATGATTGATTTTTGCCTTCTTGCATCAATGGAAAGTCCCCCATCATTGCACACTATAAGCAAATTGAGAAGAATTGAGAAGGGAAATGAAGGCAAATCCTGGGGTGAGAGTTTCCAGTTCTCTTTGAGCCTCTGAGAATTGTGAAAAAAAAATAGAATGTGTGTACAGCATCGGATTGTGGACGACTGCAAACTTCACACAAGGTCCAAGGAGGGGGAGGAGGGGGAGGAAAAGGAGGAGGAGGAGGAAGAGGAGAAAGAGGAGGAGCAGAAAGAGGAATAAGAAGAGGAGGAAGAGGAGGAGAAAGAGGAGGAGGAAGACGAGGGGGAGGAAGAGGAGGAGGAGGAGACGGAGGAGGAGGAGGAGTTGGCCAGGACGGAGAAGGAAGGTCACCACCGTTATTACTGTGAAAATAACCCGACCAGACACACCGTGTCCTTCACTGGCGTCACATGTCTGACGTGTTGAAGAGCTAGGTGGCGACTCCTCAACATATCTTGCCTCCTCCTTCTCCTCCTCGTCCTCCTCCTCCTCCTCCTCCTGCTCCTCCTCCTCTTCCAGGGAGAAGCTTCAGGTTTGGAGAATCATTCTCTTGGCGCTGGAGGTGACTACCACTACCCGACGGGACTTTTACCTAGAGTCGCTGGCCATGATGACGGTGGTGGTTGGTGCAGTAACAGTGGAACTGAACCCAGGTTATGGATCACAAGGCCAGCAGATATGTGGAGGTCTGCTGTACTACCTAGTAGTAGTTAGTGGAACATGAGACAAGAAAGTTCGATAAAAATAAGAAGAAGTTTTTACTCTGCTTGAAGACCAGCAGCAACAGCAGCAGCAATAGCATCACTGGGATGAAGACAGCCTTTCACTCAATTCTCTCTTTTTTTCTTGAGATTCTACTCTTTGATCCAGCTGAGAAGTGTCCAGTGCCCCTACTATGTGCCCCCTTCCCCAATCCATCCACCCCTGTGTGCAATCAGAGTCTACAGAGTTCCAGCAATTCCCCTTTTCATAGCTCTGGAAACAGAAAAAAGTTGCTCTCTCCTTCTCTCTCTCTCTTTCTGGAAACAGAAAGAGTCAATCAAGACATTATAATGACAAAGGTTAACACTCCAGACAACTGTTGCTGCTGCTGCTGCTCAATTAACTGCTGTTTTGGCTGCTCCTGTTGTTATCACTGAATTTATTTACCACTGTTTGCCTTGTCCAAGGCATCTTTCATTTTGACGTACAATGTATGATACTCAACTGACCTCCAGTCAGTCTGCAAAGCAACGGTCAGATTCAAAAGAGTTGTTGCTATGTCTGGATGGTTGGTTTCCTCTCCGTGAATAGCCTTTCTCATTTGCAGACTCTGCTTGTGCCACTTGGCTGCCTCTGCATAATTGCCCATTTTCCTGTAGCAAAGGCCAAGACTGTCGAGGGACACGGCTATGTCCGGATGGTTGTTTCCCTCTCCGTGAATGGCCCTCTGCATCTGCAGACTCTGCTCATGCCACTTGACTGCTTCTGCACAATTGCCCATCTCCACGTGGCAACTTCCCAGATTGTTGAGAGACGCTGCTATGTCTGGATGATTGGTTCTCTCTCTGTGAATGGCCTTTCTCATTTGCAGACTCTGCTCATGCCACTTGACGGCCTCTGCATAATTGCCCATCTCCCTGTGGCAGAGGCCAAGACTGTCGAGGGACGCTGCTATGTCTGGATGGTTGGTTCCCTCTCCGTGAATGGCCCTCTCCATCTGCAGACTCTGCTCATGCCACTTGACTGCTTCTGCATAATTGCCCATGTTCCAGTGGCAAAGACCCAGATTGCCAAAGGATGCTGCTATGTCCGGATGGTTGCTTCCCTCTCCATGAATGGCCTCTCTCATTTGCAGACTCTGCTCATGCCACTTGACTGCCTCTGCATAATTGCCCATGTTCCAGTGGCAAAGTCCCAGATTACCAAGGGATGATGCTATGTCCAGATGGTTGCTTTCCTCTCTGTGAATGGCCATTCTTATTTGCAGACTCTGCTCATGCCACTTGACTGCCTCTGCATAATTGCCCATCTTCATGTGGCAAAGGCCCAGGTTGTTGATTGATCTTGCTATGCCTGGATTGTTGTCTTTCTCTCCAAAAATGGCCTTTCTCATTTGCAGGTTCTGCTCATGCCACTTGACTGCCTCTGCGTAATTGCCCATCTCCATGTGGCAATTTCCCAGATTGTCAAGGAATACCACTATCTTTTGGCAAATATTTCTCACTGTCTGCATTCTGTCCCCTGTGTCTTTTTGCAGCATGACTTTTTTTGCTTGCTTGACTACTTGTGAGAGAATGTAAGCCAAAAGGTTGGTGTTCTTATGCACTTTACTTGTCATGTCTGCCACTGCTGCAATGAGGTCAAAGTGCTCCTCTGAGAAGGTGGCTTCTTTCTTCACTGTGCAGGTGACTGCCACTGCTGCCAACAAAACTCCTTCAAAGTATTGGCTGGACTCAACACTCTCTTGAATGATGGCTTGGAGCATTTCTTCGACGTCTTTCTCGTCCATGTCAAATTTCTGGGCTTCCTTGGACTTTGGGTTCAGGCGCATAAATGCTCCTCCATCTTCATGATTTTTTCTTGTTGTTTCGTAACTTGCAAACCCGTCTGTCAGCAAAGTCGGAAAGTACTTGAGCCAGTACTGAAACCCCTCATACTTTTTATACACTGCCAGCTTCTTTTCCGTCTTTTTCACTGGCGGTGCTACAGAAAGAACCAGTCCCAACGTTTTGTCTTGGTTGAGCTTTTGCATTCTTGGGATTGCAAGGGCAATCGGGCAGTTTCCTCCAACACCCCCATCAATGTAGGTCTTTGTGTGGATAATTGCTGGCGTCTCAAAAAACACCGGAGCACAGGCCGATGCCTTGAGGACCTCTGAAACGTTGTGACTGATTGGAGGATCAACGGTGTCAAAAATCTCAAGCTCGTCTGGCTGGGTTGGATCTTCATTAAACTGGCGGACAACTGCAGCAGCTCCACATCCGGACATTGAAAAGGTCTTGAGCGTTCTCTCTCCAAACTGTTTGGCCAGGGTTGCTGCAAGGCCACTTTGTGAATAGGGGACGCAGTTTCTTTTCAAAATGAGGTCATACAACATTCTCTGAGGTTTGGTTAATGCTCTCTGCCACCATTTTGCCTTTCTTCTTTTGAAAATGTTCTTTGTCTCTTCCTTGTACATCTGGATAATGTCGTCAGGAGACATTGGCTCGCCATCTTTACCGCAGACCAGGCCAAAGGCGATTAGACTCCCAGTACTTGTTCCAGCAATGAGGTCGAAAACCTGGGTTGGGTGAACGGAGTCAGTCACAGAGTTCAGCAGGTCTCTCAAGTTTTGCCTGACTTCCTAGAGATGGAACAGAAAAAAGCCAGTAAATACCATGAGTTGAAAACTAACGTCTCAGCTAGCAAGTGTGCACATGTGTTGGATTGGGTTGAATTTCCCAACCATCAAAAATGGAACACAACTAAGGTTGTTTTTTCCTTTACCTTGACTTCAAGGGTTGATTGGCCTTGAATGAAAAGCCTGTTTAATTTCTGAGGCTTCTTCAGCACAAGTGTGGCAGTGTTCATGATGTCCTTTAAAAGAATGAAAGAAAATAGTATCTGTCAAACCTTGTTGTTGCACAAACTCATCACTCATAAAAAAGAATGTGATGTGTCTAACCAACATGCATAATTCTTGCACATTGCATTAACAGAACCCTAAACATCAGAAAGAGTAAATTGATGGCATCAATAATTGCACAGGATGTTTCATGCACCTTGAGCATCTGTGCCTCCATGACCCCACGACTGCCACCGCCGTCAAAGGAGAGGATGTGGAAGAGTCCGCCAGGGTGAGATGGGCAGTCATTCTTGGTCCAGTCTGGCAGCACTGCCAGGACTTCCTCCAACCTCTCCCTGCATGGAAAAGAAAATAATTGTTTCTTGCTTTCCAACATTTGTTGCGACTTGTCACAAAGATGCAATCACAGTACATTTATAAAACAAAAATTAATGTATTTAGATGATCAAAGCTGTGAAGATTTCAAAGTATAAAGTGTCACACATACCTCAATGGTGGTGTTGTTCCTTGAGCAGCAGTTGTAGTAATCATTATATTATGTTTTAGTTTAATTAATTATTAAATAGGCAAATACTTGATTCACCTTAGCGCAGTCGTAGTCCACTCTTCTTTAGGGTGGTGGCCGGCACAGGCACAGGCTCCAGCGCAGGCGCAGACATGGGTGCCAGCACCACCAGCACCTTCTGGTCCTTCAGCGTTGTCTGCCATCTCGCACCGTCCACCTTCAGAGATCTGCAAGATTGGGCAAAAGAGCAACTAAGTAAAATTCATAGGTTTGTTTGAAGCAAGGAGGAATAAGAGAAGGAGGAAGGAAGAGGAGGAAAAGAAGGAGAAGAGGAGGAGAAAGGAGGAGGAAGAGGAAGAGGAGCATGAAGAGAGGAAAGAGGAAGAGGAGGAGCAGGAAGAGAAGGAGGAAGAGGTGGAAGAGGAGGAAGTAAAACTTAAAAAGTTTGCAATTGGCAACACTGCCTCCTCCTTCCTTCCTCTCTCTGCCTTTTCTGGCATCTAAGATTCAAGTTGTTCCATTTTGCAATTTTTGTTTGCCCATTTTTAAGACATTTTCCTTCTCCTCCTCCTCACCTCTACCAACACCATTGAGAAGGTCTGCCCGCAGGAAAAAAAAGCTTGATGGCAAGTCTGCAGGGCTACAATTTTGAGAACATTTCCATATTATAAAATCACTTACCAGTGTCGTTGCTGTCATTGCTGTTGCTGCTGTGGCTGTTGTTGCTGCTGCTGTTACCGCTGTTGTTGCTGCTGCTGTCACCGCCGCGGTTGTCGCTGCTTCTGTTGTTGCTGCTGTTGCGAACAAACCAGTTGTTGCAAGTGAGATTTTTTTTCTTTCAATTCTGGTCCTCCCCCGCCATTTTTTGTAACTAACACTAAAACCCAAGTTGACTAAAAAAAACCCCCTTTTTTTCAACTGACTGCATACTTTCCCCTTTTTTCTCTCTCACTTGTTGCTTCTTCTCAGTCTGTCCATTTTACATTTTTTTATACAACAAAAACCAACTTCCTCTTCCTTCAGCTGCTGTGCTGCATAGCAGTAGCATGCAGGAGGAAGAAGAAGAAGAGGAGGAGGAGGAGGGGGAGGAGTGATTCACTTTTGTCGTAATACGTTGATCATGACTAAATCAAGGTTATTTACCAAATCAGTTATTGACTAAACCAAATACAAGGTTCCTCCTCTTCCTCCTCCTCCTCCTCCTCCTCCTCCTCGGTCGGTCTCTGGTATGCCATGCCGGATGAAAGAAATAGCATCGACGTCATTCCGTCGAGCCAGAAGAAAGGAGGAAGAGGAGGAGGAGGAGGAGGAGGAGGAGTTTTTTTCAAGACTCGATAGCTCCAGCAACATCGATCGGATCGGGGTACTTTCGTAACCTGTGTTCCTGTCTCTCTCTTTTTTTTTTTTCTTTCCTCCGTCTGTACGAGAAGGAAAGGAGTAGTAGAAGAGTGCATGCACACTTTTTTTTTTAGGATAGGAGAGTTGGAAAGGGAGAGATGTGACGCCTTTGCGCGATAATGGGAGGGAGGAGGGTTGTAGTACCTATGATATCTCTCTCTCTCTCTCTCTGTCTCTCTCTCTCTCTCTCTCTCTCTCTCTCTCTCTCTCTCTCTCTCTCTCTCACCTGCTTGGGAGGGCCACGACCTGCC
>JAAUYM010177996.1_pt1 | contig 13538 bp, 10 predicted proteins | sample 7278001 | NCBI WGS metagenome assembly JAAUYM01 (sample SAMN14350224, study PRJNA611818) | marine sediment metagenome | isolation source: surface marine sediment (1.8m) | place: French Polynesia: Moorea | collected 2018-08
CTGAATTTTGGTACATGCATGTTCCCTCTCTTGCCTCAATCTTTCTTTCTCTTTCATGTACTTGTCTTGGCAGATCTTCCTTCTCCAGTTCTTCTGCAGAATGATGGCTGCTTCACGTTTGTCCAAAAACTCTCTCCTGGCCACCATCATCCTCCATGCTGCCTGAATGGTGGTGGAGGCCTGGTCCTTCTGCATTGCTAACCTTTTCTCTTCTACTCTCTTCATGTGCTGGAGAAACTGCCACCTTGCCTGGATGAGCAGGGTAGCAGACTTTATCTTCAGGAAGGCATCTCTCTCCCTTTTTCTTTTCAGATGGCCTCTGACAAACCTCTGGATTGTCACCGTGGCATTCTGCATGCTGACAAACTTCCTCCGTAGCATGAGCATCCTCCAGTTGGCCTGAATTTTGGTACATGCATGTTTCCTCTCTTGCCTCAATCTTTCTTTTTCTTTCATGTACTGGTCTAGGCAGATCTTCCTCCTCCAGTTCTTTTGCAGAATGATGGCAGCTTCACGTTTGACCAAGAACTCCCTTCTGGCCACTATCATTCTCCATGCTGCTTGAAAGGTGGTGGAGGCCTGATCCCTCTGCATTGCTTGTCTTTTCTCTTCTACCTTCTTCATGTGCTGGAGAAACTGCCACCTTGCCTGGATGAGCAGGGTAGCAGACTTAATCTTCAGGAAGACGTCTCTGTCCCTTTTTCTCTTCATATTCTTTTGGACCACCAAAGCTGCCTTCTGAAAGCGCCTCTGGTACGCACGTGCATTAATCTCCCTTCTCAGAATCTTGGCTTGAAGACACCTGGGTAGTAATCATACACGTGTAAGAAAAGCCATCCATTTTTACACCACCTTTTTCTTACCTCCTGAACCATCTCTGTAGGACAACGGTGGCCCTGCCATATCGCCTCACGAGTTGACGATTCAGAAACTTCCTGGTTGCACGCTGAATTACCACTGCAGCTTCCGTCTTAACCTTCAGTAAATATAATCATAGATATCGCTGTTGGCACGTGGAGGAACAGGTAAAAATAATTGACGAAGAAAATGGAGAAACAGGCAAAGTGGCTGAATTGCTTGAAATTACTACGAAGACAATAAAATTACCGTCTAGACGTTTAGGCAACAAAGGGCGCGCGAATACTACCAATGATTGCCAATGCACCAATGAAGGGAAAAACCGCAGACATTTTTTAATCATTTATTTGTGAGTTGTCACAACTTTAAAAGTACAAGGTCAGGGTCATAGGTACAAAATGACAATCATTGGTAGTCTCCGCACGTGAATACGTCAAAAAAAAAAAAAAAAATAAAATAAAAAAAGGAGCAAGGAAAAAAAAACCTGCTTTTTGGATCTGTTCTTCATCCGGTGCCGTATTTCACCTTTAGCTTCCTCTCCCTTCTCGCGGCGGCGTGCTTCCTCCAGGCGAGCTGGATAGTCCGAGCAGCCCTCATCTCCACTGACAGGTCCAGCAGCCGCGACGCCAGGTAAGTCAAGAAGGTGGCGGTCACCTTCAGGTCCGGGATGGTGCTCACCATGTCGCCAGCGCTGATCAGCATCGGCACCCCGCCCAGTTCGGTTGTCTTAAGTGGAGGAAGCAAGAAAACGGCTGCTTACTACGTAGTATACTGTGTAAGAAGTAACTGCGGTTTTCAAGCAAATTCTTCCGAACTGCGGGTTTCCAACAAGTCTTGTTCGTGGCTCACCTTGGAGTGAAACACCCTGAAATTGTGTCTCTCATTGGCTAGGAGCTTCTCGTAGGCCTCCCTGTCCTTGTCGCCACCGCCCAGGTTGTAGGTCATCGTGGCGCCGAAGGAGTCGTCGAGGGAAGCGTCGGGGTTGAAGGCCGTCTCCCGCCGGGAACTCGTCGTGGACTCGAGGATGTCGCGGCGGGGGAGGAACTGCGGGTAGTAGTGGTGCAGCAGGAAGCAGAGGGCGCGGCCGTCGGAGAAAGAGACCGTCAAGTTCTCCACCTGCCAAGTAGTAGTAGACCGTTCATTAAAAAAAAAAAGTCCTGTTTGAGATGTGTTTTTCCTTCCCTGACCCACCTCGTTGCCATAGTGCGCGCAGACGAGCCTGCTCCACTCTAGGAGTAGCCTGACCTTCTCCCCCTTGGCCCACTCGGAGTCGTTCTTGTCCTTGTCCCCAAGAGAGAGAAACTCTTCGTCGCCCTCGCCCTTGAGCCGGCGCTGACGGCACTCGGCGATGAAGGCGAAGCCGCGGATCGCCTCATCGTCCTTGACTTGAATTCTGAAATGGAAATCCACACGACTGGGGTAAGAATCCTGTCCTTGAATACATCTACCGCTTCATGGAATTCTCCGATCTGGAAAAGAAACTATTTTCCCCCCTTCTGTTGGTATGACCTTTGTGTAGCTTAAAGAGTGCATTCATTCAACAAGAAAATTTATTAAATAACAAACTGAGAGCTATAGATTTGTAGCAAATATTATTTACAACTAATAATTTTAAGGTACTAAGACCCCTTTTAAATCTTTAAATCCTTTGTATACTAGACAAAATGATACCAATTCTTCTCAGATTGACTTCAATGACTAGTAAATTTTAATGTGTTGTAATTTTCATACTATTCACTTGAGTTTTGATACCTCTGAAATAAGTTAGAAGTGCATCACGCAAAAGAATTTATACTACTGCCAAAAGTTTCTAAGAGACACAAAATACAAGTGGAAGTTCCCTTTCCAGGTCCGTAAACTTCCGCGACTACTTTATCTAATTTTTTTTTTTTTTAATATATTCGAAATTCAGCGTATAGAAAATGCATCTACGAATCCCAGACGCACTCCAGTGGTCGAAGAGGCGCGAGCACGGCAAGGACGACCGTCCCCCCACCCAACCCAGCAGAAATGCCGCCAATCCTCTCGGACAGCGCCGATCCGGGAGGAGGAGGAGGAGGAAGCTGCTGTTCCTCTCCGCCCCCGACGGGCAGGTCGGCCCCCCGGCGCCGCTCTCGGCGCAGGCCATGGTCATGCCCGGGTTCGGGCAGGACCCGCAGAGCATCCGGTGTCCCAACTGCAGGGCCGGCGTCATCACCGTGACGACCAGGTCGCCCAGCGTGATGGCCTGGGTGGCGTGCCTCCTCCTGGCTTGCTTGGGGTGCTTCTGCGGGTGCTGTCTCCTTCCCCTCATCATGGACAACTGTCAGGAGGTTCAGCACTACTGTCCTAGGTGCAACGCCTTCTGCGGAAGGTACAGGCCATAGGCACTGAGCGGACGGGCTTGGACAAGACGGGAAAGGAAGGACGGGGGGCGGGGCCAAACAAGCACAACGTGTTTTTTTTCTCATGAAAGAAACGTACTACTAGTAATAATACTCGACTTGGCAATTTTTTTTTACCTGTAGCGCAGACTCTTCTCAAGGTGCTCCAACTCCTGTCTCAGCCTCTCCTCGTCCAGGATCCTGTCCAGCTGGAAGCCCAGGATGACGTGCCAGAGGAGCGACAGCGTCTTCTCCCTGTGGCCGTCCACGATGCAGCGAGGGGTGATCTCGGCCGGCGGCGGCGCCGACGAGGCGCGGCGCAGCGCCGTCAGCGCCAGGTCCACGTTGTGCACCTTCTGGAGGCGGGAATGCGCAGGCATCCGCAGCCTGGAGCTGAGGTGATGCTCGCAAGAGCTGGAGGAGGTCAGGAGTTCCATCACTCGACTAAAAAAATTTTTAAAAAAATGATGATGGTAATGATAATCTCGTCACATATTAAGATACATACATCTCTTATGTGACGTTCTTACCAAAGTCTGACGCCGTCTCTGAGGTCGACCGCAATGTTGGTGACAGCGAAGTCAAACTCGTCCAGGGCCGTCTGCTTGTGGGTCAGTTCGTACCCCAGGTAATTCAGGTGCTTGATGACGTTGCCCTCCCCTTGAAGAAAATCTCTGGAGAAAGCGATGATGACATCTTTCGACATCTGGAATGCGTTCATACATACATAAAATTTCCCATGATGACACAAAGAAAATGACACAAGGGGATATTCAGCAAGAACGGAACGCAACGTTACTTTAAAATAAGAGAAAGAAATATTAGACGTTTTACTATTTTTCGTTTAATTGACCATTTTTAAAGCCAGTGTATAGGTCTCGCTTATTTCTAGAAGTCTATAGTAGTATCATAAAATAAATTTAATACAGTACGGTTCAAACTTTGTTTTCTGAGTAACTGTATAATGGCTGTACAACAGTTCTTGTTGAATCTCCCCTACTAACAAAGTGTCGACTTGCCTTGATGTCGGAGTCCTTGCAGAACAGGCACGGATCGTGCTTGATGATCCTGAATCCCTTGGCCTTGTCCAGGAAGAAGACGAGCTGGAGGAACTTCTTGAGCGTGTGCATCTTGAGGGCCTCCTCGAACCCGGCGCCGTAGTGGTGTGGCACAGTCGGGTGCGCGAACTCCATCTCGATGGCAGGGCTGGTGAGCATGCGAGCCATGACGAAGCGGCTGAGGCCGACGACGAGGTCCGGGTGCTCCAGCGGGATGATCTCGCCGAAGACCGTCTCCAGACCAACGCGCAGCCAGAGCGGGTTGTAACTGAGCAGCAGTTGCAGGAAGGTCTTCTTAAGCCCCACGTCGCGGTTCAGGGACTTCTTGTCGCGCACGATCAGGCGCTTCATCTCAACCTGAAATTGTGGCAGTCGCGATTTGCCAGTCACCAGTGCGGGACAAGTTCTGCGACAAGTTTGAGATACTAACTTACCTCCGTCTCCATGCGAGCGATCACTTTGGCCACGGCAGGTGTCTGCCAAAGGGTGCAGGCCCTCCTCCGCAGCCTGTTCATCTCCCTCCTGACGGTGTAGGCCCTCATCGAGAGCACCTCCTTGGTTGGCGCGCGCGGCACCTTCACCTCGCTGGAGCACGCCCTCCACAGCTTGGCCACGTCCAGTTTTCCCGGCGCGAGCGCCGCCGTCGTGGCCCCCTCGCCTTCGTTGAGGCAGTCTGGAGTCAGGACGAAGTTGAGCCACTTCATGAAGCCAGTCTCCTGCTTCTCCACCCAGCGCTCGTCGTAGTAGATGTTCTTGGAGGCAAAGGGGTTTGGGTTGCGAATCACTGTGGCCATCTTTGCCATGCGCTGCGGCTTGATGAGAGTCAAGCGGTGCAAGGACGGTCGGGGCTTCCTCACCAGGGGGAGCTGTCGCACCGGCCGGCTTTCAGAGGAGGGAGGAACCCTTGTAGCCCTTCCAACAGTCCTTGTCTCGTTATGTGGTATCCTTCTGCCCCCCGTCGCTCCTGTTGTCGTGCGATTAAGAGTAGGTGGCATCATCTTCTCTGTAGAGGCTGCCTGCTTCGGAGGCTTCTGCTCCGACTTTGCTCCTGGCCTCCCCGGAGGAGAGATAGACATGGTGAAAACTTTCCCTTCACTCGAGGCCTTCTGATGGCTCTGTTCTGCAACATTTGTGGCTTCCTCTTCTGAGAGGTGTCTCTCTCTGGAAGGACTCTGGCTGAGCACATAAGTTTCCCTGGAATTGGAGAGGTCTGCCAGAGAATCCTTGGATCCAACAGTCTTTTCGCATGTATTGCTGCTTATGTTGACAAACATGGACACTCCGTCCAAGTTGGTAACATCTTGCGCTTTGTTCTGCTCAGGTTTTTCAATGGACACTTTGCTAGCTTGCATGTCTGTCTTGGTCACGTCGTCATCGGCCGAGGTAATGATAACACTTGGGATGCAGGCGGCCGGAGGTAACTGGGGCAAAGTCACCAACTCCTCTTTGTGGCTCTGTTCCGCAACATTAGTGGCTTCCTCTCCTGAGAGGTGTCTCTCTCTGGAAGGACTCTGGCTGAGGACATAAGTTTCCCTGGAATTGGACAGATCTGCCAGAGAATCCTTGCAACCAACTGTTTTCTCAGACTCATTGTTGCTCACATTGACATACATGGACAGTCCGTCCAAGTTGGTAACATTCTTTTGGCTCTGTTCTGCAACATTGGTTGCCTCCTCTTCCGAAAGGTTTCTCTCCCTGGAAGGACTCTGGCTGAGGACATAAGTTTCCCTGGAATTGGAGAGGTCTGCTGCAGAATCCTTAGATTCAACTGTTTTCTCGCATGCATTGCTGCTCACGTTGACATACATGGACACTCCATCCAAGTTTGTAACATCTTTGTGGCTCTGTTCTGCAACATTAGTGGCTTCCTCTCCTGAGAGTTGTCTCTCTCTGGAAGGACTCTGGCTGAGCACATAAGTTTCCTTGGAATCAGAGAGACCTGCTGGAGAATCCTTAGATCCAACCATTTTCTTGCACCCATTGCTGCTCATGTTGTCACACATAGACACTCTGTCCAAGTTGGCAACATCTTCTTGCTCCTTGTCCTGCTCGGGCTTGTTAACAGTCACATTGCTACCTTGCATGCCCGTCCTGGTCAAGTCGTCATCACCGGCCGAGGTGGTAACATTTGGGATGCTGCCGGCTGGAGGAGGTGGTGTGGGCGAGATATCCGCCGACTGCGCAGCGATCTCTTCTTGGACCTCTGCACCGACATTATTAACCACTGAAGGTGTCTGCCTTGTCCCTGCCAGGACCGTAGTCTGCTCGTGGTGGCTGCTGAGTGTTGGAGAAGATCCATCGTCCTTTCTGCTGCTGGATGCAGAGGATCTTCTCTGAGCCTCCCGAGAATCGTCGAGATCCATGAAGTTCTGAACGATGTCGGAGATGTTCACTGGCTTGGTCAGCTCTTCCACCTTCGGGCTGGTCTGCGACTGCGGTCTCGACCCGGCAGCCGGAGCCTCCGACGCCAAGAAAGTCTCTCTCCTCAGCTGGGGAGGGGGCGACGGCGGCTGTTGCTCGTCTTCGGATATCTTCTTGGGTGCGGTGGCAGGAAACTTCAGCTCCTTCCACGAAGACCTCTTCTCCCCAAGCTGAGATCCGACGTTCTTGATGACGGAGATGTTGTCCAGCCTGAACCTGGGGTCGGACTCGAAGTTCTTGTTGGCCGGGGTGGAGGCGACGAAGGAGGCAAGCTGCTGCGAAGACTGCTCGGTCACCATGAAGGTCTCCTTCCTGGCCACGTCCGACGAGACAGAGTAGGTGTCCCTGTGCAGGGTGGAGGACTTGACGGTATAGGTGTCCTTTCTCACCAGTGACATTGCTGGCTGGACGGGGGGTGGAGGGGCGGGGGCAGACGGCTTGGCGGCGACAAAGGTCTCCCTGCGGATGTTGGCGCCGTTCGACTTGAGGGGAGAGGGAAGCTTGAATTCGGTTTGCTGTTGCTGTTGCTTCTGCTGTTGCTGCTGCTGTTGCTGCTGCTCCTGCTGTTGCTCTTGCTGTTGCTGGCCGGGCTGCAAAGGAGTGAGGAAGACAGACTCGTCTCCGCCGGAGATGTTGCCCGCGGCCGCCCCGTAGTTCCTCGACTCGGACAGCTTCTGCGGCGACCAAGACGGCTCCCCCTGCCTCGGGGGTGGCAGGAGCTGCTTGGTGGCCGGTGGAGGAGGCATGTTCTCGCTGGGGATGTCACGGACCTCCGGGGTCTCTCCGGGCGCCGCGCGCGAGACCGGGTTGTCCGGGAGAGGCGCCTTCTGCTGCTGGGCGTTGGCGGCCCCCTTGCTAAAGGTCCTCTGCATGTTGGAGTTGTTGTGCAGGGGCGCCCGCGAGGGCCTCTTGGGCTTCTCCCTGGGGGCCGCGCAGGATCCGACCAGGACGATCCTCGTCTGCAACCCGAGGCCGTACTTGACGCACAGCTTCTCCGCCACGTTTCCCCCCTTCCTGGGCACCCACCCAACCCTGAGGGTGGCCTCCTGCTGCGGGCCGAGGAAGAACTCGACAAAGTCCACCTCGAAGTCGCTGCTCTCGCCCTGCTTGGGCGGTGAGGTTAGCGCGACCTTGACCCTCTTCTGCGTCGGGTTCTGCACCGTCACCCTCCTGACGGCGGAGGAGCCCAGCTTGACGTTGTCGAAGGACACCTTGGGGAAGGAGTTGAACGGGGCCAGGACGAGGACGGAGACGTGGGAGGCCGCCATCTCCTCCGCCGCCCGAGTCCGCCTGGCCAACTCCTCTGGAGGAGTCCGGGCGATCTGAAAGCGTGAGTCACGCGTCAGGTATCAATTAGATCGTCAAAAAAAAGATAACATACCAGAAAAGAGTGAAATAGACATTTGGAAAGCACCAGATATAAACTACAGTAGAGTTTAACTGTGATGATTCCAAGATTGGAGACTTTCGACACCTCTACTTATAGTAGTAAAATATACTCAATTATTGCAAGCTACAATCTGCAAGAGCTAAATGTGCTGCTTTAAAGGCTTTTTTTCTTATTTATGCAACTTGCATGCTTTCACTCTCTTTTTTTTTTCAAAAAAAAATCATGCATTCGCATTCTTAACTATTTTTTGTCATTTTTAATTACTTTTTCTCAATTTCCACAGTTTTAAGAGGAGGGATTGGGTGGGTCTTTGAGCTGTCTCCAACTCCTGGATTTATAGTACAGTACTTTCAATAATTAAAAGAATTGAGTCAGGACTGGTTTTTTTAATGAACAGTCGTGGAGGCCAAGCCGAGGAGCCATCCAGCCTTTTTTTCTAACCTGGAATGCGTCCCCGCCCCTCAGTCTCCTGGCCGCCGGGGTGGCCATGGTGAACCTCGGGGGCCAAGTCAGCCTCTCCTGCGACCTCGAAGCAATCCGAGAGAACACGAACTCGGCCTCCAACGAACAGGACCAAGTCTTCAAGTTTCAAGACGTTTTCTAAAAAAATTCTTGCGTCCTCACTTTTGAATCTTTTCTTTCGTCTCTTCTTGTCCTTTTAAATCCTCTCTTTCCTTCCCAGGGTTGCCAGGTCATAAACACTGAACTATTACACCCACCCTGTCTCGGCTGCAAATAAAGATCAGATGCAAAAATTGCCACAAATCCTGATAGCTTTAAAAATTGGGCTATTCATAAATTTTCATTAAAAAATAATATAGTCTACAAAGCTATATAATTATATGGCCAAAATGCCCATGAAATATCCCGCCTGGCCACACTGCTTCTTTCCTTTCCTTCCTCTTTCTTGCTTCTCTTCTCTTACTTTCCCTCACAGATTTTGAAATTGCTGTGACCAGTTAATTTGGATCCAAAATAGCAAAACTGATTTGTTTTGTTGAACTTCTACAATAAAACATGGAATAGTCTACTATTTATGCCTAGCGCTTAAAGTGCTAGGACTGATTTTTCCTAGGACACGGACTTAGCAAGCAAATCACTATATCGATGTAGTTCACTTTATTGAGACATTTTATGTAGCAAAAAATAAGTCATTAGGACTAAGTTTATCGTACAAGAAAACACTATATCAAAGTATGCCCATTTGATATTTAACGTTATATATTTTACGCCCTTTGCAAACAATTTTTAGTTACTTGGTGTGATTTTCTTTCTCCTGACTTGGTCACCGTTGATGCACCAAGGGTTTGAAGAGCGAACCGGCGACGGAGCGGGAGCGGGAGGAAGAGAAGTTGAGTTGAGAAGAGAAGCAGTCGTTGGAAGAGCTGATTGTAAATTGCTAGGAAAGGAAGGACTGGGAAGGAAGAGAACGTTGTAGTACATAGAGCTTCTTGTAGTACAGGTACTTCCCAACCACCTCGCCCTCCTTTTTCCGTTGCTGCATACAGTTTGAGGAGGTGCTCCTCTTTATGTCCCACCTCGTGCTAGCTTCATTGAGTGTACCGTAAGCTTAATTAAGTGTAAATAAGTAGACACTGTGCTAGTACAATATTTTTTTCACATTATCAGACATGTAAAAGATATTTTTGCCAACATCAGCAAAGGCAGTTATATAGTTAGCTGCAATTAGTACGATAAGTACTGACGAAAAAGAGATGATATAATTGACGTGACAGATGATCGTCATCTTAATTTCATCAGCACAAGCAGTATCAACAAAGGCACTCTGAACAGCGACAATACCGTCAATTATGACAGTACCACATAAAACAGCACAGTCTACCCTAGATAGGTTTGTATTCAGCTGTCTCAGAAACCCTCTGCTCATCGCTTTTCCAATGTACTATGTAGTAGTGCAGAATTACAGGAGACTGCCCGGCCAGCCCGACCAGACAATAATTTCTATTCTACTATGTATAACTCTGTGGGTCACTGAGAATAACTCTACTTTAACTCAAGGGCAATTGCTATGACAGAATTACTCCGGGCTTGTAGCTCAATTACAACTGAATTATGATTCAACATCATTTTTTAACTAAAAATCTGGACCGGTTTCATCATTCACACCAGACTTACATGTCTCTCTTGTCTGGGCCATGGGCCTGAAATGTATGTTAGCATGTGCTCTGATGATGCCTATTTATGGTCATGCCTGTAACATAAACGTCGCAACATGGACCTACCAAGGACATATAATGTAGTATTTGATCATGACCATAGTGTATTAAAAAAATGAGTGACACAGAAAGGGCAAGAAGTAACATTATTTTTCTAAAAGGCATCTTTATACATCAGCTCAACAGTATTTTAAATATGGTCTTTCTGTAAAGCTGCTGTCCTCCCTTTATAAAAGCTGAAACACGCCCACAGCGATGTTGGCAACAAGCAGAGCCGTGCCCACCACCGTGAACGTGAGGGTCACCGTGGCCCTGAGGGCATCTGCGCCGCGGCCTACCAGCACCAGTTCAGAGAGCGCGCGTGCCAGGTGGTGCCCATCGAGGAAGAAGCACGGGACCACGTTGAGCACGGCCAGCGCCCCGGAGAATGACACCACGTAGTGAGAGAGCAGCTCGACCGACCCGGGCAGCCAGGGAGAGAGAAGGGACCCCTCCTCCGGCATGTACGGCGAGACCACGACCGACTGGTAGACCTCGGCGGGGCTGCCGACAAACAGGAAGTCCCCGGCGCCATGCTGGCGACGCATCCTCAGCAGGCGAGAATGGTCCTGGAGGGACGGCTTCATGCAGACCTCCTTGTCTGAGCAACGGTGCGAACTACTGTTGCAGTGTCTCCCCTCACTCTTCTCTAAGGCAGCTCTCACTGGTAAACACGTCCAAGAACTCTTTGGCATAGTATCACTGGAGGTGTCCTGGTACCGGTCCCCAACTTCCTCAAAGCACAGGCTACTCTTGCTCTCTTCCTCCGTGCAGCACTCGGTGACTTCCCCACTGCTGCTAGTCTTTGGCGTGGTCAGTTCCTTGCCAGGTTTCCTCTCGGTAACGAAGTCTTTAGAAAGGCAAACGCCCATCGTGGCGTCCTGCAGGACCTTGGTCAGGCAGCCACGCCAAGAATCCATTCCAGTCACCGAGCAGCCGTTCATCAGAGAGATCTTGTCTCCCGGCACCAGGCCGGTCGGGCCCGTCACGGAGGAGTCCGGCCTCACCGAGACCACCACCACTCCCTCTCCGGTCCGGTACAGCCACGAGGCCACAGCAGGGGTGGAGAAGAGCACCAGGTAGGCGAAGGCTGCCAGGACCACGTTGTGCCATATCCCGGCCGCAAAAACCCTCACTTGCTGCCAGGGCCTGAGGGCCAGGAGCTGGTCTGTCGGGAGGTCCACGAAGGCGGCAGGGACGACGAAGAGGACGAAGGTGCCGAAGCCGAGGATGCGGACATCCTCGGAGGCGGCGGAGACGGCGTGTCCAGCCTCGTGGATGACGCTGCAGACCAGCAGGGTGACGAAGTAGTATCCCAGCTCACTGAGGGGCAGATTGACCCCAGGAAGCACTGGCTGCAGGACGACGCGGTCTTGACTTCCCTCCGTCCCGGCGGTGTCCTTCGGCAGGAGGGCTCCGAAGAGCGTCTTCACCAGGAGGACCATAGACGGGAGGACCAGCAGAATGGACACGACAGCTCCGAGAGAAAACCAAGCCTTGAGGAGGCGAGGCCTCCACGTCCCAATGCGGGAGAAGATCCTGTTGAGCCTCTGGGTGGTCCACTTGAGCTGGACAGGCCTCGGCGGCTCCAGCCCGGTGAAGTGGAGGAAGCACTCGTAGCCGCGCGACCCGTGAAACACCCTGTCCACCAGGAAGGCCAGGGCGTGCAGGGCAAGCACCGCCCAAATCAGCGTCCACAGAGAACTCATCTCTAATCTCCCTATCTCTCTACTGCGGGTACTCCTTGACGGGGGTGAACTTCTTGTAGTAGTTCTTGGTGAAGTCGGTCATGATGTCCTGGGTGCACTCGGGAAGCTCTCCGACCTTGGAAGCGGGAGATCCTCCGTAGCGGGTGAAGGTGGGCACGACAGTCTCTGGAGGGACGATGGCCCCGTCCTCGATCATGCAGCAGTCCTTCAACACGCAACGGCGGCCCTTCGAATAAGAAAAAAAACCCTCATTATTAACCTTAACCCTTCTCTTCCTTTTTTCTCATCTTACAATGACGACGTCTTTTCCTATGTAGACATAGGAGTTGATGACGGCCGCGTTGATGACCGACCCCTCCCCGATGAAGACATGGTCCCCGATTTGGAGAGGGAAGAAGGCGACCCTGTCGGGCGGACAAAGAAGAGAAAAAACTGCAGGCTACTTACTACCTACGTCTCGCTAGCTAAGAAACTCACCCCTTGCTGAACTTCTTGAACGGGGGCCTGATGACCGCCCCGCTGGAGATGACGCAGTGCCTGCCCACCCTGACGTTGGCCAGGTCGCCCCTGATGATGGCGTCGGCCTGGACGATGTTCTTGCCATTGAGGATGATGTTCTGCGAGCCGCACAGGACTGACTGGCGGCTCACTCGGTTTCCAGATGCCTGGAAGGTGGAAGGGGACATGACGGGACGGGAGGGATAAAAAACCAGGAAAAGAAGACGCTGCTCTGACGACCTTTCTGCGCCTCACCGTCTCGATGTACTCGGCCTTGTTGAAAGGGATCTCCTGCAGTTCCATGCTGATCTCCGCCCGCGAAGGGTCATCCCTCTCTCCCTCCCTCCTGGCACCCACGCGATGCAGCCCTCTCCACCGGGTCCGGGTCGCAACTTGAAACCCTAACTGTTTTCCCTCTTTTTGCAACAGCCAGCAATGGTGTTTATCTTTTTCTGTGACCAGCAAAAATAGCTGAAACAGTTACCAACTGAGCTTTTTTTGCATGATGCCATAAACTTTCTGTGGAACTATCACCCATTTATCACAAGAACTTAGTATATTCTTCAGAATACGTGTTAAAAAATGATAAAAGCATTTTCCCTCTATATTTTGTGCATGTTGTATAAAAAATGTACTTCACTGTGTACTTGAACAATCTTCTTTTAAGTTTTTGTGACCCACTGCTTGACCCTTCCCCTTGTCACTTTCTTCTAAGACATGCCTCACTGGCACGGTACAAAGAAACAAACAAGATTTTTTTGCGTCATATTTTCGAAATGTGGACATGCGTAATTGTATGTATGTATGTGTATGTATGTATGTATATTTGCGACGCCACAATAGAGAATTAAATGACGAGTCATTTTCTTCTTTCTTGTAGGACCATTCCCACCGTGGGGATTTGGCCTGGAGTTGTCGCGCCAAGTTTGGGAGGGTGCCACGCGAATTTTGCTGCTGACGGGAGCGCCGAGATGATGACTGCCGTAGGGCCGGGCCACAAGAATGTTTGTTGCTCCCGTCAGCGC
>JAAUYM010050573.1_pt1 | contig 13536 bp, 16 predicted proteins | sample 7278001 | NCBI WGS metagenome assembly JAAUYM01 (sample SAMN14350224, study PRJNA611818) | marine sediment metagenome | isolation source: surface marine sediment (1.8m) | place: French Polynesia: Moorea | collected 2018-08
CTCTTCTCTGCTTCCTCTCTTGCTCGTGGTCGGGCGGAACGAAAGACTGCTTTCTCTCAAGGGGAAAGCGAGGTAACTGAATTGAGAATCTTCCTTGGCTTCACCCGGTTGCCGGGACCTTTTTGTGTTTTGTGACCATACCTGGAAAGGCTTTCTAGTAGTATAACTGCAGCCGGACATGAACTATTGTGTACCTACTAATGCAGCACAATTTGTTTATTCATACTTGATAAATGCTCGTGTAAATGAACATTTTCACCAGTTTTATTACTAATTATAACACGATATTGTACTGTACGTACGTACCTACATGCATATTTATGTGCGTACCCAACGTCCTACATAGTTTTGGCCACACCCATATAATTTCACAGCCGCATCCTTGAGTCACATCTTCATTCCACCCGAACCCTTCTTGCCTCTTCTCCACCTGCCGTCTCCGCCTCCCTGTCATCGTCGAAGATGGCCTCGGACACGCGCTGCAGGAAGGAGCTCACGATGGAGAAAGAGTCGAAGAAACCGGGGGTGGACAGAGAAGAAGAGGAAGGAGGAGGAGAGACTTCGACGTCTTCTTGTTGCTCCTGAGGTTCATCGTCTTGCTGCTGCTGCTGGCTGATGGCCTTTGAAATGTCGTCTACGAATTTGGAGTGGATTGCCTATACAGTAGGAAAGGAACTTAGAGTGAGCTTTTGTACAGGACGTTCCCATAAAACCTCATTTTACTCCTACGCATTTAAATTAGCTGTATGTTGTATACACTAAAAAAGCCAGGTTTTCTTTTGATATAAGTAAACTCTTATTCAAGCTTCATCCCACCTGAAGTCTATGCTTTAGCTCATCTGAAGCCCCCTCCAGCTTCTCCTTGAGCCCCTCTCCTGTCCCGGGCAAGGCAGGCAATCCCAGCAGAGACAGCAGGGACGACTCTTCCTCTTCCTCGGTTGTCTGTTGCTCCTGATGTCGCTGTGGCTGTTGTTGCTCTCTGCTCGGGGGCATCATCCACAGCGACATCAGGTCATCGTTGCCGACGTTGTCGTCGTTCTTCTCCTCCTTTGCCTCCTTCTCCGGCTCCGTCGACGTACGGGCGGGAGGAAAGAGCCAAGAGCTGAGTAGGGCGAACCCTGACGAAGGAGAGCCGGAGGAGGACGTGGGTCGTCGCTCGTACAGGGGCAGCAGCAAGGTGGGCGAGGATCTCGCCTCCGACCCCACCTGGATCAGGATCGTGAGAAAGGAGAGCGACATTAAATGCCTCATGACTGCAGGGTTTTTTTTGCGGGGTCTTCTTTCGAGACTGGAAAGAAAAGAGAGAATGCTGACACTCTGATGAGGTACCTGACCTGAAAATTTCTCTTTTTCCTCTCTTGCCCAGGACCAGTTTTTTTCGTGCTAGAGACGGAGGCAACACCGCGGGAAGATGACAAAATAGGAAAGAAGAAATCAAAAGTCGTACGACCTGGACAATGCTCTGAATAGGAAGACGGAGCAGAACCATTAGAGAGCAGAAAAATTGGTGCACATGCACAAGCAAAAAATAAGTTACAAATTGTTTTAAGAAACATGGAAATGATGCCGAACATTTTCTGGCATGGATGCTATCTCATGTTGCGTGAAATTAAACAGGTCTGGGTAGGGTTGGCCATTTGGCAGAGTCAACCTGTCACCTCTCAGCCCTTTGAAGAAGGGGTGGGCAAGGACTTCCCATGCAGTTAGACGCTTAACAGGGGAGTAGATCAAAGTGTGCTCCAGAAGGTCCTGCAACATGGCCTTGTCTGAATGGTGGGGCATGTTGATGTGGTGCAGGCGGTTCTCAATGGAGTGTCTTTTCTGGGCACTCTGGGTCACAACAGGTTCAACATTCATGTCCCTGAAGTCCTCCACTGTAGGAAACCCAAGGTACTCAATGATCTGCTCCATATGCTGTCGATCACTCTCAGAGTTGTAAAAGACAGGGTGTCCGAGCACCATCTCTGACATGATGACAGATGCGCTCCACACGTCGCACTTATCACTGTACCTGCGGGCACCCAGGAGCAGCTCCGGTGCACGGAAGAGCAGCGCCCCGATATAGCAGATCATGTCAATATGGGAGTTCTCCTCTGTCATCACCAGGCAGCACCCAAAGTCAGTTAGTTTGAGGATTCCATGTTCGGGATTCACCAGCAGGTTTTCTGGCTTCAAGTCCCTGTGGATGATGGAGTGAGAATGGCAGAAGGCAATTGCTCGCCACATCTGGTACCCAAAGAGCTCCAGCCAGGGACCTCCCATCCCAACATTGATAACGTAGTGAGCATGTATAAACTGGTACAGGTCTCCACCCTCCACGAATTCTAGGAGGAAGTAGGACATGTGCTCGGGCCCAAAAAAGTAGTACTCGAGGTTACAGATATTCTGGTGGCGAAGTATAAGTAGGGCAGCCCTTTCCATGATGTTGACCGTTTCGGGACCAGACGGGCACTTCATCGCCACCATCGTCTTTGCTCTGGTTGTGAGATCGTCAACCATCACCTTCTTGACAGTCCCAAAGGCGCCTTTTCCCAGGTCGGCAACTACATGGAGGGCGAGCTTTGTGGCCCTGCCATCCCAAGACACACCGTCAACGTATTGGCTCCCGGGAGGAGGAGGAGCAGCATGAACTACCTCTCTTTCCAGGTGATCTCTCTCATACGGCGATTTCCCCGGTCGGCTTTCTGAGCCACCCATAAGCAATTTTTTTTTACGTGATACACAACAGGTATTTTCACATATTTAGATGAAATGCGCATTTTGCTTGTTTGAGGGGAGGTATCAACAATCCCCTATTTGATTTTTACAAAATATTTGATTTGTAAATATTTGTAAATACCCGGGCAACAGCTAAGGATTACTGACTGGCACAGTACCCTTCATAATGCTATCTAGTGCCCCATTTCTCGCACGCAGGCATCCTACGGTATATTGTCAATTACAAAAATGCCAGGAACTGAATCAGCTTGCATTATTCGGAAAAGATAAACTTGGTTGTAGGAGCGATTTTCTGCAAGCGATCTGCCAACTCCGTTTCCTCTCCCCCCTTAAGGAGTTTGGATGACAGGCGGACGGTCTTGACGGTGCATGGTGGAACTGAAGCCCGTTCCAGGCACTGAACCAGCTTGGCGAGCGAGACCGGATTGTTGCGCAGGTCGAGCTCCTCGCAATTCAGCTGAAAGAGTGAAGTTCAAAGGTTAAACTGATGGCAGTCCTTTTGCACCTGTATATGGAGCAATTACCAGGTAAGGAAGGAAAGTTCCGACATCAGAGAGCTTGTTTCCTGCCAAGCCTATCTTTTTGGGCAGAGCCAGCCTCTCAGGGCAAGGCAGGTGTGTGAGGCCAAGTCCTGTCAGGTCCAGCGTGCAGTCCATGCCAACTGAACGAGTTCGATTGAGCATCACACACCGGGACCGCCAGTCTGAATAGTAGTTACGTCGGACGAAATCCACCTGAGGAAAAAAAAAATAAACAACAAAAAGTAATAATAATAAAATGCAAGTGGTGGCAAACTCGGACAACTTACTTCTTGAAGTTTTTCCAAGTTGCTTATTGTGTCTTCCAGAAAATCTTTCTCGTCCAAAGCTTGCATGATCAGCACCATTGACAGTCGCGTCCACTTCGAGTCTGGCTCTAGTTCTAAAAGTTCCCTGGAAAAAAAAGGAGTAATAGACGTTGTATCAGCAGAGCCCTCACATGCTTTTCTTCGTGAACGTTACATAATTTTGCTACTCTGTCTACCTGCAGTTTTGCAGGTCCTGCCTGAGAACCTTCGTGGTGGCTTCGTCCGTGCTCTCGTTCGACTTCAGCTCAAAGTCATCGGCAAGGGCAACGTCCGCCTCGCCTCCGCCCACGGTCAGTGCCAACGTTCCACCCGTCCGGACGTCACTGACGACCACTTGCACACCGCGGGGGAGATCGCGCGCGTCGAGCTTCCACACCCGCGAGGTTGCCGCGGCGCCTCCCTCCGGGACCGGGGTGGTCGCCCTCGAAGGGTCCATCTTGACGCCGTCGACGGCGCAGTCCAGCCGCGAAGCAGGGAGGGGCTTCGACAGGACCACGTAGAGGTCTCGTTGGCGCCGCAGCAAGGTGAGCAGTGAGCCGGCGCGTCTCGACTGCTCTCCTCGGCCGCTTCCCAACAGCCAGGTGTGGTAAAACCAGGCAGAAGAGTCTTCCGGATCTGTACCAATGTTTGAGTTGCTTAACGTTGCACGCTTAATCTACGTAAGAAAAAAAAGGGAAAACATGAACCTGTGAACGCCGCGTTCTGGACCAGGTCCAGCTCCTCCCTTCTCTTTTGCTCAGAGATGCCGATCCTTCAAAAGGACGCGTAAACGCGTTAATTCCATCTCTTCAATATTTTTTTTACCCTCGCTAGCCAATGACATCTTACCTAGATATTTCCCCTTCTCTCGGTGGGTGGGTGAGAGGCAGCAGTCTGCTCCTGTAGTGCCAGGCGGAGTAGTTGGAAAAGTTCTTCTCGATCTTCTCAGTGGAAAAGTCCAGCTCCTCCTGTGGTGCCCGACCAGCGTGATGCACCACGAAACGTCGGTAGTCCCAACAGTGGAAGTTGCGCTCGTCCATATCCAGGTATTTATCACAGAGGGCCACCTCAGCCTTCCAATTCGGCTCCAGCATCCTGGTTAAATAAGGGATGCAGGAAGGAAGGAAGAGGCCAGAAAAGAAACATAGTAATTACTACTACTCTACGCTTTCTTACGTACTTGAGAAGGCACCAGCACCTGTGGTGCCAAGCTCCATATGACTTTGGGTTGGTCATCAGGCAGTGTTGGGTAAGGAACACCTCTGACTTCAAGAGTTCGTCTCTCTTGAAAGGCCTTACATTAAGAAAAATGAACAATAATGAGACTGTACATACACTACGATACTTAAGTTGCAATTAGTAAACATGAACTTACTTATCATCGCCTGTCCCTTCCTCTTCAATGGCTTTGAGGACAGTCTCTCTTCGGACGTTCCAGAGCGTGTTGATGTCTGGATTCCCCATCAGCACAGGCCCAATCATCTGCAGCAGTTTCTCATCCAGGCGGCCAGACTCGCGTCTCTCCAGAATCGCTGACATGGCCGCCTGGGGGGCGACGAGAGGAGTCATTCCAGAAGGCTGTACGTACAAGCTGGGGCAACCAGCAAACTCTCTCACCTGGTAGGCCTTGACCTTCTCAGCCCTTTCTGCCTTCCTCTCTGCCTCTTGCTGGGCCGTCGTCTTCACCTTCAGCCGACCGTGCATCTTGAAACAAAACCAAGAAAGTTTGCTCTCTTTCAGGTAACATGGACTCGAAAAGCACTGTGTCCTTTATTTAATACCACGATGTTGTGAGACAAGTTAACGTAAGCACTCAGGAGAAGACGGGAACGCGCTGAACGTGTCTTCCTTGAGGACAATCACAGTTCACAATTGGCCTGCGCCTCTTCTGGTCGACCTCTTCTTCACTGGCAAGCAGGCAGAGTTCCTAAAAGGGTCTGTTTGAGGACTCCTTCCTTGTCCTAGTTGTACCAGTCCGGTTGGGGTCTCCGTGCAGTCTCATCGTTGATGGAGACAACTTTGACGCCCGGTCCGAAGTAGCTGATGACGTACGCCGATCCATCGGCCGGCCCCACAGTCTGCGAGGAGATCAACACTATGTCGATTAGGTGACCCAGGAAGAAGAAGCCCAGGGTGGAAAACTTGAGCAGGCCCAGAGCAGGATAACCCTGAAATTTTATGAAAGATTACAATATTAAAATAAATTTTAAATGTATTCAGCCCGGTAATAATAATCCCACCAGATAAAATCTATCGGCTCCGAAGCATCCGAGGAAGACGGAGAGGATGACGGCAGTCTCGAAGTCATACCCGTTGGTCCACTGGCACTCGCTGTCCAAGGTGAAGTTCGAGTTTCCGGTCTCTGAGCACAGGAGGCCAGGCAGGGCCTGGCAGGGGATGGCGTTTGGGGCAACGGCGAGGTCGTCGTCGATCTTGCGGCACCCCAGGGGCTGCTGGGTCTCCGGGTCCACCACCGGGTCGAAGCACCTGTACTGCCCGGGGAGCAGCTCCTCCTTGCACTTGACGGTGAAGCGGCCCCTCACCCTCAGGTCGGCGAGGTCGATGCCGCTGTCGTAGGGAGGCGGGGGAAGGGGCTCGGCCGGGACCTCCTGCTGGCGACCCCCGTCGGCTTCCCCCGTCGTCCCTCCCTCCCCCGGGAGCTGCTGTTGCGTCGGGCCCCGGACGTCCGTCTTGAGAGGAAGGCTCTCTCTCGGCTGACCCTCGGTCGACTCGTCTCCGGCCTCCGCAGGAGGCGAGAGGAGAAGCAGCCCCAAGAGCAAAAAGTGTTGGATCCTTCTTGTCATCGTCCCTTACGAAGGAGTACTCACGCATTGGTCGACTGAGTTCTAGTATGAGACCTTGGAATTGAACTTCATAACAAACCTAACAGAATTACAGTCATTCTTTCTTTCTTGCCTTGTCTTCCCGTTCCTAAGAGCTGCCTGTCTGTAGCTCTGGAGGCTGCAGAAGGAGGAGGATCTTATCAGCAGCTGACGATTGACTTGCATTGGACTCGGACTCGACCGCAGAAACAGAGCGCCAGTGTTCCCAAACTGCAGGTTTTTGCTGCCAGAAATTAGAAACGGAGGTCTTAAAATGATGATGGCCTTAAAAAAGGGTAAGCTTTAATTTTAACGGACGCGCAGCAGCAGCAGTACCTAAAAAAGAGCTTTGACATTAACGGTGTTTTTTAAAATTTGCTTCAATTTTGAAAAAAATGTCAAAAAAATGTTGCGCCATTTGGCAACACTGTTAAATGACGCAATTTGAACCTCTGCTGAAAACAAACCTTCTTAATCGACGACGAGACACCAGAGCAGCTGACTAAAAGCTGAACATGAGAGCCGCCCCCGCCCCGCACCAGCACCAGCAGCAGCGACGGCGTGAAGACTTTTACGTTCAGAGCCAGAGGAGAACCACAATCCACATCATTGTCAAGGAGCTCGTTCGCCACAGTATCGCTCCTTCCCCCATCATTTACTTAGTCAGTGTGGACATGACCGGAAAGAACCTGTTCTTTTCTTCCTCCAATCTGGATGGGACTTTGGTAGTGCTTCTCTCCGACGGCGGACGGAGCGAGCCTTGCGGCCGGCCAAGACGGTGACTGGACTTTTGCAATGCATTCCTCCTCCCCCGCAACCAGCGTCTTGTGCTTCTCGCTGTCCGCGCTGGCCTCCGCCAGCGTCTTCGCACTCATCCACCGCACCAGGCCGGACCCGTTCATGGATGAGATCTTCCACATCCCGCAGGCGCAGAGATACTGCAGGGGAAATTTCAAGGAGGTGAGATAAATTCTTCTTAGGTGGCTTTATCCTCCTTTGTGATGCTTCTGGTGCTTCTCTCTCTAGTGGGATGACAAGATCACCACCCTGCCCGGATTGTACTTCATCAGCATAGGCATTCTCACCCCGCTGGCCAAGGCCTACGCCCACGCAAGCGGCGGCCTGACATCACCTCGCTCGGACGATGAGGCCGAGGAGCCTCTGCTGTGCTCAGTGATGCACCTCAGGGCCGTCAATTTAGTCCTCTCCCTCGTTACCATGCTCATCATCAACAAACTCACACATCAGATCCACGGCAACAAGCACGTGAGTCCAAAAGTAACCTGAAGTACAGTAATTCTATCTAGTAAATGCTGAACTTGTTTTTTTTTTCCTTCTCTTTGCCAGTACTACAATGAGGCCAAAGCAACCCTCTCCGCCTTCAACCTTGGCATTTTCCCGCTCTTGTACTTCTTCTCATTCTTTTATTACACCGACGTTGGCTCTACCTTCCTCGTGCTCTTCATGTACTGCCTGAGTCTGGAGGGGAAGGATTGGATGGCGAGCTTTATCGGTCAGTTTTGTCGGTAATGGAAAAAGCATTGCTAGATCTCTGATACGCATTACATGTTGCAGGATTGCTGGCTGTCGGCTTCCGCCAGTCCAACATCGTTTGGGTGGCGTTCGTGGCCCTCCAGTCTTTGCTGCCCATCCTTATGCATGGGGTCCACGTCAAGATGCTGGAGCAGCCCGTCCCGTTCAAGTTTAGCCTCACCATGACCGGACAGCTGAAGGAGCTGGCGCAAGGCCTACCCTTGCTCCTGAGGGACCCCCGGCGACTGTTGTCGATGGTCGGGGAAATCCTGTGGACTGGCGGGGGATACCTCCTCGTGTGGCTCGTCTTTGTGGCCTTCCTGGTGTGGAACGACGGCATCGTCGTAGGCGACCGCGAGGCGCACACGACCGTCTTCCACCCGACCCAGATTCTTTACTTCTCCGGCTTCTCCCTCGCCTTCGCGGCGCCCTTTTGCGTCACCAAGGCCGTCCACTTCCTTCACTTCTGCAAGCAGCACTACCTGGTGGTCGGGGCGGTTGCCCTGCTGACCTGGGCCGTGGTCGACTCCTACACCATGGCGCACCCATACCTGCTGGCGGACAACAGACACCTGTCCTTCTACTTCTGGAGGCGTGTGGTGATGGCCTACGACTGGTCCAAGTTTGCCCTGGTTCCCGCCTACGTCTTTGGAGGCTTCTGCGTCCTTCACTCCCTCCTCAAGTCGGGCTTCGTCTTCCGCGTCACCTTCCCCTTCTTTGTTTTCCTGGCCCTGACTCCGCAACTCCTCTTGGAGTTTCGCTACTTCATTGTCCCCTTCCTGCTCTTCCGCCTGCAGCTGAGGCCGACGGATTGGTGGAGGCTGGGATTAGAGGCCGCCCTCTTCGCCGCTGTCAACGCCTTTACCGTGGCCCTGTTCGTGATGAAGCCCTTCAGATGGGAGCACGACCCAACAGACGTGCAGCGGATCATCTGGTGATGTGATAAAAAGAAGACAGTCTCTCACATTACCTCGATTCTTGGGGTCTAGAGACGAATATATTTAACTTTCTGGGAATAAGAGTTACTTTCTCCAATGCAACAGCATACGCCACAATTACCTTCCTTATCTTCTACTACAAAATAAATAGTTACTATTTGTTCATTAATCTATTTATTTCACTTCGCATATCTAGTAAGACACTTTTGCACGATATCGTTTTGCGAAAATTGCTCCGTGGACGTTTATGTGTAATTGTGGGGATGGGTGAGTTTCTTAACAAGTGAGCTGCCTTCGAATTAATGCGACGTCGGATGGGATTATAATTAAGAAAGGTACGAAGATGGATTCATTTTTTTTTCTTCGACATCATGTCGAAACGCCAATTGAGCCTCCTACCTATCACGGTGTACGTAGTAGTAAGCAGAGCATACCTGGGAATTGAAAAATTGTGGATGAAAGTTTGTCACACTTGAAGAGTACCTGAAGGTTTTTTTTGCCGTTAATTCAATGCCCGCTATTTGTTTTTTAATTGTTAGCCAAAAAGATTCAACTGATGTCGCCACAAATTAGTATTATGGCACAAGAAAGAAAAAAAAACATTCTGCTCTGCTTTTAAACATCCTGGAGCCTTGCATAGTATGGGTATACAAAAAAGGTACTTTTGAGATTACACATCGCTTCACTCGTCTTCACGTCCCACTCTGTCTCCTTTTTCACTCACACTTGTTAACAGATATTTGGTTAGAAAGACACACACATAGGGGAGATAAGAAAAAAAAATGATAGAGTGGAGTCCATTCCAACTGTTGGTCTGTATCAGCTGATCTACTAAGATTGAAATTGCTATTTTTTTTTCCTTCGTTGTTTCTTCTTCGCTTTTACCTGAAAGGATGAACTTGCGACCAAAAATTTACTTGGTCGCAAAGGGCTTTGAGAGAGATCGGGAGAGCTGTCCGCATCACTACCTATAAACTGCATCATCAAGAAGAGTCTTTTCTTCCTCCTCCAGATCGTTCTCCTTCTAGCTGCTGTGAGAGGAGTAGGCAGTGTTGGTGTACGGCCCCGAGTAGATGGAGGAGCCCGTGGTGGAGAGGTCCTTTCTCCGCCTACGCTTGGACAGGAGGCAGAGGATGGCCAGGATGACCACCAGGATGAGCAGCAGGCCGGCGACGGCGATGGCGATGGCGAAGTCGCGCTGAGGAAAGCAGATCCGGGAGGGATCTTGCACCCGCGCCTAAAACAAACAGACATCAAGAACTGTAATATGCGGTAGTAGTAAAATTGGTGGTCGGCCTAAGTTCTTATAGGGAAGTTTACTACATAGATAGCTAAGAAATTTTTGCAAAAAATAACAATAGGAGACTTGCAACTCACGAATTCGTCGTCTGGATCGTCGATGAACTCCCTGTTTGGATCCAGGTCGGACGCCTCCACCACCTGCAGCCCGGAGTGCACCTCGATCCGGACGTCCTCGCGGTCATCGTCGTAGAGCAGCCCGCGCGTCTCATCCACGTCGATGATCTGTCGACGTCGGCGGCGGCGGAGGGTGTTGGCTCCCTGGGCGTCGCAAAGGGGCGGAACGTCATCACAGCCTCCGGCGTGCTTGATGCACAGTCTGACGTTGCACTGGTAGTAGACCGAGGACGTGTAGGGGAACTTGTGCGCCTGGAAGTGGACGAGCGCCGTCGTCTTGCTCGAGGAATACTCGAACTCCCCCATGATCTCGCCGTCCACCGGACACCTGCAGAGCGAAAAATTAATGACATTTTCACTTTTTTATCAAGTGCCTACGTACACTCTCAATATATTTTCAAGATTTTTTTATACGGGAAATTGAGTGCCGTCTTCTAATTCACAAAATGTAGCGTCGGGACGATTGCTTGCTGCTGTAGGCGCCATCATGTGCATAGTGGTGACTCCGGCAGGTCACAGCCACTACTGGAATCAGCTCTTCATTGGCGTCATCGTCGGATGTGCGGCCGGCTACGCCCACGGCGTCGGCTTCTACTCCCTAGCCAACCTGCTGACCACCCTCCTGCTCATCTTGACCATCCTGGACCACCTGGGGGTGATCCTCGTTCCGTGGGGCTACAGGGGGCCCGGCACGGAACCGGGCCGGTTCAGGGGAGGGGCCATCACGGTGGACCAGCTGGGCTACGAGTTCCTCAACTTCCTGATCAACAACTGCGTCCTCTACGTCACCTACGCCGTCTTCTACGCATTGTCAAGCGGACACCTCATCATCACGAAGGAGGGCCGCGTCGTCTGGATGTGACGGCAGGGGCCCACGGTGCGTGGAGATCATTCAATTTTTCGCCATAGTCGTCATTATAGGTACGTACTTTATGACAGTGTAATAAATAAAACGCGACGTTTTTAGAATTAACAAATCATATATAATTGAAAATAATAACTAAAAATGTCTTCCTGCTCGCTCAGCTCACCCGTCCCCGTTGATGAGGGCCTGCTCGCTCCACCCGAGGCCGTCCTTGACCACGCAGTCTGAGATGTGCATCCCGTAGATGTCCTGCGCGTCGATGGTGACCACCAGGGTGAGCGGGTCCCCGATGCGCACCTCCTCGGCCACGCGGTTGTCCACGGGCTCGCCGCGGTAGATGCGCATGGAGGAGCCCGGCATGGCCGCCGTCGCCGTCAGAGGGGTCGTGCCCAGACCGCTGCGATGAGGGGGAGGGAGGGAGAGAGGGGGAGGGAAGAGGAAAAAAAAACATGAATTACAACACGTTGTAGGTAGGTACGGCATGCTCAAAATTCTTGGGTTTTTTTTCTCCCACATGGCCAGATTGGTCTTGTGGCCACGCTGTCTATCCAAGCAGCATTATTAGTCCCCATGCACAATTAAACGTGAGCGGAAGCTTCATGCAAGTGGTCCCACAGTACAACAGCTTTGCCAGGGATGGTGGTGGTGGTGGTGGTTAATGACGGTCCAATTCGGGCATGCTGTGCGTACTATGAATAGGGTATTATCAATTACCTAAACGAGCTGCCGGGGTCTCCAATTCTGTTTTCGGGATTGGCCCACTCAAACCTGCATGAGACGGGTGAGGAGGGCGATTGTTAAGAGGCACGAACACTTGCCCCTCTCTCCCCCCCCCACGATTTGCCTTTTAAAAAGGGTTTGAAAACATCTCAAGCCCCCTTCTTTACTAGTACAATCTGCATTTTCCTGCAATCGTCGTCTTCCTTGCCCTTTTCCCCTCCCGCCACATCCAGGCACTGGATGGAGTCTTCGCGCCGGGGCCATAAAAAACGGACGGTGCAGGTGGAGGAAGAGCTATTTTTTACGGCTCGATAAAAAGGAGAAGGGGGGGAAGGAAAAAAAGGCCTCCGACAAAGACGAGCTAGCGTGTCTTGTCTTTCTGTTTGCGCAGAAAACGAGGCTCGGGTTGAAGAGGAGTGTGATTGCAATTTGCATTCATACTTGACAGCCAGAGAAAATGATGACGACAATAAGAAGCACCGTACTCTGCACTCACCTGACGTCAAAGTCCGACTTGAGCGTCTTCTCCTCGGTCTTGTACCGGCACCGGATGTGGTAGCCGCGCCCCTGGTTGGTCACCAGCTTTCGGTGGGGCTGCACCACGATCGTGTTGAAGTACTCGATCCCGTCAACCTGCACGAGGGCGAGACGCGAGAGAGAGAGAGAGAGTGAGAGAGGCAGACATGATTGAAAAAGTCTTTCTGATGTTGCTACCGCCTGTCCCACTTCCTTTTGTAAAAAAAACCGTTTGAAAAATGGGTGCCCAAGAAGAGTATGGCAGTCTTTTTCATCCCAGGAATGGGCTTTGCCTGTGCAATTTGACTGCACAAACACGAGTTTCTTTTTTACGAGGAAGGATGATGATTCGGCGGAAAAGAAAAAAAGGGAGAAATCACCATCTTCCTCCCTTTTCATCTTCTGGGATTTGGACACTAATCTTGCGGACTCCTGAAGAGGCATTTTATTTGGGCGGACCTGCTCTCCTTATACGGGGGAGCGTTACTGACGACTTGTTCGCCGCCAGAAGGAGCAACACTGAAGTGCACCTAGTTCCACTCACCACGTCGGTGGCCATGGTGTTGCACGACCTGAGCGGGAGGACGTAGACGAGGTTGTCCCGCTCCTGGATGTACTCGGACATGCAGGAGGAGTTCTTGCTCAGTCCCTTGGGGTAGATGAGGCCGTTGAAGGACTCGACCAGGGTGGAGATGGTCAGCGTGATGTCGTCCGAGTTGCAGGCCACGCGGACGTCCTTCACCACGTTAGGCTCTGAAAAAAAAAAGCAATCATAAAAAAAGAAAGTTTAAATCTTTTGGCCCCAAAAACATGTGTACCACAGTGTACATGTTGTTGCACGCTGCGCCAGTTCCATTGGATGTGCCCTCGATCCCTCCCTCCTCTCTTCCATTGTGGTGCCCTGACAAGGCATCGTTGGTCGAGAATTCATCCCCCCCCCGCCCCCTTCTCTGTTTCGCGTCACGACAAAGACGAAAGAGAGAAAGAGAGAGAGAGATAGGTGGGTATAATGCGCCCCCTTTTTAGCGGCACCTGACTTGGGAGAAGCATTGTTGGGAGGATTGGACAGAGGAAACAGTTACGTTTCAGGCCATCAGCGTGAGGGAGGGGGGAGGGCAATTAAGGAGGAGGAAAAAGAAAGGGGTGCATCCACTCCGCACACAGGCCGCGAGAGGCAATTAC
>JAAUYM010051012.1_pt1 | contig 13534 bp, 8 predicted proteins | sample 7278001 | NCBI WGS metagenome assembly JAAUYM01 (sample SAMN14350224, study PRJNA611818) | marine sediment metagenome | isolation source: surface marine sediment (1.8m) | place: French Polynesia: Moorea | collected 2018-08
CTGTGGCTGCTGAGGGGTGGGGGAGGGGCCAATGTCGCCGCATTTGTTGCCCTTTCCTCCCCTTTTCTCTCTCCCTCTGGGGTCGGATGCCTTTGCTGTGCTGTGCTGTGCTATGTGTGCGTGTCTGCAGCTCTCCCCCTCCCCTCCGCTTCGGCCCCAACCCGACCCAACCCAAGCCAGCTCCTTTCCAGCCTCTTGCCGGGTTCACTAAAAATAAACAAGCCCCAGCCGAAGAGGCAGGGTGGCCGTCACCGCATTCGTATTCACACAAGCAAATCAAACTCCCTCTCCCCCACCCACACACTCCTTTGTACTTCATCATCCTCTGGCTTTTTCCCTCCTTACAGATTTGATACAGTAGAAATAGCAAAGAAAGGTTTTTTTAGAGCACTGAAAGTTAAAACAGGTCAATTTTACCCTGTACTAACGAAAGCAAGACAGTGTGATTTATCCCCATCCTCTCCCCCCCCCCGGGCGGTGACTGTAAACCTCGCATGACGATCATTGACGCAACTGGGTTCTTCACTACCTGACAGTTCAGTTGGCTACATCATGGAGGCGACAGAGGGTGAGTCATAGGACCTTAATTTTTAAAAAATGATTTTTTAAAATTTAGCTTATAGTATTTGTTTGCATTCCAATGTAACTGATGTTTTTTATCTCATAGGCAACGAATGTCTCGAACTTGTCTTAAAAAGCGTAGAGAAGAATGTCCTTTCGGAGCATTAGCAGTATGGCGGAGAGGAGATTAAGACTTATATTTTTTCTTATGGTTTTTTAAATTCATTTTTTGCTTTTACCGGTATTGTTTGCTTCCTCTTTTCTCCTTCTTTAAACTCATTATGTTCTCGTTTGCTGGCATCATCACGAGTGCCCACCACCTTAAAGGTGGCTTTCATGTTTTTGTCTTTGTTCTGTACTCGTACTGCCTATGCTGCTTTCTTTCTCTCTAGGTTAGGCAGGCATCTCTTACTTTCCATCACGTCAATTATTATCTTTTTGAATTAATCGACTGGCGGTTTCCCATAAATTGTTGCAATAAATATTTAAGCAAATAATCTGTGCGGATCGACATTCTCTGCTCAATTTGTGCTTTTCAGAGAGAATCATTATGACTCCGAAGAAGAAGACGTCGAACTCGACCACTCTCTTGATGGAGAGGAAGAGATCGATCCTGCCTAAGCAGACTGGCGATCACGACGGCTTGCACGTGGCAGGAGGAAGCAACGCAGGCATCGTCGTCAACAAGAGGCAGATCAGCGCAAACGGTTAGCAAACAGCGCTTCTCTTTTTTTTTCTCTCTCTCTCTCTTCAAACGCATTCTCTGCCTTTCTCATCAGTCACTGGTACCTCTATTCCAGACGAAGAAGGTCAGGGTCCGGTGCAACTCTGTCTGGAGTTTCGCGTCTTCTTGGTCAACTCGTCGACTGGTCGATACACCCAAGAAAAGAGGACGCTGTCGTTCTGGTTCAAGGAGGACTACGAGGAGGAGAGCTGGAGGGCTTCGGCTGCACAGGAGTTCTTCAAGAGACTTGTCAGTCCACAAGAATTTCCAAGAGGTAAAGGTAGCGCTTGGGTCGGAGTTGCAGCAACAGAGAAGACTTGCAAACCAAAGTTATATCATCTTGAGCATCGCAACAAGAATGCTTGACATATCACGACACTTTCAGATTACGTTGGCTTCATCAAAAAGATCATGAAGCTGATGCAAAAGGAGTATCCAATGATCTCTAAGATCGAGGTTCAACTGATCCAGGAAAAAGAGATGGAGTCTCTACCAAACAGGCCGAGTAAGTCAATCTCTGTTCTGTATTAATTTTGATTTCTTTGTCACTGTTTATTTCTATTAAAAATTATAAGATGATGCTTTTTTAAATTGGTGTTTTGGGGTCTTCTTCACTTGACTCTCTGCTGTTTCCCAGCACTCATTGGCGCTCTACTCTACAGCGTGGGCAAGGCCGCATCCCGCTGTAGTAGAGGAAAAGGTTTGACTTGATTCGAGAGAAACCCCGTCCCAAAATGGAGTGCATTGCTGTGAATAATCCGCAGCTCTAAAGCTAACCTATCCCAAGAGAAAGGGGGAAATTGCATGAAAAGCCTAATCGAGTCGTTGTTGACAATGACGTTTCTTTAACCACGAAATTGAACGATAACCTCTGTTGTTGCCCCTCCTCCAAGCCCATTGCATCTTGGTCTACCTTTCTGATCTCTGTTTTTCGCAGTTGTGCCTGAGGAGAAGTCGGAGAAGGAGGAGGTAACTTCGGACCACCTGCTGAATGCGATTGAGGAGGCATATCCAAACTCACTCACCGTGGACGATATGGCAAAGTAGGAGGAAGAAGAGGCTCTTTTACTAGTTCTTCGGTGCCGTCACCACCTGCTGCCACTTTTCCCCAAGGCGCTTCTTTGTGGAGAAGGACCTCGTGAAGAGCCTGGTGCTGGAGCTGATCGAGAAGCAGCTGGTGAAGCAGGTCGGCGTGGGCGGCGTCCCCGGCGTGGACTCCGGCGCGACGGCGTACAGGCGCACCCACGGCGCGGCCGAGGGATCCGTCACCGTGGTCAAGGGACAGATGCTGCTGCGGCAGGAGAGGGACCTGCAGCCGACCATCGCCGTCATCACGTCGCAGTACCACGAGAAGGTGGCCGTGGACGCCGTCATGACCAACAAGAGGACATTTGTCAGATACGCTACCGTAGGTGAGTCCACCTGGTCAGACCTTGGGAGGGGGGTATGGGAAGGAGAGGAAAGAGACGCCTCTACACTGTTCTCCCTGCTCAGTTTGTGGATGTTGTCTAGTACAATTTTTCTTTCTCTTGGTTTTTGTCATTTTTTTTGCATTTTTGTTTTGTTTGCACTGTGTATTACGTTGTAGTAGTATGTGGAGTTGTGTTTTTGTGTTGAGTCTTGTGCATATTTTCGTTTCCAGGTTTCTCTTTCGTTTTAGCCATTATGTTCTGCTGTGCTAACCGAAAGAGTGCACACCCACCGACCCTTCGTCATCTCACGCCAAAGCCCACAGCCAGAGCTCCCCCCTCTTCCAGAAAGAGGGCGCTGAAAGCAGATTCATTTAATAACTTGAACCTCTTTTTGTCCTCCCTTGCTTGCTATAATTTGACAAGTCAAATGTTTCAAGAAGTACAGTACTTCAAGTCTTTTGAATGAATCTGCTTTGTTTGTTTCAGAACGGTACGTAGTAAGATTTTGTTTGGTCACTTTGTGCATGACTAACAACAGGATTGTCGTTATTTACCTTCAGTCCCTAAAGGAATGCATGAAGACCCTCACTCACTCGAAGGTCGAGGTTCGAACATAAGGTGACGGGGACGGAACTGATGCTTCAATACCAGCTTGTGCCTTTGCCTATACGGAATAACTTTCACAACTTTTGTCTACCTCACAGTTTTAGAATAGATTTTTTTTATGCATTTCTGACGCAAGGACGCATATTTTGTCCATGACGAGTGCATGCTATGAACTTATTACACTGGTGTGGGTCTCATGAACGACGTTGAGCAAGTGCAAATGTATTCTAAATTGTTTCAGGCGAGGCTAACGTATACACCCTTGGCGACATTGGCAGTCACCGCGTGGTGACGACGAAGCTGCCCATGACCGGTCGCAGCAGGGACGCCCTGATCGCCACCGGCAGCACCACCACCAGGCTGCTGGGCACCTTCCAAGGTGTGGAGAGCGTCTTCCTGGTTGGCGTCGGTGGAGCGGTGCCGCACTTTACCGACTACGACCGCCACGTGCGGCTGGGCGACGTGGTCATCTCGGCACCTGCAGCGGAGGCCAAGGGAAAACCGTGAGTGTGCCGAATTGGGGGGAAAAAAAAAGAGCTGGTGCAAAAAGAGGACAACAAGGAAGTGTTTCCTTCCTCCCTTTCTTGAATTCCTAGGTTCATCTACCAGTATTGCGAAGGGGTGTCGCAGCTCCCCCAGGGTGGCTTGAAGTTCGAGACACGCTCTTGGTGCCCGGAGGACCTCGGGCTGCAGGAGCTGGCAAGGCACGTGGCGTGCAGACACGCGGCCAACCCGTCGGAGGCGCCCTGGCTGCGCTACTTTGAGGAGGCGATTGAGGTGCTAGACTTGGAGTCCGGCGGCGGTAGGGCTTCCTCGTGGCGCAGGCCAAGCGCCGAGACCGACAGACTGTACATGTCGGTGGGTGGCGGAGACATCATAGAGGTGGCGCACCCGCCCCCCAGAGATGGGAGGGAAGATCCAAGGTGAGGATCATGAGGGACATTATTAAAAAAAGAAGAGGAGGTATGCAGATCCTTCTTTGACGACAAAACCTTTTTCCTTTCTCAGGTCTTTCGGCGAGCCCGTTCTCCATCTCGGTCCTGTGGCGTGCGGTGCCCGCCGGGTGGTGTGCGACGAGCACCTCCGCCAGGCGCTGTCCCACTCCAACCACATCCGGTGCTACGACGCGGAGCTGGACGCCGTCGTGGAGTCCATTTACGGGAACCGCAAGGAGCAGTACGCCATGATACGGGGCGCCGCGGACTACGGCAGCGGGGTGGACGTGGCCGTGGAGAGAGGGGGCGGCAAGGAGTGGCAGCTGTACGCGGCACTGATGGCGGCGGCCGTGCTCAGGGCGCTGGTGGAGGAGATGCCGGAGAGGGGCACCTGAGAAAAAAAAAGGGTCGGGTCGAGTAGAGTCGGAAGACGGGTACAAAAGTGCAACGAGAGAAAGAGGGAGAATGAGGGAGGAGGGAAAGAGAGCCTGGTGGTGTGGAAACAAAAAAAAAATGCTAGTCGGAAGAGGCATGTCCTTTCGGGAGATGATGGACTGCTTTGCCATGGGTTTTTTTCTTCCTTTTTTCCCCATATTCAGTAAAACACGCTACTACGAAGTCTTCAAGATTGCCATGTGCTCTGTAACGTGCTACCTTATGAAGAAGCCTAGCTTTAGCCGTTCGATATATCAAAAAAAAAAAAGAACGATGGGCCAATTACTCTTTTGTACTTGTTTTTAGACTGCGTCTGTACAAAAAACTTCTGCCGGTGCGTTTTTTTCCTGATCTCTCTGCTTATATGATTATTACATACGTACAATTATCACCAGGTTAATTACAGTCAATGGAACTTTTTACAAGTCGTTCGTTTTCGCGGTTTCATTTGGTGGCGTGCGTCCCCCTCTTCCATTTTCCTTCTTTCGTCTCTCCAGGCATTGCAAGAAAAAGCCAAATTACCTATTCCTCATAGTGCAAAAAAATTATATACTCTTATGTAAACCATATACGTAGCACTGCCGCCAGGCATCATCCATTCTTCGCGGACGGATGTGCAATCTCGAATAATACATAGGAAATTAATCAGGAATTAATCAGCTGGAGGAAAAAATAATAGAAAATTTCGGAAAAAAGGAGGAGGAAACCTGCTCAGGCATCCCAGGACTAACCACAAGTGCAGACTCACAACTGGAGAAGGAGGAGAATGGTCATTTGGGCTATTTGGCTCTTCGGTGACGGTGGCGATGCGGACGTGACGCCGATTAAAGCCAGAGATTGTTGCAGCAAAAAAGCCTTCGTACCTTTGAAGCAGTCAAGCTTGTCCGTAAGCCCAGACTGCCACCGTCAAGATTGATAATGTCATAAAGTTAAGAATCAGGTTGAGAAAGGAGACACTTGTGCTACGTAGTACGGTATTGGTGAAACTCTATTCTTTAAGATATCAACCTGCTACATTTCTCACTCTATGTAAGTAAGGTCTTTATTATTTTCCCTTCCCCTTCTTCTTCCTCGTCTTGCCCTTGCCCTTCTTGTTCTGGCCGTCCCAGTAGAAGCCTCGGAAATAAAGCAGGTCCTGAGAAAGAAAGGAAAACAGCAATGAGGCCAGTGTCCAGCCATGTGCCAACTTTCCCTGCCCCTGGCCCTGTCCCTCCCCCCCACCTGCACCCCCTGGCAGATGGTGTTGGCGTTCTCCATGGCAGCTGCATCTAGTACGTCCACCGCCCTGGCCCCTTTCGACCCTTTGTCATCGCCGTCGCCGCTCTTGGAAGACTTTCCCTTCTTGCCAGTCTTTCCCTCCTTCCCACCTAATGTGAGTGGAGGAAGGGAAATGTGGGGGGGGGGGGAAACAACCAGTAGTTGTAACTAGATTTGTCTTATCTCCTCACCTTTCTTCTTGGTTGCATTTCCCCCGCCCGATTTGCTACCCTCCTTGCCTCCGGGCATGAAGACTGAAGACTTCTTATTACCTTATAGTGGTCTAATTTAACAAGAGGACATAAGTACAGTATTCTGACTGTGGATGCAATGAAAACACTTTACCGACTCCTCCACTTTTATCGATCAAACAAACGTCGATGCGGGAGGGAAAGGCGGGAAATGGCTCTTCTTAAAACAAGCTCCTGAAGGATGGTTCCAGGAGATCTGGAGATCTAGTCACCCTTCTCCAGACAGACACAGCCCAGCTTACGTACTGTATGTGGCGACTCCAGCGACGTCAAACTTCTTGACTATCTTCTTCGTGGTTTCATGGCTCTGAAATCCGTCTGTGAGTTTATTAAAGTCTTCCAGCCCTTTTTCCCCTTGCTTTTGTGCTCCTGTTCTTACTAAATATGGAACCCAACATTCTGCACAATTGAAAAACATTTATTTTGCCGCCAGAAACAAATCAACAGGCAAAGGAGAAAGGTAAGGTGTAGGAAGAATTACGCACTACGTACTATCACGGTACAGCATTTTCTCTCTGTTCCGCTTTAGCTGTGGCGCTCTTCTTCTGGTAGACTTGCAGGAACTCCCTGTAGCACGCCTGGGGAATGACGTTTCTCTTCTCGAAGTGCTGGAAAACGTTGAAAAAGACCGACTCGTCCCCGTCGTGCAGCGCCGCCTCCAGGAACTTCCTGACCGGAATGTGGTCCAGATTGTTCTCCGCCGCAAACCTGACTGCGAGCACCACCAGCCCTTTGGACAGAAGCACCTCGCAAATCTCCTCGGCGGAGTTCCTCAGCCTGTACAGCATGTCCGTCGCCAGCTGCAGCGCTGGGAGGTATGCGCTCTCCAGGGAGAGGAGGAGGCAGGCCAATGGCTTGGAGTCGGGGATCACCCGGTACTGCAGCAGCACGTGAAGCTGGAACCACTGCCGCGATGTGACCAGCAGGTTGATGAGCAGCTCGCTCAGGAAGTGCTGCGCCTGGATGTGGTGCATCTCGAGACTCCTGTAGTACTCCATCATGATGGCCACCAGCCTCTTCTGACAGACATTCCCACTCTCCAGCATCGGAGAGAACAGGCTGGCGTACAGGTCAGCTTGGTCAATCACGACCTTGGCCACAGGAAACCTGTTTCTATCCGGATTCTGAAAGGACTGTTGCGGGCTGCCTTGCGGGAAGGGTTCCGCTGGTGAGATTGGACTCAGTGTCTGCTTGATAGCCTGCTTAGCGGAGGAGAAGGCGGATGCAGAAGCTGATGCTGGCAAAGCCATCTGCTGTTGAAGCTGTTCTTCCACATGCAGATGGTACTCTGCATTGATTTGGTCCAGCAATTCGCCGACTGTCTTCACGCGGGTGGAAGTGTCCATAGAGAATCTGAGCAGTGCCTCCAGAAGGACGCTCTTGGCACCCTCGCGGCGCTTCAGGAAGGAGATAAGACTAGTTGGGTCTGGAATCGCAGCACTGAGACGACCTGTGTCTGACAGCACCACCTTCACCCTCCACATAAAGCCTTCCTTTGCGTCCACAATGATGTCTGGCTGGAATGTCACCCAGCTAGAGGAGTACTCCAAACTCCTGGTTCCTCCCGTACTAGTAGGCAACACTGCTGCCGCTCCCTGGCGCTGCTTTTCCTCAATAGCCCCAGTGGCCACTGGTCCGAGGTAGGTGACAGATCCATCTGAGTCACCCACTGAACAGACGTCGAAGAGGAAGGTCTTCTTGAGTGACTGGCAATGGATGAAGAAGAGGTCGTCCATACAGTTGAGCGCCATTCCTCCTCCAGAACACTCCTCGGGCAACTTGAAGACGAACGCCTTGTCGATGCTCTGTCTCTTTGATGAGACCCTGAACAGATGGACCTCCTCCCCTTCCTTCCTGCTGCCCCTCTTGGGGTGGATAAAGACTGCTACGTAGGTCCTTCCATAGAGGTCGCACACCACAACGTCTCTCTCCCTGACCTCGTGACCATCCAGATCCAGCCTCTGCAGCTTGTACACGTATCCCCCTCTGATGATGGCCACGTGCAGCGTCTGGACCGTGGTGGCGGCGGCGCAGACGATCACCTGGCTGTGAGGGCAAAGGCAGTACCAAGAGATGGCCTGACTGTGACTCCGTATCATCCTTAAAGACCTGAAATGACATATAGAATTCTATTTAACATGTTGAACTGTTTGTCCCTTTTGTTGTTACTGCTGCTGTCCTTGCTGACCTCGCTTCTCCTTCTCGCATAAGCCCGAAGATCTCAATCCCGTGGTCGGTGACGAGTACCAACTCTGCCCCATCTGACAGCCAAGAGAACCCTAACATCACTGCCCCCTTGGTCTTGCACGACTGAGAGCACTTCTTGGTGGTGCCCGCCATCACCATGGTCCCCAAAGTCACCCCTGCGGCTCTCTCCACAGCCAGAAGCTCCACATCTGTCTTGGACCTCTGCACTGCGAGGGTGGTCTGGTCCGGAGACAGCTTGATGGTCACCACGTCTCCCCTGTCATCCAGTCGGAAGGTGGAGTTGAGTCTCCCATCGAATCCCCTGACCATGGTGCCGGTGGCGCCGCCGGAACGGACGGAGAACACCTGATGGTTGCGGTCGTCGAAGAACACGTGGGTCACCTTGCCGACAGGCTCAAATGAGACCTGGGACCACAGGCAGAGTGGAAGGGACATCTTGCTTGCGTGCACAGGGCGAGTATGATTCCTCACTTGTCAAAAACTCCTCGTCTTCCTGACTTGCCTCATTTGTCTATTGTGCCTTTTCTGGCACAGCACTTAGTTTAGCAAGTACACAGACCTTTACCTCCTTTCAAGTGCCTCTAAGCACCCAACCGAAAGTTGAAATGTAACTTGAGGCACTCCTTGTACCACAGCCAAGGGGAACTGATTCCATGTAGTACACTTGCCACACCCACAGATTTGTTATTGCAAATCAGCAGTTGCCAGAGATGATATAAACTGTTAAAACAACATCGCAATGTCTTGCTAAAAAATCGCAAAAAAGTTGCGTAGAAAAAAATGTCCAATTTTTTAAGTATTTAATTTTAGCTCTTTTTAATGATCATTGTTTTCCGTTTTCTTAAAATCATGCCTTATAATTTTACCTACCCTGAAACTCGCAGGAATTTAAACTAAAAAATCACTTCTTGGTCACAAATTAGTTAAAAAATTGCAAGGTATGCGATAAATTGCAATGTTTGATTTCTCTGGCAGCAGGACAAGTGGGTTGAGTCTTAAGCTACCCTGGGTTGAGTGGAGTAGGTGTCATCGCCAGCTTAAGCTACCCTGATCGCCAGCAGGTATGTTGTTGTACAGTACTACGTCGGACACAGAGAAAAAATAATTTTTCCACCAAACCTCCCTACAATCCTTTGACATAGTTATTATCCTAACAGGTGTTCTCAGTATGCTACATAGTACATACCATATTTCGATTGACATGTTAGTTATCGAAGAGAAAAAGCACTTAAGTAAGGCAAAATGTATGGCCTTATAACGGTGAACTGAGGTATTGTATATACCCAATAAAAAATCCTGAGTGAGGAAAGAACAAGGCCTTTTAACCTCATCCGGTTCCCCATTTTGGGACTTATTTAGTTACGAAAAATATTTTTTCTGTTTTTTTCTGCCCTTTTGCATCTTTTAGTTTTCTACACACAAACTTGGAAATAATATGAATTTATCTAATTTCTCCACCTCCTTCAATATTGCCGTCCGTGCCTCTGAAAGCTATACCTTTTTTTCAAATATTTATGGGAAACAATGTGCGGCAAACAATTTTCAAAATTCCAAAAGATGAGCGACTACCCGCAGACCAACTTCTTTCCTGAACCTGAAAATGAGCCTGATAATGCAGCCGTTTGGAATGAGCGACGGCCAACGCAGAAGACAAAGAAGAAGAAGCGTGAGACGCACGTCCCGATGCCCCAGGACCTCTCGACCATGCAGCGGACGACCACCACCATGGTGGTGGAGGAGGGAAGGAACAAGAACACCACCACTCTCCTGTCCAAGATCTTGATGGGCTTCGCAGTGCTCCTGCTGGTGGGGGTCCTCATGCGGCTCATCCAGCTGCGCGCCAAGCGAGTCCGACAGCTGGAGCTGAACGAGCAGTACCAGGCGCTGATGCAGTCCGGAGGCACCTGGAGCTTCTTCGGTCCGGCCGGGTGCTGCTTCCTCCCCATCGCAGTCTGCTTCATCATCGGCGGGGTCGTCATGGCCTACATCATCTTCCACGCCTCCAGGGTGCAGCAGCAGCAGGAGAGGACGAGCGCGATCTGGAACCTCATCCTGGGCTTCCTGCTGCTGGTGGCGCTGGTCTTCGTACTGCAGCACTCCAAGGTGCTGCACTCGGCCTGGTCCTCCTCCGACATCCCCGGGGCTGGGGACGACGACGTCATGGGCGTCGGCGCCTGGGGGTACTTTGCCGTGGCCCTGGCCGCCCTGGCCGCCGCCAAGATCACCTCCAACATCCTCCGCTCCCCGGCGGAGATCCACCACCACCGCACCCGCAGCCAGCGGGCGGAGGACTCGTGGTTCGGCGGGAGCGACAATCGCACGCCGGCTTCCACCCGCTTCCCGTCCTCCCCCTCGGCCTCCGCCGGGGCAGGCGGAGGAGGCGGAGGCTCGGCGAAGCAGCCGTCCCGGATGCCGACCAAGCCAGAGCCGGCCACCATGGAGGGTCCGTCCAAGGGCAAGGCGCCCTCGAAGCGGCCGGGGGCGTCGCTCGGGCCGTCCAAGCCGCCGCAGCCGCCACCATCATCGAGAAAGCCCTCCACCAAGGGAGGAAGAGGCACTAAACCCCCGGCTCTCACTGCTGGCATCTGAGGAGTAAAAATAATGACGATTGAAAGGCTTTTTCATTCCGTATTAGAAATCCGAGGAATTATTTTACCATTCCACGTCAACATCCTACACATCTCACGTTTAGTGGCCCACAGTGAAATCGTATTCCAAAGGTGATCACTGATCAGATAGGCACGTATGTACATACTTTTCAGGTTCGTTCCGAAAGGTACTGGTGTGGTTAGCATGCTGACGAAATTTTCAGAAGAAAAAATGTGAGTTGGTAACTTATTTCGATTTCTATTTTAGTAAAGATAATAAATCCGACATGGGTTTGGTTCGTAGATATTCTGGTTTGTTATTTATTACACATTTATCATCACTAAAAACACGAATGAGATCAGCTGGCTCCTTTCTTGCACCTGTCTACATGATCGTCCCAATCTTTGACCTGACACTCCCTGGAGCAGTACCACCTCTTGGAGCATCCTGCACAGACGAACTTCGAAGTCTCCTTGCTGCAGGTCTGGCACTTTGGCGCCTTCACGGCGCTGCCGTTGGAGGAGGTAACCTGCTCTTGCTGCGACGGGCTTGGCCCCAGAGCGGTGGTCGCGGCGATCGTCTGGAGCGGCTGCCTGAGCACGCTGGTCAGCTGCTGGGCCTGCGCCGGACGGATGGCGATAATGTTCCTAGGAGCGCCGGCGCCTCCTCCCATCTTCTGTGGCAGGTGGCCGATTATAATCGCTCTCCTGACCTGTCCTCCGCTGGCGAGGACCGGGGCTTGCTGTTGTTGTTGCTGCTGCTGCTGCTGTTGCTGTTGCTGTTGTTGTTGCTGTTGCTGTTGCTGTTGCTGTTGCTGTTGCTGTTGCTGTTGCTGTTGCTGTTGCTGTTGCTGTTGCTGTTGCTGTTGTTGTTGCTGTTGCTGTTGCTGTTGCTGTTGTTGTTGCTGTTGCTGTTGCTGTTGCTGTTGCTGTTGCTGCTGCTGCTGTTTCTGCTGTGCCGGCGCACTAGCTGCCAACCTGCCGGGATCAATGCCGACGGCGTCCGCGAAAGACCTGGCCTTGTCGGCGGCCTCGCTCCTGGCCACCTTCTGCCTCCTCTCTACCACGGCCAGCTCGGCCTCCTTCCTCTTGAGCAGCCTGACTGTCCGGTCCCACTCGCGTTCCTTCCTGTCCAGCAGCCACCTCAGCGCCTTCACCTCCTCCTTCAGCGCCTTGGCGTCCCTCTCCAGGGTGGCCTCGCTGGGTTGAGAAGAGGGCCGTGTGGACCGGAACAGGAGTCCGCCCTCACCCTCCTTCTCCTCCAGGTTGGTCCGGACCCTGATGGTCGGCCTGGACGAGGAAGGGGCCTCGGCAGTCTTCTTCTTGTTGGCGGACAGGGATGTGACGGACGCGATCTGCAATGTCTTCGGCGCGGAGATGCCTGCCGCGGAACCTGTGCATGAAGAAAAAGAAAAAGAAAAGAAAAGATGCGCATATACTAGTCCAGACTGATGTTGAGTCAGCCAATTTCTCTGCACTTCACCTGCGTGGTTGCCCGTGTCCCTCGGGTCGATCGCGCCGTCGACGTCGGCAGGTTCCGTCTTCATCGTGCGGGTTTCAACGCTCGCGTTTCGCCTATCTTTCCTCCCCAAACCGCATCTCAACCCATCATTGAGCAATGATCGATGTTGGACAGTGGTTGAACAAGCCTTGACCAAAATGTTGAACAAGACTCGATGCTGATGGAGTTTGGAGTCTGTCGGTCTAGTCTGCTGGTTGCACTTGCGCTTGCGCTTGCGCTTGCGCTTCACCCCCCTTCCACTTTGTTTTTGTTTACGTTTCCAGTCAGGATGGAGAGCTGGGTTGCCACATTCTTTCAAACGGGGGAAAAAAAACCTCCACGGCGTGTACTAGCACCTCATTGCAAAGATTCTTAAAGTTTACTACGAGCCATTGTTTCTGCTGACAGCTTACGTTCATGCCTTCTAGGTACTTCATCACTACAAGCTGCGACACAACCTGCAAATCCATGTATTTCTGGTGGTATCTGAAAGGTCACAACTTTGTGGGACGAGCAGGAGGACAACGAGGTAGAAAAAATAACTTCACAAGTCACACAACACCAATCACCAGCGTCAACGACACGCGGACACGGTCATCAATAAGGCCGACATCGCCATGGTTGTGGAGGCCATCCAGGACTTTGTGTAAGGCCCAGGGCAGCACCTCTTGATGTCAAGGATGCTTCTGTTGTAGCCCTTAAAGAGAGAGAGAGAGCTCCAACTTCCTCCTGATGTCTTCCTTCTCTTCCTCGTCGTCGTCGTCGTCCCGCCGTCGCCCTCGCGCACCCCCTGTACATTCTCCGCGAGAGGCCGTCGACGAGGATGGCGTCCCCTACGTCGTCAGGGACACGGAGACGCCTTCTCGGCCGCCGTGGCATCCTACAATGGTCAGAAAAACAATTTGAGTTGGTTTAATAAAAAAAACTCCTAGATGATTTGCCATATTTCTCTTTTAACTGTTGCTGATTTGCCACATTTTATTTTTTTTACTGTTGTTGATTTGCCACATTTTATTTTTTACTGTTGTTGATTTTCCATATTTTATTTTTTTTAAC
>JAAUYM010066869.1_pt1 | contig 13532 bp, 9 predicted proteins | sample 7278001 | NCBI WGS metagenome assembly JAAUYM01 (sample SAMN14350224, study PRJNA611818) | marine sediment metagenome | isolation source: surface marine sediment (1.8m) | place: French Polynesia: Moorea | collected 2018-08
CACCGAGGTTGCGAGATTCCCGCCAAAATCAGGTTCCCCCGAAAAAGTAAACAACCAAATGTAAACAAACTTGACATGGAAGCGAAACGACTGACTATACTACTTACTACACCAGACCTCGTATGTATTGTAGTATGTAATGTTGCTATACCGTTACATGCAGCCCAGAGTTATCAATTATCATGCTGTGGGTAACTGCATAAATAAAGCCTGCCGGAATCCCCGCCGGGATTTCGTTCTGTAAGAAAAATCACCCCAAAACCAATTCCCCTGCCCCCTTTCCAAAAGGGTGTGTGTGATTCTTAATTTTGTGACCTCTCCTTGATTTAACTGAAGTACAGTAATGCTGTGCGATTCCTAATGAGCTGTCGGAAATTGTGGAATACACCTTGAAATGTTGTAGATGATGATAGGTGTGTTTCAAGCATAATACGTAAAACATCAGCTGTCATAATCCTCAGTTTGCTTAGTTTGGAAAAAAATGGATTTGCCAATGATAGTACATACATACAGTATGCATAATTTGAAATATCGGTACACGCAGGCTTCTTGATTGGTCCAGAAGTCGGGTCTTCAGAAAGATAATACTATAGTACCAGGATGAGCAGTGGGGACCTGCTGTGATTGGTAAACCGACTGGTGTTAACGGTTTGGGGAGCTATGTTTTTCACGACATGTCTTTCGTACAGAAGGATTTCCAATGCACTGCCAGAGAAGTCATCCAAGCTTTGGTTCATGCAGATATCAAGAGCAGTTTCGGTCATGTTGTGTACTAACTATCGCTATACAGTCGACTTCATATTAGCGGGATTTGAATTTGCAGGATTTTCGGATTAGGGGGATATTTTTTTGAAACAATATTACCAATTTATAGAAATAGTAACTTCGCTTTAGTGGGATTTTCGGATTAGAGGGATTTTTTCTTGGCTCCCAAGGCGTCCCGCTAATCCGAAGTGGACTGTATTACGTTCGTTGCTCTTTGTACTAACGTAGTACAGTATGTAGCTTTTTCCCACTCCTATCATACGGTATGTAAATGCATCATCGGCTTTGTTTCTCCATTTCTTTTCCCCATACGGCACAGGCATCATCACACGAGAATCTTATACAGTTGGGAGCAACTTAATTATGCATGTGTGCAACTATACGGTAGTTCCACAGCTGCAAGCAATACTTCCTAGTCCACGCAACATGTTATCCACTGGCTACCACAAAAGAGTTCATTAGCTAGCGATGTCTCTCTCTCTCTCTCTCTTTTTCCCACTTGACTAAGTACAACGTAGTAATGAACACGCGCTCCGCTTCTCTTTTGAACTTTTGGAGCAATGATCCGATTAGCACCACGTCAAAGCCAAGGATGGCGGATCAAGGAAGAGATCTTGGAGGCAGTTGTAAGCCTCTTTCGCCTCTTCCCTCCCTTCTTCCCCCCCTGCCCCTTCTCTCCCGCTGTGAGGGGGCGAAAAGCTTTCTTCCCACTCGTTCACGGCTGGAGCGCACGCATTATTTATTTCTATCTACTACGTATAAAAAGAAGAGAAGAAGGGAAATAACCAAGTTTTTTTCCGTCTTCATGAAAAAGGAAGAGGCAGAGAAAGCCGAACGCATAATGATAATAACTTGGTGTCGGAGGAGAAGGGGACCGGGGGGGCGGGGGAGGGGAAACAAGAAGGGAAGGGGAAGGAGCGACTGTCGGCCGTAAACAACCGTAATTGATTGACTCCACCTGAGAGGAAGGGAGGGAAGGGACGGAGGGCGAGCTCAGATTCCCTTAGCTCCAATGCTGTCGGAAAGAGAGAAATAGACTCGCGTGCCGAGGCGAGTGCTCCCATCCCTCTCTTTTTCTTCCTACGAGCATCGTTGGGCAACATATGGGCAACTTTACACGTAGCTATACTACATGTACTAGTAGTCCTACTAGTATGTACCCGACCAGGCAGTCACCTCTGGTATGAGACCGCGGTCAAAAATGGCACTTACCACAGACTTTTTTTTACGCCATCACGCTTAAATCGTTACCACTACTTCAAGGTTTGCTTTACCTACATACCATGTACAGTATACAGTAAGAGTTATTCGCATGCGTCCGTTATGAGTCTGTCACAAGTGGATGCCAAAAAATCTGAACTTGTTTGTGCGAGTATATCCTTCCACCGCACACACAAAGGTCGTGAGTGCTTCTCTCATGATTGCCGAGCAGATGTTGAGTCTGAGATATACCCGACGTCTGGTCGGGTATGTAGTACGTACTACGTACTAATACAGACCTTTGGACACTTTCTGCAGAGGAGGTCGTAAACTGTTGTTGCCTGCAAGGCAGTTTTTTCCCACCAAGGTGGTCAGTTATGCTGCATGAAGGCACACGGACACGCCAGAACAAATTTCATTTATATTGTACAATGTACCTACTACTGCTACCAATACGTACTACTACTACTACGAACAGGTGTTATCTGACTGCGCGAGGTGCCTTGTCTTTACTTGATTGTGGGCGGGACTGAGAAGAGATGGTTCTTCTTCTTTTTCTTCTTCTTCCGATGGACACCTTTCGGAAGTGCTTTTTGGTCCCGACGTAATTTAGCACGCTTCCTCCCCTCCGCACGCGAGCTCAGCTCTACTGTACTGTACGTATGTACCTTTCTTCCCGCTAACAGGAGGAAAACAGGATACAAACGGAGGAGGATTGTTTTTTTTTTCTCCCCCAGACAATGATGATGATGATCCATGATGATAAAGTCATGCTACAAGCGGAAGTGCAGGCGTTAGCGAGGGAGAGAGAAAGAAAGAGAGAGGGCGAGCCCCTTCTGAATCAGTGTCAGATGGATGACGCACCGACTTCTTGCCGGGTATCCTCCTCATGTCAGAGTTGAAAGCAGCGAGGCAGTCCTTCTTTCTCCTTAAGGAATAGAGAGAGGGGGGACATAGTCACGAATGGCTGGTTATTACGTTGCCGGGAGCCCTGGAGAAAAGGAGGAAGAAGAACCTCTCTCCTCCTTCTTCTCCTCATCTACTCAAACTTCTTTTCTCTCCTCTCCTCCTTTTCTTTTTTCTTCCAATCACCACGGAAAGAAAAAGAGAGAGAGAGAGATCCTTTACCTGCAGCCCGCGGCCATAAATAAGAAAGAATGAGACGTTGGAGTAGCAGCAGATTGGGGAGGAGAAAAGAGGGGAGGAGAGGAGAGGAGTGGAATGAGGAGGAAACGAGAAAATGACGTCCAAAGAGAGAGACTGACGGAAGTGGACGAGGAGGTCCATTCGACCCCCGTCTCTCTCTCCCTCTTTCTCTCCCTCTCTCTCCCGTCTCACCCTCAATTGTGGTATATAGAATCCGGGAAAGTGGCCCTTCCTCCTCCTCTTTCGATCTCCGCCTTGGCCTTGAGAAATTGACAGTCTACCAAACAAACTTTGGAGGGAGGGGGAGGATATCCTCGTTGGCGGCGCCAGAAGACAGCGGCTTGTTTGTTTCAAAGCCCCTCTCTCTGATAGACAAAAAGCGGGGAGGGCGTGAGGGAGGTGGCGATCGAAGAGAAGGGAAGGAGGAAGAGGATTTCCCGTGGGGGATGTGGAGAAAGAGAGAGGGAGAGAGAACGGGAGAGAAAAATTGACAGGCGAAGGAGGCACAAAGGCCCTTTCATCCGGGGAGGAGGGAGGGGAATGACACATCATCCAGTGAATGCTACAAAACACAGGCAAGAACGAGAAAGGATTGTTCAAATCGTAGTCGCTGTCACCTTAGGAAAAAAGAAAACAAACCTTTTTCGTGTTCTCCCCTCCTCTTCCTTCCTCTACCGCAACTCTATGGATTTCTTGTCATCCTGAGGAGGGCAGGTGGGGGGCCTTTACGGGCCAGACGGGCTGCCATGAGTTTCTTAACGACTGGCAATTTAGCAAAAAAAAAATGGAAGGATTTTTTTTCTCCCTCTTTCTCCCAAGAACAGCTAATACTGTGTACTACGTACGTGCTAATCCTGCCCAGCCTCAAAATAGAAAGTTCAAATATTGGCGCTACCTAAACTGTTCTGTAGCAACGTTAGTTTTGGGTGGGTAGCTGTGGCACAAGAAAAGTTAAGGAAGGCACATGACGTAGTATTCCACGATGCACGTAGATAAAAATAAGGCAGCTTTTCCTTTTCCTGTGTGTGTAAGTATGTACAGTACTACAAGATGTTGTTCCACCGGAAGGAGTAGTAGTAGACGGTTGGAAGTGCAGAGCATGCTTGAGATGAACCTAGAGAAGGGGGGAAAAACAGGGAGGTAAGCACTCTAAGAAAATTGAAATTTCCCTGCCCTGCATTAACTAAGTGCATCATCATCCCTCAGTCTCCCAGAAGGGGGGAGGGGGCACCTCTTAAGCCATGAAGAGACACGACTTTCCTGAAAGCATTCGTGCCTGAAAAGTTTTACCGCCCTCTCTCTTCCGAAGTGCTGTTGTTGGGTTTTGGAGCAAGGAAAGTTCCTTTTCCCAACTGCGCCTTCGATTTTGGTTTTTGTTGTTGTTCTACGTCGTCAGCGCACTTGGCCGTCACCAATTTGCCACATCTTATGTCACTTTTTCCGACGAGTGCGGTGAGTAGTACTAGTTGGAGAGTGCGAGTGGGTTGGAGGGTTCTCCCTTCCTGTAGCTAAGCTTTCCTTGTGAGAAAGTTTCTGCTGCACCCCCTGACTGTATGTAGTAGTATCAAACCTGGACTATCGAACTTGTCATACGGTACAACCAAGCATGCCAAGGCTGAACGGACAGAGACAAAAAATCCCATTTAAAAACTTCTGTGTGCTAAAAAGCAACGTCATCAAAGCTTTCAACTCTCCTAAATTTGAAAGGGATTGGGGACAGTGATGGTTTATCCTGCTTCAAAGCAAAACTTTGAACTGGTCCCATTTAGTCGCGAATATACAGAATGTTTCTTATAAACTTAATCGGTAGTCCTCTTCAAGTTTGTTTGTATTTTCTATTACTAGAGGTATATTACGTAGCTTGGGCAAGGGCAAAAAGTACACTTTTCTCCTAAGACATTCTGCGCTACATAGACCTCAGCTCAATTAAACGGTATTATTTGTTTTATGCTAGATTGTTTAATTTTAGTTTAATATGCTGCCATGTCCCCTTTAAACACGAACTCTCTCACATGACATTCTGCAGAGAGGAAACCATGCCAAAGTTTTTCTTTTTCTTTAGTGGAGAAGACTTTCTGCTCTCTCTCTTGAACCCTCTTTGCTAGGTGGGAAGAGAGGAGAGGAGAGGAGTGAGAGTGCAGAAAGGTGCTCGCGCAGACTTCCATCTCACCACTTTGGGTTCTCTGCAGATGCAAAAAAAAATGAAAATCCTGTTTTCAAGGAACTTTCATTAGTGCTAAAAGCACGAAGGAGGAATAAAAAATTCTTAATTGCCGCACGAATGCTTCAGACGCCTTCTCATAGGTGACAAAAAACCTCCTTGCTGAATGTCTGGAAAGTCCTTGTGCGATTTGCGCTCCTCCTCTTTCTTCTCCTACCTGTTTCATCTTTTGTAGGAAAGTTTCACCTTCCAAAAGAGTCCAAAGGCCCACCAAGAAGAAAAGGAAGGCACTATTTCTTTTGATGCTGAGAGCGGCGACGCGAGAAAGTAAAAAAAAAAAAACCTTTTCTTTTCAATATCTCAAAAGGATCCATCGAACTTTCCCCCCGCCTTTCCCCCCTTCCTCCACCGCTACACTGCATACCATCATCATCATCCGGTGGGACTGATTCGCCCAAGGACATTTTCATTGCATCGAGTGCCCGGGGGGGTGAAAGTAGTCTTCAAAAAAGTATTACCCAGTAGTACGTACGTGTCGTTCACATTTTTTCTTTCGAACTTGCCTATCTGCCATGGTAAAAACGATGCTACAGCCAACTTCTAGCTGCTGCCCACCGACTTTATTACATATGTCGTAGTTTAACTGTAATTCTTTGGCGAGGATGAGAAAATGAGAGTTCTGGAATCCTGGGATCTCGGTTAAACGAGCAAGGCAAAGTCAATATGTGCTCCTAAAACAAGTCAAACAGCGGATCCTTTCTCTCTCCATCTACATTTACACAGTGCCGCGGTCGTAGTTGATACGGGAGAAAAGACCACAAGAAAGAGGAATGTTTGTCTTGGGCCAGGCAAAGGGGGGGGGATACTAGCACTACTAATACTAAACTACGCACTACCACTGCTTCCCACTCTTCCCTCTCTCCTGTTTAATTATCTGCAACCCGGGGAGAGCGATGCCCCCCCCTAATGAACCTTTCCTCTCCCTTCCTCCTCCCCTAATACCGAGCCACAGTTAGGATGGAAGAAGACTCTGAAGCAACATGCTGCTGTGAAACTGCTGCAAGGACGCTGCACTACAGTAGAATCTCGGTATAACGATAAATCTCCCTTGAACATTTATTTCGAGCTGATCGACAATATCGAGATTCTACATATGTACTACTAGTAAAGGATCTTGTTCCTCCACTTATGGTCCGGTTCTCTTGAAGTCCCTCACTCCGACATCCTGAACAGCAGGATGATAGGATGATGACAGGTTGGTGAGAAAGCGTCCCGCCAGCGCCGGGAAGATGGCCCTGCGGAGAACAATGGTCTCCTCCGGAGAAGCACACCGCCTTAGTGTGTACGGTAGTACCTAGTTGACAAGTTAGAGCACTCTGGCGCAGACGAGACGCCAAGATTCTAGTCCTGAGTGAAAGCCCATCTAGCAAAAGGAGAATGAATGCAAAAGGAATTGGAGATTCGTCTTTCAGGAGCCCCTTTGTGCTTGCGACGAAGTCGCAGGACCATAGGATGGCTGTTGTCTTCTTGTCGTTGCAATTGACCTTAGGCCATTCTGGTCTATCTCTCTTTCTAGTTATTAGTTGTTGTTTTTTTTACAAATTAGCCTGTTTAAATTAAACAGGCTAATCTCATTTCCAAACTAACTTTTTCTCTTTCTTGTACTACAGTAGTACTGTACTACGGGGGCCATCTTCTTAATAGCTCGTTGGTTTTTGCCTAGTCTTCTCACCTCGTCCCAGGCCTTAAAACATTACCTGTTCTTGTTTTCTTGAGCGGCCTACCTCCTGCCTAAGACAAAAAAAAAAAGTTAAGGGCTGTAGCGAGCAGCGAGCACGCGAGGAGGTAGGAACAGATGGTGCCGGATGACGGATGTGGCGACGGGCAGCGGGCGGGATGAGAAGACGGATGTCCTTGTGGCCCGGTAAGCTAAGCTGAGTGGAGGTAATGAAAATGTTTCTACTTTTATTAACGCAGTAGTATTTGTATCTTTCCCACGTTTTTTTCATGCTATATGCGAGAGGTCATTGTCGCCTTCGCCGGACCTGTAACTAGAAACCAGTTACCGATTATAGTGGATATTTTCTCTAAAAATCGCTTGTCTTTATCGGCAAATAAAGGCAAGCAAGCTTATTCTTTATTCATATACCAATATCCGTCCTCTTCAGTCATCCGAAAAAAAAAGTAATGAAAATTTAAGAAGTTTATGAGATTTGCTGGGTTGCTAGTTTCTTTACTTCCTAAGAGGAAAGTTAATATTGTGCTTCGAGCATTCTTAGGACTTGTTTTGGTTTAGTTGAGGAGAGAGTGCTGTCGTCGTACTACTAACTATATCGAGAAGGGATTGAGATTAAACTTTATGCGTGGGCAAAAAAAAAAAAAAGAAAAAAAAACTACCCAGAGCTCTTTTCGTCTTTTTTTCTTTGATGCAATTCGTCGGTTTTTCTCCCTCCTTCCAGATTTCATTACAGCCAACCTTCTTACCCGCTCCGGGCTAAAAGAGGATTTGGGGGAGCGGTTAAGACTTCCCTCCTTCTCATCTCTTTCTTCCCCCTTTCTCTCTTTCCCACCACATCTCGTCTACTTGTGCTAGTACCCCGTCTCCGAAGAACTTCGGCTCGCCCACGCTCCTCCGATCGTCCTCGCCACTCGGATGAACGCAGCTTATTAACGTGGGAGAAAGAATTAAACCGTCCTTCTTTCATAACGAGCAAGTATTCGATGATCTAATGCTACCTGACGAATATTGTAGAGGTATGGACGAGGCTGCATCCAGATATGTGTCTGTCTCCTCCCCCCCTCTCCACACGGGAAGGTAAAATGCTGATGTAGGGATCGGACATAACTGAGAATAGAGCAACACTTTTACCTCCAAGTACCTCAGTGATACCTCAGAAGCATTGCTGAGATCGCCAATATTAGTCGGGTAGCATAATAAATGACGACTCGAACGATGGTTCCAGAAGGTACCTTGTTGGCAGCACAGGAACATTTCAAAGAGCAAAGCGGTGGGTGGGTGTGGCAAGAACAGTGCACGACGTGAGGTGCCTTAATTTCCCTTCTGTCACTGTCAGACACCTTCTCTTTCCACGTTTCCTAATTTCAAGAGCAGAGATGAGGTTCGAGAAGAAATTCCGTCTTGCGCCCGACTGAACTAATTTGCTAAACTTCGCGCCTTCGTCTCCTCCACTCCTTTCTTCTTCTTCCCACGTCAAATCAAGAGGTGCAAGTGAAGGAAAGGGAGCAGGAGGCGATGGTGGGCTGGGTGGGGGGTGGGGTGCGACGCAGCTGCTTTCTAGTCTTAAGATGGATCTCTCTCTCTCTCTTTTTTAACGACCAATTTAATCCTGTTTGCTCTAGGCAACAACAGCAGTTTTTTCTCCTCGCACAGGCGACACCAGCAGAAGCCGCCACTGATGACGATTTACGAACTTGAGGTGGCGTGGGGTAATTTGCGGCTTCATGAGCCTGCCCGGCACTTGCAAGATTAAGAACCCAACCATTATTGCCGAGGTAGCATCCAGGTATCTTTCCGCCTCCCAATGACAAGGTAAAACACTGAGGTTCAATTCAGACATAACTGAGACTACAGCAACAATTTTACCTCGAAATACCTCTGAATACCTTTGAGTATGGCTGAGGTATTATACAGAAGTAAAATTGTTGCTCTAGGCTCAATTGTGTCTGATCTCCACCCCAGCGTATTACCTCGCCATCCCCAATATTGGTTGGGAAGGATTCCTGGCACGCGTGGGCAAGGAGGGAGGAGAGGTCTGACTCTCTTTCTGAGGTCTTGCCATTTAGTACCCCTTCACCCAGAAAAGCTGTCTGACATTAGAATGCGACAAAAGCCTGAAATTATGACATTTTAAAACCCTATACCCACCTTACCTCCCTCTTACCTTCCCCGAGGGTTGACGCAATGCTTATATGTGATTCCTATAAGGCTATCGCGAAGCGGTTTTTTTCTTTCAAAGGAGGCAACTTTCTTCATTTTGCTTTTTACAACTTTCACAATTTTCAGACTCGACTGGAGAGAGGAAGAAATCTTCAAAGCAGCGGGCTTAGCGGGAGAATAGTACTGTATGCACGCATATGTTTTGCGAAAGCTGTGAGCTCTAGAGTGAAGTGATATAAATCAAATTTATGTACCTCCAGACCCTAACTCAATCGTGGGATGTTACGTAGGATCGCAGACGGGGAGTTGTGTTTCTTGTCATAACAAAGGTCTGGATCGAGAAGTGATTGCGATCTTCAGAGAGACTGGACAAGTGCAACGTACTCTTGTGTAGTAGCACGTCCCGACCGATGTTGGGGGTATTTTGAAGTAAAATTGTTGCTCTATGTAATCTCAATTATGTCTAATTCCTATCTCAGCATTTTACCTTAACATGAGGAGGAGAAAAGATACCTCATCATAGGGCTCCTGCACATTTTATGCACAAAAACAACGGCCCTCCCCGTTCTCTCCCCCTCCTTCCTCCTCCCTCAAGAGCATCCATTCGGCGCCAAGTCTACCTCACGGAAATGAAAATGTCTACTAGTACAGCCATACACAGCCTCTGTCTCCCTAGCGACTTCTCACTCGTGATTTATATCCAGCTGCTTCGGCACGGCAGTGCGATTTTTCACTTTCACCACTTTTGCCAGTGTCTGTTGTAACGAGATGTGCCATTTACGTAGTCAAGAGACACAAAAAAGCCTAGGATTAACTTAGATATACGGTTAATGCGTGTTTCTTTAACTTATTTTATTAAAAATTGCATAAAACACTCCTTTCCACTGCCCATGCTCATTCAATGCTTGAGAGCATGAGATGTCGATTAATTTTGCCTTAATCAACAGGTAATTGATTGAAGCAAATGTTAATAGACAGCACATTCAGACTCTGCAGTCGTAGTGTGGGAGATTAACAATACTTTCTTGTACTGTATAGCTCTCACGAAGGATATTCATTACTCACTTAATGCATGGTTGTGGTAGAAAAAGTCGTCACTACGATACTGATTCATGCCCATCCTTATGTGGTACACATGTACCACTAGTACGCTTTAGTGATTCCAAGTTTCTTTTTAATGCTGCTAATGATATCCCGACAGGATTTTTAGGCCAATCGACGAATTCTGCTTGCAGTACTATTTCACATGATCAGTGGCAAATATTGCTTTTTTCTGGGAGCACAATGGCTTCTCCTAATCTGCATATTTTTTGGTGCGATTCTGACAGCTGATATTTAGTGCAGCACAATAGCTATCACATGGTATTTAAAGCCATATTCCACAATTTTCAACAGTTTCTTAAGAACCATACTAGTACATCATCATTTCAGTGAAATCAAGGAGTGTTGCAAAATTAAGAACACTCCCCCTTTTGGGCACTGGCGAGGGGATATTGGTTTGGTATTATTCTTACGAAAAAAAAAATGTTGTCGGTACGTTCCATATGGTTCTGTACTGGTGTGCTACTAAATACTTTGAGTTACCTACAGTTGCTGCAGTTCTGCAAGAACAGAAACTTTTGTAACTTTTCTTTTTTGTTTTACCACTCCATACTCTTTTATTTCCAGCCATTGCAGTAGAGGACAACGTGGTGTACTACGGTAGTTGTATAGAGGTTTTGAGAATTGGCCTCAATATTTGCGCACTGACTTTAGCCAAAACTGGTTCCCCCTCCTCCTTGGAGGAGGCATCTGGATCAGTGGCCAGATCTGGAAGGGTCATGGAGAAGCTGACTAAACGCGGAGGTTTCTCACTGTCACACGAGGGGGAGGGCGAAAGGGGGTCGCATCCTTTAGAATATTTTTTTTGTGTACGTAGTACTTACTGTAGATAAGCTGATTCTTCTGTTGTAATATTCTAAATGTACCTCCTTAGGGGATGGTGCTAGAATGATGCATGTAGATAAATTTCAAGCCGCATACAGATTAACGGTTTGGAAGATGTCTCTGTTTACAATAAGCGCGATTTGACACGTTATACTTTACATACTATTACATTAGATGGCGTATTAAGCGTTTTCTCCCCTTTCTTGATGGTTGACGACACATACCGGTACATGTACGTATCAGAGCTTCTCTTGAGTACGAGTACAATACTTAGATATTAGTGTGCTGTAGTACTACGGTATATGGACTGGAGAGTCTCTCTTCTCCAAATAAAGATCGATAGCAATATTGGCAAACATCTGTCTCCTGTTTCTTGAAAGCATCAATCGAAAAAAATAGCCACCACCAAAAAAATAACTTTCAAATTCTGGCTTTCGGCATGGGAAGTGTCACTTAGCAAACTGCAACAACATCAGATGCTCGTGTGCCAATCTTTAAATCCTGTACCAGATCTTATCCTTCCTCTTGTTGGTCAGCCTCATTAGCCTCTGGCTCCCCCTGGAGACGTCGTCGCGGCCGCCACCGCCGCGGACAGGCGTCAAGGCGGACAGCGACTCTGGTAGGTTGAAGAGGCGATCGTCCACGAAATCTGGCGAGTTGTGCTTCATGACACCGCTGAGAAAAAGGGGAGAAGGGAAAAAAATAACATCTCCGTTATGCCCATCTACTCAGTTTCCTCCCTCTCCCATAGTTTCGGACCTAAGGAGGTCTAGCAGGGCCAGGATTTTCGAATCCATCACTTGGACGCCGTCGCCGCCCTCAGCGCCGTCGTTCTTCGAGCCCATCGCGTTGGTGGCCCCCCAGTGAATCTCGCGCCTCTTCTTGCCGCGTCTCAGATTGGAAGAAGGAGGGTAGTTGAAGGCTGAAGGATATCAGTTAAACCAAAGGTTTTTACGTCGCGACCCCAAAAGTGGGTCGTCATGATAAAAAAATGGTGCTATATAACATGTTGTTATAACACGTTTAGCAAAAAATTGTGGAACAAGAGGAGTCACGTTGCCACTAGGTGATGCTTTGCTAAAAGTGGGTCAAGGTTGAGAACTTCTTATTTGAACCGTCAACAAGGACGAAGGGCGTCGTCATCTTCAACCATTCCAACGCTATACTCCTCACCGTCTATCCCCCTCCTGAGCTCGTCGAGCTGCCTCCCTTTGGTCGTCGGGTAGGCGGGGCTGGCCGCTGACGGCAGGGGGAGGTCCATCACGACGATGGTGGAGAGGAGGAGGAGGAGGAGAAGAGCATGGCGGCCCCTCCCCGACTGCATGGCTGCAGAAGTCGCTCTGGCGCTGGGACCGATGGCTCCTCCTCCTTTTTATAGACCCTCGTTGTCCTTACCCGACGGTTTTTTTGGCCCACCGCCACTTATCCCAAGTGTGATTTCATTATGTTTTCTTAAAAATGACCCCACGCCCAAAAGCGTCACTATTTAATCCTCCTGGGGTTATTTCTGTCAGAGTCAGAATTCTTACAGTTGTCAAAATCCTACCAGCAATCATATCAGTTATCCACCAGCAATATTATAAGTTATTAGTGGGGGTCACAAATGATCAATCATGCCACTACCTCTATAGGGGATGGGGAAGTAGGATAAGGCTGGCGTGTTTTTTCCCAAAAAAAGTTCCGTCGGGTAGTAAATAGTACTACAGTGTGCCTAACACACGCACATGTGAAGAAAAAAAAAAGAGTTATTACACCAGAAGTACCTACTACACCTAATGGCCCTTCCCCCTTTCCCACCCAAAAAAAAAAAAAAAAGAGGGAGAGAGCTTCCAACTCAAACACACTTTCCCCCTCTGTCCGCTTCTAATTGCTGCTGGCGCTGTCATAAAGACTTTCGATACACCTGCGTGTGCGTACGCAGGGTTGCCACGTCAGGGAAAGCCAACCCTACTGTAAATATGGCCCCTCCCCCCCCCAAGTTCGAAAATAGCCACGCAGCCTGAACAACTATGGGCTTCAAGGCTCATAAGCCATTTATAGGTATAGCCGAGTGGGCTATGAGGGCACAGACCAGACCCACCTGGCAAACCTGCGCGTGCGTGTTTCACATGTGTCAGCGTGTTCAGGAAGTGCGCCACTTCACCTTGTTACCGGTACCTCAATTACCGTGAAAAAAAAGGGGGGGAGGAGGAAAACCAGTGCGAGTGAGTATTGCGGTCTAAAAAAAAAAATGGCGTAACTGACGTTAATCTTGTCGCCTTTTTTGTCCCAAAAAAAAACCCCAACACATCTGGTTTGTCCACTCTTGTCTTCTGTGCTGAATGTAATTAGAGATTTGGCTTAGCATCGACCTCCCCCAAGCCAAGCCAACCCCCCCCTCCCCCCCTAAAAAAAAAAACACGCCATAAGACATTACTGAGGCATGGTAGTACGTAC
>JAAUYM010030153.1_pt1 | contig 13530 bp, 13 predicted proteins | sample 7278001 | NCBI WGS metagenome assembly JAAUYM01 (sample SAMN14350224, study PRJNA611818) | marine sediment metagenome | isolation source: surface marine sediment (1.8m) | place: French Polynesia: Moorea | collected 2018-08
CTAGTGATATTGGTTGGGTACCCACTACTGTACTTTTGCCTCTCATCCAGCTTCTCTATTAGTCAAAAAAAAGTTCTACGCACGACGGGTGGGCACCCGCCGTGCGTATACTGACAGTAACGCACGGCGGGTGCTCAACCGTCGCCAAAAAGCAGTCCACCCCAGGCAAACATGTTGAAGAAGTTGCAATAATAGCAGTTGATGGCAGTGCAACAAGGAAGAATCAGCTTATTTAAAGACTATTTATTTTTACCACATTGTCATTCTCATGCCAAAACTAAAGTACTTAGTGTACAAATGCATGCTTTTTAATCACAGTAACAGGTATATTGTTTCCCAAGAGAAATTTAAAAAATCTGATGACGTTTGCGCGATTAGCCACATTCAACATCCTAGGCTCAGTCTGTTCTCGGGAAAAGATATTTTTGTTGGCAGTTAATCAGAAGGTGTACCGACCCCCTCCGGCGTCCAAATTAGGCCTGATCCTGGCCATCTCCGTCCTCGGGCAGTTGGCGGCGAACAGGGCGTAGGCGGCCACCTCAGGAGTCATGGTCACGGGCGATCTGGAGGGGGGAAAGGAAGAAAAGGGGCGCTGAGTTTCATTGAAAAATTATTGTGTTTATACTAGGTATAGAAACATAGCTGTCAATTCATAGATTCATAACTATGTACAAATTGGCGAGATCATACCGGTACTAGGGTACAGTTAGGAAACAACTTTCAATTTAGTGTTTTATATGTAAGACTATAGTATGTAAGACTATTTTATAGTCTTACAAATTTTTAACTATCATTTTTTTTCAATGGAGTTTGTCTCCCCTGGTGTGGTTGATCCCTGCCCTCATGGCGCTCCACAGGTGGACGACGTAGCTGCCCGAGCAGTATGCGACGACCCGACGGGACTCGTTGCGGTCGAAGAACAGGTCCCAGCTGGTGTACGGGATCGGGTAGGCCGCCTCCTTCGGGAGGACGGTGAGGTGCTGGCCGCAGTCGGCGCCCGGCGCGAGGGCGGACGCGGAGCGGCACAGCCTCTTGGCCACGGACGTGGACAGGTAGGGACCCAGCAGGCCGAACCGCTCAGGGTGAGACAGCCACCTGCGTGGTGGGGAGCCGAGTCCACGACGCCTCCCGCACGTGCAATTAGTTGTGTTCCAAATTTGGCAACCCTGATTCCCCGTGCAAAAATAATCTCGACTCATCATCATAGCAACTACGTTCATAGCAGTGGTGGAGGCTTTGTGGAACTGTTTCCTGGACTGCTCGTCCATGACCGCCCTGAGGAAGAGGCTGCCCGGGCGGAAGTCCATGAAGCCGCAGTTGAGTTCGCCGTCGTCCCTGTGCAGCGCTATGTAGTTCCTCTGTCCTGGTGGGAGGATTTTTTGTTACAATCTCACAACTTCTACTGTACTTTACATCGACAGCAACAATTTTACAATTTTGCAACTATTTGAGGTATAAAAACATAGTTTTTTTAATGGAACTGTTCTTTCCTGTCGGCAGCCTCCTCTGCGTGATGCAGTCGGAGTCCAGGTAGGTGCCTCCGAAGCGGTGGAGGAGGGCGAACCTCAACACGTCGCTCAGGTGGTACACGCGGTAGCGGCCGCGCAGCCAAGAGCTGTTCCAGAACACCTACTGTCCCATTCTCACAGTTACCCATAAACAGGGCTCCCAACTATTTTTTAACTGCCATAATATAATGTAGGGAGCCATTAGCTATTCCAGAACTTCTTCCAAGATTTTTAAAAAAAAATGCCATCATACCTCTAAGCAGTGTTGCCAACTCGAGTTTTTCAATGGTCAAAAATGATAAGTCTGGCATTTGCCTATTTTTTGCGGCAAGATCTCGGTGGCAACACTGTCCATAAATTCTTTCCAAACCTCGATGGCAACACCACTGTCCATAAAATTGTTCCAAACCTCGGTGGCCAGCCCCTCGGTGAGTTCGGCAAAGTCCACCTTGACCAGCCTCAGGTTGGGCAGGCCGCGGAGGTGCCCCCCGAAGAGGCCGTCCTCGGGGAAGCCCCCGTCGGCCACCATGAGGACGGGCCTGTCGGGGTTGTGGAGGGCGGCGCTCTCGAAGGCGCACTCGGACACCGGGTCGGACCCAAAGTCCTCCGTCGAGTTGGTCAGCAGGAAGAAGATGGCGTCGCCGCCGGAGGACAGGGAGGAGAGGAGTGACAGCGAACTGTTTTTCCTCTCCGGGCTTTCACGTGGTATTTGGTACAGTAAAAACTCCGATCTGTACGTAGTAGTAACATCAACAGGTAAGAGTTAATTACTGGCAGGGTTTTTTTTACTTGTTTATTTAGCCTCAAAAGCGTTTCCTCTAGAGCATGAGTCCCAGCCACTTAAGAAGGTTCGACTGTACTATCTGGTATAGCGGAGTTTTACTGTGCAACTTGCTGTTCGTACATAGGCTGATCCCTCCTCAGCAGGTAAAGCGTGACGTAGAGGAAGATGAGGATGGCCAGCGCCCCAAGAGGCTGGAGGTGCCTCTTCAGAAGTAGCAGCTCTCCCTTGTGACCTCTCAGACAGACCATAACTAATCAGCTCACTTAAAAAAGTAAAAAAAGAACTGGAGAAATTTGGAAATATCCACTCAGTAGTTATATACCGAAGTAGGTAGTAGAACAGTGGAATCTCCTTTTTAATTTGTTGTTGGTTGATAACAATTTTTTTTGTACAAATTCGAGATCAATTGAGATGCATTTACAAAGCATTGGTAGTCAGTCACACATTGCTGAACTAAGATTTGTCGTATCAATCAAGAAATCAAGATCTGACTGTACTACGAAATACATAGCAAATGAAACTGATCCTCAAGTCTTGTCGGACATCACCAGCAACGTCTTCAGTTCCCGATCGTCGACCGCAGTGTCACCCTCACCAGCAACACAACGAACATGAAATCTGATCATCAAGAGGAAAAACCTCATTTTTTTTTCTCCCGTGACATGAGATGGCACATGAGGTTTGCATTAAAACCTTCCTATTCTGGGGCTGAAAACATGGCTTCTTTTTTCACCTTCAATAGTGGCGCTGAAGAGCCCGACAGGACTCTTCAGAATATTTAAGGATGAAGCATTTCAGGATCATATATTTGAAACCAGTCTCCTGCAATCAACAGAATAAAATTGTTACTCTTATTCCCACTCAAAATGATCAGTTGTCCCGTCGGGAGAATGCCAATTTTTTTCCCCTGAAAACCTGTTTTAAATTCAGAGTTCCTTGGCGAGAGAGGATCACAAAGGCCAAGGACGATGGAAAGAGGAGGAGGAGGATCTGATGGAGTCAGCGAGGAGGAGGGCCAGCCAAAGGGTTTTCTCAGGGGCCCTGGATGGAAAAAGAGATGTAAACAGAGCCGAAGAGGAGAAAGACCAACAACAAAGGGAGGAGGAGGAGGAGATGAGAAGGATGCAGCGATATCTTCAGGTATGCGTTGACAGACACCCAAGACAGAGTGTTGAATATTCAATCAGTGGATCAGCTGCCGCCATCTCTATCTCTCTGTCTCTCTTTGCAGTCAATGCAGCATGGGGAATCTGGGTGCGAGATATGATGAGCCACGCCGTCACCCACAGACAGACTCCTTTGATCTGCAGAGGAGGGAGGGGGAGGGCGGGGAAAGAAGAAAGCTCTGAAAAAGAAAGTGAGTATTTGATCAATTGTTGCCACGGGAATTCAGGGTAAGGAAAGTTTGGAAAGAAGAGATTCAGCACTTGAAGCACCGATGAGCTGTCTGTCAAGTGCCTGAATCTAGTGAGAAATTAAGTTCTAAATATTTTAACCTTGAATCTGTGTGATGACGGCTCCATTTAGCACCCTGGAAAGGTACCTAAGACTTCGAGAGAGAAATTAAAGCTTCTCCTCCTCCCCCTTCTCCTCCTTCTACGGCTCAGGAAACTACTGAGAAAAAACGCTTGTTTTTCTTGCGTAAAAAAGTCGGAGGTGTTCCTCCTTTTTTTATTTAATAACAATGTGGGAGGAGGAAAATTTTCTGCTTCAGAGAAAAGAAAAGATGCTTGTGAGATGCTATTTCTTCTTTGGCGCCAAAGTCAGCGGATTAACTTTCTTTTCTCCTCCACGTCCTCCTGTGTAAAAGGGGAAGATGAATATTTTTTCTCTTCCTCTTCCTCCTCTTCTTCCGCCTCCAAGTTTTCAAGGGCTCAAATGACGCGACGGAAGGAGGAGAAGAAGAAGAGGATGAGTGAGACAACGAGAAATGTGTCCGTCTTCTCTTTCCCATAAATTTGACTCTCCGGACAACAGCAACAACAGCAATGCAGCAGAGTCTCCTTTTAGGAAGTTCTCTTCTCTTCCATTCTTCTGAGAATGTTCTTCACTTGAGGAGGGAAACCCAAACATTGCCACCCAATTTGCCTCTGATGCATATTTTCGTTTACCCTCCTCTCCCCCTCCTTCCTTTCCTCTCCGACACCTCGTTTCAAAGTTTTTGATTGTTGAGTTTTGAAAAGAGGCCTGAGGACGGAAAAAATACCGAAATCTCGAGGCATTTCTTGACGTCACTCGCCCAGAAAAATGCACAGAAACATTCATGCTCAGGACTAGAAAAGAGAGGTTTTTTTCTGCTTGAAACAAATGCTTATACAATTTGCAAACACATCCAGTGCAGAAATGTATGACAAAAATCAAGTCTCTTTCATCCTTTTTCCCACCGTCATTTTTGGCTCCACCGCAAAGTGAGATTGGGAAAAAAGCACAAAGATTAAGCTAGCCCATTAGAAAGGAAGCTGAGGAGAAAGATGTACAAAAAGGGGGAGGAGGAGGAGGAGAGAGGGGAAGAAAGGCATGTGCTTGAACAAAAAAGAGACAATGCAATTTCCAAAATGTAGTAGGTGGAGGAGATGGATATATATAGCACACGAGTGTTTGCTTTTACTTTAGAGGAGGAGGACGAGGAGGAGGAAACGAGAATTTGCATTGGGGCGAAGGAGCAAGGATCTCTCTGTATGCCATTCTCTTGTAGCTTCCCCAACCCCCCAAAAAAGAAAATTCCTAAATTGGTAGTCAGAGCACCCTTTACTGCTGTGGATGTTTTGACGAAACATGCCTTAAGCAAATGTCATTTGCCATTAGTGATCTTGCCAAAGCCGAATCAGGGTTGCCATGTGGACTACGCCATTTGTCTTTGCCTTTCATGAAGACTAGACATTGACAATGGCAACATGTTGTTTGCAATTTTGCCAAAGGTCTAGTAAACCAGGTCAAAACCCTGTATTTAGCTTTTTCTGGTAGTTGACTCCTCCTAGACCATGGAGCAACAAAAAGGCTGGTCGACTCAATTATATAGTCTGGCGCACTCAGAGTTCTCAATGGACTTTTGTCATACTAAATGAGGAAGAAAAAAGGCGCATCGAGTTTGCAGGTTTGTATGACAACGGGCGTTGATTTTTATTTTTATTTTTTATACCGTATAGGTAAAATAATGCAGTCAAGATTCTGAAAAGCACCTACTTTTGTTGTGCGTTTAATTTTTTTTTCTGTCAGAGATATTATGCAAGAGAGAGGGACACATGCAATTATGTCACAGGCAAAAACCGCAAAAAGATGCAATTTTGCTGAGTTTTTTTTCTCCCTAGTTCATTGCATCTTTGAGTGGCTATCATGAATTTCTCTTTCCTGAACTGTGCATGACACATTTACTGTATTTCGCTCAAGGTTTCAAAACACACGGCGAAACTTTCATCATGAACTGCAGGATGTATATATACCTTAGGTTGTTACATACCACATATATGACAACGAGATGAGGGATCAGGAGGAGGCCATCAGCGACGTGGAGGACAAGCTCAACCAGGCACAAGACGACCAGGTGAGGAGACTGTTGTGACGAAGGAGGGCGGTAGTTCCAAAAAAAGGGCGGTAGAGTACCAAATGGTCATACCAAATAGGGCAGTCAGATACCAAATAGGGCGGTCAGGAACCAAATGGTGGAGGTATCACATGGGGCGATGTCTCAGACACTAAATTCTGCCAAGACCTTACCGCTACCTTGATCCAGGGATGCGCAGTCTAAGAAGAGGAAGGAGACAAGTGGGGGGCGATTTACGGAGGATAATTGAGCTTGTCTCTTTCTCCTCCTCCACCTCCCCTCCACCTCTTCCTTCCTTGTCTAATGGGCAGAAAAGAAAGGTCCTTTCCCTTGTTCCAAGATGGGGATTAATGATGCTTATGTGCTCCATTTCGTGTTGCCAAGTAGAATGCTTTCCAAAAAAAGACACTTTTATCCTCTTTAGAGCTGCCTCAGAATCGCACGTATTATCCTTTTTTTTCTTAGTCTGACGTCCCAAGAAAAATCAGCATAATTCAGGCTTTTTCGCACTTGCTTTAGGTTCTTTTAGCCGACTTTTATAGCCGACTTAAACGCATAGCTTCGTTTCATATTTTTCTGCTGTGACCCATGCGTGGTTGGGTGTTCCACAGATGGATGTGGGTTGCAGCAACAGCAACCAAAAAGCAAAAGAAGTGGCAGCTTAAAAGGCGGGAGGAGGGTGGCCATTTCGTACGCTCGGATGGACCTTATCTCATCTCTTATAATGGAAAAGCAATCGCTGGAAAGAAACGGCAGACAGACGAGAAGGGGAAAAAGGGGTTGTAAAAAAAAAACCGGGTGGGGAAGGGAGATTTTCCCAGAAATGCCAGATAAATCTTCTGTGATGTACTAGATGCTGAAACAGCATTTTAATCAAATAAAATGGGAAAATGTGCATCGTGTCATATTTGGGCATTTCGACCTTTGCTGTCATGGTGGAATTTGCTATTACTGTGCTAGGTACTTAGTTGGTACCGTTCTTGTTTAGGCACCCCTTGTACAGTATGCAGATACCACGGTGTTAAGGTCGCCTCCGTGTTGGACCAGAACCACAAGGACCACCACAAGAACTCCATGGCCGGCACCACCATCGTGCTGGACTCCAAAAGGCAGGGTACATAAAAAAGTTAAAAAGTAGTACCATGCTAGTACCCTACATAGCGCGTAACAAGAGAAAACGTACCATGTCCCAGTTCAGACTTGTCTCCCACTGTACCGTATCCCAGTTGGCCCTTATAATACATTTTTTGGCATATTTGATTTTATTTAGCTTTTCTTTGAAGAATTTGGGAGAAAAGACAAAAGATGGAGAAAGTCGTAGTAATCACCCTTCCTTAAAGGAACTTGACTATTAAACTTCATGTGGAAGCAAGAATAGAAATGGGAGAAGAGAGGAAGGGGAAGACGGTTATTAAAAGAGGAAAGAGGAGGACGAGCCTGTCCGGGGAAGGCTTCTCTGCCAGCAAAAAAAATGCACTAAGTCAAGTTGAAATGATTGCAGAGGAGGAGGAGGAGGGTGAAATTACATCTGACTACCTGTGGGTAGTACAAGTTGTTTGCTACGTCAACGCTGAAAGTTGACCTGGGAAAATTAGACATATAGATACATGAAAAAAAAGTAAATGGTTTCTACGCACTAGCATTTCCACTTGAAAATCCTAACTCGGCTTCAATGATTTCGAGTTAAGATTTTTTAATCAAATAGGTAAATAGTTGATTGAGTTACCTCAAATAGGATTGACGTGGCTAAAGTTAAAAATGTTGTTGTTGTTGTTGATAATGTTAATGTGTGTGATTAATTTTTTTTATGACGAGAGGGTACATGACCATTTGGGCAGTAGAAATGTGGTAGCAAATTCAAATAAATAAGTGTGTGATTCTCTACATAAAAAGGCACAGCAATACTTAGCATAAGCAGTAAGTACTCGTACATATACTGTACACAATAGAAACAGAGATGTTTTTGTCCGCCACGTCGCAAAGTGGTCAAAGAAAAAAAAGTTTTTTTTCTGCCAAAAAAAAGACTTTGTGTTGGACTTTGAGATTTGTTTGCGGGGGAAAAAGTTCTCTTCAGCCTTTCCTATTCCTGTTCCGCAAAAGGCCTTTATCACTTGGGGAGGAGGAGCTTCAAAGGCATGTAGAAGAGAAGACAAAAGAGTCTCAATGTTTATGTGTGTGTGTGTGCGTACAGTGGGTGCCAGAAACAGGCCAAAAAGTTTCCCCCAAAAGTAATGTTTGTGTGTCTATTTGTACAGATCCACTTAAAACTGTGTCTGGCAATTGAGCTGCTTGAAGCCAAGAACAATTTTCTCCTTTTTTTCCTGCGCGCAGACTATGCACCACGTACTTGAGCGATGCGGCTTCCCGCAAAAAGGAGGCGCAAGATATTTGATCCGGGGGGGCCGGGGGGAGAACGGGAGGGGCATCATCATCATCGTTGTCTGTTGAGATACTACGCAACAACAAACTCCTACGCAAGTGTTCCTTTTTTTCTGCATCACTTTTCTTTCTTTCAGATCATTACAGCTTCCCAGCTTATTTTTTTCTTTCCTAGTTAGAGGTAGGCTCGTCGTCTGAGGTATGGTACTATCTCTGTCTTCATCGTCGCCGCCACCATCATGGGGTTGAGGAGCTAGTGGACTCACTAGGACACATGGCGGCCCACTTCAACATACTGCATATCCTCTAAGGAACAAACATGATCATAACGATGCTGACGCTGCCGATCCAGATGTGTTGGTCAAGACCGGGGCCTCCAAGTATGCCATGCCATGAGTGGCGAAAACTGGTAGTACTAAGAGTACGACATTTCCTACCCTGCTGGTGGTGGTTTAATATCGGGAATGAACTCTTGCCCAAGCATGACAGCATAGAGGAGGAGAAGGAGGAGGCCGAAGGCAAAGAAGGTATTAGTAGTGGATTGGTAGGACCCGTACACTACATACTACAGCAGGCAAAAGAGAGATCAATAGTTGCAATTTGAGGGCAGAAGAAAAGAGACCTAAGCTTCTAGTCATTTATTTTTCTTTACTTTCATCTTAGAACAACTAGGTTTAACGGTAATTACTCCCACTCACTCTCTTAGACTATGTACATACAACTCTAGTTAAGTCCTCTCGTGTGGATGAGAAAACAACTACACGCACAGGGAAAAGAAGAAAGTTTTTCATCTCAGTTCCATCGTCTCAGCTTCAGCCACTTCCGGGACTCCTTCAAAGAGACGTTGAAGTTTTGTACCCTGCGAAGCCTTGCAGGATTTTCATTTAATAACACAACTCAGTCAAGAAGTTGCCCAACCAACCGAGCAACTAATAGGAAAAGCAGCTACAAATACTATAGCCGCCAATTGAGCACACACTTTGGTGCTAAACGTAGACTTTCGTGTATTTAAAAAAAAAAAACCATAGACATACATGTTATTAACCATTAATTTCACTTGTAATATACACAACTGCATACATACAAATCTACATTTGGTGCCTCAGTCAGTGGCAATTAGTTGATTGCGGCATTTTGAGGCACTCTGTCCAAGTCTAGTGGGAGCTTCCACTGAGTGCCATTACGTCAACCGAGCGCCAAAGTAAACAATTTTTATACTACTTATTAAGGGATCTTTGTTGGTTAGGTAGGTACTTTCCGATGGCTTCTTGCGCGAGCAACGCGACTTCCCGCAAAAAGATAAGATGTGGAGAAGACTTGGAGAGATATTGAGAGGAAGAGAAGAAGCTCGACATGTAAGTGCAACATCATGTTGCTACGCAACTTTAGTTGCGCAGTTTTTCCACTTGTTGATTAGCTAGTAGCTTAGAAGCTTGAGTTTCTTTTTCTTCATCCGTACAGCAAGTCGGCCTGGGGCTCATCAGAGGAGCCTGAGAGACCTTCGCCATGGGTCTAAGGAGCTACCTGAAAGCCAAGAAAGATGAGGGCGTCTTCCACGTCAACAGGGGGATGATCCCCATAGAACTCGCCTATTCCACATTCAATCTGGGTGAGACAACCAGCACAAGTTACTAAAAAAAATTCTTTCAAGAAGGTCAAGTGCGAAAACTGGTGATACTTCTCAGGCATGGGCATGATATTTCCCTACCTGACGCTGCAGGCCCGCAACATTGGCCTCACCTACTCGGACATCAGCCTCATCTACGGGATCATCCCCTTCTTTACCTTCATCTCCACTCCCATCACAGGCGAGATCGATGATGTCACACCCAGAAGCATGTGACAAGAAACCATGAACATTGTGTACGAGTATGTAGTACCAGTGACAAAAATGTAACATTCAACAGGTTTCATCGGGGACAGGATTGGGTACAAGTTCCTGCTGATTGTGAACATCGTCCTGCTTGCCGTGTCTCAGACACTGTTTGATTTTACCCCGAGATATTCCAAGGAAACACGGGTAACTTTTAAAAGGACGTCGCACAAGAATTGTCACAAGTTAAACCACTTGTGGCACCTCAACCAAAGGCAGATTGGAAACCATCCCCACATGTCCAGGATTCGCACTTAGCCAAACAAAGTTACCAAACATTTTCTAACTACCGTACAACTCTATAAAATTGTCTTTTCCTTTCTTTGTGTACAGGCTCCCACGGCTGTTGTCTATCACCACCCGTCTTCGCCTTCCTCCTCACCTGTGGTGAACGTGGCTTCCGTGCAGTGGCCTCTCTGTGACGTTCCAACCACTGATGCCACTTGCACGGATTCAAAGCCGTTTGCAAGTGGTTTCTCTGGGATTGAGACCAAAATAAGTTGTGAAGATGTCGGCCTTGTCGGCGATGATTACATTTTTGTAGATGCCTTTGTAGTTGAAGTTGACAATGGCACTTTCTGCTACTCTGAAAATGCAGCCCTGGACGTCAGCGATGGTGGTTACTTTCAAAATTGTAGAGTAGAAGGGTATGAAAGCAGAATGCGAAGAATTCTTTCTATAAACTCTGACCTCTTCCAAGTCTGACCTGTAGCATCAATTAAAACTATTCATTAAAATTGTTATAGCCACTGTTGTTCCTTATTTTTTCCAGCTACCCTGACATGGAAACCTGCACAACTGAGTCTGGGTCGCACACCGTGACTTTCTGGATATATTTCCTGATCCGCTTGGTCTTCAATTGGACTATGAATTCCACCTATGCACTCATGGATGGCACCACTGTCCGAATGGCAGATGAGCACAACAGTGACTACAGGTGAGACAGAAACTCATACTACAAAAAAGGTCTGTTAGAACCTGACTTGCAACTTCTGCTGTTCAGCAAAGTCATGTTCTGGGCAACATTTGCAGCAACTATCTCCCCATTCATCGCAGGGGCTGTCATTGAGGATCCTGAGGAAGGCTCAAATGGTCTGTATTATGAACGCTAATGTTTTTAGGTGACTAGTTTAAAAAATGCTTTCTTTTGCTTCCATGAAGAGGAGGTGTACTACCAGTTGTCCTATTACATCTGTGATGGCTTTCTTGGTCTTACCTGCCTGATTGTGTTATGGCTAAATGTGACCATGGAACGAAGTGGAGACAAGGTGTGGTTTCACTTGATCTTTTTTGGGATTTCAGTGTAGGTACATGGCATTAGTGCATGTCTTCGTAGGTGTGGAAGGCCTTGAGGAGATTGATGACTCCCACTGCTCTCAACTTCTTTGCGTTTGTCTTCATCCTTGGTTTCCAATGGGGCATCAGAGATAGCTACTTGGCTGTCTATCTTCAGGAAGACTTAGGGGCGGACTCTGCTCTCATCAGTAAGCATTGAGGTCGTAAAGTTATATTAAGTTACCAAATTTTTTATACAGTTTTTTTATGAATTGCACACAAAATACGGTACAATTTAGTTTTGGTGTACATATTTTATGACCCTTTACTTTATTATTCTCGATTTTTTAGGTTATACCACTGCAATTTCCTCTGGTTCAGTAATGCTCATGGCACTTGTTAACAGACCCATCGTCAAAGCAATTAAGCCAATCAATATCTTGGTTGCTTCCATATGGATTGAGTGTGCACGAGAAGTCATATACTCTTACGTTGAGTAAGTACTAGACCCAGGATGCACCTAGTATTCTTCAAAGATAAATTTTTAAATGTTGCACGTATTTTTATTTCACTTTTTATCCAGCCAAAGTCCCCCTTGGTACTCCCTGGTACTGTATGCCTTTGATTCAATTTACTGGGGGCTCGGTTGGCTTGCTTGTGTGTACTATGGGAATAAGATTACCCATCCAGATCTTGCTGGCACTATGGTTGCCACAGTCGGGTCTATTGAGTTCATCATTGGTGAGATAGTGCGTACTAGTATGTAGTATGTATTACATATCGGTAGACATGGTAGACTAAACTATAATCCTTTTGAAGAAAAAAATACACTATTTCTTCATAATGCCAATATACTGTATGCAGCCATGTACCCTCTTCTTACAGCCAAAGGACTAGCAAGTCTTGTTGGTGGACAAATCATTGACAATACTGAATGGGAGACGCCTGAGCTATTTCGGGCAGTTGCCATTGCCACTCTTGCTGGATCAATTATCTTCATTATCCCCTACTACCTCTTTATATGGAGGAAGCATGAGAAGCGCCAGATGGAAGCAAGGTAAGCTACTTCAATTATGTGATGCTTCAAATGTAACACTAACAAGTTGATCTGGGGTTTTTTAAGAGAGGAGGTCCTTTCAAGGATAAAGGCAAGGAAGGAAGAAGAGGAGAAAAAGACTGGTCATGTTAATGAGGCCTTGGACCATGACAGTGACACTACCATAAAGGATGACGAGACCACAAAGCCAAAGAGGCCAGCAATGAAGAAGGTGGACTCTGTCATGGAGGCAGCATCGCTAGGGCACATGGCCGCCCATTCCAACATCTATCCCCTGAGGAACAGGCACGAGGATGAAGATGCCACTGACAATGCTGATCCAGGTGTTGCAGTAATAGAGTCAGGGATGAGAACCCTGGATGCCGTCATGAGATCCTACAGTGGCGGCAACTGGGAGGAGCATGACCATCCTGACACGCCACATCCTGCTACTACTGGAAACAGGCCATTCTTTGAGATCGGGATGCCTAAGCATGACAGCATAGAGGAGGAAGAGGAGGAAGAGGAAGAAGTTGAGGAACAAGAAAGAAGCAACAAGCATTAAGACAAGCACGTGTCATCATGCAGTTTGACATTTTATGCAACGAGAACGAGACGTTTTATCGGCTTAAAAAAAGGAATTTGCAACTTTTTCTGCTTTCTTGTCTTTTTGCAACAATGCGTGTTGCCTGCGGTTTGTCGCCCCTTGTAGAAGTTAGGTAATCTCCCGGATTGCCCAGCATCTTTGCTCCTAAGCAAGACTTTTGTGCAGTTTCAGCGTAACTTGTCCTGCTTTGCGCACAACGTCTAAAAAATATGAAGCTTTGCGACAGACATTTGCTTGAATTCTTATGGACACACTTTGATCATGAATATCTTTAGCAGTCGTGTTGTTGTGCCTAGTACGTACTATTTCTTTAACAAGTTTCTCTACAAACTCATTTTTCCCCTCTGTACACGTGCGCAATCCTCAAACATGCTGCCTTTTCCCTTTTCCTCCCGGCTTAAACTTGGCCTCGATTCAAAGCCAAAGGAAATTTGGGCGCTCATTCGCCACCAGCTGATGAAGAAAGCTCAAAAAAAGAACTACTTTGCTGCTTTCTCCCTCTTCCTCTCCCCCTCCCTGGTCACGCC
>JAAUYM010137719.1_pt1 | contig 13528 bp, 16 predicted proteins | sample 7278001 | NCBI WGS metagenome assembly JAAUYM01 (sample SAMN14350224, study PRJNA611818) | marine sediment metagenome | isolation source: surface marine sediment (1.8m) | place: French Polynesia: Moorea | collected 2018-08
AGAGAGAGAGAGAGAGAGAGAGAGTGAGAGAGAGAGAGAGAGAGAGAGAGAGAGAGAGGAGAGAGCAACGGGCTAATAAAACTGTTGTAGCAAAATATCGCATCTTTAGCAACATGTCTACACAGAACCAACCTTTTTTGTTAGGTTTAATTGGTGCCAGCAATGTGGTGTGAAATGAAAAGCTTACGACTAATGTTAACCTGTTTAACCCACAATTGTTGTACTTGATCGGTCGAACACTTTACCTACACACTATTGTATTATACACCCAACAAAATACTTAAGCAAACAGTTCACATTTAAAAATGTGTTCCCAAAAACGATAAACTTTGTTTCAAGTAAGAACAACTCGGTGCGTTCTATGACCTGCAAGTTTCGCCTCCAGCAAAAATTAGTTGAAAATTATGGAGAGGCTTTATCTACCCGCCTTTGCTCATATGTTTACTAAACTATCCACGCGGCAAGAAAACGCAGATGTGTCAAAATGCAACAATAAATATGCTTGTTCACACAATAGACCTCTCCTTGATAAACATTTTTTTACTTTTCCTGCACCTGGACTAGAATATACCAATTAATGGCTCTGTTGTTTACAGAAGCTTCACAGTGATGGTCTACAACCGTAATTAGTAAACCAGTATCTTCTAAGTTTCTACATAAATTTGCACCAACATCACTCGGGGTACATGGACAGTCAGGGCGACTACTGCACAGTTCTGTTTTCTTTCATTTTTTGATTAAAACGGTGAGTTGATTCCCAGTTTCGTTCCAAACTCCAGCCGTTCTCTCTTCTGATGCCGAACCTCAACCCTAGAAAGAACTTGGACTGTTTTAATATATCCTACAGTACAATGTTTAATAAGTAAGCGCCAGTGTTTGGTTGTTTTCGTATCTACCGTGCTTGCAAAACTATACGTCAATTGGCCACTTAATATCTGTGCACCTACTAATACTACAGTACACTGTACCATGTACAGTACGTAGGACAGGTACATGGACCTACAGTTTCCTCCGTACCTAATTTCCTGCCTCTTGACCAGCTCGTTGACAGCGACGACGACCAGCAGCCCGACGGACCACATCGTCCACGCCGAGGTAGGCGGGGACGTGGCAGCTCCTGCGGGAAGGACGCAGTCGGAAGAGGAGGAGGGGGCGTGGGGGCATTCGAAGATGAAGGCGGCAGTTGCGCAGTATGCGCCCACGATGACGATGACGATGGCCGAGGCCCAGACCCAGGCAGGAGAGTAGCCGGGATGGCGCTGCCACAGCTGGTGGCCGCGGTTCACGAAGGAAGCGGAGATGGCAACCTGAACCAGAATAGTCACAGGTATTAGGTAGAATAGGCGTTCCAATAATTTTTTTAGGCACGTCTATGCTCAGTACGTGAAAACCTTTTTTTTTCACCAAAGGTGTAGGCCTAAATCTTGTACTAGATTAGTAGAAAAAAAATAACGTAAAAAACACTGGGCACTATTTTTGCAAACTGTATAATTTGACTACTTTGTTTATGATGTGCGTAATCATAACTACAATGTAAAATTACCAGGTAAAGGTGCAAAAATCCGAAGTTTGCCAGTCGCAGCATGCGCACCCGCTCCTTCTCGACAGCTCCGCCCCCAAGAGCGTCCTCAACGGAGAGGGAAGTGAGGTTGTCGCAGAGATCGACGGTGCTGTCAGCGACGGTGGTGGCGTTGCCGTCATCAAGGCAACCTGAGGCGGCGCGGACGGCTTCCCCGTCTCCACCGGACAGAAGTGAGAGGACGTGGCAGACGATGAGCATGACGGCGGCCGGGACAAACCTGGAGCCGTAGCACCAGGCCACGTACCTGGCCGCGTCACCGTTCATCAGCACTGCATTCTTGCCCGTAGAGATGTTCATCACGTTAGTGTCGGTGCGCACCCCCAAGAAGGAGAGAACGATGGCGGGGACGGCCACGGCGGACACGAACAGGGCCTGGCCGGCGTCAAGGTAGATGGGGAGATTGAGCAGGACGGAAAGGAGCTGGAGGACGGCGATGAAGATCAGACAGCATGTCCAGAACTTCATGCCGTTGAGGAGGGAAAGGGTGAGCTGTCTGGACTCCAGGATGAGATGGAAAATTGAGATCTCGTCATCCATCCTGAAGGAGAGAGACGAGGCGACCGAGTTGAGCAGTTGGCTGACTGCGACAGGAGAGGGGCCTCCGGCCTTGGGAGGGAGGAAGACAGGGACCTATGTGGTAGTAAGGGAGTAAAAGAATGCTAAAAACACAGAATTTTATAACTTAGTGTGCTACTGTTGTTGCTCCTCTTGCCAATGTTGCTGTTGTCGACGAATTTGAGTTTGTTTTTATGGTTGCCCTGCTTGGCTGCTCGGGCTGCTGCTGCTGCTGCTGTTGCTGCTGCAGGTCGTTAAGCCACCTGCTCACCTTCTGACAAAGTTGTGGGTACCGTGGCTCAATTGCGAGGCTGGCGTCGGAGTGGAGAAAAGCGTCTATGTTCCGGTAGTTGGCAGACGATCCGATGACGCAGACGACCTCCCCGTACTCCTGCATGATCTTGAGCATTTCGGTGGTGCTCTCGGGGGTGCAGTCGGTAAAGAGAGAGACGAGCAGGGGCACGTTGTCCATCGTCTCCAGGTGCGGCCTGATGTTCTCGATCCCCCTGGGCAGCTGCGCGCGGTTGGACATGTCGTACTCGAACGGGTCGGAGTTGGAGTCGCTGGTCACGCTTGCGTGGCGGCTGGAATTCTCAAGGAGTGCGTCGAAAGAGATCTTTGACGTCTTCCTGTCGCTGGCTGCCATCTTCTGTCCTCCTCCTCCTCCTCCATTGTTCCAGGCGCTCTTGATCTCCTGCCATTTGGGGAAGTCCAGGTACCACGCGGGGCGATTCAACTTCTCAGGCAGCGACGACCCCAGCCATCTCTTCCTGCCCAACTTGGAGCTCTTAGACAACAGGATTGTCTTGTCTGGGACAGACTCGTCTGGATTCACGTATTCCACGACCTGAAAAGGTAAAACAATAAACGTGGCACCATGTCGAGATCCCAATTTGAACAGTTTCCCCCAACCTGACCTTCGATGTCTGCTGGGACTTGCCCCCGCCGCCGCCGCCACCTCCCCCGCTCCTCAGGGAGATGTGGCAGTTCCAACCGCTCTCCAGACCCATCTTCTCCGAGAAGACGCGAGATCTCAATTCGTTCTCCTTGCTGAAGTGTACAAATCGGATGCAGGCCTTCTCCAGCAGGTCGATCAGTTGCACAAAGTCAACCACTGCCTGGTACTGCAGCTGAATCAGCCCAAGGAAGGTCTGGGAATGAGAAGGACCGCATTTTTTTTTCTTTCCATCGTCGGTTCCAAATTAATCACGTTCTCACATTCACCATTCACCTGATTGCATTCCAGCTCCAGGCACATCATGGCGTCCTCCTTCGTCTTCACGTACTCTCCCTCCCTTCTCTTCCTCTCGTCGTCGTCCCCCGAGGCCCCGCCCAGCTTGCCGTCCGCGGTGCAAGTGTAGGATGGGGTGGCAACGTCGTCGGCGTCAAGACACCCTGCGATTTTTCAAACAAGCGTGAACGGAAGAATTTTTTTCGTGCCGCGACCAAAGAATCTATGCCCTTGTCCAGGGTTTAAACTAAAATAGAAAAATAATACGGTATTTTACTAAGTCATGCAAAACAAGTTGGCTAACCATTACTAATGGCAATTACTTACTGAATTGAGGAAAAAATAGAACTTTCGGTAAGGACATGGTGGTCCTGTATCAACCTGGACGCACTGCACTGGTGGTTTTCTTGCTGAAACTCACCGCTGCTACCATTTGTACATACCACATATACAGGAACAGTAGCCTTGCGACACAAAAAAGGGATTCGATCATTCAAGTCACTTCAAGTAATGGAGAATAAAAGTAACTGCACCAGCAACCGAACCTGCAACAAGATCAGCATGGGAGCTCAACTAGGACGCACAAAAAGAAATGCATTTGGGTACCTGTTGCCTCCGTGTACTGCCAGTAGAACGGGTTGCTGTGCGTGGGCAGCTGCAGGTACTCCTTGCACCCCCTCCAGGGCAGCTGAAAGGTCTGCGGCTTGAAGGCGAAGGCCGTGCAGTAGGAGGAGAGGGAGGCGCGCTGGTAGAAGTCGAGCACCTTCTTGCGCAGGTCCTCCGTCAGCGTGTCCAGGTCCCGCCCGGTCCAGGCGTCCGCACACGAGTCCAGCACAACGTCCGCCGTCCCCTGGGAGATCAGCTGCCTGGACCCCGTGGTGCGGTGCTGGACCAGCACGGACACCAGGTGTGGGAACGGAAACTTCAGCCTGGCCAGGGACAGGTTGCGGGCAAAGCGGTCGCGGTGGTTCGGTTGGACACGGCGGAACGTCTAATCCGGGAGTAAGTACCACATCCATTCTACTGGTACAGTACTAACGTACAACATCAAACCAGTTCGCTTCCGCACGGACTGACCTGGATCTGACTGGAGAGAACGTACTGCGACACGACCCCGGAGGCGAACCCGATCCTCCCGGCCAGCTCGCACAGGCAGCCCCGGGTCACGATGGGGACCATCTCGATGCAGGCGGAGGAAGAGGAAGGAGGATGGGGAGGAGGAGGGTAGGACTTTGCAGCCGGGTCCTGATGCGTTTCCCCGGCGACGCTGCCGTCTTCCTCCCGCTCCTTCCTCCTTACGGAAGGGGCAGACGTCGTAGTGGCCGCAGAGGTGGCCTCGTCCTCCACCCTGATGGACTCGCACACCTGCGCAGGAAGAACGCGTGTGCTTCTGGTCAAAAAGTCCAAGAGGGAGAGAAAAACCACAAAATCTCAGTTACCACGTACCAGATGGTTGAAGAAGTTGGTGTATTTTTCCTCCGTGGACATGTTGCACGTGTTCAGCATTATCCCGAGTCCGAGGGGCTTCAGGTGGCCGAGGTACTCCTGCCAGGCGGGGTCGTCGAACTCCACGCTGAAGGGGTTGTGGCGATCCCGCGGAGTGACCGTCAGGATCTCTGGCACAAGGCTGTAGCAAGCGTCGCCGCTGCCGTCGGCGAGGTCGTCCTCCCCGGACTCGTCACTCTCGCCGATATGCATCTTCCTAGAGACAAAGAAGAATCTACTGTAGTAGTACTCCTCTCTACTGGTACAGTAACAAAGTAGTGAGCCAAGTGTAGTAGGACGTACGCCTTATTCTTCTTCCTGTTTTCCTCCCTCTTGATGACGAATATCTTCTCCGGGGTGGCGTTCGGCCAGCTGAGGATCCCCTTCTTGTCGGTGCAGCATAAAGCCGTGATGGACCCCAGCGCGTGGACGATGTTCTCCGTCCGGGAGAGGTACTCGCCCATACCGGAGAGAGCGCTGCAGAAGTACGCTCTCATCTGCCACAGGGGGACCCTGAGCAACAGAGAGGGGGAAGATTCGATTGATCATAGCAGGGAAAAAATATGGTTAAGGGAGTTCACTGCATGTCTACGACGTACCTGTTTTCGGTCCTGATGTCCGGCTCCTCGACGGTGTCCTCGAAGGGATCGTCCGTCACCTTCACGTGCCTGGAGCAGCTGTAGACGCCCAACACCCAGGCCAGCGCCACGTAGTTGACCACCAGCCACGACGGGGGAAAGGACAGGGGCAGCAGGGGCAGGACGGCGGACACGGGCTCGACCAACAGCAGGCGGATCCCACCGGGGCCCTCCCCCTCCTCCTCCCTGCTGGCCCTCAGCAAGTTCCAGAAAAAGGTGACGCAGAAGACAATTGGCAGGAGCCACCGAGAGAGGAGGCGGACAAAGAACAGGTGCGCGTGCTTGTACAGTAAGGACGGAGGCCTGAAAAGCATTTTTGTAACTAACTCATTGTTACGTGAGAGAGAGAGAGAAAAAAAAAGCTAATGCCGACCAGAAACACATCTTGTGAGCGGCACACAACAATTAATCACCTGGTTTCCTCATGCTGCAGCACCTTCTTGATGAGCTCCAGGTAGGGCGTTTCGTCCATAATGAAGAGGTGCGGGGTGGCCGGCGACTTGAACTCGGGAGCCGGGCTGCCATCCGACTCAGTGTGGGTCCTGCCGACAGTCCAGCGAAAATCCAACAACGTTTATTCACGCTTTACGTATCAAATTTTGGTGGGTTTTTTTTTTTCAAATGGCACCTGATGTGCAGGATTTCGTCGCGTCTCATGCGCAGTCCTGGTTTGTCCACCGAGTGACAACGGCCGGGTGCGGACTGCAAAGGGGGCGGAGGGGAGGGGGGGAACCAAATACAGTGAGTAAGAAGCGCCACAGTGCTCAACAATCCTGTCACCCCCCTCACCTGTCCTGGCTTCAACATGATGAGGTCTCCCTCCACGAGCAGGGCCCAGGGCAGGTTCACCTGCCTGCGATCCCTCAGGGCCCACTGCAGGACGATGGACGCGGTCAGGGGAGTGTGCAGGTGCGGGTAGTTGGAGGCCGACCACCGCACCTGGCCCTGCACCTGGCGCAGCCTGTTGACCACGTGGCGCACCCTGCGGGGCATCTCCAGGGAGCACAGGCGCTGCTCGTTGCAGCTCAGGGCGGCGTCCGAGGCGGTGGAGAGGAGTACCAGCACCCCCAGGAAGCCGAGAGTCCAGGACTCCGCCGTCGAGGAGGAAGTAGCAGCGGATCCCGCCGCAGCCACCAGCATCAGGCCCAGGACGACGCCCGCCGCTAGGGACGGCCAGGGGAAGAGGGAGGAGACCTCAGACGGGTCGAGGCCCTTCCTGACGGAGGCCCACTTGCAGGAGGCCGCCCCCAGAGAGGACTCGTGCTCCGCCAACGCGGCCTCGATGCCAGAAATGGTCTTGGCAAGGGCCTCCTACGGGATGAATAATAAGGCAGGCGCCCTGTTGTTAAAGTCGCCGAATAATGTGCAACAGCAAAAGCATCGGGAGTTGACCTGGCTGGAGAGTCCTTCGAGGCCACTCCCACCGACGGCGCGGGGCTTCAGCGGCATTATTAGCTTGATGACAACCTGACATCAAGTGGTGTGGGACAAGGGGGTAAGAGGTCCAAGACTTTCTTCATGATCACTGTCCTTTGAAATGAAAGTTTCAGTCCATGTCAGCTTCACATGGTCTTGCTCTGTTTTGTAGCCGAAATAAATAAATAAATTTTATCTTCTAAACTGTTGAGCACTTGGGCACGGGCAAGATGGTGAAGTGTTGTTGTTGTTGTTGCTACTGTCAGAGGGAAACAAGCAGAAATGAGCAGGAGCAGTAGTGGCCATTTTCAGCCCCAGCCAAGTTGGGGGAGACAACAACAGCTGAAAAAAAGGTGTCGCTGGATGGAAATTTGCGGTGTTGCGATATATATCGTTTTATACCAACCTGGTGCAATTTAAGAAAAATATTCGTTAATAAAAATGCAATAAAGTGATTTTGTGTAGTATTTCGCAAAATATTAGGTACATATATTGTTGGTACTCTTTTAAGGTATGCTTCGTATCCATCTCTCAAAAATCTGGCAACACTGGAAACTTGCAACAGCACCAGCACATGAGAAGAGAGCAAGCCTGCAAGTTCAACTAAAAAATAATTGCGTCATTTCAGATCCAAAATTATCTGAGTCCTAACCCCCCCTACTTCCTCATCACTGGGACCTGGAGTTGGACGTCCACGGCGGAATGGACCCGAGGGACCTGCTCAGGGGCTTCTTCGGTCTCCCCCGTGACGGCGGTCACAGGCGCCGCCCATGGACAGAGGACGACCCCCACGGGGTCGATCCCGGCGAGAGAGACCAGATGAGGCGCGACGGAGGGGGAGGCGAGGAGGGCCAGGACGAGGACAGGGATAGGGAGATGCGCGGCGGGAGCGCCCGCTTTGACGTCATGATCAACCCGATCGAGATGGAGCGATTCTTCAACCAGCAGCTGGACGAGGTTCTCAGGAGGTTCGGGTTCGGAGGCGGCGGACCCGGCTTTCCCGGGTCCCCTCCGGGCTTTGGCGGCAGCGGCGGCGGCGTGGTTCCTCCCTCTGATGACGATGACGGCGTCGGTGCCGGCGTCGGCCGCGGCCCCGCCTGGAGCTTTCCCTTCGAAGGTTGGGGGATGTTTCCGCCGCCATTCGCCCTGCCGCCGCAAGGACACGAGCAGGAGGAGAGGGGTTGGGAGTCCTCCTCCGCAGGATCAAGGAACTTTATGTTAAAGTACGAGGATGATGACGACGGCGGCGGCGGTGGGAGGAGGAGGAGGAAGGAGGACACCGACCTGGACGGCTTGCCGCCGGGAAGGATCGGGCAGGTGCTGGACCACGAGCGGGAGGCCGAGACGCTTGCGGAACGAGGAGGTCGTCCGGGGGAGGACAGGGGGACTTGGACCACCGGACCCATCGGACCCTCCCGTCGGGGACCGGTGAGTAGAGACTGACACTTCGATCATTATAATGCAACCAGACAGGTTTTTGATCATTCCTCTTGTTCTTTTTTTTTCCGACAGTCCCAGTCCTTCTTCTATTACGGTTCTGGCAGTCGTTCGACGACGAACACCCTCCCGGACGGCAGCGTGGAGACCACCGTCACCCAGTGGGACAGCGACGGCGGGGAGAGGACGACGATGAGGGTGACGCGGCCGGACGGGACCTCCACTCTCACCACCAGGGAGAGGAGGAGGGACGGGGAGGAGGAGGACGAGGATCGGAGAAGGAGGAGGGGCATCGGGTGGGACGGGGTCGACATGAGGACGAGAGAGGAGGGCCTGACCAAGTCATTGTTCGACAAGTTCTTTGGCGGCGGGGGCGGCGGGGGCTCTGTTTAGAAGATGGTTTGGCTGTTGCTGGTCGATATCATTGATTTTTTTTTTTTCATTACAGATGTTTATCGTATTCCAAAAGAACAGAATATACCAAAATCGCGAAGATCACTTTCCATCAAAAGTGCTGAGCAGACTGCACAATGCTATGTAAGGTCGGTCTTTGGCCTGGTCCTGGGCAGCTTCCCCCTCTCCCTCATGATCCTGGCGGCCTCCCTCAGGTGCTTGGGCTTCAGCGGGCCCGTCTCCCCCAGCCTCTCCATGTAGTCTAGCGCCGCCTCGATCACCTCCCCGACGAACACCTTGGAGATGCCGGCCATGGAGATCACCACGTTCTGACCGACCGACGTTCCTGAATTTGGCATGAAATCAACATGCATAGCATGAGGATTGCGCGGAGGTTCCTCCAATACTGATGTAAAACTACTACCTGTGATGGACTGCATGACCCTCTTGATGGCCGCCTTTGGGAAGGCCGCCCTGCGAAACATCTCGTACCTGTCCAGCTGCTCCTCAGTGAAGTTGGATACCAACACCCTGTCAAAGAAGAATTAAAAAAAAAAAAAGCTCCGCTGCGAGCAGTCACTACGGAGAAGAAACAGCATCCTCACAGCATCTTCTCCCGCTCTTCCTTCTCCTGCTCCATCCTCCTCAGCTCCTTCAGCCTCCTCTTCTCCTCGTCGGTGAGGGGCGTAGCAGACTTCTTCTGGTCGGAGGGGTCCTTGGCGGTGGCGATGCCGGTGGCGGCGGCAGCGGCGGCGGCGGCAGCGGCGACGGCGGCAACGCCACCCGAGGGCAGAGAGAGGTCGACCGATGACTGTGACGAGTAGGAGGTGGTGGCGGGGTTGGAGTTGCTCTTGGTCTTGCCGTCGTCCACCGGCAGGATGAGGTCGGCGCTGCTGCCTCCACCAGCCTCCTCCTCCTCTTCCTCATCGCTCGACCTCACCTCTCCGTCCTCCCCGTCCTCCTCCTCCTCCGACCTCTTTCGCGGCCTCTTCTGCTCCGAGGAATCCTCCTCCTCTTGGTGCCCCGACGCCGACCTCTTCCTGGACGGGGAGGAGGCGGAAGGGGACGGCGACGACGACGGCGGTGGAGGCGACGAAGCGTCTCTGTCGCTCATGTCGGCGGCTGGCGTCGACATCTTCAGCCCGGGAGGAGCAAAGGAGTACCTGACGTTCTCCTCAACAAAGCCCAACTCGAACCCTTCCTTCTGATGTTCTGAGTTTGGAATTGTTTTGGTTTTTTTTATGCTGTTCCCGACCCACCCCTCCCCTCCGCCAGCGCCAGCGCCAGGTCTACCATCCACGGTAAACGGAAAAAATGTCATCAGTGCTGAGGAAACCTCCTCCTGAACGCAGAAAATCATTAAAAAAATCGTTAAAAAATTTGCTTTTCGATAGTTACGACCATTTAGATTTAGAAACAAAAGAATGGGGGAAAAGTCGCAAAAAGGCGATTCTGGTGACCTCGGGTTTCTTGCTTACTCAATAAAATTGTGTCCCAAGTTCATTGCAGTGTTGTAGATCTCTTGCCCCGAAACAGAGTGGACACCGCCACAGCAGCATTCCTCTCCTCTTCCTCAGGAACCAAGTATCGATTTCTTTTTCTTTGCGTCCTCGCAAGGTCGACCTAGTAGTGCTACTGCTAGTGGTGTATATACATTAATTTATCGATTTGCTCTTCCGAACTAAACCAAACCAAAAGAAATAAGCTCATCATTAAGATTGACACAGTACTGTATAGTAGGACGTTACTTGCTATAGTCATATCTGTCCTGCGAATACTTTTTTTCCAGGATTTGTGCACATCTCTCTCTTTCTCTCTGTCCGCAGTATTTTTTTTTTTTTTGACGAAACTAGTTTATTACACCACAGTACTATAAATGGATCCATAAAGAACAGCAGCAGCAGCGTCTATGTAGCAGCACAATAAAGCTGGCTGGCTGGCTGGCACCGCGCTCCACCTTTCCGACTGCCGCGCCATGTCCGCCTCCTTCCACACCACTGACATCGCCTTCGCCAGGTACATGCCTCGCAAGTACTTTCACACACAAAAAAAATTAAATTTGACCACCTGCGTACGTACGTACACCTATGTACATCGAAGGACCACCTACGACGACAAAGACTTCGACCGCGTGACCCTGGAGGACGACCCGGAGGTGGCCATCGTCAGCGGCGCCGACGGATTCGGTGATCGGCACGGGCCCGGTGAGAAAGAGGAGACAGTTTAGTAAAAAAAAATATCCTTCTTTTTGTAATGGAGGCGTCGGCGCCGCCCTCTACGACTGCCTGTCCTGCGGCTGGCTGCTTGGCTTGGTCGGCAGGAGGCGGCACTACGAGGCGCACGACGACGACGGCGGCGGCATCGGCATCGGAGGCGAAGGCAGCACCGTCGTCGTCGTGGACGTCAGCAGCGGCGACGACGACAACGACCACGACGACGACGTCAGGAGGAGGTTCGGCGTCATCGACTACCTCTTCATGTTGTGCGGGTGCCTGGTGGGGTGAGAATTTCCACCCCCACCCCCCACCCCCAAAGGAGAAAAGCTGTGATAATAATGCGTTATTGTTTTAATGTGGTAGAGTGAGCAATAAACACGTTGTTTCCTGTGTAGGTATGTGAATCCTTCTTTCAATCACAGCCGTCCGAACTGCTGAAAAGCTAGATCATCTTTGCGTTTCTCTCCCCGCCCCCTCCCGGTGAGTCGCCATCTCACAGGTAGTCCTCCCCGGCGTGGAGTGCCGGCCTGAGCAGTGCCTCCTCCGTCCGCGGACAGTTCCGGGCGAAGGCCGCGTACAGCGGGTGCTCCGCGCTCATGACGACCTGGGGGAGGGTGGGAGGGGGGAAAGGGGTAGGGGAAGAGAAAAAAGAAACGTTAGCGGGGGTTTTTTCGTCGTCGTCGGCCTACCTTGTCCACTGTGTGGTTGTACGGGTGTCCGGGCTGGCCGCCCCAGTGCTTCATCTGGTTCCAGTAGTGGAGGGCGAAGGCGCCGAAGGAGTCCACCGCCCTCCTCACGTCCTCAGACTTGTCACTCTGCACACAAACAAATCCTATGGCTCACTGGGTGTCCCATCAAGGATGGAAAACGGTCCAGTTTCCCCCAACCCAACCCCTGCACCCTCCGCCCTTAGAAGATAAATATTATGCATAAATATACTATATATTTGCAGCGCTGCAATAAAAAAAAGTACTTGTGACAAGTTACTTTCTTTCCTTCTTCTATAGTGCAGTTCTCGCTGTCCAAGTTGCATGGAAGTTGGTGCCCCCGGGATGAACCTGGTGGAGGGTGGGGCTTAGAACCCGGCGGCGAAGCAGATCCCCGTGGTGGCGAGCATGGTGGCCTGCTTCCTGATGGACAGAGTGCAGAGGATGAGGCCGGCGAGGGCGCCGCACACGCGAACCATGTCCTTGCTGAAGACGGCCGTGGCCCCGATCCCGTCTCGGCCGATGGCCTCCAGGTCCCTCCTGATCCTCTGCAGGTTGGGCACGATCCCGACGAGGGTGAGGAAGGCGCCCGAGATCAGGGCCAGCTTGTACAACCTCAGCCAGACCAGCAGCCCCACCAGGTAGCCGCCCAACGAGCACAGGCCGAACTCTTTGATGGTGGGGTCCGACACCCTGTTGTTCAGGTTCACGCTGGCGCGGGTGAAGGCCTCCTTCACCATCTGTCCCCCGCCAAGTTCCCCGTTGTCCATGTGTGTGTGTGTGTAACGTGTCACCACAATTTGGAATGAATTAGCAACATGTGATTTGCCATAAAAAATTCAAATTTTACTGTAGCGTACGTACACAGTTTATTGTTTCAGTGGGTACTGCTTGTAAGAAAAAAAGTCAATTTATTTTAAAGAAAACATTACATATTTCCTTTTTGCAGCAAGGGGTGTTGCCAGGATTAATGTATTTTGGGCTAATCAGGTTTTTTTGTTGTTTTGATCTCTTTTTTGCCCATTTGTAGCCTCTTCCCAACCAAATTCGGTCTTTGAGTTTTTACAGGTACGTGGTACAGCAAGCCTCCCTTTGCCTCTGCATTGAGGGCAAAGAATATCTAGGCATGGGTAATGCTGCATGAGAACTCCCCCCATACCACCTCCGCAAGGAACTATAGACGGGTGGAAATGGCCGTAAATAAGCAGAGGGCAGAATTTTCCTGTTTTGCCCTTTTACCCTATTATGAAACTATTTCCATCCTTGCTGTGAGATTGAACAATTCCGTTTCTTTCTTTCATGGTCACTTCCCCACCCCTTTGTGCCCAAACCTGATAGAGGTCGAACCACTCTTGGTAGCGAACGGGGAAGGCCGCTTCCGGCCTGAGGACGTGGAAGGCGCCGCAGTTTCTGATGGTCGAGAGGGAGCTGGCCTTCGACGTTCTCCTAGCGCCCGCCTCTTTGTCCGAGCAGAACTCCTTCGCCGTCTCCGTCAGCGCCCTGGGCCCGGTGGCGCCCCAGGCGTCGCCGTTGAAGTTCTCCGCCTGTGTTTTAGGACAAGATGCGCGTCCACATTTTTTTTTTTTGCAACCCAGAAAAAAAACCAATTCGTCGTGAGCCTTACCAGGTACTGCAGCGTTCTGAGGGCAAACCTGTTGCCCTTCTGCAGCCTGCAGACGGCGCAGTTGAGCCTCCTGCCGGCGTCGTCCTCCGCCGCCACGAACGACAGAGGCTTCTCCGGCAGCGGTGCCAGCGACACCACATCCGTGTCGAGGTAGGCGCCGCCGAACCGAAAGAGCAGCGCCAGCCTGAGGACGTCGCTGCCGGCGGACAGGCGCCAGCGGGAGGACGACACGCGTCCGGAGCGC
>JAAUYM010128464.1_pt1 | contig 13525 bp, 15 predicted proteins | sample 7278001 | NCBI WGS metagenome assembly JAAUYM01 (sample SAMN14350224, study PRJNA611818) | marine sediment metagenome | isolation source: surface marine sediment (1.8m) | place: French Polynesia: Moorea | collected 2018-08
CTCCACTTATGCTCCGTCTTCCCCCCTGATAACTTTTGACGCAAAATAGCCCCGCCCTAGCACTCGCACGATAGGTTGGCCTCACTTTGGCCTCGGATTATTGGTCGGGTATGTATACATACCAGCTGACAACTCCTTGCATCATTTGCATGAATTGTCACCGTCTTTTTCTGCACCGAACCTGTCCCCATCCTTTATCTTCGGATGCATGCCAAGTTGCCCTTGTAACAACAGGTATGAGAACCTGTTTATAAAAGGACAGGTGCTTATGCCTGTATAACTAGCACTTCAAAATACCATCAAAGTGCCATGAGCCACCATTCGAGATGACACAAAAATAACAAAAAAATGTGGAAAAAAGCACCACACCATACAATAATAAAAAAAGACTTCGCAAATGCACTTCTGTTTTTTTGAAATTGTCCCCTGTCTACTAGCTGCGTGCAATGTTGCAGAGAAGGTGCCGCTCTAAGCAGACCATCCTCCCACCCTCCTCTCCAGGTTTATTCGTACTAACTACAAGCACATTTTTTATAGTAGGTACATACGATATGAGAAGACAGTGTTTCATGAATCACGGCAGGAATATGGTGAGTATCATCGTCATGTTGTCGGACCCCATCCCAGTGACAGGGTCGATGGGCATCTTGCAGCTCTCGATGACCTCCACGCAGATTGTGTTGAGGGGCAGCAACTCCGTCATCCCCTCGTTGATGGCCTGCACCACTTTCTCATTGGACATCGCGTCGAAGACGCCGTCAGTGGCCACGACCAAGAAGTCGATATTGTCATCAATCTCCACCGTCCTCATGTCTGGCACTGCAGAGACCATCTGCTGGTGTGCCTTCTTGTCCTTCTTGAACACGTAGTCCCCAAAGTTGCGCGAGACGCCGAGGCCCCCCCCACGCGGTTGTCGTCCGAGACGCTCTCTCCGGCCTTCTCAATGCGTTCCCTCTCCGGAGCGTCCGTCGGCTTTGTTGGAGAGAATAAAGCGCGAGTCACCTACATTGGTGCTGTAAATCTGCCCTTCCTTGATCCACACTGTGCAGCCGGTGGAGCTGCCGTAGACCACGTTGTCGCCCTCCACTATCAGGCTGGGGTCTGAGCTCATGCAGTCATCTATGAGGATGCAGCCCATCTCTATGGCCTATGCGAAGGTGTACGACTTGTCAGCCTCGTAGTGTCTCACCACCTCATTGCAGTGGTTAAAGACCACCTCCCTGGCAATGAGCTCTCCATTCAGCCCATGCCCATCGAAGACGCCAAAGAAGTCCAGAGGGTTGTACCTGGCTGTGCCTCCCAGCGTAATATTAAAAGCATCTTGCATGTAATCCCGACCAGCTTGTGCCCAGGCTGCACCAACTGCCTTACGTTCGTTGAAGAACAACTTGTCACCTTCCTCCATTAGAATGAAAAATTTTATACTGGCAGCAGTGCATGTAATTTCCCAAAAAATACCGTATTTGAAGAAAGAGGGAAGTATAAGAAAGAACAAGCCTCTTTGAACGTTGCTTTAACTCAAGGGTTTTTTTTTACATCAGAATGCAACCACTGCCGCCGTTATTTTTTTTCTGCCTGAGATTTCGTGCTACCACTTGGAAAGGACTAAGAGGAAGAAAAGGCGGGAAGCCATCTACATCTAGTTACCTGCCATGACTGCGCAAAGTGCAATGCACAAACACGGTTCCCCCACTCCCTGTTTGCAAGAGAGGGAGGGGTGGGGGACGACGTAGTATAAAAAGCAACTTCTACGTGGGAGAGTCATCATCAGAAGCTTCGACTTCGACCGTGAGAGAGAGAGAATCGCCTCCATCATGATTCATGACGCTCAAACTGATGGTAAGAAGAAATGCAGCTCAAATATGTGACGTTAAAATGTGACTGTGCAGACTGATCTGCAATGCAAAGTCTTGTCATGCTTTAGGTGTTGGTGGTCTTGTTCTTCGTGACTTGCTCGATGGCAATGCCCTTCAGACAGAAGGAGCCGGCTACGTCCTCCAAGCCCAAGAGCTCCATGAGTTTCCAGATGGTGGACCTCGGCCTCCCGTGCAACGGCATCTCCAAGTACAGCACCAAGATCATGAACGAGAAGGAGGTCATGCTGGAGGATCGCAGGAAGACGCCAGATGCAGTGCCCAAAATGAAGCTGATGATGAAAAAGAAACACAAGAGGGAGGCCTCCAGGCCCAAGGCCAAGCGCAAGGCCATGCCCAAGCCCAAAATGTCCATGAGCCTGCAGAGGGTGGAGCTGGGCATTCCTCGTGGGGGAATCTCCAAGTACAGCACCAAGATCATCAATGAGAAGATGGCTATGCTGGAGGAACGCAGGAATGTCCATGAGCATTAGACAGTACACATTTTTTAAAATCAAGCATCAATAAAGAAGACTCTAGTCTCTCCGGTGAGAATTTTTTTTCATTTCTTGCTTCGTCGAAAAAAAAACTCGTGTGCAACTCACCCACTCGTAGCTGGCCTTGAACCCCTTAGCCGGCACCGACCCGTCTGCCTTTAGCCTGACGTGCATCCTGTTCCCGGTGGAGGAGTAGGTGGGCGGGTCCGGCAACTGAGCACCGCAGTGGAGCAGGATCAGTGGGGCCGACTCATTGGCGCCGTCGTACAGGGCCACGTAGTCAAAGGAGCAGTTAGAGTGGGGCTCCACGTCGAAGTCCTCGAAGCGGAGGTCAACCACATGGTTCTGCGGAACCTCAATGGTCCAGCCGCAGTCGTCGTGGTCGTCGTACATGTTCGGGTAGTTTGGGGACATAATCACGCCGCTCGGGGCTGTCATGAGACCGCCGCAACCTAAGTAGATACCAAGGTTTTTTTAAGTTTTGGTAACTACGATGTAACGGAATAGCTGTTATGCGTAGATTTTCAATGTCTGTTCTACATTTGTATGTATTAGACTTGTCATCGCACCCTTACTAGATAGGAAAAAAAAACATGATGTTTGAACAACGTAGATTTTAAATTTAGATAAGGTGAGATTTTTTTTCTACAGTACACAGAGCAGGGTCTAGAAAAAAAAAACTACGTTGAACAGTCACCTCCCCAAGGTTGGTGCCTTTTACTATGTAGTAACCTTCCTACCTCCGTCCTTGGCCTCGAACTCGGCTGAGAATCCCCTCCCCCTGATGGAGGAGTCGCTGTAGAAGTGCACGAACATGGTATTTCCCGTAGAGATAACTGAGGCGTGCTGACTGGAGCGGTGGCAGAGCTGCGTCAGGTTGGGGGAGGTAGCGTCGGGGCCGCCGTACACGATCAGCCCATCAAAGTGGCAACCGCTGCTGCCGCTCGTCTCAAAGTCAAAGTCAGTGATGTTCAGCTGCAACCAAGCAGTTTATGCGTTGGTAGAATATTTGAGAAAAAAATTTCTCAATTCTTTTTTCTCAAAGTTCAAGACCTGCACTGCGGTTCCCGGCGGGGTCTCTATCCTCCAGGTGCACTCTACGTCAAGTGGGTAGACGTCGGGGTAGTTTGGCGTGGTGATCCTCCCTCTGGACTTCCCGCGGAGGTCTCCGCCGCAGCCGTTGACCACCCACTCAAGGCGGAACCCGTTGGGGGCCACGGAGTAGTCGGAGACAAAGTTGACGTGGACGCGGCGCTGGGTGCTGGAGATGCGAGGAGGAGTGTCTCTGCCGCAGAAGTGGCCTAAGGAGGTGTTGCTATTGCTCTTCAGGAAAGATTTTAAAAAAAATATCTCAGTTTTCCATAATCTTCCAGATATTACTTTTTTTTCACCTCTTCCTTCACGTCCACATAGTCGTACATGCAGGTCCCGTTGCTGTAGGCAGCTTCTTCGACGTCGAAGTGAGAGAAGGTGATGTTAATCCCGTTTCCCCTCGGCGCTTCGATGGTCCACGTGCAGTTGCGGTTGTGCGGGTAGGGCTCCGGGAAGTTGGGGCTCTCTATGACGCCTCCGTGCCTGCCGGTGACCACCGTGTTGCACAGGGCATAGTAGCGGAGGTGGAAGCCACGGCCGGACACCGAGTAGTCCGTGCGAAACCTGACCACCACGTCGCTTCCGTTGGTGGTGACGCCCTCAATCATGGCGGCTTCACCTCCGCTGCTTCCTCCCCCTCCTCCTCCTCCAGCGCTAGAGTGGCAGAACCGGCCCAGAGAGGGGCTCCTGGAGGTAGGTCCGTCGTGGAACTCCACGTAGTCCAAGTTGCAATGGGGGGCAGGCTCCAGATCCAAGTCGACAAAGATAAAGCGTATCTTGGAGCCACGCGAGACCCGCACCTCCCACTGGCATTCGGCCGCGTGGTGGTAAGACGACGGGTAGCCGGGGGAGTGTATGGAGCCGGTGGTGGAGGTAAGCAGCCCACCGCAGCCCGTGGTCGTCCCGTCCCAGAAGACCTCAAAGCCCGGGGCGTCCAGGGAGGAGTCGGAGTCGAACTTGAGCAGCACCTCGTTGGTGAAGGAGGGGACGGTGCGAGGGATGCGGTTGCCGCAGAAGCGACCGATCAGTGGGGAAGTCTCCTGACCTCCGTTCCTGTGTAATTGATTTTTTGTGTGAGCATTTAATAAAAAAGGAAGCATTGATTACTTACTAGTTACGTACTACTACTACTACCTAATTTCAAGAAAGTCATAGTTGCAATCGGGATGGTGCTCCAGGTTAAAGGTGGTGAAGTTGAGCATGATCTGCTGTCCCGGAGGAACCCTGATATTCCAAATGCACTCTCTTCCGTGGCCGTAGTGGTTGGGCCACCCTGGAGAGTGGATGACGCCGGTGGAGGCGTGGTAGTTGCCACCGCACACTGTTGACAGCAGACAAAACAAAATATGGGAAATGTCGCACACAACATACATTACTCATTAGTACCGGTGTCCGCATCGAGCAGGACATAGGTGGCGGAGAAACCATCATGCCCGACGCTGTAGTCCGTCCTGAAGACGATGCTCAAGCGGTTGTCGCTTGTCGTCAGTGTCGGGGGGAGGTTGGTGCCGCAGAAACTGGGAGTACAAGATGCCTTGTTTCGAAAAAGAGAAATCAGGGCGTTCATCTGCACTATAGTATATACTCACGTTCCTAGCAACCCTCCCGCGTTCGGGATCGAGGTGTTGTCGTACACGGAGACAGAGTCGCAGCTGCAACCTCCGCACTCTTCCAGCGCGAACGAGATCCAGGTTAGACGGACGATCGAACCGGGGGCGCCCTTAAGAACAAGCAACATTCAATTTCGCATATCTCTCATGCAATTTCACATATCTCTCATGCCTGAATGCATATACAGTATCGTATGTGCATAATTTATTACCGAGACTATCCACGTGCACTCTGCGTTGTCCGGGTACCGTTCTGTGTCCGTGGGCGACGTGATGACCCCGAAGTTCTCCCTGAGGATGCCCCCGCAGAGCGCCTCCGTCGTGGTGTAGTTGAGCCGGAAGCCGCGATTCTGGATGGAGCCGTCAGTGCCAAACCTGAGCCACAGGTAGTTGTGTTGGGAGTCCACGGGCGCCGGGATGGAGGTGGGGCCGCCGCAAAACTTCCCGATCAGGGTTGAGTTCTCGTTGTCACCGTCTCGAACCTCCAGGTAGTCAAACATGCAGTCAGAGTGGCTCTCCACATCGAACTCCATGAACTCCAGGTGGATCCTGGTGCCGGGCGGCTGGGAGATGACGTAGACGCACTCGCGGTCGTTCGGGTACGAGTCGGGGTAGTAGGGAGAAGTTATGTAGCCCGTGGGCTGTTGGTATTCGCCGCCGCACACTAAATTTTCAGAAAAAATGTTGCAACAATTTTACATACATAGCACATACCACGATTTGGCAGTGGCTGTACGTACCGATCTCGTATCTGATTCTGAAACCTCCCCTGGTAACCGAGTAGTCTGTCCTGAACCTGATGTAGGCCTGGTTGGAGCTGGTGGCGTAGACGGGAGGAAGATCAGAGCCGCAGTAGCGACCGACCAGTGGGGAATCGGGTCGACCTCCATCGTGAACCTCGACGTAGTCGTAACTAAGCAATTTTCCAGAATATTTTTTTGCCAAAAAAGTAAATTTTTCAATCTCCCCTTTACTACTGTATGTACAGTAGTACATGTACACTACGTCTCGTACATGCAGTTTCCGTGATGTTCCACCTCGAATGAGAGAAATGTGATCTTGATCCTGTCCTCCCCTGGCACCCGAATGAGGTACTCGCAGTTCAGGTTGTCCATGTAGGTCTCCGGGTGCCTCGGGGACCCGAACTCTGCCGACGGTTCCGTGAAGAGCCCGCCGCACCCTGGGATCCCGGCCACCTGTGACCAGGTGATGAGGAATCCCGAGTCCGAGGACGATCCGTCTGTGTGGAAGACGACGGAGGCGAAGCGGCCGGAGCTAGTGATGGGCTGCGGCGCCGTCGTGTTGCAGTAGCGGCCGAGAATATGCCGAGTAGGATCTTCGTACGTGCCATCCCAAACCTAACCAGTTAAAAAAAATAGTATTTATGAAACGCCTCGGTTCGCCGACAAAAGGGAAAGCAAATTAATAAATCACCTCCACCACATCAAAGTTGCAGGTCGGATGGGTCTCAATCCTCAGCGTAGCGAAGTGGAACTGAATCCTCTTCCCCGGATCCCCCTCCACCGTCCAGGTGCAGTCACGGTTGTGTGGGTATTGGCCTGGGTACCCGGGAGACTGGATGGTCCCGTGGGTCAGCCCCGTGTAGGTCTCCCCACAGACCGGGTCGGCGGTGCTCCAGACGAGGGCAAATCCAAGGTGAGCAACGGAACTGTCGGACACGAAGCGGATCTGAACCACCGGGTGGGAGGTAATGAAGGTGCCATTGTTGCCTGGGAGGGTGTGCCCGCAGAAGCGGCGACCCAGGTGGCCAGAGTCGGGATCGGGACCATTGCGAATCTTGAAGAAATATGTATTGGTTTTAAAAAATAAAATTTTAAAAAATGAAAAAACTTGTTTTGTGAGATTTGGAGTACAGTTAACTAGAACATAGTGCCGATATAACTTCATTGGTGCCTGTACCTGAATCCAGTCGAAACGGCATCCGGACGATGCCTCCAGATTGAACTGGGTGAAGGTGATGTTGACGACCTTGTTGTGTGGGACCCGGATGAGGTAGACGCAGTCCATGTCGTGGTTGTAGTTTTGGTTGGGAATCAGCGGGTAGCGGATGGAGCCCGTCTCCCCTTCGTAAGTCCCGCCACATTCTGCAAAAGAACGTGGGACAGCAGTAGTACTGTAGTAGAACTCCCATGTCGTTTTATACTAGTAAACTACCAAATTTTAATTTTTTATTACACACCTCTGCTACTGGTATATGGTAAAAAAACTCTTTCATAGGAAACTGTGGCGAGTCATAATTTGGTCTTCTGCCATTGCGAAATCTTACCCGGCACTGCGGGTAGCGTCAGGCTAGTAATATTTACTTGAAAAATCTGCTCCTGTACCTTCATAGCGCTCCTTTACAGCATGTCCAACAAAATGACCATCAGACATTTTTTTTTACCTCGCCAAGTTGTAAAAATGGGCCATAGCTGCATCTCCACCCTTTTTTTCTCATGGACAGTTGAAAGGAAATTTGTACACATATGGCAGCATAGACTCACGCTGCGCTTCCGTCTGGCAGTTCTGTCCCTCGTAGTTGTTTGCGCACTCGCACCTGTACCCGTTGAACTGGTCGATGCAGGTGCCGCCGTTCAGGCAGGGGTTCGGGGAGCACTCGTCGATCTCGCTCTGACAGGTGTTTCCCGTGTACCCGGCCGCGCAGTTGCACATGAAGGAGGTGGCGAGCGGGTAGCAGGTGGCACCGTTCTGGCAGGGACCCGAGGAGCATGGGGAGAGGACGACCCCCCCGGACTGATCCGGCGGCAGCGGCCCGGCCCCGCCGGACGAGTCCGGGTCCGGGATGCACCCGAAGGGCCCGACGCCGGTGCCGCGGTACCCTCGGGTGCAGAAGCACTGGACGGTCCCGGAGAGCTGTACGCAGGCGGCCGTGGGCGAGCAGCCCCCGTTGTTGACGTGGCAGGGGCCGAGGAAGACGCAGTGGGTGCCGTCGCCGGCGTAGCCAGGTGGACACTCGCCACAGGTACGGGAACCCTGGATATCACCGACAGACAGACAGACAAAAAAAAACACGTACATTTAGATCGCGTGCTGGGTCAACCTCCAAAGCTCTTAATTCGAAACGTTTTTTTGTCTCTTTGATTAAAAAAAAAGTGGGCAACACCCTTATGATCATCACGCGATCACCTCGTTCTCTTGTATGAAAAGTACGTTAATTGCAGCTTGCATCATCAGACTGAAATCTCCCACCGACCCACCCACCAGCGTGTTGATGCATTGGACCCTCGGGCTGAGGCTGCATCCGCCGTTGTCGCTGGCGCACTCGTCCACGTCGGCGCAGTAGAAGCCGTTGCCGGTGTACCCGGCGGGGCAGCTCCCGCAGGTGAACCCTCCGGCCGTGTTGACGCACGCGACCCTGGGCGCGACGGAGCAGGGCGGTGCCGGGCCGGCGCACTCGTCCACGTCCACCACGCAGGCCGGGCCGCTCCCGGGACCGGTCGTCCAACCCTGCCAAACGAAACAGTAATATGGGAAGAGTACGGTCATTCATAATAAGAAAAAAAATCGTCTTAAAGAGACAATTCTTCCATAGTATTCCAAGTCACGTTTACACCTACTGTTACAGGAGGAACTCCTTGCCTGTTCGCAGATGCATGTGACCCCGGCCGAGGTGTCTACGCATCGCCCGTGGCCGCAGGTCTCTTCCTGGCTGCCGCTGGCGCAGGTGTTGCTCCGGTCGGCGCAGTGGACGCCGTAGAACCCTGGCGTGCAGTGGCACTGGTAGGCGCCGGGCAGGTTCTGGCAGGCGGCGCCGTTCTGGCAACCGAGGTCGGTCCCGGCCAGCTGGGCGCACTCGTTGACGTCCTCCTCGCAGGTGTCGCCCTCCCACTCCGGCGGGCAGAGGCAGAAGAAGGAGTTGTAGGTGTCGACGCAGGTGCCGCCGTTGCGGCAAGGGTTGGCGCCGGAGGAGCACTCGTTGCGCGACAGATCGCGGCGAAGACGGAAAAGCAGACGCGACATCTGACGGGTCTTAAGGATTGGAAGAGGAAAAAAGAAGTCGAAGTCAGGGTTGCCAGTTCTTAAAAGAGCCGGAATAGGCAACTTTAAAATGTCCATGTACATACAGTACTGTACCGGTACTATGGTACAGTAGTTTACTACGTTGGAAAAATGAAGTATCACTGCTTCTTTGCAACAAAGCTTTGTTCCCCACACAATCCATATAACTTATCTCACCTGGCAACACATTTACTGTGTGCGAGTTATGACTTCAATGGTTGTGTTGTCTCGTACCTGTCTCTGAAGGGTCCTCACAGCGTTCACGGTCTGGGTAAAATTGGCAGAGTTTTGGCGGGACTAAAAAAAAAGTTGACATTTTTATTAACAAAGAATCTTTCAGCAACAAAATAAAATTTATATAAAAAAAAACATTTCAAGTGGAACAGAAAATTTCTCCCTTTTTCCTCCCCTTATCTAAATTTCGAAATGTTGTATCTAGAAAATTTGTGGGTGTCGGTTTCCTCATAAGGCCAATAGAGTGGAAACTTTTTTTTGCGACCTTTCTCTGCCTTAAAAAGTGAATCTTTTCCCGTCATCTTTTTTCCGATTCTTCCCTCCCCTAATTGCGACAACGATGGAACCAACTACCCGTGTGACGTATCGCCCTTAGACAAATATGGCGTGCTGCTGTTGTACGTAATTCCTCCCCCTTTTCCCCCTCCCCCCTCCTCCCTCCAGTTATTTTTTCGCCAATTCTGAACCAACCAGCAGTTGTTCAATCCTCTCGTTCATTTCCCTCAGTCTGGAGTTGAGGCCGGGGCCAGAGTTGATCGTCTCCTCCAATCTGTCAGGAAAAGGGGTGCCTTAAAAAGTTGTCCACAATTGTGCTACATACATACTACAAAATTTGCAACTTTTGCGAAATCTTAAGTACTGACAAGCTGATTCTGTCCTCGAGCTCCCTCTGCTTCCTGGAGCTTCCCCCTCCGAGCCCCTCGATGAGCGATCCGTGCCTGACCCCGGCGGCGCCCCCGGACGACCCGGAGAAGAAGTTGAGGGTGCCCTGGCCCTGCGTGCGGAAGGTAATGTTCTTCCCCTGCGCCGCCTCCAGCACCATGTGGCCGTTCTCGATCACGATGCGGGGCCTGCAAGGATGAAACAAGGAGGCATTTTTCAATGAAAAAAAATAGAAGGGGGCGGGGGGGGGGGGGGGGGCGGTGCAAGACAGAGATCAGATCTTGGCAATTAACCTTTTTGCTGTGGTGGTGTTTTTCCGGATACTGCCTCTCCTACATAGTGCTCCAGTTTTATTTTCTTTTATACGCCCCTCTCTTTATGCTAATTACGTATTTATCCAAGAATAAAGAAATCCTTGTTTCAGAGCAACCGTACTACAGTGCTATGTACATGTACAGTACATGCTATGTACTATGTGCTATGTACATGTACATGCTACATTAGTGTGGTTCTGCAATATCCCACACGTGTCCTTCCGTCCTTCCCTAGAGCTCCTTCCTTCCCCTTAGGCAACATAGACTAAATAAAACTGCAGAGAAGCTCGCGTGGCGTGAAATTGGGACACAAAAGTAGCCCCAGGACAAGTGATCGATGAATAATGCGCAAAAAAAAGTATAATTGCTGTCTCCCATTACAAACGAACAAAAGTTTTACTGTGGTATTTTTTGTGCTATTTTTAAAAATTAATTTTATTTTTGTGACAAACAAATTGTCTCACTGTCCGTTAAATATCCCCGCGTCGGAGACGGTGTCGCAGCGACGGCAGAGGAGGGCGAACACGAGCAGGGAGGCCCCCTTGGTCCGTCTGAAAGGGGTCCCCATCTTGTGACCGATGCCTGATCACCAATGTGGGGAGAAGATTTCTGGCATTACACACAGCTCTTCCCTTCCCCTTTCCCCCCTAGAAAAAAAAAGTCTGGGTGGAAAATTTTTCTACTGCAGGCATCCATTTGTAGTCTGTGTGTATTTATGCACATGTTGATTTTACTTATATCTAGGAAAATTTATGTACCCTCTCTTAAGGAAATTTTGCTTTAAAAATGCTGTTTCTTAAACCTCATGGTCAGCAGCAATCATCCCCCTACCCATGTTACAAGTAATGTCTTTATTATGAAAGGGGGGCGTCTCAGATAGAGCATTTACCTATACATGAGGCATGTGCTAATAGCAGGTGCATCGGCAATACTCCTCCTGTTCGTGCTTGGCGGTGTCAGGGAGGGAGGAAACAAAAGAGAAAAAAAATCCAGCTCGGTATTGGGTTGGCCGCAATTCGAGAAGGTTGGGGACGATGCCGGTCCCAACAGAACGGATGAAACAACGCTTTTATTTTTTTTTTCGGGAAAACAGCACTCTTAACTTTTTCCAGATTATACAGTAGTACATGTACCTATGTAGATCCATAGCCGACTTCCTCTTCCTTGCGTCACTCGTAATTACAAGAAAGGAAGAAGAGGAGGAAGGAGATGCCTCAGGGGATAAAAAAAAAAAAGATACTGCGCATTTAGTTGGAAGCAGTTTTACAAATAACAACACAATAAATGATTTCACGGATGAAATGGACGCGCAAAAAGAACCATATTTTTTTGTCCCACCTTTTGTGCCACGCATCTGTGTGTGCGCTTTTCCATGTGCCAAAAAAAGAGAGGCAAAGTACTAGTATAAACTATTTTCAGGTTTTGTTTCCCATTGTTACTGCTTACTGAAGCAGGTGACAGAATTCTGTTGTTGGCTCGATATTGCCTCTCCCCTCCCCCCCCCCTCTAATTGCAATTTGGCAAAACATTCCCGGAGGGAAGGGAGAAAGGAAGAAGGAAAAGAACAGTTCTGGAACGAAGGGGTGGAAATGCATGAAGGGAAGGAGAGAGAGAGAGGTAAGCAAATAATGACTATTCCACGCAACAGCTCTAAAAGACCATTTATTTATTTATTTCTCTCTTTCTCGTTTCAATCACCTCTGGACCTATGTACGGTACAGTAGACCTCCGCTACATATTAATAGCTAAAAACTCCACTGTGTAGTACAGGTTGATTAACACTAGTAATCTACTTTTGTATGTAGTAAACTCTAAGTTGCCGACCGCTACTCATCTTGGGAGATCTATGTGAGATCTACCCGACCAATGTTGGCGACCTCAGCATCTGAGAAATCGCCGAGGTATTTTGAGGTAAAATTGTCAGCCTCAATCACATCTGCTTCTTACCTCAGTTTTATACCTTACCATGGGGGGGGGGCGATCAGGTACCTGGATGCTATCTTGTCAAAATTGGTTGGGTACTGAATACAGTAGGTACAACAAAGGGAGGGGACAGAAGCTGGCAAGATTGTATTAAAAAAAGCAAGTAAAGCTCGTATGCTCGCTGTTACACAATCATAATTTTTTCCACCCTCCATCTCTTCCTTCCACTTCCGTCACTCACCTCTTCCATCCCATGCCACGTTTTCCCTTCCATACCTCTCCCTCTCCCTCTCCCTCTGTCTCTCCGGATGCACCTGCCTCTGACTAATAATGCCCACCGAGCAAGCTGGGATTACTGACTGCTGTACAGACGCAACCTTCGTCTGAATGTCTCATCCACTCTTTAGCACGCACCTACAGTACTGTACGTACTATACCTGCCTGGTCGCACCATACCACACACACACACACATATGTACCTACTACGTCCACTGTGGTGCACAGAAGAGGAACCGCTTTTCCATGATGACGAAAAATACGAGTAATTGCATTCCTTTGCCTACGTCATAAGTACGTACGTATTCCGATTAAAAAAAAGTGCTTAGGAAAAAAAAATGCGTAAAAGGTGTGAGTAAAGATTGACCACTGTCCTCTCCTTTGTCCGAACGGTGTTTTCCGCCGCCATCCGCCGTTGGCGTGGGCACACGCCTAACAAATGTGGCATGGTTCTTTTTGGTACTGTGTGGGCGCCATCAAAGAAATGGCAATGTTTATACCACATGCATGGGTAGTTTAGCTGTTGAACAGTTGCGAACAAGTCGAAACATTTCTTTTTCCTGTCGCGGGACGATTTCGGCTTCATAGTTTTTCCCCCTCTCCCTCTTCCTTCCTTCTCCGTCCTCCTCTTCTGGTTGCTTGGTTGATGACGGTGGTGGTCTTCCCTCCTCCTCCTCTTCCAAAGTGGAGCGCCGCGCCCCCTCCCCCTTCCCCACGCCATTGCCAGTCTGCCAAGTGCGTTTTCAGAAGGAGGACGTGGTGCACGCAAAGAGGGCCTCCCTCTCTCCCTCCGTTTCGATTCCGTGTGTGTGTGTTTTGGGAAAGAAGGTGTTGATTGAGGAAAATTGCTCTCCTCCCTGCAAGAAGAGGAAGAAGGGTTGGCCGCCAGTGCCGATGGAATCGCAGACTTTCTGTTCGTGATTTTTTTTCTTTTCTGTGTGTTACTTTCGGCTTTTTGTTGTCGACAGGAAATTTGAATGAAAGAGAGGGGGGGGGGGAAAATCCGAATTATCACAAATTTTGGACTGTGTGTGCCTTTTCCC
>JAAUYM010045917.1_pt1 | contig 13524 bp, 10 predicted proteins | sample 7278001 | NCBI WGS metagenome assembly JAAUYM01 (sample SAMN14350224, study PRJNA611818) | marine sediment metagenome | isolation source: surface marine sediment (1.8m) | place: French Polynesia: Moorea | collected 2018-08
CTTGCTAGGAGACTCTTTCTGTCGCTTCCCGGAAAAGAAGGTTTATATATATATTTTTTAATTGCGCAAAAGGTGCCCTAAATTGGCAAATTCTAGATGGCATTTCCGGAGCCCCCAACTTGTTCTCTCTGTCCCCGCTCCAAACCTCCAACAAGCACGTAAAGGCAACCTACATAACTAGGTGCACGGATGGGATATTTTGGAACAGTGGCAATCTTTTGCCAATTTTGGCGATTTCGTGGCGATTTCGTGCCCTTTCTTCCTAAAAAATTGGCAAATTGTGGGTGGTTTTCTTTTCTGTCTTTCTATAGAGGAAAATCCCATTCTAACAGGCGCCTAAAGAGTCGGATCAAACCTTCTCTTCTCTTTCTCCTTTTCTGATCCCCATTAGAAATGCAACGAAGATCTGGGTGGAAAAAAGGATCTTCTTCTGGGCTGTCTGACACGGAGGAATAAAACTCTCTCAAGTTTGGGGAGAATTGGGAGGCGGTTAATTTCAAGGAACACTAAAGCAGACGGTACGATTATATAAGTAAGTTTAGTAGGTACAGTACAGTGTGTAGTAACTTTCCACTATTGTTCAGATTGGAATCATACCAATCATTTATACGTAGTATGTAAAGTGGCTTTACTCTAGCAATTTCCACGGTAGACTCAGCTGCTGCCCACCGACTTATGTGTGTACTACGTATAGGACGGACTACAGCTTGGAGAGATACGCGGTTGTTCTTGGAGATGATTAAAGATTAGCCCAAGAGACGATGGCGAATGGATCTGGTGCAAGCTGCAAAATTGCTTAATAAGCAGAAAATTGGGACATGAGATTTGTACTTCTCTAGCGTGCTTGTACTACGGTACAAGAACACAAACGGACACACAGAACTTTTTTCCTCCTCCTCTTATGTCATCACGGGTGCCCAAAAGCCAGCGTTTGTTTAGAGTGGAGGGAGGAAGAGGAGGAAGCCTCAAACATAATCAAGGTGTGTGTGTGTGGAGGAGGGGGAAGTCCCACTCCTTCCAATCAGCCCTCCTCTTCCTCCTCCTCCTCCTTCTCCTCCTCCTCTTCCTCCTCTTCCTTCTCCTCCTCTTGGGTGACTCAAGCCACCTCCCTCTCCTCTCCTCTCTTCCCTCCTCCTTCTCTGTCAGTCGTATCGAAGACGCCCAAGGAGGTGGACTGCATAAAGGGAGAAGTGACGGACGATATTTGGAAGTTTTGTTGACTCGTTCGCACAGGGAGGAGGATGTGTGGAAGAGTCTGGAAAGGTTCCCAGGATCTCGGTGAAACACCGCGCGCCCGTAGTGGAGACTGATCGAGATTAGGTCGAGTACCACATACATAGTAGTAGCATCATCGTCTTCGCCGTCTGCGTTGGAGGATCATACCAGTCCGAGATCGTCATCATGACGCACCCGGCCATGCTGCTGGTCGTCTCCACCCTCGTGGCGATGGGGCTGGCGGCGGAAGAGGTGGGTGAGATGAAACTACAATTTCGCTACGATACCAAGATTTTAAAAAGTCCCTACTGAATAAATACAAGGCAATATTCAGCTGAAGTTCTGCATGAATTCCGACATATTAAGGAGTTTACGTACTATAGTTTTTAAAAAATCAAATTAGCAGAACGAAAAATAGAGATTAAAAGCACAAATTTGGGTTTGGTACCTAGTCTAGCAATCTTTTCTCTAGGGTACATAGTTTTATAAGTACGTAGTATAGTGGAGGTCTCTTGTACCACTTTTTTCCTGTGTACGAAACAATCTCTAAAAAAGAGAGAGTAAAGCCATCATGCAATGTAGGCTTCGTCCTAAGCTCCCCCCACCGTCTCCCTCCCCATCCTTCCCCCTTTTTGCGAAAGCGCGTGTCTGTTGTTTCTTTTCTCTTTCCTTCACTCTGAAGGAGGGAGGCTTCTTTCTTCTTCCTCCACATCCTCCTCTTCTTCCTCCCTTTCATTTATCATATGCTCCCTCCTCCTCCTCCTTTTTTAAAAAAGCTACTTTGCTTTCAAGGAAAAGCTCCCACCTTCCTTCCTCCGCATCCCAACCCATCCAGCCCATGTTTTTCGGATGATGTTTTTTTTCGCCTAAGCCATTTCCTCTTCCTCCTCCTTCTTTCGCGATATTCAAGCCTCCTCCTCCTTCTCTTTTCCTTAATGTTTTGCCTTAACGACCTATGGGCAGGTGGCCTCTCCACTTTTTTGTTTGACGTGGTACATGGGATAATATTCTCCTTCTAAAAACTGGATTGTTGTTGCCGTTGCTGCTGTTGTTTCAATCTCTCTGCCTGCACCTACGTAGGTATTTCAACTCCTTGACATTGCAATAAGAAATAACTTGCAACCTGTGTCTCCCAGTCAGTCCTTACGTCAAGGTTACTCTCCTCCTTTTTCTCTTTACGAAAGCTTGCTTCTGGCAGAAATTTTGGGATCTAAACCTCGATCTCACAAAAGAAGAGAGGTTACTATTCTGTTTTCTTAACCAACACCCAAGATTTAAGGTTACAAAATAAGCAAAAAACATCCACGCAGAAAGGGGAAAAATTGTCTTTTTCCCTCTCCGCGAAAGAAACTACAATTTGCCAGAAGGCTCTTCTGAAATTGTCCTTACCAATTGCACTTGTGCGTGTTTTGGTGGCGTGAGTGGCTTTCCTTGGCAAAAAAAAGCTTTTCTTGGAATAAGAAAGAGAAGAATGAGGAGGAGGGACAAGGAAGAGGAAGGCGCCCCCAGAATAAACGCCCCTGCTAGCAATAATAGAGCACTCTGGGTGCGGGAGGAATACGAAATAGGAAAGAGGAGGAGGAAAAGGAAGGAAGGAACAGGAAAGAAGAAAAAGAACAAAATTAAGTGTTTCGTCGTGTGAGGAATGGCAAAAAATCTTCCTTTTTGGGCATACCAGAGCTTGGCACAGCAAAACACGAGGCCTAATAATAAGCAAGTCTTGTATGTATTTTCGAATAAAAGTTAACTACGTAAATTAAGATCCTTTGCCAAATCGTTAATAGACGTTAGTTTAGTAGATCCAACAGAACCTTTAAATACTATATAGAAAAAATAACCAGTATTGTATGTATGTACGTACATATATTGGAAAAGGAGCATCAGCAACCGCAGACTGACCACGACTAGTCTCTCTCCTTGCGCCGAAATATGGGAGGAAAAAAATGGGTTGAAGAAAAGAAGAGAAAAAAAGTGTTTTCGCTCAGGCCGGTACCTTGGGAGGGCAATGCCTTCTTCTCCTCCTCCTTCTTCCTCTCCCAAGAGCCCCATTTCTTTCTGCTCCAACCAAAACTGGGGAGTCTCCATTGTGAAGAGAGAGGGAGAGGCCCTCCTTTGCCTCTCCCCCCTTTAAAAGCCACCGCTGCTGCAGCTGCTGTTTCTGCGGAAAAGAGGGAGAGAGAGAGAAAGAGATTGACCCCGAGATCCATTTTTCTTTTTTCACCCCCACCCCCTTTTGGGGCCGGTGGATGGGAAAGGGAAGAAACACCAGCCCCTTCCTGTTCGATGGAATGCCTAGAATAAGAGGATTATTTTGTCCTTGGCAAAACATAGCAAATAGACACGCCTTTTTACTCGTAAATTTTTGTCAAAATAGGTACGTTTATGTGGTAAAAAAAGTCACAACCCATAGCAAAAGGTACAATGAGAAAGTAGAAGTCCATTCTTGGACCTTGATAACGGCGAATTCAGAATATTAGTGGCCAAGACAAAAAACCCTTTTCTTTGATCTTGAGGCCACTAAGACAGAGAGGCAGCGAGTAGATCCCAAGACGTGATGTCACATCATTGTCCTCTCGTCAGAGGTGAGAGTAATTTTAGACAAGAGTGCTGCTGTCATGTCTACGGATAGTACTAAATGGGTTACTTACCTCATCATCACGCGCGAACTGTACGTCCTGATAGACTCACACGCACATGTCCAGGGATGATCTCCTAACAAGGAAGCTAGCTATCTTCTTTCTCCTTCTTCACTCACTTTTGCATTCATTGTGTGTGGACCATTCTCCACTTGTCCTTGTACACAGGGTTTGCCAGATGACGCCATCGAAACAAGTGACATGCTACTAAGTAGGTGGAAATTATCTCTAATTGCGATGTAATAACAGCCTGTAAAGTTTTATTTAAGCTAGACATACAATATCTCTTCCCACATATTAGTACATATTACGCTGCATTGCTGATCTCTGGCAACTCTGCCACTTCTTCCCTTTTTTGTGGGACATGCAGTCTCTGTGTGTTCACCGCTCTAGGACATTCATTACCCACTCCTCCCCCTCTCTTCTCTTTCCTTCTCTTCCTTGTCTTGCTTCCACTCTCCCTGTTTTGGAGGGGAGATGAGATAATGATGCTGTCACCGTCCCTCTTTGGCAACCATGAGCATCACCCCCCCAAGTGTGACCTTTCGCGAAAAAAAAACAAGTTCTTCCGGAGACAAGGAACTTTAAGTACAGTGGAACTTAAATACGAGTAAAGTCAGTAAAAGTTTGCTCTAGCACACACACTACTTTAATACGTCAGAAAATATAAATTTGGTACCTAATCGTAGTGGAGTTTGCGATGACATACAGAGGAGGTCTACTGTACCGCGCACCATGTTGCTTGCAGGCACTGGCACCTAGTGGTACAAGCATGCAATCTTTCAAGCAGGATGCAGAAGAAGTGAGGAGGAGGAGGAGGAGGAAGCGAGGACGGTGGGGGGTAATAAAGCCTCGGTGGAACTTTTCTCACACACGTCTCTCTTTCTCCACCACTTAATTTATTTCCCTGTTCCCTCTCTCTCTCTCACTCTCTCTCACGCCCCCCCTTCCTCTTCCCGTCAGGGAAACACCATGTTCTGCTCTCTCCCTCCCTCTCTCTCTGCACTCTTCCTCCTCCTCATCTTCCTCCTCTTCAATACGCAGCACCTTGTACTCGTACAGCAAGGTCGTTATTTGGGAAAAGAAAATACCTCCCACCACCTCCAGCAGAAACATTTGCTGCTGCTGCCGTAGGGGGGCGGGTGGGTGGTTGTGATGCGGTCAAAAAATAGCTCTCTCTTTCTATACGTACTATTGTCACCAGTATGTATTGCTTTTTCTTCTTCTACGCTTGCAAAGGTTTTATGGGTTTTTCTGATGCTTTCTACTTGTCCCAAGCGTGCCAAAAAGATGTTGCTTTATACATCCGAACGTCCTACTTAAAACTAGGCAATATTTCTTGGCGCATGGTGTTAGAGGGAGAGAGAGATACCTTTTCGATAATCCAATGTTTCTCCCGACTCATCCAGGAAGCGTTTTACAGGAAAGGAAGGGAGGAAGGAAAGAAGGCATCTCACGAAAAAAAGGGTTTTTTTTGTACTCACTTTTTTGCCCCTCTTTCTCTTTTCGTCAGCAATATCGGGAAATTTTTGTAAGCGCGTCGAGAAGGGAAAAACTAAGACGCTCGGGTAATCCGATTTCTTTTTACAAATTTAAAGATATTCACTCTTTAAAAATATCTGATTTCTTCTTGTTATTCTACCTACTACATAGAAAAAAGAACAAAGGTAAAAATAGCAAACTCAGGGGCCCTTTTAGACCGCGATGCTCTTCGCAGCACGAAAAAGAAGAGGGGATGCTGAGACGGATGATGCGTCGAAACAGGACGATATTGAAAGCAGGAGGAGGAAGAAGTGGGGGAAATAAAAAAAACACAGTCTGGATCCTCCTCTTCTGCTTTCACCTGCACAGCTGCGACCAACCACGCTCACCCCCCCCCAAAAAATGTGCTCTAAAAAGTTTAAAAGGTTTTTTTCTGGGCTACCGGCAGGTGAGGGTAAGGAATCAGGACAAAAAAACCCACAGTTTGAGAGGAAGAGGAGGAGTTCCCATCCAATTTGCGATCAATCCTTTCACGGGCGCCTTCGACAGAGGAAAAAGTTTTTTGATCCTTCCCCCCCTCTCTCCCCTCTCTCGCTCAATCGTTGCTGGCGAGAGAGAAAAAGACTTTTCTCCACCCTAAATCTCTTCTCCTCCACTTCTCCCTCTCCCCCCCCCCCTCTCTCCACCATCAATACCACGCCAGCCACCTCTTCTTCCTTTTGTTCGGTGATGCTGCTCACGGGGTCGGTAAATTAGGTTGCGCTGTCGACACCCTTCGCATCCTCATCCTCCAGGCAACTTGGATCCTTTGTCAAGTGCTAGAGTTGAGGGGGCGGGCGCGAGGCTCGCACTGTCTGGCTTTGAGATGGCTTTGTTGACTTCATTTGTCCAGGCACTGTTATGCGCGATTCAACTTTTGTTCATACGACCTTTGATGTTGTGGGACTTTATCACCAGCGAAGCTTGCGGGCCGAGCCTGACCCGTGTCCAACTCTAGCCCAAGTGGGTCAAAGTCCGGAAAGACTGGGAGGGAAAGAAATCACAGTGGGTAATCTGCGCAGCCAGCAGGAAAGGATGGCAAGCCTCCGATACTTATTTTTTTTTAGTAGCAACAATTTTTAGTTTCCCCAAAGTAAGAGACGTGAAAAAGTGAGTTCATAAAAACTGAAGCATGTTAAAATACCGGTACGAGTAGAAACCATTTATTTTTGTCGACGTTTGCTAATAATCCGCTAAAAAGAAAAAGAACTTCATGGGCAGCATGGGATGCGTGAGCATTTGCAGATAAGAAAAAAAAACCCCCTCAAGATTCTGAAATCGACTATTCCGCATTGGCGACACCCAGCAGCAACATGAGGAGAAGAGCTGCCATGCTTCTCGGGAAGTGCAAGAGAATCTTTCTTGTTGCTTCCTTGTTGAGGATGCTGACCTTGCTGGACCTCGGCGGAGCTGTAATGGACGCGGACACCGGAACGGAACAACGGGAAGAAAGAGGAGGAGGAGAAGTGCCGAATGATGCTGATATCAATCCCTTCGTGAGAATAACATGAAGGACCTAGAAGGCATACCTAGTAGAATTTTATTGACTTGGCTTGCTGGTGCACCAAAAAAAAAATGACACTACGTAGTACAGTAGGATTCCGAAATAGTAAACTTTGCTGTAGTTTGAAGATCTAATAAAGAAAATCTGAATTTCATAAACATGTGATTATCAAATTTCTTTTTTATTTACCTTTGCTATAGTAAAAAGCTCTGTACTGTACGTAGGAGTTCTACTGTATGCCTCTCTATGATGTTCTTGCCGTGTGACCTATCCAGAGAAGTTTAAATGCACTTTTTTGAGGGGAAAACTCCCTGCTGGTTGGTTGCACCACTTTTAATGACACGCGTCCCAAGCCGGAGGGGAAAGTGGATGAGAAGTGGGGGGAGAAAGTTGGTTCATATCCCACCTTTCCTTCCCACTCGACAACTTCCACCCTTCTGCCCCTCTCTACCACCCGCTGAGCTCGGTGCATGCACTTTTCCATCCCAGCAAACAGGGAGAAAACACCAATATTTTTTTTCGCTTAACGGGTATACAACTACAAGTTTCGTAGCATTTTTTTATTTACAGATTTTACTAGTCTTGAATTTTATTGACCTTTTATCTCTATTGTGTATATGATGCTGTGCCCACCACTTCACTAAAGAATTCATTCCAGTGTTTGTATTCTCTATTAATGTCATTTTTGGTGCTGGCCAACAACATCATAAAATCAAGATTCCACTGTGTACAAGCTCACGTGGAAGCCCTCTTCTCAGAGCGTCATATGGCGACCAAAAAAAGAGAGAGGAGAGGACAATTCTGCCCTCCCAAACAAGCACCATTATTAGGACAAAGCGTGGAACATCCTTTCCTCACACTTGGAAAACTGCCAGGGCAGAAAAGAAGACGGCTCCGTGTGAATAATTCAGGCTAGGGGAAGCAGCTTCGGCGGTCGCTTCTGCTATACAACTAAGTACGGTGTATCTCAATAGTAGTGGTTAAAGGTACCAACTAAACATTAGATTTCTTTAAGAGAACTTACAGGGAAGAGTTTGCCCTGTTCCCCCACATTTTGCATGCAGCATTTCGATGAACTTGGTCTTTGGATAACTTGCTTTTTGACCGTTACATTCGGGACGCCCTGTATTGAGAGAGAGAGGCTGAAAGATGGACCGGACCTATTGTGTTCTTCTCTTCTTCTTTCACCCCTTTTTTCTCTCCCCCCCCCCCCATGTTCTGCATCATCCACGATGTTATGTTGCTATCTTTTTCTCATTCTCTGCAGGGAGGAGGGAGAGGGAAGGGAAGGAGTGGGTTTGTGTGAGATGAAGCGTGGCTGGATGGTCAATATTGCTCTCGCATAGAGAAAAATTACTTTCTTTGCATACGTATACATACCTACGTATACGTAGTTAGGTACTATGCCTACAGCGTGGGGCACTATGCCCACTACAAACATTGACTATGACTTGTTGTAACAATGCTTTTTTCCCTCTTTCCTGGCACCAGCCAACCTTGAATCCACAATAGACAGAGCCAAGGATGGGCCAAGAGAGGCATTTTTTCCCCTCTTTGCTATGAAAATGAAGGCATACAGTACATGTACTGTACGTACGGTATTCCTCCTCCTGCTCTTTCTCCTTCTCCTGGAAGTACATTTGCCTTTGAAGGTCGTCGGTCTCGCAAGAGTAATAACGCATTTCCTTCCCTTCCCGCATACCATAGGAGCACCACCTAGAGGAAGAAAGACGTGCGCAAAGTCTAGACTTTGTTTTATGTATCACGAAATCGGTGCGAATTATAGTTAGCACATAAGTAAGTAAGGGGGAAATGAAGTTGTGCGTTAACGAAAGTGAACTTTCACTTTCGGCCTTTGTCTCACTGAAAACAATAACTCAGATACTTATAGCTTAGTAGAAACTATCTCATAATTTGTTTATGTATACTGTACTACATACTTTCAAGTGCAGGGAGAGCTACTCATGCGGTTTTTTTTTTACGCAAGATTGATTGCGAGCACAAAAAGGGGAGGAGGTTGATGCCTTTCTTTTGCTGACCGTGTGCAGCATTGTTATGGCGATAGTGAAGGAGGGGGAGGGGGGGGGGAAAGCTCCCCTCCAGGTGGTCACATCTGCATTGGTTTCTTCCTCTTTCACCACCACAAATATGGAAAGCCAATATATCCCAACTCCTCTCTCTTTCCTGCCATCGGCCAAAAAAAAGACCAGTGAAGCTTTGTTACTCGAAGTAAACACTCTACATATTCTTCCTTCCTTCTTGGTGGTTGGACAAGGTTGCCAGGTCTACGCCCAGAGGGTAAATGCCGAAGCCATCTGGCCAAAAGTGCCGCGGATACAGTACGTCACTTTCTTTTGAAATAAGGCAGGTTTGCCATTTCTTGCGACATAAAAAGTCCCATTTGGCAACACTGTGGTGTGGACTTTCCAGGGTCGGAATCGATGGAGCGGGAACTTCCCATTCCCTACTCCGCTTCCTTCTCCTAATAAGTTGAGCACACATTTTGCCTTCCCCCCGCCCTAGCTCACACACCCAAACACACTTTCCTCTATCACAACACCGGAGAGGGATCATGTGTGCTTGCTTCCCGGGTGAAATTCCCTCCTACCTACCTGGGTGGCGTGTGTGCTTTTCCCCCTCCATAAAAAGACTTTCCACAATCTTTTATTGCTAACTAAAGGAGAAAAAAGAGACTGGGGAGACGAAACACTTACGTAGACAAATAAGTATCTTAAACATCGACAACTAACAAAAAGAAGATCTTTCCTACATATACCATGGGACCGCGGTGCTCGCAGTAAAAATCTACTGTGAAGAGAGATGGAAGCCAATTGGAGAAGTGATCGCTCGATCTCCTATTTAGATCCTGGGAAGCTCCGAAGCCGTTTCAGTCGGAACATCTTGACAGGACATCTCTGAAGAAAGGAGGGAAAGGAGGAGGAAGAGGAGGAGGACGAGTGGAAAGTGGATGGAAATTGAAGATCTCCTGACTTGACCATCCTGGAAGATGGATATAGTCAGAAGTCACACTTCACTTCAAGAGTCCTCTTCTCTTTCTCCCCGAATTTCACCTTGAAAAGAGCCTTCCAAAAAATTTTCAACTTTAATGAACTTTAAAAGATTATTGAACCTGTGGAAAAGAGGATGGTGGTAATGGCTCGAAATCCGAGGACTTTTCGACATATTATTGAGATGGGCACAACCCAGGGGAGGGAAATCCGCTCCAAAAGTGAGGAAAGTTTTTTTTCATTCTGGGAAGTTCCTCCTTCCCATTGGCCTCGCTCAATCCAATTCCTCAACCAACTGTGCCCGTTTCCGAGGTCTGGCGAGTGGAATGAATGAGACTTTTGGGCCAGGACAGCAGAAAAAAGGGGGGGGATGGGATTGGTTTCCACAGGGCAAACAAAGGCGGCTAGCTGGTGTCTCCTTCAAAATGAAAAAAAAAGAGAGCTATGAAAAGTCACAGTGAATCTACCAAGGGTGTACTAAAAAAACCTGTATTTGTCTTCTTTTTAAGCATCCAAACGGCGTGGTTTAGTACATGTGGTTTTTTGCGACCGGTTCTGGACTGTCTTTCTTTTACGTGCTTGCTTGTCTTTAGAAGTCCCCTTCTTCTGCCGTCGTCATCAGTGAAAAGCGTGGGGAAAATTTGCCCAGGGGACAAGAAAGAAAGGAAGGAAGAGAGAGCCAGTCAACAGAACGAGGAGGGTGGAGAGAGGATGAGGTAGCAGGTTCTCTCCTTAGTTATCCCCTTGGGGGAGGAGAAGGAGGGGATGAGGATCTGGGAAGGGAGAAATGAAGAGGAGAGGTTAGTTAATCCGAGAAAAGCAGCGGAGAAAGACAACAAAAAAAAATTATTACAGGTTCAAATCTTGTTTGTTTGACTTCTCTTCAGTTCTGTTGAGAGTGGAAACAAAGGCAAGCTTCTCTTTTTTTCCTCCTCTCAAGTTGTCGAAACAATCTTTCTTTCTCTTCCTCCTCCTGTGGGAAATTTCCTTTCTTTTTGTTCCTCCCCTATTTCAAGAATTTAATTTAGGAGGCTTAGGGAAGAAAAAAGGAAAGTAGAGAATTCCTTTTCCCCTTTTTTTGTTGTTCTCCCTCTTTCTGTGGCTCGGGACAAATTGCGTAGAAAAAAAAACATTTTTTGCTCTAGTTGTTATTTTTGGAACAGAGATAAGGAGGGTGGGAGTTGTTGTTTTCTCCTTTTTCTGCATGTGCTACTTTCAGTAATGAATGGGGAGAAGGGGGGGGAAGCACAGTAAATGAATGAGAGCTACTACCGCAGCGGAATCTCGATTTCAAGATGTGGTTGGTGGCACAGAAAATATTACAGATTCTACTACTATATTTATCCCAAAACTGAGATGCATTTATTAAGCAAAAATTACTGCTTGGCGTTCCCACCAACGTCGTTAAACTGAGTTTTGTGATCACAAAATCAAGATTCGCAAAAAATCAAACTTTTACTGCACGACAAGTGAAAAATTGCCTTGTAGTGATATGACGAGTCGAAACCCGAACCCGATTTTTCCTGAAAAGCCTGACTTTTTTGTTTGAGTTGATCCAGTTTTGTTGTCGTGTTGCACACAGGTACAGTAGTACCTAGTATTTTGGTTCATGTACTACAATGTACATATTAGTATGTAAAAGTGGTACCCAAACTTGTTGGCCATAAATTCACGCCTTTGTAGTAAGTGTCTACTAGATTCGGCGTTGCCAACTGGCAGTTTTTGATACCAAAAAAAGGCAAATCTGGCCATCTTTAAGATATGTTTGGCATTTACATTTTTTTTACCGTTTGAAAGGTGGCAGATTTGATTTTGTCACTTCTGTCCACAAATCTTGGCACCTCCCGCCTTATAGCAAGACATGGCAACACTGCTCGATCTGTTGTGGACACAAACAGGCCCCTGTCTTTCCACACACTCGCGCTCGCGTTTGCCATCGATAACAATTTGTCAAAAGATAAAGTAGGGGGAAGGCCAGAAAAAGGAAAAGAAGAAGGGAGGGCTTTCTAGCCGAAAATTTCCCCCTTTTCTCTCTCTCTCTCCGCAACGGTCGTAAAAAAAAACACCCAGGCGACGTTGACGACAGAAAAAAAAATCCCAATTCGCCCTCTGGGGGAATTCCCCACATCAACAAAGTGCCTCTTCCGGAAAGGTTCTTGTCATAAAAAGGCGCCAAGTGAGACAGATGTTGTTATTGGCCTTTTTTATCCCATGAAGGCTGAGATTCTTTTCTGAGAATCTGATTCTCAATCTGATTCATCAAAAAATCGGATGTTTTGTGAATCACGTCCACTAATATTGCCCGACCAGACATACCCGTTGTCTCGTTGGTACATCTCAGACATGTCTCAAACATAATATTAATAACTTGCTTAATTTTTCGTAACAACTTGATATTTCTTTCTTCTCACACATATGAGGCATTAACTGTCATCCATTTCGAGAGGATATATTCCTTGCCTCGCAACAACAGTAACTGCAGCAGGTTTGTTTGTTTTTTGTTTGTTTTTGTTCCTTTCCTTTTGGGAATTCCCCGTGTTTCAAAAAGAAAGAGGGTGGAGAGAGGAACCAGGTTGTATCTGGCCTTTTTGTTATTGCATTTTTGCCCCTCTTTCTTCTGCCAGACGGTGCAGACTTCTCCCAATTAAACAAGAACAGACTGTTCAATGATGTGTGGCGAGATGATGAATGGGATATGTGGAGGGGTGCTGCATGCACATTCTAAAACTGACAAAAAAAAATAATGAACTATTTGTCTCAACAACAACAACCACAAGAAGTTGCAGTCTATGTCCTGTTAGCTTTGTCCCAGGTAAAAAGAGGAAAACCAAGGACAATAAAAGTAGAACCCCCGTGTCCTTTCCAAGCAAGATTTTTCCCACATGAACGCATTTGCTCATGTGGGTGAGACAAAAGGTCACAGCGCAACAGCAGCACTGGAAGGCACTTCACTAAGAGAGCAGTGGCCAGTGAGGTTAAGTGGCCACGTGTTACATACCACACTTCATTCCAGAGAACAACTTGTCCGTGCTGGTATAACAGGTTAGAAAAATCCTGGAAGAAAGGAGACAAAGAGAGAGAGAGAGGGAGGGAGAGACAAAAAGTTTCCTTTTTGAGATAAGAATTCGCCTTGAAAGATGGAAAGACAGAAAGTTTCTCCTTCTTTCTCGTCTCTTTCTGAAATCGACTGGGTGCGAGATGAAGGGGGGAGAGAGGAGAAAAGAACGAAAAAGTTTTCCATCTCTCTCTCTCTCTGCTCTCTCTTCTCTCTTCTTCACAGACACTTTCGAAATTTCTCCTCCCCCTCCCCCTCCTCCCTCCCCTGACACCTCCGCTCCTCGCACTGATATTGTACGTGGAGTGGAGGGTTGGGTACGACGGAGAGAACTTTGTATACCACAGTGAAATCTTGCTTAACGTGATAAATTTGATTTCTTCAATGTACGAACAGTCAAGCTCCTAACATATAGGTGGTGAACTATGGTAACTATGGTATGGCTTTATGGTTTTCCCTTCGGCGATGGCTAATAAGCCAACCACTTCGTCACTGTTGGCCTCTCTCTTTCCTCTCTGTTTATTGGTAATTTGCATAATTAATGAATGCGCCCTCTGAAATAACAAGGAGCAGACCTGCCTGCTC